>Ga0315282_10015194_pt1 | contig 11390 bp, 9 predicted proteins | sample YL17G07_20_MG_FD_203693 | JGI IMG/M metagenome (GOLD analysis project Ga0315282, IMG submission 203693) | Sediment microbial communities from Yellowstone Lake, YNP, Wyoming, USA - YL17G07_20 | ecosystem: Environmental > Aquatic > Freshwater > Lake > Sediment | place: USA: Wyoming | collected...
TTGATTTTGGTATTGGTATCGATGTTGGGAAAGTCTTAGTTGTAAGAGGCGGAATTCGTGGTGAGAATAATAATGATCTCGTTTGGGTTGGAAACGCTACTAACTATGCCGTGAAACTCTCTGCTTTATCTAAAGAAGGCTACCACATTTACATTTCCGAAGACGTTTATAAAAATATGAATGAATCTAGTAAGTTTAATGGTGACCCGAAGCGTGATATGTGGGAATCAAGAACATGGACGGATATGGAAGGTATTACAATATATCGTAGCAACTGGACTTGGTCTATCAACTAGTATAACAGCGATAGGAAAACCACTCAGTACTATTCGTCCATTTATGATAAGTGTTTTTTAAAAAGAGGTGAATTATGTCCGAAAACTCAAATTTATCAGGTCTATTGAGGTTATTATATCCCTATCAACAAAAGCTAAACTCGCCACCGTTGTCTATCTGGACAGAGCTACTAAAAACTCCACAATCATCACCTTCTATGTCTATTCCTGCGCCCAGTCAGCCAAATGTTGCGATATCAAGAAGGAGAATTTTTGTTGCTCTTTCGCAAGCGGCTGAAGGTGATATTACCGAAGGGAGAGTTTTGCCATCTCTAGACACTATCCCCCTTGCAAACGGAAGAAGGCTTAAAGTGGCGGTACTTTACAATGATTTGAAGGGTTTCACTGGCTTGGTTGCTGGTTTGCCGAAAAAGAAAACGCTCGCTATTTTACATGCGTTTGTATCGGAAATGACAAGGGTGGCGTCTGAGTATGGAGGTGAAGTTGTCGACTGTGCAGGCGATAGAATTATGGCTGTCTTTTGGCGACCGCACAACAATAACGATCGTCAACCAATTTATGATGCACTTTGTTGTGGTTTTTGGATGCAGACAGTTATGGAACGCGCCTTTAAAGATGTCTTGGTAAAAAAAGGGCTTCCTTCTGTTTCCTGCGGGATTGGGATTGATTACGGAGATGTTATAGTTACCCGTGTAGGAATAAGAAATCGAAACAAACTAGTTTTATTAGGAAACGCGGCCAATTTTGCGGCAAAATTGGAAGATGACGCGACTGAAGGCCAAACGGTAATAACGCCGGTGATATATAATAACAGGCCATTTTTTATGACTGTAGATAACGGATGGTCCTTTCAGGCACACCCGGAGGTGAATCCTATTTGTTATTTAAGTAATAATATATTCAAGGATGATGTAGGTAAAAGATATTATGGAGGGAAGTCGGATGGAAAATAACGAAAAGGTTCAGCAGGATTTTTGTAAAGGAACGCTTGACAGCATCCAAAGTTTAATCAGCAGGATGGACCTGAAGGCTGGTATTATCCTGACGGTCATTGGAGCATTATCTGCGGGGCTGTATGCGCTTTTAGGCGTGCTAATTAAGTGTGGATTAGCTTCTTTGCATTGTAATTTACTATTGATGGGGATCATTATTTTATACTTCCTTGATATAATCTACATTTTATGGCAGACGATGAGAGTGTTTCTTGCGAGATCCGCAACCGTTGGAAATTATTCACAAGCGCCACTTATGCTATATCCACTTCTAATACTTCGTACTTTTAAGAGTGATAAAGATTATGCAGAACGCGCGAAGCAATTATCTCACAATGATATAATTGCGGATTACGCCAACCAAACCATGGAATGTTCAAATATTTATAAACTGAAACATGAGCACGTTAACAAAGCGATTAAAGCCCTTGGATTCCTACTGTTGCTGTGGTTGATATTTGTAGTGATTGCAACTTGGAAAATCTTTTTCTGAGTTGTCTTAGAAATATTAGAACATAGTAAGTTTTTCAAAAATGAAACATTTTTACGAAGATCTCTTCCAAAAGTCATTAAAAAATATTATCCGGGGAGAAAAAATTATCAACAAAAATATAGCAAACGAGAGTTTCGATAAACAACTCCTTTGGCTTAGCGCAAGAAGATTTATTAGTCATGCCAAAAGTATCATTTATCTCTGTGATAGGAAACAAAACTTGGAAGCGCTTATGCTGTTGCGGCCGATAATTGAACTCGTGGTAAATTTAAGATGGATTATCGAAGACAAGATAGGAGCTAATCGTCAGCAATTCATAAAATCAACGGACTATAAATTCAGTAATGGCATTCCCGAAATGGGAGGTTATTGGTCAGATAAAAACTTGTTGGAAAGAATGAAAACCATTGGATTTAGTCAAAAGTATTACAATATGGTTATTAGTAAATTGCATGAAGAGCTTCATGTAAATCCAGCAGTAATAGCACGCGCCTATAGCAGAGATTTAACTTCAATGGATAGCGAAGCCATATTTTCTGTCGCGTGTCAATTTGTTGGGCATTTATTAAAAGTCGCCAATGGGGTTTATCCGAATAAATATTTTATGAATCATGATGATGTTTGGAACAAAATTAAAGTTAGCACAACCAAAGAGAATTGAATGTTTAATAAACCGTTATTCAAAATTGAATATTCTGATGTTGAAGTCTTCTGCAACACATTTGGAGAAGGCGTAAGAGTTGAATACAAGAGTGAGATGATAGAAAATATTCCTAAGACGATATCCGCCTTTGCTAATACTTTAGGCGGAATAATCATTATAGGTGTTGAAACAGATAAGGTGCAGAATAAGGTTATTGCTATAAACGGCATAGATACCAGAGCAGGAATTGAAGAGAGTATTATAAATAGCTCTCTTCAAGGCATATATCCTTCTGTAATTCCCGAGGTTAAAATTTTTGAAGTTCCTGGAAAGAAAGATAAGATAGCGGTAGTTATTAAGGTACATGAGAGCATAGAAGCGCCGCATGCTATTCAGAACTCAACAAGAGTTTATATTAGGACAGGAAGCGTAAGTGAGCCTTATGAACTTGCAGAAATAAGCAGAATTGAGTACATGCTTAAAAGGAGAGAAAAACCGGAGAAACTCAAGGACGAGTTGAAAGCAGCGGCACTCAACAGGACAGAGCGGTTTTTAAGAGGATTTGGAACAACGCCTTATTTTTATATCAGTATTCTGCCCGTTTTTCCTTATCAGCCTTTAATTTCCCTAGATGAACTGTACTCCTTTTGCAGAGGTATTCGGTATGGAGCAATAGAAAACTTGTATATTGATGATCCGGATAGAATAATGGAGGGCGTTTGCAGATTTCACGGCAATCAAGAGGATTTTTTGTATAGAGAGATTAATCATTATGGTCTTATATTTGTCTGTGAGACGCTGCAAAAAGTGGAGTCCCGGTGGCAACCTGTGGGTACTGAAAAAGACAAGCGATTGTATGTGAACTTTGTTCACTTTGTAAATATTTTTGGGAGAGCATTGAAACTGGCACAAATGCTATATGATAATTGCGGTTATTTTGGTAATCTCGAGGTTAAGATAGACGCGAAGAATATAGGCAATGAATATTTGCTATACAACGAGGAGAGTTTTCCGCAATATGATGGATTTAAGGCTATAGACAATTCCGCTTCTGCATCAGCAACAATAATGACAGAGGATATTAATTCTAAGCTTACAGACATAGTCACTTCTCTCATGCGTAATATTCTGTGGGTTTTTAACTGCCAGACCCCGAATCCGCAAAACAGAGTTAGAAATATTCTTATTGCAACCAGATTAGTAGAAAAGGAATAGAAGGAAAAGTTCAAGAAAAACACTTAATTTAAGGGCTTACCGGTTATTTTAAACAAAAAACTCCCTATCCAAACTCCTGTATTGGATTGCCTCTGATAGGTGCTCTGTTTTAATATTCTCGCACCCTACTAAATCCGCAATCGTTCTTGAGACCTTCAATATTTTATCATAAGCCCTTGCACTGAAATCAAGCTCAGTCATAGCCATTTTTAGTAATTCGCTTTCCTCCTTGCCTAAAACGCAAAATTTTCTCACTTGTTTATGACTCATCAAGGCATTACTTAAGATGTCCTCACCATTGAATCTTTCTCTTTGAATTTCCCGCGCCTTATTCACTCTTTCTTTAATCTGGGCAGAACTCTCAGCAGGAAGATTACTGGATAACTCTTGGTATTTCGCTGCCGGAACCTCAATGTGTATATCTATCCTATCTAACAACGGTCCAGAGATTTTCGCGCGGTACCTTGCAATCTGAGTGGTTGAACACCGGCAGGAGTTTTTATGTTGCCATAGTGTACCGCACGGACAGGGGTTCATGGCGCAGACTAACATAAAGGATGCAGGAAAAACAAAAGATTTTTTTATTCGCGATACACGGATAAAGCCGTCTTCTAAAGGCTGCCTCAGCGCTTCTAAGCAATCGCGATGAAACTCCGGTAGTTCATCTAAAAATAATACTCCTTGATGAGCAAGGCTTATCTCCCCTGGTTGAGGCAGAGAACCACCACCCACCAGTGCTACGTTTGAGCTCGTATGATGGGGTGACCTAAAGGGGCGAATACTCATTATACCTTCTTTAAATGGTAAAATCCCCATTACTGAATGTATCTTGGTGACCCCTAATGCCTCATCAAGAGTTAAGTCAGGTAGAATAGTAGGGATTCTTTTAGCGAGCATAGTCTTTCCTGCTCCAGGGGGCCCGATAAGAAGCACGTTGTGTCCGCCAGAGACAGCCACCTCTAATGCTCTTTTGGCTACATACTGACCTTTAACTTCAGAAAAGTCTACTGCATAATGAACATTTTGCTTAAATAACCCTTCTAAATTCAATTTAAAAGGCCTAACTGTATCGCCATTATTTAAAAATTCTACTGTTTCTTTTAGAGTCTTCATTGGCCATACAAAAATCTCTGAAACTACCGCCGATTCTTTAGCATTATAATAAGGAACAATAATATTCTTAATTTTATCTTTAGAGACAGCAATACTAATAGGCAAAATCCCCCGCGTTGGTCTCAGGGAGCCATCCAAAGACAATTCGCCGAGTATGTAATAATCTTTTAATTTTTCACTGTTTAGCTGTTGGGTTGCGGAAAGTATGCCTAATGCAATCGCCAGGTCAAAACAAGCACCCTCCTTCTTTATATCTGAAGGCGCAAGACTAATGGTAATTCTTTCGCCTGGCCACTCAAATCCTGAGTTCTTGATTGCGGATTTGACTCGCTCCTTACTTTCTCTTATGGCGGTATCAGCTAAACCTACCACTGTTACAGCGGGTAGCCCCCGCGAGACATCTACTTCGATTTCAATAAGGTATGCGTCTATGCCTAATAAACCAAAACTAAAAACCTTTGCTAACATGGTAGCCTCCTTAAATGAGCCCCCGCCGCTTTGCTTCGCAAAGCGAAGCAGCGGGGGCGAATTAACCCCCACTGTTTCGTTTTGGTTCGCTTTGCTTCACCAAAAGCGAACCAAAACGGTGGGGGTAAGTTCAGCCATATCCCGACGTTACCTGCCTGCCGGTAGGCAGGCGCCGGGATGGCTTCACTTATAACTGACGTAATAAAGCGTAAAATCTAACTCATAAATTTAATTTAATGGTAAAGAAAAATTCTTGACAAGGGAATTACTTATGTTATCATTACTTTTCATAGTTCAATAAAGGACAAAGGCGTCCGTGAATTATCATTTGCGGACGTCTTTTTTTATGATATATTGCCTATTTAATAGGCAATATATGCATAAATAATATTAAAAACGGAGGCAATTATGTCAAAGAAGGTTGAAGAATTTATGGCGAAAGTCATTGAAAAGAATCCCGGTGAAGTTGAGTTTCACCAGGCAGTGCGGGAGGTAGTAGAATCTCTGATGCCTTTTATTGAGAAGAATCCTAAATATGAGAAATCCAAGATCCTAGAGAGGATGGTAGAGCCGGAGAGGATGATTATATTTAGAGTGCCTTGGCTGGACGATAAAGGAGAAATTCAGGTCAACCGGGGATATCGCATAGAGATGAATAGCGCTATTGGGCCTTATAAAGGAGGCATCCGTTTTCATCCCAGCGTGAACCTAGGTATTTTGAAGTTTTTGGCTTTTGAGCAAGTTTTCAAAAATAGCCTGACTACTCTTCCTATGGGCGGCGGAAAAGGCGGGGCTGATTTTGACCCTAAAGAAAAGTCGGATAACGAAGTAATGAGATTCTGTCAGAGCTTTATGACAGAGTTATTCAGGCATATCGGTCCGGATACGGATGTGCCTGCCGGAGATATCGGGGTTGGCGGACGTGAAATCGGGTTTATGTTCGGCCAGTATAAAAGGTTGCGCAATGAATTTTCCGGCGTGCTTACCGGTAAGGGGTTGAATTGGGGCGGGAGTCTCATTCGTCCTGAGGCTACTGGTTATGGGTGCGTCTATTTCGTGCAGGAGATGCTTAAGACTAGAGGCGAATCCCTGGAAGGTAAAATTTGTACTGTTTCTGGCTCTGGGAATGTTGCTCAATACACCGTAGAGAAACTCATCCAGCTTGGGGCAAAGGTAGTAACCATGTCGGATTCCGGCGGATTTATCTACGATAAAGACGGTATTGACCGGAAAGAGTTAAATTGTATATTTGAGTTAAAGAATGTGCAGCGCGGTCGTATAAAAGAATGCGCCAATGAGTTCAATTGCGAATACTTTAAGAATCAACGGCCGTGGGAGATAAAGTGCGATATTGCCTTTCCTTCTGCTACTCAAAACGAAATAAGCGAAGATGACGCCAAGACATTAGTGAAAAACGGCTGTATTGCTGTAGGCGAAGGAGCGAACATGCCCACTACCCTGGAGGGGGTGCGAGTATTTCAAAAGGCAAGGATGCTCTATGCGCCTGGTAAGGCAGCTAACGCTGGCGGGGTGGCTACTTCTGGTCTAGAGATGACTCAAAATAGCATGAGACTATCTTGGTCGCGCGAAGAGGTAGATAAGAAACTACGCGAGATTATGGTAGCCATCCATGAGCAGTGCGTAAGATACGGTAAAGAGGGTAATTGCATTAACTATGTTAATGGCGCCAATATCGCTGGTTTTGTGAAAGTGGCGGATGCTATGTTGGATCAAGGATTAGTCTAAGGTAGGCAGCATTTGAATCCAGTTAGCCGTTAAGGTGCTTTGTTAGTTTGCTTGAACGAAGGCAAAACTGTTTTCGCTGGAAATAGTAGAAGTGTCCGCGTTGCGCTCCTGCTTGCGCTGGGGCGTTTTTTGTTTATAAGAATACGGTGTTCAACACTGAAATATAGCTGAATTTGATTTACAAATCTTAAGGTCTGTAATATAATGAAGCCTAATATTAAGCAAAAGAGATGGCAAAAAAGATAGGTTTTGATAACGAGAAATACCTAAAAGAACAAACCGCTGCGATTTTAGATAGGGTCAAGAAATTCGATAATAAACTCTATCTTGAATTCGGCGGTAAACTCTGTTTTGATTACCATGCCTCAAGAGTCCTTCCGGGTTATGAGCCCAATGTTAAGATAAGACTATTGCAGCTATTAAAAGATAAGATAGATATTGTCCTGTGTATATATGCAGGCGATATTGAAAAGGGTAGAGTCAGGGGTGATTTTGGTATAACCTATGATGTCGCAACGCTAAAGTTAATTGATGATTTAAGAAAATGGGATTTGGAAATTCTGGCAGTGGTGATTACGCGTTTTACTAATCAGGCGACAGCAGCTATTTTTAAGAACAAATTAGAGCGCCGGGGCGTAAAAGTATATTTGCATTACCCAATAGAAGGATACCCTGCTAATGTAGATTTAGTGGTCAGTGATGATGGTTTTGGCAAGAACGAATATATAGAGACCAAAAATCCTATTGTGATAGTTACCGGGCCCGGTCCGGGTAGCGGAAAACTGGCTACCTGTTTTTCGCAATTATATCACGAACACAAATGCGGGATAAATGCAGGATATGCCAAATTTGAAACCTTTCCTATCTGGAATCTGCCGCTTAAACATCCAGTAAATATTGCCTATGAAGCTGCTACTGCCGATATACAGGATTTTAATTTAATGGATCCTTTTCACCTCAACATCTACAATGAGACAGCTATAAATTACAACCGCGATGTTGAAAGCTTCCCGATATTAAAATTGATATTAAGTAAGATATTCGATAAAGGTGCTAATCTACCCGTATATAATTCCCCTACAGATATGGGGGTCAATCGGGCAGGTTTTGGTATAGTGGACGATAAAGTAGTGCAGGAAGCAGCCAAACAAGAACTCATCAGGAGATACTTTAGATATAATACAGAATATGTATCGGGGATAGAAAAGAAAGAGACAGTAGATAGGGTAGTGCTTTTGATGGAGGAGCTAGGGGTAAAGATTGCGGACAGGCCGGTGATAGAGTCCTCAAGAGTGGCTGCAGAGGAGGCAGAGACTAAAGGCAAAGGCCATGCCGGAATATATTGCGGTGCCGCTATTCAATTACCAGACGGTCGAATTATAACCGGCAAAAATTCAAAACTGATGCATGCTGCCTCAAGCCTGGTATTAAATGCAATTAAGACTCTGGCTAATATTCCCGATGAGATTTTATTGCTTTCGCCTAATATAATAAATCAGATATCAAAATTAAAAGAGGGTATCTTGAGCGCAGAATCCGAAAGTTTAGACTTAGAAGAAACTCTGATCGCCCTTTCGATTAGCGCAGCTACTAATCATACGGTGGAATTAGCCATGAAGAAACTGACAGAATTAAAGGCTTGCGAAGTCCATATGACCCACATTCCTACCCCAGGAGATGAAGTCGGCTTAAAAAGGTTAGGCGTGAATTTGACTAGTGACGGAAAATTTTCTTCCCGAAATTTATTTGTTACTTAAGTAAGGCCACAACTTATGGAGCGATAGCGAACATAAGTTGTTGGCCGAACTTATGATTGCCACTTTGGGTACAAAGTGGCAACCATTAATTCGCACAAATAACTTATGTCGGAGCACATTAAAATAGTTGCTCCATAAGTTATGTGCTCATTAAGGAGGAAGTATGGCAGGCGGAAAATCAACACCCAAAAAAGATAAGGCTATGAAGATAAGTAATGGCCAGTTTGTTAAGACAAGCACAATCCTTGCAAGAGGACTCAGTGCTTATAAAGCAGGTAAAAATGTAAGGGGGCTGTCTACGTTATATGCCCTCTGTGATGGTAAAGTTTATTTTTCTAAGAAAAAAGCCAGCCACAGTAGAGTCAGGACATTTATAAATATCTCACCCCTAATAATTAAGAAGTAGCTAAAACCAAAAAGAATAAATTTGACAAGCGTTGATGAAGATAGCTTATTAGACAAAGCCAAGAGATACGCCTCTATTAAATATAGTTTAGCTATTATAGAAGCAATTTATCTTCTGGCGTTTCTTTTTATACTTATGGCTTCGGGCCTCTCAAGAATCCTGGCCACGCGCATTTCTAACTTAATACCCAATCATTTTCTTGCCCTTGCCATTCTCGTATATATCTTAGTTGTTTATATTCTATATTACCTGTTAGACTTTCCTTTAAATTTGTATCGTTCGTTTGTGTTAGAACACAGATTTTCGCTGTCTAACCAGAAGCTCGGAGATTGGCTAAAAGATCAGATTAAGGCAGGGATTATAGCTTATATCATTATTAGTATCCTCGCTGAGGCGTTTTATTATATATTAAGGCATTATCTTCATGCGTGGTGGTTGATTATTTCGTTATTCTGGATATTTTTTAGTTTAGTCCTGGCAAAGTTGGTACCGGTTGTAATTATACCGTTATTTTTTAAATACAGGAAACTATCAGATGATACATTGCGAGAGCGTATTATTGACTTGGCAGATAAAATGCAGGTTAAGATTCTGGATGTTTTTGAAATAGATTTCAGTCAAAAGACTAAAAAAGCCAATGCTGCGTTTGTGGGATGGGGTAGAACAAAACGGGTAATTTTAGCCGATACCCTAAAAGACAAATACAGTTTTGATGAAATCGAGGTAATCCTGGCTCATGAGTTTGCGCACTATAGGCTAAAACACTTGAGCAAACTCATATTGGTAAATTCTTCTGTGATCATGTTTTCCTTTTATATTATATTTATCTCAAGCGAACATTCTTTAAGCATATTTGGTTTGCGTTCGTTATGGGATATAGCGGCCTTACCGGTTATTTTGATATATTTTGTAATTTTGGGGATAATCATGCAGCCGTTTGAAAATTATATCAGCCGAAGGCTCGAAAGAAATGCGGATTTAATGGCGCTTAAAGTAACTAGTAAAAAAGACGCCTTTATTTCGATGATGGAAAAGCTTGCTTCTCAAAATCTCAGCCATAGAAATCCTCATCCCCTAATCAAATTCCTCTTCTTTGACCACCCGCCAGTTGACGAACGCATCGCTATGGCAGGAGCAAGGTGAAATCACTAAGCTCATAATCCCAGATTCATAAATAAAGGTATTGCCTGTTTAACAATCTCAGGGTCGAATTGTTTTCCGGCGAGTTTCTTAATCTGTTGACAGGCGGCTTCTGAGGTAATAGGGTTGCGATAAGGACGGTTTGAGGTCATGGCATCAAAGGCATCGCAAATAACTAAAATTCTTGCACCCAAAGGGACCTCAGTCCCTTTCAGTCCTTTGGGGTATCCTGAGCCATCGTAGAATTCGTGATGACTGGAGGCAAGGAAGGCCATTTCTTTTAAAGAAGGCAGCATCTCTACTATTTTATAGGTAAATAAAGCGTGTTTTTTTACTTCTGTGAATTCTTTCGCAGTGAGTTTCGCAGGTTTATTCATAATGTCGCGGGAGATAAAAAATTTGCCGATGTCATGGATGAGTCCTGCCCATTTTATTTGTGTTATTTCATCGTGTTTTAAATTCATTGCCAGGGCAATAGCCATAGCATAACGCGAGACCCTCAGTGAATGACCCGATGCATATGGGTGTTTCATATCAATAATCTGAGCAATGACTTCTAACGTCTTACCAATCGCGTCAAACCTAAGAGGAATATTTATAAAACCCACCCTATTCTTGATTTCTTCAAAGAGCCCGGGGATATTCTTGTGTTGGGATACTCTATAAAAAAGTTTCTTCTTATTGAGTATACCAAAGGCATGATTAAATAACCTTTTCTGGTATTCCTTATTGATATTTAAGGACATCCTATTTTTTATTTCTTTTAAGTTAGGCTGGGGCGTTGTTTGTAATAGAATATCAATAGAGTCAGCCAATCTTAACACCTGAGAACCAAAAGGGATATGCTTTTGCGTTTTTGCTCTGGGGTAGCCCTCGCCGTTTATCCACTCGTGATGGTCAAGGATTAGTTGCGCCACATTATTCATCTGGGGGATATTAGCGACAAGGTGTGCGCCGACTATGGGATGGGAAAGAAGAATATTTCGACTCATTTTATCAGTGCGCTTTAGATAATGGATGATATGAAAAGGAAATCCCGCTCCGCCGATATCATGGAGAAGGCCGGCATAGAATATCTCTTTTAGGTTTTTAGCGTCAGCTATATTTTGCGCAAAAGCCGC
>Ga0315282_10015195_pt1 | contig 11388 bp, 7 predicted proteins | sample YL17G07_20_MG_FD_203693 | JGI IMG/M metagenome (GOLD analysis project Ga0315282, IMG submission 203693) | Sediment microbial communities from Yellowstone Lake, YNP, Wyoming, USA - YL17G07_20 | ecosystem: Environmental > Aquatic > Freshwater > Lake > Sediment | place: USA: Wyoming | collected...
TGAAGCCTTCGAGTGTTTCGCTGCTCGCCTGGTATTACCCGCGTTCGAATTGCACGGGTCGTTTCGACATCGGGAAGATGTGTATGGACGAATGGGGGAATTATGACGCGTGCAGCTATGGTTTCGGCAAGGGGGCCGCTGGCGGCGGTTCGTCGAATTACACGGGTCTTTTCGAGCGGTCTGATAACACGCAGACGAATCCGACAAAAGGATCATACGGGTTGAACGCGTGGCATTTCTTTGCGACAACACACGACGGGTCAATGTCCGCGAAGGTGTACGTTGATGGTGTGGTTGGGAGCCCGCCAACGGTTGGCGTGCAGGCGTTGCGATATGTGGGTGCCTCGAATTTCTATATCGCGGCATCACACTCTGGTGTCGGCTCTGGGATTAATAGGTGGACGAGCTGCGTGGTCGATGAGGTCTGGGTCGTCAGTGGCGTGCTCAATGCGTCCTGCATTGTAACCTTGTATCATAGTCAGTCTTCGCCGTCAACCTTTATGTCCTTTGGCTCTGAGGAAAACATATCTGTCACGTGGACAGTGTGGAATCATGCGGGTAACCCTGATGTTTCGTATCCTTGGAGTTGGGGTTTTGATTTTCCGAACGGGACCGGGTATTATCTGTTTTATAGTATCGGGAAGAAGTCGGGGTCTGTTGATGAGGTAGCACCGGACGCCCCTGATGCTTGGTGTCATTTTGGGTGTCAATCGAAGATCGTAAACACGGGTTCCACGGCTATCAAAGGGTATCTTTTGATACAAGTGCAATTTTATAATTCATCGCAGGGAAAATGGCTTGTTGATAAAGATACGATCAATGAGACTTCTCCGCGGACTATTAATAGTGGCAGTCAGCTTGCGCTTGACTACATTTTTAATGGAAGGGTCCGGGCATCAGATCTTACCCATGGGGCCGGCACTTATCGCGTCTATGTAGCGTTCAGAGATCCATCGGGGAATGTCCTGAAAACCAGCACGGGGGTTGAGTTGGAAGCCTGGTGGCAGTTCATTAAAACATAACCAGGGATTTCTTCAACGCTCTGAATTACTACAATGGAAGTTAGGGAAATATCACCTGACTTCTCCTTATTTTATTAAGGTGAAACAATTAGACTGAATGGAAGAATCTTTACAGGAATAACTTTTTCCTCCTATTGCAACAGGAGGGATTACTTTCGGTCACCCCCTCCAGGAGTATATAAGGAGGAAAAACCTTACTTTTCTCCATATAAAAAGGTCAAAATTGACCCCTAGATGTTACTAGCATCCAGGGGTCTGAGACCATAATAGTGGTGCTATTATGATCCCGAACGGAACAGATAGAATTAGAGATAATAAGATTTTGGTTCAAACCAAACTAGGGCAGGTTGTAGAGCAGAAAAAGAACAAAGAAGAACATAACGGTTTTGATCATTTCCTCGAGCAGTACTATCGGTTTTTATGTCAGAACAATTACAGTAAAAACTCTATTAAAAGTTATTGCAAAGCTGTTCGACACGTCCTCCAGGATAAAAAATTAGATACCTTATCTCAACAAGAGTTGGACGATATTCGATTTGATCTCGCAGAACACTACCAACACAATGGCAACCGAATGCGATTTGCTGCAATCAATCTCTTCTGTAAAGAGGTACTGAAAAAAGAAAGAAAAGATTTGTATCTCAAGATACCACGGTCTCGGATAAAGAACAAGGATGTATTAACAAACGATCAGGTCGAAAAACTTCTTGCTGTTGCCCAAACAAAGCGCAAAGTGATTTATGCGGTCATTCAAACATTGTATCAGTGTGGTCTTCGAAAAATGGAAGCATGCAACCTAAATATAAAAGACGTAAATTTTGATACGATGGAACTTCTTCTCAGAAATACAAAGACAGGTGATGGAGTCGTCTCCATGACTACATCATTAGCGGGTATTTTGCGAGAGTATATTGACTCCAAACGATCACCAGCACAGCTAGATGAACAAGCATTATTTCTCAACAAATCTGGAAAAAGAATTGGAGAACACTTTGTCAGAAATCATCTCAAGAAATGCGCGAAAGAAGCAGGAATCAACACAAGAATATATCCTCACGTGTTACGTGCATCATGCATTACACACCTGTTAAATCAAGGAGTAAATCCATTTACGGTACAAAGACATGCAAGACACAGGGATTTTAGGACAACAATGATTTACAACCGACCGACGCAACAACAGATGCGAGCAGATATCGAACGTGTATTCACAAAAGAACACTAGGATAAGCGACGAAGTGAGCACGAAATCTTTAAAATGATAAGAGTTATTATCTTAAAAATATCATGAAAAAATCTGAAGAAAAACCTGTCGATTATTTTTTAACAAAATACAAAGAAGAGCCTGAGTACAAAGAGAAAATAAAATCAGCAATTTCATCAATGGGTTTTTTGTTAGAACAGGAAGCTGAAAGAAAATTACTAGCTCATAGTTACAGTGTGAGTGAGGGCAAGTATCAAGATGAAGACGAAAATGGAGTAAGTAAGACCCGGCAAATCGATATCTTCGCCATGAAGGAGTTTAAAACTATTTCTTTCCATAAAAGAAATAAGGTTGCTCCAACATTGATTATGGTAGGAGAATGCAAATATTTTTCTGAGATATCATCATGCTTCTTGTTCATAAAAATTCCAAGTCATTCCCTTAATAATACGATTTTGAAATTTCCAATATTCCTCAATGGGGATATCTATTCTTACACTTACAACGATGGATATGTTTTGTCAAGAGACCTCTTTAAAACATTTAGCGATGTTCCAATGACAAGAAGAATTAACAATTTTCATTTCTCCTCAATGGAAACTAACAGGAAGGAAATTACCCTTTATCGAGATTGTGAAGACCAGGTATTACCTGCTACCAAATTCTATTTCGAGACATTTTTAAAGAATCCAATCCTATTTAGTCAGTATAGGAGTCTCTTAAAATTCCCAGTCTCAGATGACTCAAGTTATCATTTGCCGCTATACTCAATAATTCCATTTGTTATTACTAACCGAGAATTAATTGAGGCATCAATTAACGAAAAGTATGAAATAGATAATCTATCTCCTGTTCCATATCTTATCTATAATCACACTCCAACCAATCATAATAAATTCAAATCCTTTATTGAATACATACCAGAACAAGCAATCTTCATTATTAACATAAAACACCTCGAAGAAGGAATACAATTTATTGAAAATGGTTATACTCACATTATTGACGATATGGAAAAGAACATTAACCCTGCCTCAACTAAAAGAGATACTGAAACTTACAAATCCAGAGTAGAAAGACTTGGATTAAAACTGGATGATACCATTCTATTTTAACCAACATTACTTAAGGTCGACGCAGTTCATTCTAAGTTCTCCTGGACAATATATATAATCCTCGATATATCTTTAAGTAGAATTATCAGATTCATAAGGATTCTATTTTTCCCTTTGAATTAAATGAGAGGTGAAAAAAATTCAAAAAACCAGATTAGAAAAACAACCAAAAGTGTTAAAACAACCCATTGAATATTCGGGATATCACCATGGTCACATAACAACGGTTTTGGCCATATAACACGTTTCACCTCAACAGGAGGAAGGGCGGGTAACAAAGTGGCTATGTGGCGGACTGCAGATCCGCCTACGAGGGTTCAAGTCCCTCCCCGCCCTCTCAAAAAAAGTCTGGGAGAAAAAAGAGTATGAAACCAACGAAAAAGTATAAAAAAAACGTTCTTGTACTAAGCATCGTCTTTTGTTTAGTACCATTAGGCCACCATCTCGTACATGCAGAGCGACCTGCCACGCTTCTTATTAACGAGGTCATGTACCATCCTGTAGAAAACGAAGGTACCAACGAATGGATCGAGCTGTACAACCCGTCATCAGAGCCAATCGACATCACCGGATGGACGCTAACTGATGAAAAAGAAACAGACCGCCTGCAAGCAGATCCAGACCATGGCGACGGAACCACCGTGATCCCGCCAGAAGGGTACGCGATCGTCACCGACATTGGAACCACGGTCTATGAGACCTTTACGGTCGCTGAAAACGCGGTCCGACTCTCCGTCGATGACAGTACCCTGTGCGGCTACGGCCTCAACAACGAACAAGAAAAAATACTCCTCATGGATCCAACAGGAACACTCATCGATGCCATAGAATGGGGGAAGGATTACGACGACGTGCCAGGCACGCCAGCCCCGCTCGTCGCCGAAGGAAGCTCCCTTGCGCGGGTGCAAGACACAGATAATTCCTCCATGGATTTTGTTGAATCCACCACCCCGACGCCAGGCAGCAAAAACATCGTGACAGGGAAGAATGATCAACAAACTGACACCGAAGAAGGAAACATCACCCAGGCTCCGTCGGTTCTCATCACGGAATTGTACTACCACACCCACGCAAACATCAACGACGAATTCATCCGCCTCTGCAACCCGACACCCTCACCGGTTGATGTCTCAGGCTGGTACCTCACCGATGAGCCATGGAAAGAACCAGATGACCAGGCGAAGGTCATCTTTCCGGACCATACCATATTTCCTGCGAACACCTCCTGGTACATCACAAAAAACGCAGCAGACTTCCTCTGGGAAACAGGGATTCTCCCTGAGTACGAATACGGGAACAGCTCACGGAACGATACCGCGAGGCTTCTCAATCATAAGACGGTGATCTTCAGCAACACCGGCGGCTATGCTGCTCTGTATACCTCCTCCCCTGGGCTCGTTGATCTCGTCATCTACGGCTCGACAAACCAGATGGTCTCAGGATGGGACGGCCCCGCGGTCCCCGCATCAGGACAAGGTGTAATCCTCAAGCGAAACACCCGGAATGGAACGCTGGTTGACACCGACACCGCGGCCGACTGGATCCATCCACGCATCTACGGCATCGGACAATCCGATCTCTCCCCGTACACTGTCGTGTTCACCGGGGAGGTCACTACGTTCGTCTCGCCAGACAACAGCTTCGAAACGATCACTAATGAACTACGAAAGGCAACCCATTTGATCTATTTCAATATCTATGAATTCACGAACCCGTTCCTGTGCGACGAGCTCATCGCAGCCCTCGATCGGAAGGTAGCGGTCACCGTGTTTCTCGAAGGATCACCCATCGGTGGCATCGAAACCAAAGAATATTATCTCCTCCGACAAATCGAGGCGCACGGCGGCATCGTCCGGTTCATGGTATCTGACAATAAAAACCGGGTGCATGCACGCTACGGGTTTGATCACGCGAAATACCTGGTCATCGACAACGACACCGTGATCGTCGAAAGCTGCAACTGGGCAAGCACCGGCGTGCCAAAAGACCCGACCTACGGGAACCGGGAATGGGGCATAGTCATCCGAAACACGGACGTCGCAGCCGCATTTCTTCAAGTATTCATGGATGACAGCAATCCGCTGCGATGCGACAGCTACCCACTCAGTGCCATGAATGTCACCCTCCCGCCGGATTTCTTCATCACAAAAACTGTCCCCCATGGATTGTACACCCCGCGGTTCACCGCCTGGACATTCAACGGAACGTACACCGTGACACCTGTGTTCTCACCGGATACGAGCGAGCATCTTATCTGCGACGCGATCAGCGCTGCGAACAAAACCATCTACGTCGAACAGCTCTACATCTACAAAGACTGGGATGAACAAATCAGCCCGCTGGTCGAACGTCTCGTCAATAAATCATCGCAGGGCGTCGACGTGAGAGTGATTCTTGATTACAACCCTGAGTATACCGAGACCATCCAGCAGCTGAACGACACCAAGCAGTACCTCGAGGAAAACGGCATCCGCGTGAAATTCATCTCGACCGCATGGTCCCCGTTCACCGCGATCCACAACAAAGGAATGATCGTCGACAACACCACGGTCCTTGTCTCCAGCATCAACTGGAACCAGCAGTCCGTCACCCTCAACCGCGAGGCAGGCGTGCTCCTTGAAAACCCGGCGGTGGCATCATACTACGCGGACGTGTTCCTCTCAGACTGGTACCTTGCACCGCACCAGAACAGCACCCCAGGTTCCTCGTGGGCAGACTATAAAAACCTGATACTGATAGCCGTTGTGTGCGGCATCACCGGTGCCCTCATCGTCCGTGACTGGAGAAAACGCAAATGGCGATAGAATTACTCGTCCCAAGCATCGTCTCTCTTATTGCAATCGCGATCATGATCGTAACCCTGGTGATTGGGTACGTACGGAAACTCATGATGACGTACACGCTCATCATCGCGAACTTCCTAGTGTTCGCCCTGTCGATTTTTTTCAATGACCAGATCATCGGAGACCTCGGGTTTAAGCCCGCGTACCTTTCACCGGGTCTGTTCCCACAGCTCTACACGCTGTTCACCTCCATGTTTGTCCACGCGGGTTTTCTTCACATCCTGGGGAACATGCTCGTATTCTTCTTCATAGGGGCAGCGTTTGAACAACGCATCGGGGCCAAAAAATTCCTTTTTATCTATCTGGTGACCGGGGTGCTCGGCGCTCTGACGTTTTCTGTGGCGAACCTCAATTCCCTTGTCCCCCTAGTCGGTGCCTCAGGCGCTATCTTCGGGATACTCGGGGCATTCGCGTACTCATACCCCCGTGATGAGGTGGTCATGCCGGTGCCTATCGGCATCATGATCATCATGCGCATCAAGGTCATTTACGCGACCATTATTTTTGCTGTGGTGGAAACCGTCATCGTCTACTTTTCGGGTCAAGATAATGTCGCTCATCTCGCGCACTTCGGGGGTCTAGTGAGTGGCGTAATTTTCGCGGCACTCCTCGTCGGCAAACAAGGAGAAAAACTAAAGGACAAACAAGGTGCAGGCGCCTACGGGTACACCCCGTTGCCCACCTCGGATGCGATCAATTTTTCTCATCTGAACGAGCTTGCGAGAGCCCCACAGCTGAAATCCATGCTTGAACGCATCGAAAGGGAAAACGTCCTGCAGGTCCGTAACATATGGCTTGAGTATTTTCTCGATAAGGTAACCTGCCCGGTGTGCGGGAAATCGCTGCATCATCTTAACCGGAAGATCTGGTGCGCAGACGAGCATTTCCGCACCGATTATTAGAACGAAAACCCGAGGCCGACAAGCTGACCAAATAACACAAGGCTTGAGACGACATACCCGAGGATCGCGCCGCTGCAGAGAAGCGGCAAGCCTGCCTGCGGTTTTCCTTTTATCACGAACGTCATCAGCGCGGCGAATCCCACAAGGATTCCCGCAATCACGGACAGCGCGACCCAAAACCCGTTCGGTACATTGATGTAGACCGCCGCGACAAGGATTCCTGGCATCACCACGTCGCCAAGCCCCATGAAAAACGCGTCCCGCTCTTCCCCTTCTTTGAGCTGCTCTTTCAACCGCTTTGTTTCCTTGATGAGGGAGTAGCGTCTGACCTTCGGGACGATCAAGAGCACTGGCAGCTTCAGGTCCATGACGGTATCCGCAAGGTCAATCATGTGTTTCGTTTTGTACACCGAGATCGCGTCGTAAATAGCCAGTCCGACGAGGAAGAGAATCACGAGCAGGATGTTCAGCGAGATGCCGAACAGGGCGACCGCTCCGGTGCCGATCACAATCCCGCAGATGTCTATCACGTACCATTCAGGGTATTTCACAAGGACGACGACGAGGAGGACCGCAAGGAGAATCGAAATGAGAATAATCATCCAATCAGAAGAAAGGACAAGGGCTAGTAACGGTAAAAAGATGTAAAATGCGGTATACCCCACGGCGAAGAGGATGATGATCTGGATGAGTCGTTTTTTCCAGAACCGTGCGATGAGGAGGATGACGACGGTCACGCCAAGGATCATCACGAACAGCAAGACCAGGTTCCAGGGATCGCCAGTGTTTTGGAAGACCTTGAGTCCCGCGTTAATGAACGTGCTTGTGAGCATCAGGGCAAGGCCGTTGATGATGATAAAGAAGCATCCCATGAGGAGTATGGGGAGTAGCTCGTGTTTCTTCGGTTCGGTTGTCTCGTTCATCGAATCAGTCGTATGGGGTGAGCCCTATTTATAGCGTTTGATTTTCTGGTAAAAACGAGATTTATTGATATATCGTTTAATATATATCTTTATATATCTATAAGAGAATTATTACTTCTTTGAAAAATATTGCCGTACAAGCTCAAGCGCGCACAGCTTCCCACACATCGAACATGCCCTGGTGTCCTCCAGCGGCAGCCGTTTGTTACGATACTCCTTCGCTTTGCGTGAATCGATGCACAGGCGGAACATCTTATCCCAGTCCAACTCCTCGCGCGCGCTGCTGAACACCGCATCAACATCCCGGTCGAGTCCACGGGCAAGGTCAGCGGCGTGCGCAGCGATCCGCGTTGCAATCACGCCCTCACGAACATCATTCTTATCAGGAAGACAGAGATGCTCTGCCGGCGTCACATAACACAGAAAATCAGCGCCGACAAAGCCAGCAAGCGCCCCGCCAATGCCGCCAACAAAATGATCGTACCCCGGGGCGATATCAGTGACCAATGGACCGAGCACGAAATACGGTGCGTCCTTCGTCACCGATTTCATCACCAGGATATTCGGCTCGATGTCATTCAGCGGCATATGACCAGGGCCTTCAACCATGGTCTGCACACCGAAGTCCCGCGCTTTTTCCACGAGCTCCCCGATGATGAGCAGCTCCTGGAATTTCGCGCGATCATTCGAATCAGCAAGCGCCCCTGACCGCATCCCGTCCCCCAGCGAAAGCGTCACATCATACGCCTTTGCAAGTTCTAAGAGATACTCAAAGTTCTTGTACAGCGGGTTTTCCTGATCATGATGAAGGATCCACGCCATATGAAACGACCCGCCACGAGACACCATGGGGATACGCCGGTGTTGTTTTTTGAGACGCTCCACGCTCTCCTTTGTAACCCCCACATGGACAACCGCGAAATCAACACCCTGCTTCGCCTGCTTCTCAAACGAACGAAACATATCATCCTCGGTCATGTCAACGATAGAGCCGCGCTTGTCGATCGCCTCAATGCCAGCCTGATACACAGGCACCGTGCCGAACGGGACCGGCACCACCTTCAAGAGCTCGCGACGGATTCTATCCAGATCCCCGCCAGTTGACAGATCCATCACCGCATGCGCACCAGCAGCCACCGCCACCTTCGCCTTCTCGACCTCCTCCCTCATACTGCAATGCTCCATCGAAGTCCCGATATTCGCATTCACCTTCACCCGCAGTCCCTTCCCGATCCCAAGGGCACGGGGAGCATGAATCGGGTTCCAAGGGATCACGATCTGACCAGCGGCGACACGTGAACGAACCACCGCTACCTCTAGTTTCTCCGCACGAGCGACACTCGTGATCTGCGGGGTCGTTTTCCCCTGTTTCGCCTTCGAAAGCTGTGTCATGCAAAACACCTAATGACTTCATCATATTAATACTTTCAATAACGATGAAATACACGCTCTTTGATGACAAAAGACCACCCCGCGACCATAACGCTAAAAACATCATGGCACATACAGTCTCACGAACTATTCTCACGGGCTAGGCGATGAAAACAATTCTGAAACTCTTCTCTAATCATGGGACGTTCGTCCAACCAGATGCACTCACCTACATTCGCGGTAAAGAACACCCTGACGACTTCGCCTCGTTTCTTCTTGAAAACATGAGGGAATGCCCGCTATTTTTGTCGGTAGATATTATAAAAATCATTGAAGATTCCACCCGGCATCTCAAAGAAATACCGGCACCAGTCGTTCCTATGCCATCGCTTGATACGCCACCCACGATACCACCAACCACCCCACCGGTGACTCCTAGTCCACCCGTGGAAAAAACGGTCGATAAAGAAGCACAAAAAAAGATCCTTTCCAAACTGCTCAGCGGCACGAGTCCTCCCAAGGAAACAGAGGACGAGGAGGAAGACGACCTTGACAGTGACGACAAAACAGAAGAAACACAACAGAAACAATTCCAACCACTTGTCATAAAAACAGTCAAAGGATGGAAACCACTCGCCAAAGACTACGAATCAGAGATTCGCATCATCAGCGACATCACCGGGAACAGGACCAGCGAGGGCACCACCCAGGATTTCGCAAGCCTCTTCAAAGACCGCTACACCGTCATCAGAAAGATCCTCCAAAGCCAGCGGCGGGAAATCGCAAACGCGCTCCCGATCAACCGCATCAAAAAAACCATGACAGACGTCCAGCTCATCGGCATCGTCAAAAGCGTCAAAACAACACACAGCGGACACCGCCTCATCGAAATAGAGGACGAAACAGGCACGGCAGCGCTCATGGCGCTCAAAGGAAACACCGAGGTGTTCCAGCTCGCCAATGAAGTGGTTCTTGACGAGGTTATCGGCGTGGTCGGACGGATCAGCAGAAACGGGGACCTCATCATCGTGCAGAACATCATCTTCCCGGACATCAAGGTGCAACATGAGAAGAAACGCGCGGAGCTACCGCTCTGCACCGCGTTCCTCTCCGACATCCACATGGGCAGCAAGATGTTCATGGAGCCAGAATGGAACGCGTTCCTCCGCTGGATCAACGGGAATCTCGGGAACTCACGACAGCGGGACGTCGCAAGCAAACTCAAATACCTGGTGCTCCCCGGGGACCTTGTCGACGGCATCGGCATCTACCCGAACCAAGAAAAAGAACTCTCCATCAGCAACATCTACGAGCAGTACCAGGCGCTCGCCCACCAGTTCTCGTACATCCCTGACCACATCACCATCATCCTGCAGCCGGGGAACCATGACGCGGTCCGACCAGCAGAGCCACAACCCGCGTTCGAAAAGGAGATCCGCGACTTGTTCACCGGGAAGGAATTCATCTTCATCGGCAACCCCTGCTACTTCTCGCTTCACGGCGTCGAAATCCTCTCCTACCACGGCCAAAGCCTGCTTGACTACTCCACCAACATCCAGGCACTCAGCTACAACGCGCCCACCGAGGTCATGAAACTCATGCTCAAAAAACGGCATCTCTCCCCAACCTATGGAGGGTACACCCCGCTCGCCCCTGAACACGCAGACTTCATGATTATTACCCAGGTCCCCGATGTGTTCGTCACCGGGCATGTGCACACCTCGTTCATTGATAATTACCGCGGTGTCACGCTTATCAATGCCTCGAGCTGGCAGTCACAGACCTCGTATCAAAAAATGTTAAATTTCGTTCCTGATTCTGCGAAACTTCCTATTGTAGACCTTAAAACAGGGAATGCGACCGCGATGGATTTCAGCAAGGTCGTCACCTAAAATTTTTTTTTAATACAAACCTTTAAGTGAGTTGCCGCCATTTCAATTGTGTTTTATTTTCAGAGTACGAGAACATGGATGGGGAGTTGTCCAAGAACATCGCTGCAAGTGCAGCC
>Ga0315282_10015196_pt1 | contig 11388 bp, 9 predicted proteins | sample YL17G07_20_MG_FD_203693 | JGI IMG/M metagenome (GOLD analysis project Ga0315282, IMG submission 203693) | Sediment microbial communities from Yellowstone Lake, YNP, Wyoming, USA - YL17G07_20 | ecosystem: Environmental > Aquatic > Freshwater > Lake > Sediment | place: USA: Wyoming | collected...
GTGCTGGCCGTCGTGGCCGGCAGTGCATATCTCCTCAGCGGACGCCCGGATTCGTCCGCCTCCGCACCCGCCGCCGACAGCGGGCGGGGGAACGGGCCTGGCGGCTCACCGGGCGGCGGGGGGGTGGTCCGGCCGCCCATGACCGTGGAGCTGACCAAGGCCGGGCGCGCCGATCTCAACGATCGCATCCTGATCGTCGGCAACCTGATCGGCGCGGCCACAGTGGACGTCGTCCCGAAGATCAGCGGGCGGCTGCAGTCGATCGGGGTGCGCATCGGCGACCGGGTCAGCCGCGGCGAGACGATTGCGGAGGTCGAGGCGCACGAGATCCAGGAGCAGGTGAAACAGGCGCAGGCCTCGTACGAGGTGGGGGCCGCGAGCGTGCGGCAGCGCGAGGCCGACCTGAAGTTCGCCGAAACCAGCCTCGAGCGGTCGCGCAGCCTGTTCAACCGGCAACTGGTGTCCAAGCAGACGCTCGACGACAGCGAGGCCCGACAGCAGGCGGCGGCCGCGCAGCTCGACCTGGCCCGGGCGCAATTGAACCAGGCGAAGGCCCGGCTCGACGAGCTCCAGTTCAGCCTGGCGAACACGGTGATTGCCTCCCCGGTGGACGGCTTCGTGGGCAAGCGCAATCTCGATCCGGGCGCGTGGGTCTCGCCCAACGCCCCTGTTGTGTCGGTGGTCGACATCCGGCTGGTCCGGCTCGTGGCGAACCTCGTGGAGAAGGATCTGCGGCGCGTGACGCCCGGCATGGACGCGGAAGTCGAGGTGGACGCGTATCCTGGCGAGACATTCAAGGGGCGCGTCACGCGCGTCGCCCCGGTGCTGGACCCGGCGACGCGGACGGCGCAGATGGAGGTGGAGGTGCCGAACACCGGCTTCCGCCTGAAGCCGGGGATGTACGCGCGGGTGCGCATCACGGTAGACCAGCGGGCGGCCGCGCTAGTCGTGCCGCGCAACGCCGTGGTGGACGTGCAAGGCACGCGCGGCGTCTTCATCGCGACCGACGCGCCCGCGGGCTCGTCCTCGGCGGCTGGCGGGGGCCGGCCCGGAGGGGGGCCACGCATGACGGCCGCATTCCGACCCGTCGAGACGGGGCTGCAGGAACGAGACCTGGTGGAGATCATCAAGGGCCTCAGTGAAGGCGACCGCATCGTCACCACGGGCGCAACGTCGCTGCGGGACGGCGACCGAATCCTGCTGGCCGGCGCCGCGCGCGGGAACAGGGGCGCCCCGGGCGCCGAAGGCGGCCGCCCGGGCGGTGGCGCGGACCAGCCCCGCCGCCAGTCGACCCTCTAGCTGCCACGCCGACAGGAGTCAGTCATGAGCGTTCCGCGCCTCGCCATCCATCGCCCCATCACGATGTTCATGATCTGCGCCGTCATCATCCTGCTGGGCGCCATCTCGCTCACGCGCTTGCCGGTCGACCTGATGCCGGACGTCAGCTACCCGAGCATCACGGTTCGTGTCAGCTACGCCGGCGTCGGCCCGCTCGAGATGGAGGAGCTCATCACGCGCCCGATCGAGCAGGCGGTGAGCGCGGTGGCGGGCATCGAGCAGATCAACTCGACCTCGTCGGAGGGCCAGACGACCGTCCGCCTGAACTTCGCGTGGGGCACTGATCTGAACGCGGCGACCGACGACGTGCGCAGCCGTATCGACCGGGTGAAGGGCCGGTTGCCCGACGAGGCCGACACGCCGGTCATCTTCAAGTTCGACGCGAACTCGATGCCGATCATGGGGATCGCCGTCGAGGGCAGCTACGACCGGGTGACGCTGCGCGAGATCGCGGAGCGCGATCTCTCGCCGCGCCTCGAGCGCGTGCCGGGCGTCGCCGCGGTCACGGTGAACGGCGGACTGCGGCGGCAGATCCATGTGGATCTGTCCAAGGAGAAGATCGCGGCGCTCGATTTGTCGGTGGACCGCATCATCACGCTGCTCAGCAGCGAGAACAAGAATACCCCGCTCGGGGAGATCAACGAAGGCGACCTGACGTACCTGCTCCGGAGCCAGGGACAGTTCGAGAACCTCGAGCAGATCCGCGACCTCGTCGTGATGAGCCGGCAGGGCGTGCCGGTGTACATGCGGGACATTGCCACCGTCAGCGACTCGACCGAGGACGTGCGGTCGGTCATGCGGATCAACGGCAAGCCCGGCGTGCGCATGCAGGTGACCAAGCAGTCGGGCGGGAACACGGTCGCGGTGGCCGAGGCGGCGCGCGCCGAGATCGCGCGGATCAACCGCGAGGTGCCGGGCATCAAGCTGACGGTGCTCGACGACAACTCGGTCTATATCAGTCGGTCGATCGGCGCCGTGCGCGAGGCGGCCCTTCTCGGATCGATCCTGGTCGTCCTCATCATCTTCCTGTTCCTCCGCAACGTCCGGTCCACGCTGATCATCTGCACGTCGATCCCGATCTCCGTCATCGGCACCTTCGCGCTGCTCTACTTCGCCGGCTTCACCCTCAACACGATGACCTTCGGAGGGCTGGCGCTCGGGATCGGGATGATCGTCGATGCCTCGATCGTCGTCCTGGAGAACACCTTCCGGCACATGGAGAAGGGGAAGGACCGGATGACGGCCTCGATCGAGGGCAGCGAGGAGGTCTGGTCGGCGATCGTCGCCTCGATCCTCACGCACATCGCGGTGTTCGTCCCGCTGCTCTTCCTCTCCGGCATCTCCAGCGTCATGTTCAAGCAGCTGTCCTACGTCGTCATCTTCTCGCTGGCGATGTCGCTGCTGGTGGCCGTGACGCTGGTGCCGGTGCTCTGCTCGATGCTGATGCGCCTGCCGCCGCCGGTCGAGAAGCGCAGGGGCCTGGGCGGATACCTGTACACCTGGAGCGAGCGCGCGCTGGAGGCCATGGACAACGCGTACCGCGCCCTGATCCACCGGGCACTGCAGCACCGGCCGATGGTGCTGGCGACGGGCGCTGCCCTCTTCATCGTCGCGCTCGCGCTGCTGCCGAGGATCCCCTTCGAGCTGATGCCGCAGACCGACGAGGGCGAGGTGTCGGTGAGCGCCGAGCTCGCCGTCGGCACGCGCATCGAGCGCACCGAAGCGGTCCTGCTCCGGCTCGAGCAGATGATCCGGCAGGCGGTGCCGGAGGCGACCTCCCTGATCGCGTCGGCGGGCGGCGGCGGCTTCGGCGGCAGCTCGACGCACCGGGGCAACATCAACGTCCGGCTGGTGCCGAAGACCGAGCGCCAGCGCTCGAACGACCAGATCGCCCAGGACCTGCGGCGCCGGCTGGCGGGGCTGCCGGGCGTGATCATCCGCGCCCAGGCGAGCGGCGGCAACAACCAGATGAACCGCCTCATGACCGGCGGCGGCATGAGCGCCCGCCTGGCCCTCGAGATCCGTGGCCACGAGCTCGAGGACGCGCGCCGGCTGACCCAGCAGGCCAAGGCGCTGATGGATCAGACGCCGGGGATCGCCGACTCTCGTCTCGGCCGCGAGGAAGGCCGGCCCGAGCTGGCGATCCACGTGGACCGGCCGAAGGCGGCGCTGCTCGGCCTCCGCCTGAGCGACGTCGCGAACACCATCCAGACCGACGTGGCGGGCACGCAGGCGGCCTACTTCCGCGAGCGCGGCAACGAGTACCCCATCGTAGTGCGGCTGCGCGAGGAGGACCGCGGGAGCCTCACCGACGTCGACGAGGTGCGCGTCAGCACGGCGCAGGGACAGGTGGTGCAGGCCAAGAACCTGATGACGGTCCAGACGCAGACCGGGCCGGTCCAGATCGAACGGAAGAACCAGGAGCGCATCAGCTACATCTACGCCGAGCTCGAGACGGCGTTGAGCAGCGCCGTGGAGGGAGTGTCCGCCCGAATCCCGGAGCTCAGCATCCCCCCCGACTTCTCGGTGGGTTTCGGCTCGGAGGTCGAGCAGCAGGCCAAGGCGTTCCGCCAGCTCCAGCTGATGCTGATCCTCGCCATCATCCTCGTCTACGCCGTCATGGCGTCCCAGTATGAGTCGCTGCGCGACCCGTTCATTATCATGTTCTCCATCCCGCTGGCGGCCATCGGCGTCGTCGCCGCCCTGATGCTGACGCGCACCCCGTTCAGCATGCAGGCCTACATCGGCGTCATCATGTTGGCCGGGATCGTCGTCAGCAACGCGATCCTGCTCGTCGACTACACGAACACGCTCCGCCGCCGCGACGGCCTGCCCCTGCGCGAGGCCATCGAGCTGGCGGGCCGGACCAGGCTGCGGCCGATCCTGATGACGTCGCTCGCCTGCGTCCTCGGCCTCGTGCCGATGGCGCTCGGGATCGGCGAGGGTGCCGAGATCCAGGCGCCGCTGGCGCGGGTCGTCATCGGCGGCCTGGTGACGTCCACCCTCATCACGCTGGTCTTCGTCCCCACGATGTACACGGTCTTCGAGGAAGGGCTGAGCGGGCTCCGGCGCGGGATGAAGCACGAGTGAGGACCCATGAAGAAGCTGATCATCACGCTGTTCGTCGTCGCCGCCATCGCGGGAAGCGTCGGAGCCTACTACATGCGCCGGGGCAGCGTCGGTCCGCAGGTGTCGACGGCGGCGGTCTCGCGCGGCGACATCGTTGACAGCGTCGGCGCCACCGGCACCCTTCAAGCGGTCACCTCGGTGCAGGTGGGCTCGCAGGTATCGGGGATCATCGCGGAGCTGAACGCCGACTTCAACTCGATCGTGCACAAAGGCCAGGTGATCGCGCGGTTGGATCCCTCCCTCTTCCAGACCCAGATCGAGCAGGCCCAGGCGAACCTGCTGCGCGCGCAGGCGGACGTCGAGCGCCTCAAGGTCGCGGTCGACGACGCAAAGACGAAGCTGCGGCGCACCGAGGAGCTTGCGGCGAGAAAGCTCGTGGCGCCGCAGGACCTCGAGACCGCCCAGGTGAACGTGCGGGCGGCCGACGCCCAGCTCAAGTCGTCCCAGGCGCAGGTCACACAGGCCCAGGCCTCGCTGAATCAGAACCAGGTCAACCTCGAGCACACGGTGATCGCGGCCCCCATCGACGGCATCGTGGTCTCCCGCAACGTGGACATCGGCCAGACGGTCGCCGCCAGCTTCCAGTCGCCGACGCTGTTCATCATCGCGGCCGACCTGACGAAGATGCAGGTCAACGCCAGCGTGGATGAGGCCGACGTAGGCCGGATCCGGCCGGGCCAGCACGTCCGCTTCCGCGTGGACGCGTACCCCACCGACGAGTTCACGGGCACCGTCTCGCAGGTGCGGCTGCAGCCGATCGTCGTGCAGAACGTGGTGACGTACGGGACGGTCATCGACGTCCCGAACCCGGATCTCCGCCTGAAACCGGGCATGACCGCCAACGTCACGATCGAGATTGCCCGGCGCACTGACGCGCTGCGCGTGCCGAACTCGGCGCTCCGGTTCCGGCCGACGCCGGACATCTTCGCGGCCCTCGGCCAGGCAGTGCCGCCCGAGCTCCAGCGCGGAGCCGCCGGCCGTGGCCGCACCGCCGAGGCCGGCACGGGTGCCGGCGCGCCCGGGGCGCCGGCGGTCCCGGGGACCGCGTCAACCGCGAGCAGCAGCACGGCCGCGCCGCCGCAACAGCCTTCCGGCAGCCCGCGGGCGGTCGGCAACGCGTCGCGCCGCGGCCCGTCGCCACAGGACGCGCCGGGCGGAGGCCGCCCGTCTGGCACCGTCGCCCCGGGGGGCCTCAGCGCTCCTGCTGGTGCCGACCAGGGCGGCATGGACCCGGAGCGGCGCCAACGGATGATGGCGCGGCTCCAGCAGATGTCGCCCGAGGAGCGGCAGCAGTTCATCGAGCGTCTCAAGCAGCGCGGAATCAGCGTGCCGGGCGCCGATGCCACCGCACCTGGGGAACGGCCGGCCGCCAAACCACCACAAAAGGCCGCGGCGATCGAGAAAGGCGCGCAGACCATCGATTCGCTGTTCGGGCCGCTGCCTCCGGTCGTGTCCTCCGGGCGCGCGTGGATGTACGTCAACAAGGAGCTGAAGATGGTCCGGCTCCGCCTTGGCATCTCCGACGGCACCTACACGGAGCTGCTCGACGGCAGCCTGCAGCCCGGCACCGAGCTAGTCTCGTCGGTGATCCTCGGCAGCGAGCAGGCGAGCAGCCTGGGCGGCGGGCGATCGCCGCTCATGCAGCAACGCGGCGGACCCATGGGAAGAGGGGGGCCCGGGGGGCCGCGCTGAGGCAGTGCACCCTCGCAGCGGTGGGGCTTCAGCCTTGCCGATCGCGGGCGCTCCCTGAAGGCCCGCCCCGACGAGGCGATAGTGGCGGTGGACAGTGGGCCTCTTTCATTCTGGCGCCTCGACTCTGACCACCGACCACTGATGACTGGCTAGAACTGGTTTCATAACCCGAGCGGGTGGCCGCGAACGGGCGCCCACGGCGCGCGCAGGGCCGTCAGCCGTGGTCATGTTGTTCGGCCCGAGCACGCGTGGGCTGTTCGCGGACAGGCCCCGAACCGCGGAAGACCGGTTATGAAACCGGGTGTACTGACTACTGTAGGCAGCGATGGCGATCATTTCCGTCCGCGATCTCGCCAAGACCTACGTGGTAGGCGAGGTCGAGGTGCACGCCCTCCGGGGCGTGAACATCGAGGTCGGTGACGGCGAGTTCCTCGCCGTCACCGGTCCGTCCGGCTCCGGCAAGTCGACCTTCATGCACATCCTCGGCTGCCTCGACCGGCCTTCGAGCGGGCAGTACCTCCTGGAGGGCCGCGATGTCTCGCGGCTCTCCCGCAACGAGCTGGCCTCGATCCGCAACCAGAAGATCGGGTTCGTCTTCCAGGGGTTCAACCTGCTGGCGAGGACCACCGCGATCGAGAACGTCGAGCTGCCCCTGCTCTACAACGGCACGTCGCTGAAGACCTCCGAACGCCACCGCCGGGCTCGTGAAGTGCTGAACATCGTCGGTCTGGCCGATCGCATGCATCACCTGCCCAACCAACTGTCCGGCGGGCAGCAGCAGCGGGTGGCGATCGCGCGCGCCCTCATCAACAACCCGTCGATCGTGCTCGCCGACGAGCCGACCGGCAACCTGGACACCCGCACGAGCATCGAGGTGATGGAGGTCTTCCAGCGCCTCAACCAGGAGCGGGGCATCACCATCCTGCTCATCACGCACGAGCGCGACATCGCGGAATACGGCACGCGCGTGGTGGCGTTCCGCGACGGCCGGGTCGTGTCGGACGAGCGCACCAAGGTGCGCCGCATCGCGAGCAACGAGTTGGCCGCGCTGCCCCAGGCGGGCTAGGGGTTCATCATGTCTGTCGTCATGACCTTCCGCATCGCGTTACGGGCTCTCAGCCGCAACAAGATGCGCACCGCCCTGACGATGCTGGGGATGATCATCGGCGTCGCGGCCGTCATCACGATGGTCGCCCTCGGCAACGGCGCCCAGCAGACTATCGAGGACCAGATCCAGTCGGCCGGCACCAACGTGATCATCGTCAACGCCGGCAACTGGACGGTGGGCGGCGTCCGCCAGGGTCAGGGGATGTCCAACACCCTGACGGAGGAAGACGCGGCCGCGATCAGGAGCCAGATCGCGGGGGCGCAGTTCATCGCCGAAGGGGTGAGCACGTCGGCGCAGATCGTGGCCGGCAACCAGAACTGGTTCACACGCATCCAGGGGACGAACATCGATCTGCCGCTCATCCGGTCGTGGAACACCGAGCAGGGCACCTTCTTCACGCCGGCCGATGTCAACAGCTCGGCAAAGGTGTGCGTGCTGGGGACGACGGTGCGCAACATGCTGTTCGGCGAGACCGTGGACCCGACCGGCCAGGTGATCCGGGTGCGCAACCAGCCGTTCAAGGTCCTGGGCGTGATGGCGAGCAAGGGCCAGGCGGCGATGGGGGACGACCAGGACGACACGATTTTTGCGCCCTTCACGACCGTACAGAAGAAGCTGCGCGGGATCACCTACGTCAACAACATCACCGTGTCGGCCGTCTCCGCCAGCCAGATCAAGAAGGTCGCCGACGACATCACGACGCTCCTCCGCACGCGCCACAAGATCCAGCCGGGCGACCCCGACGACTTCATGGTCCGGACCCTGGAGGACATCGCGGCGATCCGCACCGAGGCGACCAAGACGATGACGGCGCTTCTGGCGAGCATCGCGGGGGTGTCGCTGATCGTCGGCGGCATCGGGATCATGAACATCATGCTCGTGTCGGTGACCGAGCGGACGCGTGAGATCGGCCTCCGCCTGGCCATCGGTGCCCGCGGCCGCGACGTGCTGCTGCAGTTCCTCGTCGAGGCCGTGGTGCTCAGCCTGCTGGGAGGGTTCATCGGGATCGGCCTCGGCTTTGGCGTGTCGCGGGGGCTCACACAGTTCCTCGAGTGGCCGACATCCGTGTCGGTGGACGCCGTCGCCGTCGCCTTCGGCTTTGCCGCCGCCACCGGCGTGTTCTTCGGCTTCTACCCGGCGCGCAAGGCATCGGCGCTGGATCCGATCGAGGCACTCAGGTACGAGTAACGAGTGACAGGTGACCAGACGCTGACCACTGGCCACTGCTTACTGACCACTGTTCATTGAGGAGCGCCCCCATGCAGCGACTGCTCGGACGATACACGGATCACCTCTACGCCGTCCTGCGCATCGTTGTCGGCCTCACGTTTGCGTGTCACGGCGCCCAGAAGCTCTTCGGGTTCCTGGGCGGCAACGCCATGCCCCTCGTCTCGCAGATGGGACTGGCCGGCATCATCGAGTTCTTTGGCGGCATCCTGATTGCCACCGGGCTGTTCGCGTCGTACGCGGCGTTCGTCGCCAGCGGCGAGCTGGCCGTCGCGTTCTTCACCATGCATTTCCCGCGTGGCTTCTGGCCGATCAAGAACGGCGGGGAGCTGGCGGTCGTCTACTGCCTCCTCTTCCTGTACATCGCGGCGCGCGGCGCGGGCTGCTGGAGCCTGGACGCGCTGATCCGGCCGACGCGCGTCGGCCAAAAGAGTGTTGGCACCCAACCCAAACGACAGGAGACCTCATGAAGCGCACACTACTGCTCGCGTTCGTGGCGGCGTTCGTGACGGCTGGCCTCGTGCTCGCCCAGGCGAAGCCGGATTTCTCCGGCGCCTGGACGCTCGACCCGTCCAAGAGCGAGATGGGGCGCATGGGTGGAGGCCCAGGCGGCGGAGGGATGGGCGAGATGACGGTGGTCATCAAGCAGACGGCGAGCGAGCTCTCTATCGAGCGCAAGATGGGCGAGACCGTCAGCACGACCGTCTACAAGCTGGACGGCACCGAAAGCGTCAACAAGGGGCCGCGCGGGGGCGAGGTCAAGAGCACCGCGAAGTGGGACGGAGCCAACCTCGTCATCAAGAGCACCCAGGAGGGCCCGCAGGGCGGAACCATGGAGTCGACCGAGGTGCGCGGCCTCAGCGCCGACGGGAAGGTGATGACCGTCGACGTGACGCGCCAGACGCCCAAGGGCGAAATGAAGCAGAAGATGGTGTTCAACAAGAAGTAGTAATGAAGAAGTAGTGAAGTAAGGAAGGAGGGAAGGAGGGAGAGACAGCCTATTCCCGTTCTTCCTTCCCTTCCCTTCTCCCCTTCTTCCCTTCTCCCCTTCTTCGCGCCAACAGCTCTCCCACCGTCAACCCGCTGACCGGATCGATTAGGTCAGGCGCGATCTCGGCGAGCGGCGCGAGCACGAAGATCCGGTCGCGGAAACGCGGGTGCGGGACGACGAGCCCCGCCTCGCGGATCACCTCGTGGCCGTAGAGAATCAGGTCGAGATCGAGTGTCCGGGGCGCCCCTGCGAACGGCCGCTCGCGGCTCCGTTCGCGCTCCACCGTCAGCAAGAAGTCCAACAACGCGCGCGGGCCGAGCGCGGTGCGGCCGACCACCGCCCCGTTGAGGAATGCCGGCTGCGGCCCGACGCCGACCGGCGCCGTCTCGTGGAACCGGGAGACGGTCAGTTGCGAGATGGCGTCGGCCAGGCGGCCAACCGCGTAGTCGAGATGCGCGCGCCGATCGCCCAGGTTGCTCCCCAGGGCGACGGCGACCCGATGGAGTGGTCGGGGCATCCGGGACGGCCTCGACGGACGCGGGAGAGAAGGAAGCGGCTATTCCACCCAGCGGGTCCGCAACACCCCGCCTCCGGTGCCGGCCCCGTCGGGCCGGCGACCGAGCACGTCGCTGCGGCCCGCCGCCGCCTGCTCGAAGAAGCGTGTGTGCTCGAGCATCTCGCCGAGGATGAGGCGGAGCATCACCTTGTGGCGAGCATTGGTCACCGCCTCGACGCGGCCTCGCCACCGGTCCACGAACGCCTGCTCCAGCTTGGCGTCCTCGGCCGCCACCTCGCGAGCCACATCCGCGGGCGCTCCCCTGCCGGACTTCGGCTCGGCGGCCTCGGCCGCCTCGGGCAGGGTTCCCGCGAGCGCCTGAATCGCGTCGGTCACCCAGGCGACGTGTGCCTCTTCACGGGCGATCACGTACTGGTAGGTGTTGTTGACCTCGTAGCTGGAAATCTGCCGCGCGCTGGCCTCGTGGCGGCGGAGGAGATCGATCTTGTCGCGAGAGAAGTCGCGAAGGAGGTCGAGGAGGTCGGTGGGTCTCACGCGCTCTGCTTTTCCTTGCAGGTGATGCAAACCCGCGTCCACGGGATCGCGTTCAACCGCGCGGACGCGATCGGCTCGCCGCAGTCCCGGCACACCCCGTAGGTCCCCTTCTCGATCCGCCACAGCGCCTCTTCGATGGCCTGGAGGATCTTCGCGTCGGTCTGCTTGAGCTTCAGCTGAATGTGGACCTCGTTGTTGCCGGTCGCCTGATCCGCCAGATCGCCTTGCCGGCTGTTGTTGTCGGTTTGCAGCGGTTTGATGCCGCCCGTCGCGAGAATCTCTGCGCGCTTCCGGAGCAGAGCTTCCTTGTATGTCGCAACTTCCATGGCCGGGCTCCCTGCTGCCCCCTTTGGGCAGGTGAACAAGAGGCAATGATAGCACGACTGGCTGAGCCGCGGCCCTCCCCGGAGCGGCCGCGGGGCTCGCCCCCGCGGGCGGCGAGTGATGGGGCCCGAGGGGGTCTATTCCCGGACGGGTCTCGGCGCTACAATTCCCGAAGCTCAACAGCACTCATGACGCACGTCATACCCGTCCGGTCCGCAGGCGCGCCAATCTCTTCCGCCGAGGTGCGCGATGCCCATCATCGGTGTCCGAATCCCGAGAATCGAGGACTGGAAGGCGCAGGTCAAGTGTCAGGCCGGGTGCCCGGTGGCAACGGACGCAGGCCGCGATGTCCACCTGATTGCCGAGGGCCGCGACCAAGACGCCTACCTCGTCGCCCGGGCGCCCAACCCGCTCGCGTCGGTCTGCGGACGCGTCTGTGCCGCTCCATGTGAGGACCCCTGCCGGCGCGGGTCGATCGACGCGCCGATCTCGATACGGGCGCTCAAGCGGTTCGTCACCGAGCACTAC
>Ga0315282_10015197_pt1 | contig 11388 bp, 11 predicted proteins | sample YL17G07_20_MG_FD_203693 | JGI IMG/M metagenome (GOLD analysis project Ga0315282, IMG submission 203693) | Sediment microbial communities from Yellowstone Lake, YNP, Wyoming, USA - YL17G07_20 | ecosystem: Environmental > Aquatic > Freshwater > Lake > Sediment | place: USA: Wyoming | collected...
AGCAAATGATCATCTTTTGGATGAGGTAAATAGGGACGCCATAGAAAATATATCTTTTGATGTTCGCTCTTCACGCAAAAATAATCCAATACTTTCTCAATTTCTTGGTTTGATAAGCCTAAAGCGGCTTGATTTCTCTTTAAGACATCCTCATATTCAAACAGCAAAGTGGTTGATAGAACCATTTTAAGTTTACCTTCTTCTATCGCCTGTAATATTTTGAAAGAAGCACCTCTTGAGGAATACAGACCCGCATAGAGCACATTTGTATCTAGAATAATCCTTGCTTTCTTTCTGAGCATATTATAATACTATATGCGGTATCAATACTTTGTCAAGAGGGGATGTTAATTTAGGACTAACGTGAACGTCGCTATGGCCGAGAAGCCCCTGAACCGCACGGATATCATGTACGTCTTCACGCAAATGCGTCGCGAAAGAATGGCGGGAGCGCGAGGCTTCACGGGGGCGGTCCAGACGTTTCGGCTTTGCGGTGGCCCCAGGCGCACGGTCTGGGTATTTCCCAATTGGGTTAGAAGCGGCTGGTATGGAGTTAGCCTCTGGCATGGGCTCCCCTCCTCGGTCGGCAACAAACTCAAATTATCCTCTTTTCTTCAAAGATGTCAAGTTCGTTGAGGATCTTTTAAAGAGATTGACAAGCTTTTTGGGGATGTGATATGAAAGGCAGAACCTTCACAACCACGGGGGTTAATAATTTGGAATCTCTGGTTCCTTCCCTCCGCCAGCCGGGCCTTTCTCTGAATGAAACCAAGGCGGACCTTTGCCGCCTGGAGAAGAGCGGGATCGCCGTTTGCGAGATGAGCAGAAATGCCGGCGTCCTTCCCTCGAAAGTTTACGATTCCTTGAGCAAATTAACTTATTGCAAGGTTTTTGTGATCTCAAGTATAATGCGGCTAACCAAACTGGAAGCGTTGGATTGACCTTTCAAGAAAGGCCCATATACAGAAAGGAGGGAAGTGAACAAAGATAGGGATCAAATGATTTATTTGCGGAAGATCGGCGCTCAATGATTTTAATAATTGACTCCATATAGCCAGGCTGACTGAACAGCCTCTGATCACACCAAACATAAAGAGGAGGGTGGGCAATGGACTGGAGATTGGAAAATAGGGTAAGATGGGTCGCTCTTGTATTTTCTTTTATAGCGTTGATTCTGCTATGGGCCCCGGCCGAGTCTGCCGCCCAAAGCAAGGAGGAGATCCGGATTGGCTTTCTGGCCCCGCTCACCGGACCGATGGCCAAGCCGGGAGAGGAGAACCTCAATGGGAATAAACTCTTCTGGGAGCAGGCGGGTTATAAGGCTGCGGGTCGTCCGGTTCGGGTGATCTTCGCGGATACCGCCTGTAACCCGGATAATGCCATCAGCCAGAGCCGTCGTTTGATCCATGTGGATAAGGTTCACTTCCTTACCGGACCGATATGCGGGCACGAGGGGCCGGCAGCCGCGCAAGTCAGCCAGGAGACCGGGGTGCCGCTGATCATGGACCCCGCCGGTCCGGACATTTCTACCAAGTGGAACCGTGTGCCGACAGTCGTCCGGACGTCCCTCTCAGCGAGCCAAATTGGCCACCCCTTCGGAGAATATCTCTATAAAGAGTTGGGAGTTCGGAATGCCACCTGGATCAGCCAGGACTATACCTGGGGCCATGAGGTCACGTTGGGAGCCAAAAGAACCTTTGAAGCCGCCGGAGGAAAGGTCGCCAAGATCCTTTGGACACCCATGGGCACGGCGGACTACGGTCCGTTGCTCGGCGCCATTCCGGCGGGCACGGACGGGATCGTAGCAGTCGTGGTGGGAGCGGACCGCATTCGTCTGTTCGAGCAATGGTTCAACTTCGGCTACGACCGCAAGTACAAGATCTACGGCCAGTACTGGCTGCACGCCGATGTCCTTCCCCAGTTGAACGACCGAGCGATTGGCCTCATCAGCAAATGTCTTACTTATTCCCCGGGGCTCGACACACCGGAGAATAAGGCCTTCGTGAACGCGTATGCCAGGAAGTACAAAGCGCTTCCATCGTGGATGGCCGAGACGGCTTACACTTCGGCCCTCTGGCAAAAGACAGCGATTGAGGCGATCAAAGGGAATGTAGAGGACAAGCAGGCCTTCCTCCAGGCCGTTCGGAAGACCAAGATCGTTGCCCCGCGTGGCCCCCTCAGATTGGATGAATATGACAATCCGATCCAGAACGTCTATGTTTCCAAGATCGCTAAAGTGAAATACCCGGTTCTCGGCGAAGTTTTGACGAGCATTCCCATTAAGACCTATCCCGAGGTCTCCCAGTTCTGGACATGGACACCCAAAGAATTTCTGGCGGGCGCACCGTACAAACGATGATGGCCCACTTGGAATGATCTGGATTTCCTCGTTGAGAGGCCGCGTCATCGGACGTGGCGCCTGTAAGGAAACGGTGCGCGAGTTGAAGATCACGGGCCTACAAGAAGAATGTAGGCCCGTCCCAACCTTAAGGAGACAGGAGAACATATAAAACCACAGAGGGCGCAGAGAAATACTCTGTACTACTAACGTGCAAACTCTTTAAATTTTGTAGAGATCTTTATAGTGAATTTTATCTATGTTTATCCGTGTTTATCTGCGTCCAATAAAAATTTTCTTTGGTTGCGGCTATGCCGCGCTGTACCACTAATGTTCCAACTCTTAAAATTTTGTAAATACTGTTTGTAAATTTTAGACACTTAAGTCATTTGAGGCACTTAAGCGCATTTAAGGCATTTCGAACTTTAGGCATTTTAGGCACTTTCTAAGGAGGTCGAGATGGCTCTTGAGAAAGCAGTCCCCACCCTAATCGGCCAATCCATCCCCCAACCCGACGCGGTCGAGAAGGCGCTCGGAACGACGCCGTTTAGCGACGACATCACCCTGCCCGGAATGCTTTGGGGTTGCGCCTTGCGGAGTCCTGTGGCGAACGCGCGCATCCGCCGGTTGGATGTGGCCAAGGCCAGAAGGCTCCCCGGCGTTCATGCCGTTCTGACCGCCGCGGACATCCCCGGGGTCAACCTGCGCGGGAACATAATGGGTGGCCGCGACGATCAGCCCGTACTGGCCAAAGATACCGTCCGCGCAGTGGGTGACCCGATCGCCCTCGTCGCGGCAGAGTCGATGGACCTCGCGGAGGAGGCCATCTCCCGCATTAAGGTGGAATACGAACAACTTCCCCCGCTGGAAGATCCCGTAGCGGCAGCCGAGCCCGGGGCCCCGCAAATCGATGAGCGGGGCAACGTTCTTTCCAACTATGGCTACCTCCGGGGCGACGTACACCAGGGCTTCGAAAAGGCCGCCGCCGTCGTGGAAGAGACGTTTCGTACCCAGTTCGTGGAACATGCCTACTTGGAGCCGGAGGCCGGGGTCGCCTGGCTGGACCCGGGCGGCGTGATCCACATTCGTTGCGGCACCCAGATGATCGAGAACTTCCGTTTAGTCGCCCGCGTAGTGGGCGTTCCCCACAACCAGGTCCGCATCGAGTGCCCCCTCGTCGGCGGAGGCTTCGGCGGCAAGATCATGGTCACCATCGAACCCTTCCTGGCCCTTCTCGTGAAAGCCACGGGCCGGCCCGTGCGCATGGCGCTCAAGCGGGAAGAGTCCATCCTTTCCTCCACGAAACGCCATCCCTTTATCATGCGCTACAAGGTCGGGGCCGATGCGGAAGGGAAGCTTACGGCTCTCGTAGTGGACCTCATCGGAGATGCTGGAGCCTATGCGGATGTGAGCGACGTAATCGGTAAATACGCCATCGGATTGCTCACGGGGGCTTATCGCTGCCCCAACGTCCAGGTGAGTTCCCGGATGGTCATTACGCACAACCCCACATGCACCGCCATGCGCGGCGTGGGTTGCCCGCAGATCACCTTCGCCCTGGAAGGGATCATGGATGCCCTGGCCGAAAAGATGGGGCTGGACCCCTTCGAGTTCAGGAAGCGAAACTATCTTTCCAAGGGCGAAGCGCTCACCACGGGCCAGCCTCTCAAGAACGCCGTCAGCCTCGCGGAGACATGGAAGCGGGCCGATGAGGCTCTCAATGAAGCGCTCTCCAGAGACCGGGGGACTCTTAATAAAGTAAGGTCGAAGGACCTGCGGGCGCGTGGTCACGCTTCCAACATGACCGGCTACGGCCGCCGGCACGGAACCATTGCCCAAGCCTACGCAGAGATGCAGCTCGACGGCAGCGCCGTGGTGGCCGTGGGTGCGTGCGATGTTGGCTCCGGACAAAGGGTGGGCTACCAGCAGGTTGCCGCCTCGCTCCTTGGCCTCCCGATGGACAAGGTGACCCTGCACAGCTCCGACTCCCAGACTACGCCCTTGGTCGGGATGACGGCCGGCAGCCGGACATTCCTCAACGCAGGCGGAGCGGTCATGCAGGCCGTCCTGCCCATCGTTCGCACCCTGAAGGAGACGGCCGCCAAACTTTTGGAAGCCCGGACGGAAGATATCGTCTTGGCCAATGGCAAAGCTTTCGTGATCGGTTCCCCGGACCGCAATGTGACCCATGCCAAGCTTGCGGCCGCGGCTACGGCCGCGGGGGTTCCTCTTATGAATTTGGGTACGCTGAAGATTGAGGATGCTCCCTATCCCGGTTGGGACACGGCCCACGACGCAGGTTGGCTAGATTATACCTTCGGTTCAGTAGCGGCGGAGGTTTCCGTCGATCCCGAAACCGGGGTGGTCACTCTGCTCGGCCTGGGTGATTCGCACGACGTGGGAACCGCGGTCAACCCCCAGATCGTATCCGGCCAATGTGAGGGCGGAATTATCAACGGCATGGGGCTCGCCCTCCTCGAGGACTGTTGCGTGAAAGCGGGCAGGGCCGAAGCCCATGACTTCGCCAATTATCTGATCCCCACTTCCGAGGATGTCCCGCCGATCAAGGTGGCCCTGGTGGAGTCGGGAGAGGGAGAAGGTCCTTTCGGGGCCCGGGGAATCGGAGAGCCGCCGAACAACACCTCTGCGGCCGCCATTGCCAGTGCTGTCTCGCGGGCCATCGGGGTTCTCGTCACCTCTTTGCCGATCACCCCCGAGAAAGTCCTCATTGCCTTGCGCACAGGGAAGTGGCCGCGTTAGCTTCGTAAAGATTTTTTTAATTTAAGGCATTTCAGGCATTTTAGGCATTCATAAGGAGGAATTTGATGAGAGAATTTGACTTCCTGGCGCCCAAAACCCTGAATGCTGCCCTCCGCGCGATTGAGGCCGGGGGTCGAAATTACAAGCTCCTGGCCGGGGGCACGAACCTGATCGCGGATCTTCGGGATGGGAATGTCACCCCGCGGCTGGTCGTGGACGTAGGCGGCATCAGTACCCTTAAATACATAAAGGAAGAAAAGGGCACAATCAAGATAGGGTCGCTGGTCACGATCGCGGACCTCCTGAACTCTTCGGTCATAAAGAAACGCGCTCCCGTTCTCTGGGAGGCGGCGTATAATTTTGCCGGCCCCATGGTCCGGAACCGGGCGACGGTGGGGGGAAACCTGGCCGACGCGTCCCCTGCGGCAGACTCTGCCATCCCCCTGCTGGCTTTGAAAGCCCAAGTGAAATTGCAGAGCCTCAAAGAGCAGCGCACCGTGGGGTTGGATAAATTTTTCACCGGGTACCGCAAGACCGTCATAAAGCCCGGAGAGGTTCTTACCGAAGTGACCTTCCCGGTTCCTGGCCATGATACAAAGCATGGTTATTACAAGCTGGGGCGCCGGAACGCCATGGCCATCTCCGTGGCCAGCGTGGCCATGATGCTCGGCATGAATGGGCAAGCCTGCGCCGACGCCTGCATCGCTCTCGGCGCCGTCGCTCCCATACCCTTGCGGGCTAAGAAAGCCGAGGCGCTCCTGGTCGGCAAGGCAGTGGATGAGGGACTGGCCCGGAAATGCGGCGAAGTGGCCGCGGCCAGCGCGAAACCCATCGATGATATCCGGGCTTCGGCAGAGTACCGGCGGCTCATGTGTGAGGTTTTGGTGCGGCGCATCCTTTCTCAGACCTTGGCACTCGAGGGCGAAGTTTCTAACCTTCCCCGGGAGGGAGATTGATGAGACGAATACCCGTTCAATTTACGGTCAATGGCCGGGAGGTGCGGGGCGAGTTTCCCGCACATCGCACGCTCTTGCATGCCCTGCGCGAGCTGGGATTTACCGAAGTTAAGAACGGCTGCGAGAAGGGCGACTGTGGAGCCTGTACGGTCCTCTTGGATGGGCAGGCAGTGAATTCCTGCCTCGTGCTGGCCGTTCAGGCCCAGGGCCGGGAGGTGACGACGGTTCGTGCCCTCGGCACCGTCAATCATCTCCATCCCCTGCAGAAGAACTTCATAGAACAGGGCGCCATCCAGTGCGGGTTTTGCACACCCGGGATGCTTCTTTCAGCGAAGGCTCTTCTGGATAAAAATCCCTCCCCTACACGGGAGGAGATCCAGGCGGCGATCTCGGGCAACCTCTGTCGTTGCACGGGCTATGTCAGAATCATCGATGCCATTGAGGCCACGGTAGCCGAAAATAAAAAGGCCCGAAAACCCCGATCATAAGCAGATGAATGTCTTCCCTGTACTACTCACGTTCAGACTCTTTAAATTCTGTAAAGACTTTCTGTAAATTTAAGGCATTTAAGCGCATTTAAGGCATTGTCTAGGGAGGGTTGCGGATGAACTGGGCGCTACAAGCCCTGAATGGAATTTCTTTAGGGGCGCTCCTCTTCCTCCTGGCCAGCGGCTTCACCCTGATCTTTGGCTTGGCCCGGGTCGTAAATATGGCCCATGGTGCCTTCTACCTCCTGGGAGGCTATTTCGGCTTGACCATCCTGCGGCTTACGGGGAGCTTCTGGCTCGCTCTTCTTGCCGGTGGGGTGGGCATCATCGTGGTGAATTACTTCATCGAGCGCTACCTCCTCCGGGGGATCGGTGAAAATCATCTCGCCCAGGTGCTTCTGACCGTCGGTCTCGTGTACGTGATCGCGGACATCGCCCTGTCCATCTGGGGCGGCGATTCGCTCAGTATCCCGCCGCCCGCCTTCGCGCGGGGGCCGATCGACCTTCCCGGCGGGATCGTCTATCCCCGATACCGATTCTTACTCATCGTTTTCGGCGTCTTTATCGGGATACTGCTGTGGTTACTGTACAAGAAAACACAGATTGGCGCGATCGTCCGTGCCGGCGTGGATGATCGGGAAATGGTCAATGCCATGGGGATCAATATCGACCGCTTGTTTGCGCTGGTTTTTGCCCTGGCCGCGTTCCTGGCGGGAATGAGCGGCGTAGCCGGTGGAGCCTTCCTGGCCCTCTACCCCGGCGCGGAGTGGGAGATCCTCGTTCTGGCCCTTGTCGTGGTGATCGTGGGCGGCTTGGGCAGCCTGGAAGGTGCCATGGCCGGGAGCCTCATCGTCGGGCTTGTCGATGCCTATGGCCGCTGGTTGCTGCCGCAATTTTCACATTTTGTTGTATTCGCTCCGATGGCTATTCTGTTACTATTGCGACCTAGGGGTCTGTTCGGCAGGGAGGCCTAAGCTTGGGCAGGCGCGGCTGGCTAGTGCTGGGGATTACCGTCGCGTTGGCGCTTCTCGCGCCGCAGGTGCTGGGCACCTTCTGGATCAGCCTCGTCATCCAGGTCCTGGTTTTTGGGTTGCTCGCCTTGTCTGTGGACCTCCTTCTCGGACACACCGGGATCTTTCCCCTCGGCCACGCAGCCTTTTTTGCTCTGGCCGCTTACACCACAGCGATTCTCCAGGTGCGGTATGCCCAGCCCACCTTATTGGCGGCACCGGCGGGCTTGGGTGCTGCCGTCATTCTGGCCCTGGTCTACGGCTTAGCCGTCCGGACGAGCGGCGTTTACTTCATCTTGGTTACCATGGCGATGGGCCACATTGTCTGGGGAGCTGCGGTAACTTGGGCGAGTTTCACCAATGGGGACAATGGAATCGGCAATGTGCCCTTCCCGGCGTTGGGATCGCTGGCGATCCGGAATCTCTCCTCTTACTACTACCTGGTCCTGGCTGTGGTTTTGGCCTGCGCTTTGGCTTACCGCAAGTTAACCCGCTCCCCTTTTGGTCTGACTCTCCGGGGCATCCGGGAGAGCGGTAGCCGGATGCATGCCCTCGGCTACAACGTGGGAGCCCACCGGTATGCCGCCTTTGTGCTTTCCGGGTCGCTCGCCGGTTTGGCGGGTGTCCTTTACATTTACTTCAACCGCTTCGTCTCTCCGCCCACGGCTTCTTTGCATGTATCGGTCGAAGCCGCCCTGATGGTCATTGTCGGCGGAACGGGCACGGTCATTGGACCATTCATCGGCTCGGCGATTATCCTGGTGCTCCGAAACTACGTGAGTGCGTACCTGGTGAATTGGATGACCATCATGGGTGTGGTCTTCATCGCGACCGTCCTCTGGGCACCGGATGGTGTCCTCGGCCTGATGCGCCGCTTGCGAGCACAACTGAGAATGTCGCCCGCCCGGTCGGAATCTCCCATGGTGGTTGCTGGAGAAGGAAAGGATACCCCTTGACGGACCAGAACGCGGTCGATGTTGCCGAACTGACCAAGACCTTCGGGGGCATCCACGCCGTGGAAAAGGTATCTTTGAAGGTGCCCATTGGCCAACGTCGGGCTCTCCTGGGCCCCAACGGGGCGGGGAAGACCACCCTGTTCAACTGCATCACGGGAAGCATGCGCCCGAGTGCGGGGCGGATCTTTCTGTTCGGAAAAGACGTCACCGAGATGCCGGAGCACCACCGGACGGCCATGGGGATCGGCCGTACGTACCAGATTACCAACGTCTTCCTGAAGCTCAGCGTGATCGAGAATGTCCTGCTCGCGGTGCAGGGCACGACCCGGCAGAAGTGGATCCCTTACCGTTCCGTCGAATCCTTTCCGGAAAGTTTGGCGAGGGCCACGGAGGAACTCGAACGCGTCGGGCTCGCCAACCGTGCCTCCGTTTCGGTCCGCTACCTCTCGTACGGGGAACGCCGGCAGCTGGAGCTGGCGCTGGCGCTGGCCTCAAGACCCCGCGTGCTGCTTCTCGACGAGCCCGCCTCCGGACTTTCCCCGGCCGAACGGCAGCGAATTGCGGGCATCATCGCCCAGTTGCCGCGGCATATCACTTTAATCCTCATCGAGCACGACATGAGCGTCGCCCTCGGATTGGCCGATCAGATAGCGGTGCTTCACCGCGGTCGCGTCATCCTGGAGGGCACGCCGGATGAGATCCGGGCCAACCCGGAGGTCCGGGAGGTCTACCTTGGCAAAGTCTGATCCCCTGCTTTCCGTCGATGATATTCACACCTATTACGGGGAAAGCTATGTCCTGCAAGGGGTGGACCTCGACATGGCGGTGGGAAAGATCGTGGCCCTCCTGGGCCGGAACGGGATGGGCAAAACAACGTTCATTCGGTCCGTCGCCGGTCTGACGCCCCCCCGCCGCGGGACGATTACCTTCAAGGCAAACGCGATCGTGGGCTATGCCCCGTACAAGATTGCGCAGTTAGGCATGGCGCTGGTTCCGCAGGGGCGCCGCATCTTCTCCTCGCTGACCGTCCGTGAAAACTTGCTCGTGCCGACCAGCGCGCTGGCCGGAGGCAAGGCCTGGGGGCCAAAGGGATCCGGGCGCTGGAATTTATCGACGGTATTGAAAGAATTCCCCCAGCTCGCCGAGAGGACCGGGCAGCTTGGCGGCTCTCTGAGCGGCGGGGAGCAGCAGATGCTGGCTATCGGTCGAGCCCTGATGGCCAACCCGGACCTGATCCTCATGGATGAACCGTCTGAAGGATTGTCACCGGTGCTGGTCAAGCAGATCGAGGAGATCATGCGGAGCATCCGTGAGCAGGGTCATTCGATTTTACTCGTGGAGCAGAATTTCGGGCTGGCCATGGCGGTGGCGGATTATGTATATGTCATCACTTCCGGGCGTATCGTCTACCACGGCCCCCCGGATGAACTGGCCGGCCAAGCGGAAATCTTGGACCGACACTTAGGGATCTAGCTCCCCTCCGTTCCGCCAAACCTCCGGTTGGGTTTCGTCGAGGATTTAAACCTCCTTTCCGGCCTTTTGTCTCCCCTGCTCTCTTCCCCCTACCCGCATTTCGCACCCCGAGTAACGCGGGTGGAGATCGGTACTTTGCTGATCGACTGGGGCTGTTTTGTTAGGAGCGGGTACCCAGTGAGGACAGCTTTCCAGAGGACAACATCTGGCAGACCGAAAGTCATTGTGATATCATATATGAATATTTGGTTGCAAAAATTCGCGTTACCTAATTGCGCTGAATTCGGAAACACGGTAATTTATGCTGAAAAAGATTAAAGTCGAAGAAGCCGTGGGGCTGAAGCTGGCCCATGACCATACGCAAATCGTTCCGGGGAAGTTCAAAGGAGTGGGTTTCCGCCGGGGCCATGTGGTGCGAAAGAGCGATATCCCCAAACTGCTGGACTTGGGCAAGAAACAGGTCTTTGTGCTCTCCCTGAAACCCGGCGAGCTGCACGAGGAGGATGCGGCCCGGCGGATGGCGCGGGGCATTGCGGGGAGAGGCCTGCGGTTGCGAGGGCCGAAAGAGGGCAAGATGGATTTTTTGGCCAAGACCTTCGGGCTGCTCAAAGTAAACCAGGCGGCCCTGGGCCGGATCAACGCCCTTGGTTCCCTCATCCTGGCCGCGCGCCATAACAACAGCGTGGTTAGCCCGGGAGACAACGTGGGAGGTACCCGGGCCATACCCCTGGTCATTCGCGAGTCGAAAGTAAGGCGCGTGGAGGAAATCTGTCGCCAAGCCGGGCCGGTCCTAAGAGTCCTCCCCTTCCGCACTAAGAAATTCGGTATCGTGGTCACGGGCAGCGAAATCTTTGAAGACCGTATCCGGGATACGTCGGCAGCGATCGTTCAAAGGAAAGCCGAATCCCTGGGGGGGAAAGTGATCCGGAAGGCGGTGGTCCCTGATGATCCGGTTATCATTGCCCGGGAGATCCGGGCGATGAAGTCTGCGGGCTGCCAGGTGATCGTGACCACGGGAGGGCTTTCGGTGGACCCGGATGACCTCACCCTCGAAGGAATCCGGGCTTCGGGAGCAAGAGTTATTTTTTACGGGGTTCCGGTGCTTCCCGGGTCGATGTCGGTCTATGCGCATCTCGGGAAAACGGTGATCCTGGGGGCGCCGGCCTGCGTGGTCCATGACCCGATCACGGCCCTGGACCTTTTCCTGCCGCGGGTAATGGCCGATGACCCCATCTCCCCCCGGGACATTTTCAACCTCGGTCACGGCGGGTTGTGTCTGAGGTGCCCGGTCTGCCGCTATCCCGTATGCCCCTTCGGCAAGGACGGGTGATTGGCGCCAAATCTTTTAGCCACAGAGGGCACAGAGACCAGAGAGAATGACGATGATAATTTCATCTACAGAGCGGA
>Ga0315282_10015198_pt1 | contig 11388 bp, 7 predicted proteins | sample YL17G07_20_MG_FD_203693 | JGI IMG/M metagenome (GOLD analysis project Ga0315282, IMG submission 203693) | Sediment microbial communities from Yellowstone Lake, YNP, Wyoming, USA - YL17G07_20 | ecosystem: Environmental > Aquatic > Freshwater > Lake > Sediment | place: USA: Wyoming | collected...
AAGTTGCTTTGACAGCCTGTATGCGTAAGTTGCTCACTTTTCTGAATGCCATCCTTCGCGATCAACAACGTTGGAACCCTTCTCTTAAGCAGTTTACCTCTTGACTTTCAAGACAGTTGCTTCGGGTGCACCAAGGGCGTCACCCCTGCCGCAAAGCCTGCGGGGGTCTGCGAGAATGACATCCCACTTTAAGTCATCCTAAGTGGTTGTGGAAAAAAATCCATTCTATCTCGCACAAACACAACGCAGGACGTAGGGGCACGATGGACCCATTCGGAACGTAAGTCTTACCATTACACAATCGTGCCCGGTCTACACAGGTTACGATCTCTGGGAATCGCCACGATATATAACTGCCAGGTTACTGTACGCCTATTGGGTGAAATGGTCAGGATTATATCATGCCGGGTCTGGGCACGATTAGGCAACTGATGGCTAAAATAATTGAATGGGTCCATCGTGCCCCTACATTTCTGATTAATTTACAACCTCTGAGGCATGGCGAAGGATCTTCTTACCGGCGTAGAGATCTTTTACTGAATCGTCCTAAGCCAGCTTAAGCTCTGTTTCCACGCAGGCAAACTCGGCCTGGATGCGCTCGATCATGCCTGCCGCGCCATCCAGGCTGCCGGTTTTGGCTGCCTGCTCCAGCTCGAAGCACAGGCCGCTCAGGCGAGAAGCTCCCACCTGGCTGCTGTTGCCCTTGAGCGTGTGCGCCGCCCGGCGCAGGTCATCCAAATTGCCGCACTCAACTGCCCGGCGCATGTCCTGGATCAGCATGGGCGAATCCTTCAGGTACAGGGTGACCAGCCCGGCCACCATCTGCACGCCTTCCTCGCCCATCAGCTCCCCAAACTCGGCCAGCACGGCGCGGTCGATGCGCCCCGACGCGGCGGCGGGCTCGGGCGGCGGGGCGGCCGCAGCTCCCGCAGCGGGATCAGCCGGCTGGCGCACGTCGTGCATATGCACTTCGTGCATTAAAGCCCGCACCAGATCTTCGAGCCGGATCGGCTTGCTGATGTAGTCATTCATACCTGCCTCAAGATATCTTGCGCGGTCACCCTGCAGGGCGTCGGCGGTCATGGCAATGATATGCGGCTGCTGGCCGGCCGGGATCTGCTGGCGGATCAGGCGCGTGGCCTGCATTCCATCCATCTCGGGCATCTGCCCGTCCATCAAAACCACGTCGTAAGGCTGACGGTGAAGAGCGTCGATGGCTTCCTGACCGTTGGCCACCACATCCGCCCGGTAACCAATGCGTCCAAGCAGGCTGAGCGCCACCTTCTGGTTCACGGCGTTATCTTCGGCCACCAGGATGCGCAGCGGGTGAAGGCGGGCCATCTCGTGGTCGAACTGCGCCTGGGAAGCGGCGTATTTATTTTCCGGCACCTCCCTACGGGTGATTACCCCCACCAGGATATTGTAAAGCTGGGAAGTCTTGACCGGCTTGGCCATAAAAGCGGCAAAATCCAGGTTGTTTTCGAGAATATCGCGGCAGCCCAACGACGTAAGCAGAACCAGCGGCAGCGCCTGGCCAGCCTCTTCTTTGCGGATGGCGCTGGCCAGAGCAACTCCATCCATGCCCGGCATCTGATAATCCAGCACGGCCGCGTCAAAACTTGCCCCCTGTTGAATCAGGGCCAGCGCCTCGGGACCAGAGGCGACTGCCGACGCCTGCATGCCCCACGACTGGGCCTGGCGCAGCAGGATCTGGCGATTGGTGGAATTGTCATCCACAATCAACAGTTTCTTTTCCGCCAGGTCTGCCACCGGGCTTTCGGCGCCCACCGGCTGCAAGCCGTGCTGGTCGGGGGCGGCCTGGGCCAGGATGGTGAAGTGGAAAGTGGAGCCCTGCCCGGGTTCACCGGCGCTTTCCACCCAGACCGTGCCGCCCATCAGCTCGCACAGGCGCTTGCTGATGGCCAGCCCCAGGCCGGCGCCGCCAAAGCGCCGGGTGGTGGAAGTGTCTACCTGGCTGAAGGATTGGAACAACCGGCCAATCCGATCGGACGGAATGCCCATGCCCGTATCGCGCACGGCGAAGTGGAGCTGGTACTGGTCGTGTTCGACGGGCTGGCCGCTCACCGAAACGACCACTTCGCCCTCGTCGGTGAATTTGACCGCATTGCTGAGCAGGTTGACCAGGATCTGGCGCAGGCGGGTGACGTCGCCAAAGACAAACCTGGGCAGGCCGTCTTCAAGCGAGCAGGCTAGCTCGAGTTTTTTCTCGGCGGCGCGCGGGGCGATCAAGTCCAGCCCCTCCTCGATGCAGCGCCGCAGCTCAAAGGCCTGGTTTTCCAGATCCATCTTCTGCGCTTCGATCTTGGAAAAGTCCAGGATGTCGTTGATCTGGTCCAGCAGGACTTCCCCACTAGTGCGGATCGTCCCGGCAAAATCGCGCTGCTCGGCGCTCATCTCGGTGTCCAGCAGCAAGCCGGTCATGCCGATGATGGCATTCAGGGGCGTGCGGATTTCATGGCTCATGTTGGCCAGGAACTGGCTTTTGATCTGGCTGGCCTTTTGCAGCTTCACGTTGGCCGCTTCCAACTCGGCGCGGGCATCCGCCAGGGCTTCCTCGGCCTGTTTGCGCTCGGTAATGTCCTGGAGCATGCCCATCATATGCGCCGATTTAGCCGGGCCTGAAGAAACGAAATCGCCCCGGTCCTGCATCCAGCGATATGCGCCGTCTTTGTGCAGGATGCGATACTGCATGTCGTAATTGGACAGATTGGCCTTGGCGCGCGACCAGGTCCAGATAGTCTCACTGCGCTCTTCGGGGTGGATCAGCTCGGTCCACCGGTCCACTCCCCCCTGCATTTCAGCCGGCGAGTAACCCAGCACCTCAGGCAGGCTGCTGCCCCAGATCATATTACCGCTGTCGAGATCATTTTCATAAACAAGCTGGCGGGAGGCGGCGATGACCAGGTTATAGCGGTTCTTCCATTCAGCCATTTCTTCTTGAGCTTTTTTGCGCTCGGTAACGTCCTGCAGCGTTCCCAAAATCTGCGCCGGCCCGCCGCTTTGGGCGCGCCGAACCCCCTGGGCCCTGGCCGTCACGTAACGCATGACGCCGTCCGGCCGGATCAGGCGCATTTCCAACTCGTAAGCGCTGCCACTATCCTGGACGGCTTGTTGATTTAATGTATTGAACCTGGCCCAATCCCTGGGATGGAAATAGCGGTGCAGGTCGGCGTAGGCCGGCGGTCCGTTCCTAGCGCTGACGCCGAAGATGCGGAACATCTCTTCCGACCAGGTCATCTGCTCAAGCTCCGGCAGGTAAGTCCAACTGCCAATGTGGGCGATTTTTTGGGCGCCGTAGAGCCTTTTTTCGCTGGCGTCGATCTGCTGCGCCGTGGCAGCCATGCGCTCGCGGACGATGAAAAAGCCGCCGAACATCAAACTGATCAGCAAGGTGATGCTGATCCCAGCCAGGCGTTCTTTTCCCACCGCCATCTGCCAGTCGGCGGCGTTGATATCCGCCTCGAGCACCTGCATCACCTGCCCGGTCGAGGGGTCGAGCAGCGGGACAAAGGCGGAGATGAATGAGATGCCTGCCACTGTATAAGGGCCCACCACCGCCGGCTGCCCGGTGGCAAAGACAGTGAACAGGGCCTGGGGAGGCCGGTCGTAAGGCGCGCCGGGTTCAGCGTGTTTGGGGTCGTCGCTAGCAATCGAATCCATCGTGAAGAGGATCCTGCCCTCATTTTGGGCGGTTAAATACAGCCAGCAGATGTGCGAGGTGGCCTGGTTTATTTGGATCAGCCGGGCACGCAAAGCGTTGTATACCGACAGGCTGGCGTCGGTTGGCCGGCCGGTCAACTGCCTCACCTGGCTGGTGTCGAGAGATGCGCCGGCCACCTGGGCCAGGTTGAGGATGTCGCGGCGCGTGCTCTGGTCGGCATCCCTGCCAAGCAGCTCGGTAAGCAGCCAGCCGGCGGTCAGCACGACCAGCAGCATCAGCAGAAACTGCATGGAATATTTTGATTTAGCATCCTCACCCACCTCAGGCAGGGCTGAAAGGGTAGTTTGCCGGGAATAGCTCCACACAGCAGCTGTGATCGCCATCGCCAGGATACCGCACACCAGTTGGATAGGCACGCCCGTCATCCCCTGGAAGGCGGTTTGGTTAATCAGAGAGGCGGGCAGGAAGGGCGCAGCAGGCGTAATCACGCCAGCGGCCACGGCGTAAACGGCCAGCAGGATGGCCAACGTTTGCAGGCTGCGGCGGTTTTCCGGCTTGATTTTGGAGAGCTGGAAAACGGTCCAGGCCGCCCACAGGCCGCCGGTCAGCCCGAAGGCGTAGCGGGCAGCGGCATTCAGCCCGGCAATGCCAATCGGTATTACTGGCAGGAGACACACCAGCAGGGGAATATAAATCCACCTGCCCGGGCCTTTGCTCTCCAACTGGCGCAGACCCTCCCGGCCGAACTCGAGCAGCAAGATGAACGAGACGGTCATCAGCGCCAGGCGCATCGCTGAAAAAACCGGGCTGTCCCCTTCGCTCTGCGCCAGCATTTCCAGCCACTGGTTGATCCCCTGGGTGAAGCCAAAGCCGGCCAGCCAGATCCAGGGCAGGCGCCGCCCGGGGTCGCGGCGCATTTCGACGCAGACTGCCGCCAGCAGGATAAACACCAAACCGTAGAAGAAGAGAATATAATCCAACTGCTGCTGGAAAAATTGCGCCGTCATACAGTAAAGCCTTTCGTTCTATCTAGCATGCCCACACCCCATTCTCCAATATAGCACGTTTGGGCGCAGGTTAACCTTACATAAGCTTTATAGTTTCCGCCGCTGCTCGGCCCTTGTCTGCTCGCTGCGCGCACCTCTACCCACCAGACCAGCCCGGCCACCGGGCGCCGCGTCACCCAAATGGGGGTAAAACCTTAAAGGTATGGGGTTGGTAACGTGCAAAAAGAATAATGGGCTCAGTTTTAGTTTGACAGAGGCGGTGAGGACTTCAGATTCATTAATGTGCAGTTTGTGTGCCAAACTAGGCAATATTTCCTTCAGATGGAGTTGGTCCAAGTCAAGCCTCCCGGAAATCACGCCAACCCGGCTTCTGGCTAACCCGGCCCCGCCAGCGATTGAAATCGTTCCCCCCAAGATCGGGGGCGTGGGCCAAAACCCATCAAACCCGATCAATCGGGTTGGAAATGGGGAAGGCGATGACTCTAATAGCTCTCTACGGGATGGCGCGATTCATTGTGTAGGCTATAATTTAAATTAAGGGTGAGACCATCAAAAATTTAAGCTCGCATCAAACTGGAAAAATTAAATCCATCCATTTTACAGAAAATGCCCCCCATGGGGAATAATCAAAAAGCCGGTCTAAAAGATAATATAAATCTCTGGACAAGGACAAATAGAGGTCATTACCGGTGCAATTGAACTAGGAATTTGCATTTTGACACTATATATGATATCATAAGGCAGGAATAATGAGTTCAATACGTGATGACTTTGATAGAATAAAAAACAATCCGAAGAATGTTACTTTCAAAGACCTGGATAAGTTGTTACGAGAAACGGGATTTATCAAACGAACGCAAAAAAGCGGCACAAGCCATTTTGTCTATAAAATCGAAGGCTGTTTTGAATTGCTTACTGTTCCCTATGCCAAACCGGTCGGTGAAGTATATGTCAAGAAAGCGCTCAAGCTGATCCAGATTTATGGAAATTTGGATGAGGATTAAAGGAAAAGAGACTGATATGAAAACCATGGAAGAATATCTCAAGCTTCCTTATACGATTGAAATGATCCAGCAATCCGATGGAAGCTGGTTTGTCGGGATTAAAGAACTGCCTGGATGCATGAGTCAGGGGGATACTCCCGAAGAGGCCGTCGCCATGATCCACGACGCCATGCGCGCCTGGTTAGAGGTCGCCCTGGAAGATGGCATCCCCATCCCTGAGCCGCAAGTAGATGAAGATTACAGCGGCCGCTTCATGGTGCGCGTGCCGCGCGGACTGCACCGCCAACTGGTGCATACCGCCGACCTGCAAGGGGTCAGCTTGAACGCTTACTGTATAGCGGTTCTGGCCCAGTCGCTGGGCCAACCTGTGGAGGGAAACCAGGCCTTCGCAGGATTGGCGTATGCGATTGTACGCTTACTGAAAGGCGCCGGTGTAGACATAAAAGAGGACCAATCCTTGGAAGAAAACCTGGCCAATTGGATGAACAAAGAATTGGAAGACATAAATACTTTGCTTCAGATTGGAAAAACCGAAGAAGCGCTGTCTGAGTTGATCTATTTATCTAAGGGTTTGCAAAAGGCCGGTAAGAAAAGTCCATTCTTCCAATTCCTGGCAAAATTTTCCTCATTTGCCCGGCAGATTCTTTCAACTCGCTCCCAAAACCAACCTGTTGTAGAAATCCGCGCTCCTGTTCCGAATAAAATATCCTGAGATCAATAGCCAGCCGCCCGCGCGTAGTGGCGGGGTTGATTTGTTCTCCGGCCAGCAGGTCGGGGTATTTTTCCAGCAAGTCTTGGAGAATGTGCTCTTTAGCGTAGGGTTGTTCAGTCATGGCTTCCAACTTGTGGTTAGGATGGATGAGATAAATTTTTCTGGGGATGCTGCGACTTAAATGGGAAGCGCACCCCTGCGGGTGCACCTACCCCTTCGGGTACGCTAAGGGCGAGAAGCGGTGGAGGTAAAAACTAAGAACCAAACCCGATCAATCGGGTTGGAAGAGGAACCCAGAGCCATCAGGCGGCTTGTTTTTTTCACTGACTTACACTATGATTAACCTCAATCTTCTTCTAGTTTCCATCCCTTGCGGGGGCAAGCGAATCACACATGCGACAGGTTGTGATCGAAAATCCCATCCTCAATTCGCCCTTCGAGGAACCTCGCAGGCATTTCCGCTTTACCGACGAAGGCATTACCGATGAGATCATGGCGGCGCGGCGCACCAGCCAGTATTTCATCCCCATTCCCCAGCCGCGCAAAAAGAATCCTCATCAGCTGTCCTTTGAAACCGAATGGACAGCTGACCGGATTGAAGAAAATAAGTTCATCAACCGGGTGCGCGAGCGCCTAGCTATCTGGCGCGAAGGCAAATACCAGGGTATTACCAGCGTCACCCGGCGGCTGTTGGAATACTGGTCCAACCCACAGCGCGAACACCGGCTGTTCTTTTGCCAGATCGAAGCCCTGGAAACCGCCATCTATGTCAGCGAGGTGGCCGGGAAGTACGGGGATGCCTGGATAGAAAACAGCCTGCGGGACGCCGCCCAAGCGGCTAACCCGCTGTTATATCGCATCGCTTTCAAAATGGCCACGGGCAGCGGCAAAACCCTGGTGATCGCCATGTTGATCGCCTGGCAGGCGCTCAATAAGCTGGCCAACCCGCAGGACGCGCGTTTCTCGGATGCCTTCCTGATCTGCACGCCCGGCATCACCATCCGCGACCGGCTGCGCGTCTTATTACCCTCGGACCCCAGCAACTATTACCGCCAGCACGACCTGACGCCGCCGGATTTATTCCCGGAGCTGGGTAAAGCCAGGCTGGTGATTACCAACTTCCACGCTTTTCTGCTGCACGAACGCCTGTCGGCGGGAAAGCTGACCAAAGTGATCCTCCAGCAAGGCGAAAGCAGCCCTTTCACCGAAACCCCCGACCAGATGGCGCGCCGGGTCTGCCGTGAATTGGGCGGCAAGCGCAATATCGTGGTGATCAACGACGAAGCCCACCACTGCTACCGGCACAAAGCGGAGGATGGCGGAGAATACTCAAAAAGCGAGTACACGAAGTTAAGCGGCGACGAAAAACGTGAAGCCGAAAAGCGCGAGGAACAAGCGCGCATCTGGATCTCCGGCCTGGAATCGGTCAAAGCCAAGATCGGCGTCAAAGTCGTCTACGATCTTTCCGCCACGCCCTTTTTCCTGCGCGGCTCGGGTAATCCCGAAGGCACGCTGTTCCCCTGGGTGGTATCGGACTTCTCGCTGATCGACGCCATTGAGAGCGGGATCGTCAAGGTGCCGCGCGTGCCCATCTCGGACAATGCGATGACTGGCGAGCTGCCCACCTACAGGGACATCTGGCCGCACATCCGCGAGCACTTGCCAAAGAAAGGCCGGGGCACCGAACCCGCCGGCGAAGAGCCCAGGCTGCCCAAGGAGCTGGAAGGCGCCCTGCAAAGCCTGTATTCCAACTATGAAAAGTATTACCACCTGTGGGAGCAGAACCCCGAAGCTTATTCCAAAGGGCTTACCCCGCCAGTTTTTATCGTGGTCTGCAACAATACCAACGTTTCCCGCCTGGTTTACAACCACATCGCCGGATGGGAAAAGATCCTCACCCCGGCCCTTTCCCACGAAGCGCCGAAGAAGACCCTGCCGGGCGAGCAAAAAGTATTGGTACCCGGTAAACTGGCTTTGTTCAGCAACGTCAACCGCGAAGCCTGGTTCCCCCGCCCGAATACCATCCTGATCGACAGCGAGCAGCTTGAATCGGGCGAAGCTATGAGCGACGAGTTCAAAAAGATCGCTTCGGTTGAAATCGAGCGCTTCAAAGAAGAATACAAAGCGCGCTTCCCCGGCCGGGATACCGACTCGCTCACGGATGAGGACCTTTTACGCGAAGTGATGAACACGGTTGGGAAGTCCGGCCGGCTGGGCGAGCAGATCAAGTGCGTGGTGTCGGTCTCCATGCTCACCGAAGGTTGGGACGCCAGCACGGTGACCCACATCCTGGGCGTGCGCGCTTTCGGAACGCAGCTCCTGTGCGAGCAGGTAGTCGGGCGTGGGCTGCGCCGCATGAGCCACGCCGTGACCCGCCAAACCGTCGCCGCCGCAGGTGGCCATCCGGTCGAGTTCGACGCCTACACGCCCGAATACGCCGAAGTTTACGGCGTGCCCTTCTCTTTCATCCCCTGCTCTGGCAGCAACCCGCAGCCCAAGGCCGGGCTAGAGGTTACCCACGTGCGCGCCATCGAGAGCCGCCTGTCCTGCGAGATCACCTTCCCGCGCCTGATCGGCTATCGCTACGACCTGCAGTCGGAGCAGCTTTCGGCCGTGTTTGTCAAAGAGTCGGCCATGGCGCTGTCCACCCAGGACCTGCCCACCAAAACCGAAATGGCCTCGATCATCGGAGAGAGCGACCTGCATACTCTGTACGGGTTGAAGGACTTCCGCGAGCAGCAGATCGACTTCCGCCTGGCCAGCCTGACGCTGGAAAAATACTTCAAAGATGACCAGGGCAGCTCCCGCCCCTGGCTCTTCCCGCAGCTCCTGCAGATCGCCCGGCGCTGGCGGCAGGAGTGCGTGACCTGCAAGGACAACGCTTTTCCGCAGATGTTGCTGCTGGCCGAGCTGGCCCACGAAGCCGCCGAACACATTTACCTTTCCATCACTGCGGCGCGTTCCGAGGAAAAGCTTCTGCGCCCTATCCTAAGGCCCTACGACGCTATCGGCTCGACCCGCTTCGTCGATTTCGATACCACCCGCCCTACTTACCAGACCGACCCGGCTAAATGCCACGTTTCCCACGTCGTGGCGGATACCGGGGACTGGGAGCAGAAAGTCGCCCAGTCCCTGGAAGAGATGGACGAGTTGGTATGTTACGTAAAAAACACCAACCTGGGTTTCAGCATCCCCTATACCCTGGACGGCGAGCAGCACGATTACCTGCCGGATTTCATCGTGCGCGTCCGCCTTCCCTCCCCAGCCGGGGGAGGGATTGAGGGTGAGGGCGAAATTCTCAATCTCATCCTGGAAGTGAGCGGCCAGCCGCGCAAGGACAAGACGGTAAAGGTGGCTACGGCGCAAACGCTGTGGGTCCCGGCGGTAAACAACCAGGGCGGGTTTGGTCAGTGGGCGTTTCTAGAAGTGACCGATCCGTGGAATGTGAAGAACAGCATTTTGGCGTTTATAAACAGTGAAATTATGAATGGCGCGGGATAATTATTCAGGGAGTGATGTATGCAGATCTATAATATTTATTGCGATGAAAGCTGTCATCTGGAAAATGATCAACAGAACGTTATGGTCTTGGGTGCAATCTGGTGCCCATTAGACAAATCCAAAGAAATCGCAATCCGTATCCGCGAAATCAAAAGGCAACATTCACTCAAGCAAAATTTTGAGATCAAATGGACAAAAGTATCACCCGCAAAACTCCATTTCTATTTGGAATTAGTTGACTATTTCTTTGACAATAGTGATCTGCACTTTCGGGCACTAATCGTTCCTGATAAAGCAAAACTAAGACACACAGAGTTCAATCAAAGTCATGATGATTTTTATTACAAAATGTATTTTGATATGCTGAAAATTATCATCAATCCCAACGCGATTTACCGCATTTATATTGATATTAAAGACACAAAGAGCGCACAAAAAGTGGAGAAGTTGCACGAAGTCTTGTGCAATAATCGATATGATTTTTCTAGATCAATTATTGAAAGGCTTCAAACTGTTCGCTCGCATGAGATTGAGACCTTACAATTAACAGACCTGTTAATTGGAGCAATTTCTTATGTTAGTCGAGGTTTGGATACCAGCCACGCGAAGAGTTCGATTGTTCAGAGATTTAGAAATAGATCAGGATATCGCCTGACACAAAGCACATTGTATAGAGAAGACAAAGTTAATTTATTCTACTGGCATGCATCATAGTGAATGAGGATTTCATGACGACAAATATAACATGGTTGCCAGATTTGGTACTTTTTGATGATTATGACAGCAATTGGGAAAGGTATCTTGAGGTTATCTACAACTTTTTTACCAAGGATTTTGTTGATGATCAGCCGACATATCAAGGTAAAAAGCTGGCGTTGAAACGGCATCCAATGTATGAAGGAAAAGAGGCCACTTTTTGGCACATAATCCAAGAAGGAAAAATTGAGGATAACCGAACACCAGATTTGAGACGTTGTGAACGCATCAGGTGGCCTCGTCCTGTTATCGAAAACTGCAATGACCCGGATATCAAAATTTGGGAAAATCTCAGGGATCATGAAACCAGAGTATGTATTTTACTGGATTCAGTGAATTACCTTGTGGTGATTGCTAGAAGACAAGATTATGACTTGTTCTGGTCAGCGTATCCTATAACATGGCCTCATCAAAAAAGGAAACTGATTAAGGAATATGAAACGTATATTAAAGCTAACGCCGCCTAGCATTTAGCCAGACGGACGTTGTTACTCCTTCTACACTTGGTAGATGAGCTAAGATGAGTATAGCACTTTACCAGAAAATTACAATATGGTGTAGAAACCATTTGTTGTTCAGGAGTTGCCATGCCCATTAAGAAAAAGAGTGTCCGGAATTGTGTGTAAACGGGATACCGTATAATGGGTAGACCGATAAGGAGAAACCACAATGACCGGAAAGAAACCAGCACGCCCCATGATGCAGGAGACCATGCCCTCGGCCGAG
>Ga0315282_10015199_pt1 | contig 11388 bp, 7 predicted proteins | sample YL17G07_20_MG_FD_203693 | JGI IMG/M metagenome (GOLD analysis project Ga0315282, IMG submission 203693) | Sediment microbial communities from Yellowstone Lake, YNP, Wyoming, USA - YL17G07_20 | ecosystem: Environmental > Aquatic > Freshwater > Lake > Sediment | place: USA: Wyoming | collected...
GTCGTGTGCTGGACGTCGGCTGCGCCGATGGCTTCCTGGCCAGAAGGCTTGCCCAAATGGGGTACAAAGTCGTTGGGATCGATCAGCACGCAAAGGCTCCCCATGTTTCATCGAACGGCTTCGAATTTGTGGACGCCGATCTGGATCGGGGCATCCCGAGACTGTCCGGGCTTTTTGACTATGTACTCTGTGCCGACATCCTGGAGCACCTCCGTGATCCCCTACAATTGCTCATCGACCTGCGCTCAAAGCTCGCACCGAGTGGCAGCCTTGTCGCCTCTCTCCCCAACAGCGGGAACCTTTACTTCCGTCTGAATGTCCTGATGGGGAGATTCCCAGCTCAGGACCGCGGACTGTTCGATCGCACCCACCTCCACTTCTACACCTGGGGCGGCTAGGCTGACCTTCTCGCGCGAGGGGGATTTCGCATCGAAAAGGTCTTCCCAACGGGCGTTCCGGTTGGCTTGGCAGTGCCGGAATGGGAGAATACGCTCACCGTCCGCCTCCTCGAGCGGATAGCCTACGTTCTCGCCGGAGTGTGGAAATCGCTGTTCGCCTATCAGTTCGTGATTGTCGCCCGCCCGGAGGTCCAATCGTGACGCGCCGGAAGCCCAAGGTCGTCGTGGTGATGCCGGCCTACAATGCCGCAAAGACCTTGCATCTGACTTACGCCGATCTCCCGCGGGAGATAGTGGACTCTGTCATCCTCGTGGACGACCACAGCTCGGACGAGACCGTAAAGATTGCCCGCGAACTGGGCCTGGAGCTGTTCGTCCACAACCGGAACTATGGGTACGGAGCCAATCAGAAAACCTGTTACCGCGAAGCGCTCAAGGCCGGGGCGGACATCGTCGTGATGCTCCACCCCGACTACCAGTACGATCCCACCTTGCTTCCGCAACTCATCCATCCGGTTGCCGAAGGTGAGGCGGACATCGTCCTCGGCTCGCGATTGCTGGGCGTCAACCCCATGCAACACGGAATGCCGTGGTGGAAATACGTCTCGAACCGTGTCCTGACCTGGCTGCAAAACGAAACCTACGGCCTGCGGCTCGCCGAGTACCACACCGGCTATCGTGCCTTCCGCCGGGAGGTTTTGGAAGCGGTCAACTTCCAGATGAATTCCGACAACTTCATCTTCGACCAGGAGATCCTCACTCAGGCCATCAACTTGAAACTGCGCATCGCCGAAGTACCCGTTCCGACACGCTACTTCCCCGCTGCCTCTTCCGCCTCCTTTACGCAAAGCGTGGTCTACGGGCTTTCGATTTTGTGGCTCCTCGTTCGCTACCTGCTTGAGAAAAATGGCGTCGTCCATCAAAGGCAGTTCGACAGCCTCCTGCGCCGATACCAAGCGACGAACAAGGCCCCGGAGACCGACGCCCGCCCCTGAAGCTGAAGACCCGGAAGTCCCGCTCCGTCGCCGTCCAGTCCCGGCCGCACTGAAACGACTGTATGAAACGGGATTCTCCTCGGACTTCCGACATGGCTCGGCTGCCGCGGGGTTGCCGAATTGTTATGGAGAGTCTTTTATTGGGTAGAGCTGCAATTGAACGGGCTTCTTTTCGGGCTCGACCAGCCAAACGTGTCGTCCCTTCAAGTATGCGATGAGCCTTGCGTCCGCCTCGGGATCCATTTCCCTCGCCCAGGCAATCTTCGCACCGTCAATGTCAGCCCCGTTGTACACCCATTCATCGCGAAACTCGTGGTCGGGACGATAGCGCACAATTACAAGTTGCTTACCCTCCATTCCTCGTAGTTCCTCCACAACATGGGCCCGGTCGAGCCCCCGGGTACCCCCTGAAGGCCGAATCCACCAAGGACATGCCCTTACCAGCGGAAGGCCCCCTGCTAAAGCCGTCCACTGCGCTGCAACCACCGCCAAGCAGATTAGCGGGAGGGCACGTTCCAGAAAGAGGCCGGCACGCTCGCCCCGCCACTTCCAAACTCGCAGATGTCGCATGCCCTGGATTATCAGGGCGTAATTGAGCGCGGCCATAGGGGCGGCGTAATGCGGATTGAAAAACGATTCCAGCCCGAGCCCAAGAATCATGACGATGGCAGCTAGGACCAGAAAACGTATTCGCCGGTCCCAAAACGTCCTGGGGAACATGATCAAGCCAACCGACAGGGCTGGACCGAAGTAGAAGAACCAGAAGATGAGCGCCGCCGCAACCTTATTGATTAGCAGGCCACCCAGCGTTTGGTTTTCCAGGTATCGAGCGAGTTCGTATTTCGTGTAGAAATCGCGCATCACTTTGTGCCGATACACAGGCTGGGGCCGTGGCGATTGCCACAGAAACACCGGCGCGATCGCGTACGTCTCACGATTGACCTGGTAAGGCATGCGAAACGGATTGCCCGTAACCCGCCAGAAGTAGTAGCCCATCGCTCCGGCCCCGACGGCCAACAGGAAGGCAAGGGGAAAAACGACGCGCCTGAGCGCGAGGGAGAGCGCCGCCCCTCTTCGCGACTTGAGCCACCAGAGAAAGGCCGCCCCCACCGGCAAACTCAAAACTAATCCCTCGTAAGGCCGGCTGTTGGCCAAGACAACCAGCCCAGCACCGAGCAGTAGAGCGCCGCCGAGCCGCGAGTGTTTCATGATCCGCGGCAAGGCCCCGAGCACAAGCGCCCCGCCGAACCCGGCTGCCGCGCCTCCAAAGTAAGAATTGGCCCAATAGCCGAAGACCGCAAAGCGCAGGACAGCGAGAAACCCACCCAGCAGAGCCCATCCAGGCGCAAACCACCCTTGTAGCATCCAGCAGATCGCCGCACACATAGCCGCCACAGAGAGCCAGACTCCCACCCACGGGTGGCCCCCGACGAGTTCCCCCCCGGCCAGAATCAAGCCCTGCATCGGCGGATACATCGACATGTAGGTGGGCCGAAGAATAATGTGGAAGCTCTCGAAGTGGACCCACAGGGGATGGGTGGGATTAGTCAGTCGGCCGTGGTGGAACGTGTCCGCCGCGAGGAGGTAACTGAATTCGTCGTGGCCCTCCGGAACGGGAATGCCAAGCAGAGGCAAAGCGGCGAGACGCGCCACGAGCGCGGTCAAGCCGACTGCGAGCACCGCCAGCTTCCTACGGCGCGCCAAGCGGTCGAGCGCGCGTTCTACCGTCTCCAACCACTTGGAGCCGGTCCTTGGCCGCCAGAGTGCCATCACCGCCGCGAATGCCAACAGCGTTATTTCAGGCAGCCAAAATGACACAACTCCCCCTGCGTGGAGACCTGCAAGTACGCGAAGAGTCCTGCCAGCACTAGCGCCGCGCCTTCGAGCCAAACCGTCTGCACGGGGAGCGATCGGATGGATCTCCGGATCTCGACGAAACTCCGCCGCATGTTCGTGTACGCCCCCCTGGCACACCAGCCTGACAAAACCAAGCCCGCCGGTATCCTGACCGGCGGCCCCCTGCCGTTCAATCTGCTAGCTCTTGCGTGTATGGCATTACCCAGGCCCAGCCGCAAGGTCACTAATTCGGACAGGCCGAGTCTTTCCTAACCAAGAAAATGTAAGGATCATGGCCTGAGGTCAACATTGCGCACGGCTGATAACGGGCCAGGATGAAGTCCCTGATGATGTCTTTCGACAAAACCTGTTGGGGCGTGGCTGGCCACGCCCCAGTAATGATCTGGGTATTAAAAGATGGAGCCCATACCACACATTTCGGGGAATGCGCGGCCAACTGGTTGAGCATCTCTTCAATCTGACCCTCCGAGTGCAGGCCGAGCTGCAGATAGTCAAGGCTGGTCGGACTAGAGGTCGCGGTCAGAAAATAATAGAGCGGCTGGTACGGGTAAACGAAGATCTGTTCACCCGCTTGAACATGACGCTGCAGGTATGGGATCACCGTATCGCAGCAGGGGAGCCTGATGCGGCCGCGACGCGTCTCAAGAGATTGCTCCGCGCTGCGTGGGCCTGAAAGCAAGAACATCATTCCAAAGGCAGTAAAGGTCACCATGAGGAAGGCAAGGAGGAGTGGCTGCACCTCCGTTAAGAGCCAGGATTTCACAACTCGGCCACTCGAAACCATCCCGAGCAACAGGATCAGCGGGGGCGCAACATAAATCAGATGGTCCACGTCCGGCCTGCCGGTAGCCACCACGCCCAGAGCCAACCCAAGGCCGCAGGCGCTGACCAGCACGCAGAAAGAGTCCTTGGCGCTCAACCGGCTCTCACGCATCGCCCGAGAGACTTTAAGGATCAGAAGCGCCAGTCCCAAGAAGGGCAGAAAAGGAACAATGAAGAAGGGGCTGGTCAAGGACATGAAGAACAAGGTCCGAAGGACCGAGCCGCTCGCATAGAGCATCGCCGATCCTTCGAAGGAGATCGGGATGTAACCATACCGGAGCCGATTGGCGAGCGAGTAATGCCGAAGTGGCCACAACCAATCCTCGACCGCCTGAGCGAGACAATGCTGAGATATCAAATACCCAAATGTTATAATCAGCGGCCATGCCATCCCCACAAGCACGGCCGTGGCGTTCGCCTGTCTGAAAACAGCCGGGCGCCGACCGTATCGGGCGATCAGGAGGAAACCGAGCCCCAGCCCGGCGATCAATCCGGCCCCCTTGGACTGCTCGAACAAACAGGTCATGGAAACCAAGGTCCCGGCTGCAAAAGCCCAGGGTCGTTGCGAAGTCTCCATCCACCGGACGGAGGCATACAAGGCCAGGACAGCGAGGACTGTGCTGTCCCAATTGTGCAGAACCAGGAAGCGGTACGGGAGGCCGATCACGAGGAAGAGATAAGCGGTCAAGGCCGCGACCTTGCGCGTGCAGAGCCGGCGGGCCAGCATGTACAGGCAAACGGAGAACATCCCGCCGTAGAGCAGCAGGGCGACCCGAGCGGCGAAAAACGAACTGCCTAGGAGTTTGAAGCGCAGGGCTGTCCAGTAATAACAACCCGGTGTGTAAAAGGTGAAGAAGTCCCGGTAAGGGACCTGGCCGTGCAAGATGCGCTGCGCCCCCTGGAGAGTGATCCCCTCGTCGGGAAACAGGATCGTGAAATCCCGGAACGGCCACAGAAAAAGGACGGAAAAAGCGAAAAGCAGTGAGGCTACGCCCCATTCGGGCGCGGACTTCTCCGGCACGAAGATGGCATCCTCGTCACTTCGGTCCGACGCTTGGAGCGCGACGTCTGCCAAGTGTTCTCAATGCCCTCGAATCAATTCGCCGGCGGGAGACCGAGGCGTTGACGAAGGCAAATCTCCTTCACTCGCTCGCCTGCGGCGCGCCGGCCCTCGGAACCCAGATGTAGAAACGATCGTCCGGCCAGACCTTCTCAGTGTCCGGCATCGCCAAACTGGCGGCCAGCCTGTAACTGGCGAGAATCGCCTCCGACAAGGCACGAGGCAACCGCGTACCCCCCTGGGACACGGGGGGCTCGATGCTCATGTCGTAGTTGATGACGATCAGACCGAAGCGAAGGCTGCGAATCTGGTCGAGCAGTGGCTGGTCGGAAAGAATCCCCTTGCGCACCAAGAAATTGTATTGATCAGGGTCGGAGATTGGGAGGTCCAGCCCCGCCCGCACGAGGTCGCCCGCCCAGTGGCTGAGCGCCAGCGTACCGGCTGGAAACTTTTCGCGCAGATATGCCTGGATCGCCCGGTCGCGCACAAAATCCTGCGGACGGGGACCCGGGGGCGTGAAGAGTCGCGCGAAGAAAAGCGCCACGCCGAGCAGGCAGAGGATTTCCGCGATTCCCTCCCGAGCTGCGGCCCTCTCCGCCACTAGGGCCGCCACCAACGCACTGAGCGCCAGAACGCACTCCAGCCAGTAGTGGGCGTCGCTGCCAACCTTGGCAACAGTGCTCAGCGCGAGCACCACGCTGCAAGCCAAATAGCAGCCGAGGAGCCGGTTTCGATGTCTGCGCAAGAACTCCAATCCCAGCAGCAGCGGGACCAACAGCACCAGTGCGAAGAACATTAGGCCGGCGTATTTGAATTGCTGCCAGGAGAATGGTGTCACGTTATAGAGCAGAAAGTGATGAAAGAACGCCTGTCCCGGGAAAATGAGGAATTGGAAAATACCCAGGAGCGCCAAACCGCCAGCAGCCAGGAGCCCGGCCAACTCCGCCGCCTGCCGGTAGCGCCGCTCGATGATCAGGAAGAGCATGGCCGCCAGCGGCCCGGCTACATATTGCTGCTTGTAGAAAAAACTCAGGAGCATCAAGGGAGCCGCCAGCAGAATCCAGCGGCCGCGCTGGAAGCGAAACGCCACGAGGAACCCGAGAAAAGCCAACAGCACCGCCACCACATCGCTGCGCGCCGAGGTGCCATGACGGGTTACGAACCCGTAGCTCAGGAACAGGAGCGGCGCGAGCGCGGCCGCGAGCGCGTGCCGTGTGAGCCAGAAAGCCAGCACCCCGCAGCTGGCCGCCAAGCCGAGCGTCGCAAGGGTGGAAAGCAAGCGAAGCGGGAGGAAATCGGGCGAGCAGGGATCGATGAGACGCGCGCCCAGCAGATAATACAGTGGGCCATATATCGAGGCATCAAACCTCTCCGGGGAGGGTAAAGCGTAAATGGGGATGCCGCGCCGCAGGTGCACCATCTCAACTAGGCGCATACCTTCGATGTCATTCAGCTCACCGGGATAACGGAGCCGCACCGGCCAGGTAGATATTTGCAGGCCCGCGAAAAGTCCTGCCAGCACCAGCGCCCCACCGCCGAGCAGGACACTCCGGCGCACTGAGAGCGGTCCGTGTGTTTTCGGGGCGGCGATGGAATCCGTGCGCATCTTGGTTCGGGCCGTCGGAGCCGCACTGCCGCGGTGGAAGTGAGCTCCCCGGCCGCTACCGCGGGGCGGCCCGGCCGGCCGCCAGCGTGCCCGGAGGCGGCACCCAGGCATAAAATCGGTCGTGGGGGTGAAATCTTTCCGGACTCGGCAATTCCAGACTCCCGGCGAGCTGGTAATTCTCCATGATGACTTTCGCCAGTCGTTCAGTCAAATACCGCTTCAGACAGCCATCGTCTTTTCCCGCCTGCAGGTCGAACGTCAAGATGATGACTCCGAACTCATGCTTTTCGAGACTGGCCACCAAGTCACGATCCGCGAGCGTCCCTTGACGCATGAGCTGCGCGTATTGGTACAGGTCGGAAATCGGCGTCTCGAGACCCGCGCGGATGAGATCCCCGGTGTAGTAGCCCAGCGCTCGCGTGCCGTGCGGGAAACTCCGGCGGAGATAGCCCTGGACGGCTGCGTCGCGTGCGAAGTCCGCCGGCTGCGGGGGCAAGGGCGTTAAGAACTGGTTCGCAAAGACGGTGACGGCCAGCAGGACTAACAGTTCGCGGGCTCGGGCGGCCTCCGGCAGCCGTTCGACAAAGAGCGCCGCGAACAAGGCGCTCGCGATAAGCACACACTCGATAAAGTAATTCGAGTCGCTCCCTTCTTTCCCTGCGGCCAGAAGAGCTACGACCATCGCGCAGCTCAGGTAGCAGAAAAGGAACTGATTCCGATGCACGCGCAGGAACTCAAACGCCACCAGGACTGGGACGGACAGGATCGCTCCGAAAACGATAATGGCCCCGAGAAACTGTGCGCCCGTAAAGGGCAGGAAATTATAGAGGGCCAGATGGCGCGAGAAAACCTGGCCAGGGAACACAACAAATTGAAAAAGAGCCAAGAGCCCGAGCCCACCGAGAGCCACGCTCCCGGCAAAAACTGCGGCCAGGTGATGGCGCCTTTGAAGAATCAGGAACACAAGAATTGCCAGGGGCCCAGCAACGAACTGTGGCTTGTAGAACAATCCCAGTAGCATCGGAGGGACAGACAAGAGAAGGGCGGGACTTTCGCGGAATCGGTACGCGACGAGGACCCCGGCCAACACGAGCAACAACGCCAAGCTGTCGGCGCGACCTGACAACCCATAATGCGTCACGAAACCACTGGAAAGAAGAATCAGCGGCGCGAGAAGGGTCGCAATGAAACTGCGGGATCGCCAGTAGGCGAGCAGCGCGCAGGCCGCCGCCAAACCCAAAGTGGCCAGCATCGAGAGCACGCGCAAGGGAAAATAGGCAGGGTTTTGCGGATCGATCAGCCGCCCCCCGAGCAGGTAATAAAGCGGGCCGTAGATGGCCGCGTCGAAGCGGTTCGGCATGGCGGGATCATAGATCCGCACCCCCTCGCGAAGGTGGACCATCTCCGCGAGTCGCATCCCCTCGATGAAACAGATCTCACCCGGATAGCGCAGCCGGAAAGGCCAAGAGGAGATCTGCCGGCCTGCGAAGAGACCTGCCAAGAGGAGGGCCACAAGGCTGAGCAGCACCCTGCGTCGGGTTTCTCTTGCTGTGTCTGAAATCACCAGCGGCGCCCAACCTGTCCGGACGATCTTGAAGGAGGCTTCCCCACCCGCAGCGCAACAGGCGCGCTGCCCCTCCTTCACGGTGACGAGTCACCGACCGTCGCCGGCCCGCTCGAACGTGGCACCCAGGCGTAGAAACGGTCTTCAAAATGATACTTCTCGGGTCCCGGCAGTTCCAGGCTTGCGTCCAGACGATAATTCTCAATCATGGCCCTTGCCATCCCCTCGGTAAGAGTCAGACTCCTACATCCGAGGTCTTTCCCCGCCGGGAGGTCGAACATCAAGATGATCAGCTTGAAGTCTCTCCGTTCGAGAGCCGCAACCAAGTCGCGCTCCGGCAACGTCCCCTTCCGAATCAGTAGAGTATATTGAAAGACATCCGAGATGGGCGTGTCGAGACCGGCGCGCACAAGATCACCCGCGTAAAAGCCCAGCGCGCGCGTATGGGGCGCGAAATTCCGCCGCAGGTAGTCCTGGACCGCCAGGTCCGCGGCGAAGTCCGAAGAATCCGGAGCGCGCCGGCCGAAAAACTGCCCTACAAAAAGTGCCACGACGAGCAATGCCAGAAGTTCGGCCGCCCGATCGGGCACGGCGATACGGAGGGAGAGGAGAGCTGCGAAGAGCGCGCTCATTACAAAGATGCACTCAAGAAAGTAAATGGGGTCGCTGCCGGTTTTCCCCACGCTCAACAGCGACGACGCCACCGCCGCCACCAGATAGCACGCCAAGAACTTCTCGCGGCGGTCGCGCACGCACTCCAGCCCGACCAGGAGAGGGACAAGGAAGAACATCGCGAAAACGATCAGCCCACTCCTGTACTGCGTCCACGTAAAGGACACGACGTTGTAGCGCACAAAATGCAGGAGGAAGCCCTGCCCACGGAAGATCACAAACTGGAACAAGGCCAAGAAGCCTGCCAAGCCTGCGGCCATCAGCCCCGCGAATGCCGCGGCCACCCGATAACGACGCGCCAGGGCCAGAAACAGGAATACCGCGAGCGGCGCGGCGATGAACTGCTGCTTGTAGAAGAATGGCAGGAGGAAGAACGGAATGGCCCAAAGGATCTTCGTCGACTCCCGAAACCGGTGTGCAACCACCACGCCGAAACTCACCAGCATCAGCGCCAAGCTGTCAGCGCGGCTGCAGGTTCCAAAGAACGATACCCACGCATAAGAGAGAAAGATGAGTGGCGCCAGAATACCGGCGAGCGGTCGGCCGCTGACGCGGAAGGCCAGCCACCCGCTCGCCGCGGCACAGCCCAGCGTCCCGAGGGCGGCGAGGAGGCGCAGGGGGAGATAAGCGGGCTGCCCCGGATCAATCACTCGCGAGCCCAGCAGGTAGTACAACGGGCCGTAGATTGCCGCGTCAAAACGCTCCGCGGTCGCCGGAGCATAAATGGGAACGCCTCGACGGAGGTGCAGCATTTCCGCCAGCCGCATCCCCTCGATCCCGCCTTGCTCACCCGGATATTGAATCCGGGCCGGCCAAGTTGATAGCTGCGAACCCGCGAAAATACCCGCCAGCAAGAGTGCACAGAGCGTGATGAAGAGTCGTCTCTTAGGGCGGGGCGCAACTCTCGACTCAGGGAACGTCCGCGCGTCGTGACTCATCATGTCTGGGCCATAAGATTCTTGGGATCGGCTCCGACTTCATTCTCTCAGACCCCGGTGCGAACTCTTCCCCGGCCCTCAAAATTCCTGGGACGTCTTTTCCATTTCGCAATTCGCCCCCCCCTGTCGGACCGGCGGCGCGATCATAGCATACCGCGCCCACAACGCATCGGAGACGCGCGTTTGACAATCCTCTCGGCCGATCCCCGGCAGAGGGAGATTACTTCAGCTCTCGCGCCGTTCTCCAGGAAGGCGCTGGGAATACCATGCCCGGGCAACGACGTGAGGGTGGCACCTCGGAGGACATAGCAGAGTAAGTCGGAGAGTGATATCCTTCGTTCCGCGCGAAGCGGAAGGGCTCACCCGCTGGTCGGATTTTGCCGAGCCGGGCCGGACCAGGTCAGCAGGGCATTCCGGTCTGGAGATGCGCCAAGGTCCAACACGGCGAGGCGAGCTCCCCGCTTCCTGCTGAAGTGCCAGATCGAGAGGAACACCGACCCAAACGAAAGATGATCCGTTCGGATCAAGAGGAACCTTCTACTCCTGCCCTTCATGCAAAGACCCCCCTGTCCGTGACGGTGGCGAGGGCGCGAAGCTCCCACAAATGCGAAAAGCGCTGACGGGCATCTTCGCAACCCTCCTTCGCAACTCGACTATGCGCCGAGCGATCGCCAACCTGCACTATGGGGTAACGGCCGTCCTCGCGATTTCTCTCTTGCCCGCCCTTAAGGCGGCGGGCCTCCCCACCAGGATCAACTGGTCCAGCTTCTTTCTGACTTACTGGGTCGGGCTCGCGATCGGGTCCATGTTCTGGGCTTGCGTGCTCTACTTGGTGGGTTTCCCCGCCCGAGAAACTCTTCTTCCCATTGGGTCTCGGTACAAGAGGGAGAAAGGGAGGATATTGATTCTGATTCCGCTGCTCGTCTACCTGTTTTGGCTTCATGGATTCCAAGGATTCATCGTTTTCTGCGTCATCGGGCTCGGCACATTAGAGTTGGTTGACCGCACTCGGAATGTCCCGCGTGGCTTCTGGAAATCAATTTCCAGCTTCCTGATCCCTGCGTCCTACCTGTTTGTGGGACTTATCGTGGTCTTCATCTTCAGCCAGATCATCGTGGCGGTAAAGTTTCACGAGGCTTACGACAAAGTCCTCAACCGGATCGACGCCTGGTTCCTCCTGGGGCGGACGGTAACCGAGATAGCCCATCGGGCGATGTTGGGATCACCGACGTGGGTGTTCCGCTCGTTCGATATCGCCTATTTTACCATGGTGCCATTGACGGGAGCCGGCATCCTCCTGATCGGAGTAGCCAGGGGTCGGAAACGCGCGTCCCAGTACGTGGGCACGATCATGACGGCCTATTACCTCGCACTGCTCATCTTTTGTTTTTGGCCGAGCCAGAGCCCTTTCTATAGTTGCCCCACGCATTTCGCCGTGTTGCCACACGGCTTGATTTCCTACGGGGTTCAGTATGA
>Ga0315282_10015200_pt1 | contig 11387 bp, 13 predicted proteins | sample YL17G07_20_MG_FD_203693 | JGI IMG/M metagenome (GOLD analysis project Ga0315282, IMG submission 203693) | Sediment microbial communities from Yellowstone Lake, YNP, Wyoming, USA - YL17G07_20 | ecosystem: Environmental > Aquatic > Freshwater > Lake > Sediment | place: USA: Wyoming | collected...
TTGGGTTGATAGATATTGATTATAATACTTATAAAAGAACTGTCAGGGAAAGCGCGAGAAAGTTTAGCCAAGTCTGTAAAACAGGCATTTTGGAATAATATATTATATTTTGACTTGTATATCTAATAAGTGTATAATACCACCTTGGAGAATGAGAATGGATGATAAAAATTGTGCGAAAAACGAGCAGGTTAAGCCTGATGTAGTGGATATGATTAAAAAAATCCAACAGCAGGACGGCGAAAATCAAGGGTTTGATCAGAAAAAGAAACCGTTTTTTCACCATAGGAAAGAACGCGTTTAAATATTTACTAAAACTAAAAGGAGGTAACATGGCGTTTCAGGAACGTGGCGGTGGATTTGGCGGGAGACCGCGGGAGATGCACAAGGTGACTTGTTCAGATTGTAAGAAAGAATGTGAAGTCCCTTTTAAGCCCAGCGGAGATCGTCCGGTATATTGCAAAGAATGTTTCTCAAAGCGTAAAGACGGCGGCCGTTAAAAGGCAGCTTCTCAGAGTTATTGAAATATCTGAACCCTCTGTGATAAATCTTGTTACAGAGGGTTCTTCTTATTTAAGTTTGTATTTTTATAATTACATTGACAATAAAAGGTATTTAAGGTATACTTCATTTAGTGGTAAATAGGTGAGTAGAAATTTAAACCGTAAGGTAAAAGATAATTCGCCTTGCGGATTTTTTATTTCCGCCGTTATTTACTAAAATTTTGTAGGAAGGAGGTAGCGAATAATGGCAAAAGGAAAAGTTAAGTGGTTCAACGATCAAAAAGGCTATGGATTTATAACACCAGATGACGGAAGTAAGGATTGTTTTGTTCATCACAATGCGATTCAGGGTGAAGGTTTCAAGTCTTTAAGCGAAGGACAAGCGGTAGAATTTGAAATCGGAGAAGGACCTAAAGGCCCTCAGGCAACAAACGTAAGAAAGATATAGTTTGGATCGAGATAAGGCCCGGCCATAGTGCCGGGCCTTTATTTTTTATAGCAGTGGCGGAAAATCCCAGGTAAATTTTACTTGGGATTTTCTATTTTTAAGAGTATAATCAACTTTACAAATAGTGCCAGGCACGAATTGTAAAGTTAGGGAGAAGAGTAAGGGAGATTTAATGGTTAACTTTAGGAAATTCATACTATATTTAGTCAGATGGCAGTTCAGCACGCCTATATTGTGGCTGGCAGTAAAGAATCTAGGGGTCGGTATATGGTCTACTGTTATTGCCAATTTAATAGGAGGCGCGATATTTTTCTGGGTAGACAAATTTATTTTTACAAGTTACGCAGTAGAGGTGTGGCAATTTAAAGAAAAAGGCAAATGCGATTTATGCGGAAAAGAAGAAAGCTTATGGAGGCTTGTTAGAGCCCCCAATTATGACAAAAGGGATTCCAACCCGATTTTTCTCTGCATGAAATGTTCAAAACAAAAAACAGATGAGTTGAGAGCCAATGGAATCAAGATAAGAGGCAAAAGCAGATGATATGTCAAAAGAAAAGATATTGATAATAGAGGATGAAAAAGATATAGTCAAGATGCTCGATTATAATCTTAGAAAAGAAGGCTTCAGGGTTTTCTCCGCTAATAACGGCGAAGACGGCTTGGATATGGCCTGCAAAGAAAACCCAGATCTCATACTTCTGGATTTAATGCTTCCCGAAATGGATGGCTTGGAAGTTTGCAAAGCTGTCAAAAATGACACAAAAACCGCGCACATCCCTATAATTATCCTTACAGCCAAGGCTCAGGAAGCAGATAAGATCGTGGGCCTGGAATTAGGCGCTGATGATTATGTGACAAAGCCGTTCAGCCCGAGAGAGCTTATAGCTAGGATAAAGGCGGTACTGCGCCGGCTAAAAGAAAAAAATAAACTGCCGGAAATATTGAAAATAGGGGATATAGCTATAGATTTTTCTAAGATTATGGTTACTATAAAAGATAAGCCTATAGAGCTAACCTCAAAGGAATTTGAACTATTGAAAGTGCTGATAAAAGCAAAAGGCAGAGTCCTTTCCAGGGATTATCTTCTGGACACTATCTGGGGGTTCGACCAGGCTATTGAAATACAGACTCGCACAGTAGACGTACACATAACAACCCTTCGTAAAAAGCTGAAAAGCGAATCGAAGAGAATCGTGACTGTAAAAAACTACGGTTACAGATTCGAGCTGGATTTGGATGGAGATTAAAATAAATAGCTTTAAATACAGGCTGGCGTTTTCATATGTGTTTATTATTTTAATTTCATTCGGATTTATCGCGTTTTTCTTAGACAGAAAATTAGAAGAAAATTCCATCCAGGATATTAAAACCTCTCTTATCAATCAAGCATATTTAATAGAATCCCAAATTTCTCAGGAAGGCTTGATAAAAGAAAATGCCCCTGTTCTGGATCCCCTTATTAAATCGCTTAGTCGTAAAATAAAATGCCGAATCACCGTTTTAAGTAAAGCAGGAAAGGTCATGGCTGATTCTGAAAAGACAATAGACGAAACGCTAAAAATGGAAAATCATACAGACCGGCCGGAAATCAAAGCTGCCTTGTCTGATTATATAGGAGAAGAGATAAGGTATTCCAAGACTCTTGGGATAGATATGCTTTATATTGCTTTGCCGATAAGGAATGAAATAGAGATCATAGGAGCGCTGAGATTGGCTTTGCCTCTTTCTGATCTGAAAGAAATGCTTTCTGTGATCAGAAAGACGGTTTTATTCAGCCTGATTTTTGCCCTGGGGTTGGCTTTTGTTTTAGGAGCTATATTGACCAGGGGAATAGTAAAACCTATAAATAAAATGATATATGTGTCTAATAAATTTTCCCACGGCGATTTCAGCCATAAAATATCCATTTTTTCAAAAGATGAATTGGGGGAACTGGCTTCTGTTTTAAATAAGATGGCTCAAAACCTTGAAGATAAAATCAGAGAGATTGAAATTAAAAACCAGCATCTCGTGGCAATCCTTGAGAGTATGGTGGAAGGCATAATAGTTGTAGATAAAACCAGCCGCATAATATCTGTTAACCACACTATAGAAAAAATATTCAATATATCAAAAAATAATTTAGAGGGCAGGATTTTCTTGGAGGCAATCCGCAATAATGATTTATTAGATATAGTGCGCAAGGTTTTACAAAAAGGGGAAATTACCTCCTGCGAGCTAAAACTGGTGTTGCCTGTGCAGAAGATTTTTCAGATCAATGCCTCGCCTGTGTTCGAGAAAAATATGGTTTCTGGCTGCCTCCTGGTTATTCATGATATAACCGATATGAGGAAATTAGAGACAATGCGCAAAGATTTTGTAGCGAATGCATCCCATGAATTAAAAACGCCGCTTACCTCCATCAAGGGTTTCTTGGAAACCCTTCTTGAGGGCGCCCTGGATGATAAGGAGAATAACCGGCGCTTTTTAGTTATTATGCAGGAGCATGCGGAACGCCTTAATAAATTAGTGGATGACCTTCTTTCTCTTTCGAGTCTCGAGTCAAAAGAGATGTTGCTTAGAAAAGATGTTTTTAACCTGTATCAGCTGGCCTGGAAGGTTATCGCAAATTCCGGAACGCAATTAAAAAAGAAAAACATTGAAATTAAAAATGAACTTCCGGAGAAACTTTCAGTGAATGCGGATAAGGATAAGATAGAAGGGGTGTTTACAAATCTTATTGATAATGCGATTAAATTCAATAAAGAAAAAGGTATTATAAGGATATACAGCTGGGATGAAGAAGGCAGAATCAAAGTTGTTATAGAGGATTCAGGAATAGGCATCCCGGAGAGAGATATTTCCCGCATATTCGAACGTTTTTACCGCGTGGATAAAGCGCGCTCGGCCGAACTCGGCGGCACAGGCCTGGGGCTCTCTATCGTGAAGCATATTGTGGAGCTCCATGGCGGAAACGTCGGAGTAGAAAGCGCAGAAGGCCTTGGCTCAAAATTTTGGTTTACCTTACCAAATCCGCCTAGGCGGATTCGATCCTGAGGTAGCGTCAAGAAATGTGAGCGATTAGCGAACATTTTAGCTGCCGAAGGACCTCCAGATAGCACAAGATATCCCCAAAAAACTTTACCCATATTTTACCTAGTCTTGAAGCGCATTTAATAGCCGTTATATATACTTAAACCATGACAAAACTAAAAAAGTCGTGCGGTAATATGTCAAGATGAAAAATAACAAAATTTCTTCTTTCTCAAGAGACAAAAAGTCTGTGAGTAAAATTGGCAATGGTTTTATATGTCTCTACTTTAGATCGTTTGAACTGGCTCAAATGAGAGCCTAAATATTTAACCGATCTTTGACAAATCTTCAAAAGAGCAATATCCGGGCTGATAAAGCACTCCTCTGGTGAGCAGTGTCCAGATAAGTCTTACCAGCTTGCGCGCTGTCAGGACTAATGCACGCTTATGGTGATGCTTATTTGCTTCAGCATACTTTTTCTCATAAAAGGCTTTGTAGGTAGCGTCGCATCGTTTGACGCTATTGGCAGCTTCTACGAGATAGTATCGTAAATATTGATTGCCTGTATGGGACATCCTTGTTTCCTCAGCCTGGAATTTACCGGATTGATGCTTAGGCCAGGTGAGGCCGGTAAATTGCGCCAGGCTAGAATCATTCTGGAAGCGGTGAACATCGCCGATCTCAGCAAGGATACCCGCGGCATACACAGGACCAATGCCTGATATTGAATCTAAAGTATGCTTAAAGGCTTTAAGGTTTTCCGCGATAGCGCTGTCCACAAACTTAACCTGATCCTTGTAGCAACGGATATTGTTGAAGGTAGAAGCAAGTATAAGATTAACCGTTGGAGCAAGTTCCGGCTTTAACCGGTAAGATTCTCTTGCTACCCGCTTAAGGTTATCTACGATTTCAGTGGGTTTGGAGAAATGAGATTTGCCTTTTTCGAGGATAAACTCGGTTAATTCTTCTACAGACATAGCGGCTAACTCATCAACTGAGAAGAAGTCGTTGATTACGCTCAAGCTTGTTGCCGAGAATGTTGAACCAAACGGCGAGACTCTCGAGTAGGCGCTGGCCTTAAGGAAAAGGTTGGCTAAAAAGAAGTTTTTCTCCCGGGCTATCTGTTGCATCAGATGGAATCTAAAGCGGGTAAGCTTACGTAGCGGCTGATATTTAGTGTCTGGGATATACTCTTTAGGCAGCCGTCCCATTCTTAGCCGTTCAGCGATAGCAAAAGAATCAATGGGGTCAGTTTTACCCTTTGGTGCAAGGCTCTTCTTGAAGTTTTTGATCCATTTGGCATTGAAGCGGTAGAGCTTGAGATTAAACTCAAGAGCGAGTTTACTTTCGGCAAGGTATTCCAAGAGGTGCCAATCATACATTGAGGTTGCCTCAGTGCCTATAAGGATATCAGATACACAGTGTTCTTTGGCAATACTATAGATTCTCTCAACAAGTGTTTCAGCGCCTAATTGATTATTATCGGCGTTGAATAATTTAGCTGGTTGCGAGCCGTCGTCTAACATTAGCCAGACCGTATTATTCTCTAACGATACATCGCAGCCGCAAAGCATGTTTTTTGACATATTCATCAACTCCTTTCGTTTGGGATTGATGGAGTAACAAGTTTAAGAGAGACCCTCTAGGCCTAAAAGCCCAGCAGCCTCGCGTAAGAATGAGCACTTCGCCTAATCTCGCTTTCGATGCCTCTTAATCACTGCTCATATTAAGAGAAGCAGGTTAGGTCTGTAGCATTGTGCGGGTTAGCAGTTTAGCTTTTAAGCCAGAGACACATACTTTTTTCAGAGGTTTTTAACCTCAAGGAGGAACAAGATTTTCTCTCTTCTTATCCATCAAGGATAAGTTTAGCAGGGTCTCTCATAGTTTTCAAAGAAATTTTACTTTTATATAAAAAACCAGTGTTATTAACAATAACACTATTATACGAGGAGGAGGAAATATGAAAAAACAAATAGTTTTGGTTATGGCTTTGCTGTTGATTGTAACAGCGGGTGCGTACGCTTACGATGACGGAGATTTTCAGGTGTGGAATACCGATGCGGAAGAATTTAAGGTCAACAATGATTCTAAAATAGCGCTGGAGGAAGAATTCCGATGGGGAGACAATGCGAATGAATTCTATTACCACCACTATGACGCAGGGTTCTTTTATAATTTAAAAAAATACTTGAGCATCGGATGCGGATACCGCCATATTTATGAATTAAAAAAAGGGAAGTTCAAACAGGAAAGCGAACCTTATATTACCGCGGCATTGTCCTGGGATTTTAAAGGATTTAAATTTGAGGATCGAAATCGTATGGAGTACAGGTATTTTGATTACCAGGCCGATTCTTCAAGGTACCGCAATAAGATTACAATGAAATTGCCGTGGAAATTTACCAAGGCAGGGATTCAGCCGTATCTGTCGGATGAAATTTTTGTCAGTTTCGGAGGTACCAATCAATTCAATCAAAACAGGTTTTCTTCCGGGTTTGGCTTAAATCTGACCAAAAATATAAAAGCAGAGATTTATTATATGCTGCAGGACACCAGGAGCCCGGGAAGATGGACGGATACGAATATATTAGGGACTAAGCTGAAAGCAGCATTTTAGATTTTACACAGATTTTACATCGGCTTAATATAAATATAATATACATAAAATATACTACAATAGAAAAATAAGGAGGATATTGTGTTTAAAAAAGGATTGTTTATTTTAGTTATGCTTATGTTTACTGCTTCGGCATTTGCAGGGCAGGGAAAGAATTCCGTGCAGATCAAGGGTTCTGATACCATGGTTAATCTCGGCCAGGCGTGGGCTGAAAAATACATGGAAAAAAATCCTGGAGAATTTATTGCAGTTACAGGAGGAGGGTCAGGCACTGGGTTTTCCAGCCTTATAAGCGGTACGTGCGATATTGCAATGAGCTCCAGGAACATTAAAGAAAAAGAAATCGGCCTTGCCAATAAAAAAGGCGTAAATCCAAATGAAATAAAGGTTGCCTTGGACGGCCTGGCAGTAGTTGTTAATCCAGGCAATGCCGTAGATAGGCTTACTCTTGGCCAACTGGCAGGCATTTTTACAGGCAGGATTTCCAATTGGAAAGAAGTAGGCGGAAAGGATAAAAAGATAGTAGTGCTTTCGCGCGAAGTGAATTCAGGTACGCATGTCTATTTTAAAGAGCATGTCCTGAGGAAAAATGACCCTGATTCCAAAGAAGAGTTTTTGCCAAGTGCTTTGATGCTTTCATCATCTCAGGCTATTGCAGATGAGGTAGCTGGAAATTCAGCAGCCATAGGGTATTACGGGATGGGGTATATATCTAAAAAGCAGAAGGCGATATTTATAGCAAAAGATGAAAAATCAGAATATGAAGCGCCTACAATTGAAAATGTTGTGAGTGGAAAATATCCTATTTCTAGGCCCCTTTTGCTTTATACAAATGGCGCTCCTCAGGGATTAGTAAAGAAATTTGTAGATTTTGTGCTTTCCAAAGAAGGTCAGGACATTGTTCTGGCTACTGATTTCGTGCCAGTTAAAAAATAAGGATTATGCGTAAATTTAAAGAATTTATTATTGAGAAGCTGATACTTATTTGCGGGATTGCCTCAATATTTTTTGTTGTCCTGATTTTTTTGTTCCTTCTGAAAGAAGGACTTAGCGTATTTAATACCGTAAGCCCTTTTAAATTTTTATCAGGCAAAAGCTGGTATCCTATCTCAGAGCCGCCTCAATTAGGAATACTTCCTTTAATACTCGGATCGCTTCTTGTCACATTGGGTGCTGCTATTATTTCTATCCCAATTGGTGTAGGCTGCGCAGTATATATTGCTGAAGTAGCACCGCTAAAAATCAAAGAAATTCTTAAAGCAGGTATAGAGTTATTAGCAGCAATACCGAGCGTTGTGCTGGGATTTATAGGTATGGTAACTCTGGTGCCTATGGTTAAAAATATTTTTCATCTGCCTACTGGTTTGACTGCTTTATCAGGTTCTATAATGCTGGCATTTATGGCAATGCCCACAATAGTTTCTATTGCTGAAGATGCGCTTTATTCTGTCCCGAAAACTTACAAAGAAGGCGCACTTGCTTTAGGCGCAACTCATTGGCAGACAATATGGAGAGTAATGCTGCCGGCAGCTTCCAGCGGCATACTGGCGGCAGTGATGTTGGGGATTGGACGGGTAATAGGCGAGACTATGGCAGTGATGATGATTACGGGAAACGCAGCAGTTATCCCAAACAGCATATTAGTGCCGGTCAGAACCCTGACAGCTACTATTGCTGCTGAAATGGGAGAAGCAGTGGTGGGCAGCGAGCATTATTTTGCCTTATTTGCAGTTGGAATAGTTTTATTTATCATAAGTTTTATAATTAACGTAACAGCGGATCTGTGCTTGCATAAAAAGCAATAGACCGAAGAAATCCGATCGCCGATCGGGTAAAGGTTATAATATATGAGAAATCCTCATAGAACACAGAATATAGCTTTTTTCTTTTTACTGGCGGCAACTCTTTTGATAGTTGTTCCTGTTGGACTGATAGTTGTAATTATTGTTCAGAAAGGATTGCCCGCTATAAACTGGCAATTTCTTTCCGATGTTCCTAGACAGGGGATGCGCGCCGGAGGCATATTTCCAGCAATAATAGGGACAATATATTTGGTTACAGGAGCGATTATATTTGCTTTGCCTATAGGCCTTTTAGCGGCAATATATTTAAGCGAGTATTCAAAAGATAATTTATTGAATCGTCTTATAAAGCTCGCAATTGTTAATCTTGCAGGCGTGCCTTCAGTGGTTTACGGCCTGTTTGGTTTGGCGCTTTTTGTAGTATTTTTTAAATTTGGGGCATCAATTCTTTCTGGATCGCTTACTTTAGGCATTATGATTTTACCTATAATTATTACTACTTCGCGCGAGGCGCTTGAAAGCGTACCATATTCTTTCCGGGAAGTAAGCTTGTCATTAGGAGCTAGTAAATGGCAGACTATAAGACATATTGTTTTACCAAACGCTATTCCAGGTATTTTAACAGGAACTATTTTAGGCCTTGGAAGAGCTGCAGGCGAAACTGCTCCGATTCTTTTTACTGTAGCTGCATTTTATCTGCCACAGCTTCCGAAATCTATTTTTGACCAGGCAATGGCATTGCCGTATCATCTGTATGTTATTTCTACACAGGTGCCGAATGTAGATGAAAAAATAAGATATGGCACAGCGTTTGTATTATTGGCATTGGTTTTATTCATGAATTTGGTAGCGATAATAATACGTTATAAATTCAGGAAGAAAAAGAAATGGTAAAATTTAACATAAAAAATCTTAACATCTGGTTTGATTCTACTCAGGCGTTAAAAGAAATCAATATGGAAGTTCTACCTAATGAAATTTTAAGCGTCATAGGTCCGTCTAACAGCGGCAAGACGACTTTTTTAAGAATGCTTAACCGCATGAATGATCTAAACTCTAGTTTCAGGATGAACGGAGAGGTCATGCTTGAAAAAGAAGACATAACAAAGATAGATGTAGAGCTTTTGCGCAGAAAAATCGGGATGGTGTTTGCTTTACCTCTGCCGCTTCCATTGTCAATATTCGATAATGTAGCTTATGGCGTCAAGATGCATGGTTTGGCGGATAAGAATAGAATGGCGGAAAAAGTAGAAGAGGCGCTGAAACAAGGCTACCTTTGGGATGAGGTTAAAGACAGGCTAAATGAATCTGCTTTTAAGTTATCAGGCGGGCAGCAACAGCGCTTATGCATTGCAAGAACATTGGCTGTAGAACCTGAGGTAATACTATTTGATGAACCATGTTCAGGCCTAGATCCTATTTCTACGGCAAAAGTAGAAGATGCTATGATAAGATTAAAGAAAAAATACACGATAGTACTTGTGACTAATAATGTAAAACAGGCAGCAAGAGTCGGAGATAGGACAGCTTTTTTTCTGAACGGAGAGCTTATTGAAATAGACAAGACGGATAAAGTATTTACAGCCCCTAATGATAAGCGTACAGATGGTTATATAAGAGGAAAATTCGGTTAATGGAAAAGATAATCACTAAAAATCTAAATCTCTGGTATGGAGATTTCCAGGCCCTGGAACATATAAACTCTAGTTTTGAAACTAATAAAATTACAGCTATAATCGGGCCTTCAGGCTGTGGGAAATCCACTCTTCTTCGCGTATTTAACCGCATGAATGACCTAATAGAAGGCGTTAGGATGGATGGGGAAGTTATTGTTGAAGGGAAGAATATTCTTAATCCGGGTACAGATCTGGTAAATCTCAGGAAAAAAATAGGCATGGTATTTCAAAGGCCTAATCCATTTCCATTGTCTATTTATGAAAATATTGTTTTTGGAGAAAAGATTCACGGAAATAAGATAAAACAGAACATGCTGGATAATATTGTTGAGGAAAGTTTAAAAAGCGTCCTATTGTGGGAGAAATTAAAAGATAAGCTTAACGAATCAGCCATGAGATTATCATTAGAACAGAAGCAGAGGCTGTGCATAGCCAGGCTCATTGCTGTAAAGTCTGATGTCTTACTGATGGATGAGCCATGTTCTACTCTGGATCCGCAGTCAACAGCGAGAATAGAAGAATTAATGCGTGAATTAAAGAATAATTATACTATAATAATAGTTACGCATAATATGCAGCAGGCAGCTCGCGTTTCAGATGATACAGGATTTATGTTTCTGGGAGAATTAATAGAATTTGGAAAGACCGAAGAGATATTTACTGCTCCGAAAGATAAGCGCACAGAAGATTATATTACAGGAAGATATGGATAAAAAATAGTCCCTCACGGCGTAATGTAAAAATATAGCCGCTCGGGACGAATTTTGTTTCACAAAATTCGGAGGTTTTATATGGAAAGACATTTTGACCAGGAATTAAAAGATTTAAAGCAAGAGATATTAAAGATGGGTACTCTTGCTGAAGAAGCTATCTATAAATCTATTGAGGCATTAAAAAATCAGGATATAAAATCAGCCAAGAGCATTGTCGATGATGACAATATTATCGATAAATTGGAATTGGCCATAGACGAAAAATGTATAGACCTGATAGCCCGCTATCAGCCCATGGCTAAAGACCTTCGTTTTATTACAATCGGCATGAAGATAAATGCTGAGCTGGAGAGAATTGCTGATCTTGCTGTAGATATAGCTCAGCGTACAGTTGAATTAGCAGGTAAGCCGTTATTGAAACCACTAGTTGATATACCAAAGCTGACTGCTATTGCTCAAAATATGGTAAAGATGTCCATAGACGCATTTATAAAAAGCGACATAGAATTTGCCAGGAAAGTACTTTTGTCTGATCCCCAGGCTAATGCTTTGCGTGATCTGATACAGAAAGAACTGATAGAAGATTATATGGTAAAGGATGGTTCCACAGCTCCTA
>Ga0315282_10015201_pt1 | contig 11387 bp, 9 predicted proteins | sample YL17G07_20_MG_FD_203693 | JGI IMG/M metagenome (GOLD analysis project Ga0315282, IMG submission 203693) | Sediment microbial communities from Yellowstone Lake, YNP, Wyoming, USA - YL17G07_20 | ecosystem: Environmental > Aquatic > Freshwater > Lake > Sediment | place: USA: Wyoming | collected...
TTCAATGATGGAGAAAAATGGGTCAAGCCCTGGCTATATCGACTGTACTGTTAAGGCAATCCGTTCTTGGCTTGATCATAACGAGATAGAACTGAAGAGAAGGATCAAGATAGCTAACAGAGATTTCACTCCGACGCTTCAGAATGAGAGAGTACCAACAAAAGAGGAATTGCAGTATCTGCTGATTCATGCTGATGATCGAGCCAAAGTAGCTATGTCATTAGTTGCTATGTCTGGTCTGCGTCTCGAAACACTAGGAACCTTTGATGCCCGCAATGGCCTGGTTGTTGGAGATCTGACTGAACTTAGCATTGAGAAGAAGACGATCAGTTTCACTAAGATTCCAACTCTAATCATGGTGAGGAGAGAGGTAAGCAAGACAAGTCACAGATACTTCACATTTCTGCCTAAACAAGGCTGTGACTATCTGAAAGCCTACCTGGAGAAGAGAATGAAGGCTGGAGAAGAATTGTCATCAAATTCCCCGGTAATTGCCACCTCGCCTGGCTTCGAAAGTGTAGGCAGAAACTCGGCTAAGAAAACCAGGCTAGTGACCACAAGGAATGTGAGCCGTCTAATCCGCGAGTCCATGAGGCCCAGATTCGATTGGAGGCCCTATGTGCTTCGATCCTATTTTGACACACAGTTGCTTCTGGCCGAGTCTCATGGCAAGATCTCTCATCCATATAGAGTATTCTTCATGGGCCATAAAGGAGACATTGAAGCACGATACACAACTAACAAAGGCATTCTGCCTATTGATCTGATTGAGGATATGCGTCAGGCATACCTGCGATGTGAACCTTACATTTGTACAATCCAGCAGGAGACAGTAGACAAGAAGACTATGCTCCTGGAGATGTGGCGTGAACAGGCAAGACTTTACGGAATCGATCCACTGAAAGTCAAGATAGAGAAGCAGAAACGACTGAAAAGAGAACCTGACATGGACGAGGAGAAAGAAGCACTTCAACTAGAAATCAAGAGGTTAGCCACAGTACCGATGAAGTTGAAAGAAGTGCCGATACAATTCCAGAATAAGCTTGTCCGAGAAAGAGATGTTGAACGCTACCTAAATAAAGGATGGGAATTCGTGCAACCAATAAATAGCAAGATTCTAGTGAGGAAGAGAACTCAGCTATAGAAAAATCCAGTTCTAAGTCACTTTACAGCAGGGTTCATGTGCGCGAATCCCACTCCCCGCACCATTTTACTTGCGCGCGCCGGAAGTCCCTTGGCTCAGGGCGTTCAGTTACCCTTTTTCTGCTCTAATTCTTTTCAAGAATCTTCCACAGCAAGTCTCTTCTTCTGATAGATGAAGCGTTTCTATGCATGCAGTGGGATGCAAAATTCCCTCACAGACTTTCTCCAGCCCTCTTACATGCTTAGAATCAAATTCACAGCGCGCGCGAAAGATAGCACCTTGCGTGGGCCATTCCTAACCATGTAGTAAATCACGCCTATCAGAAGACATACTGCGCCTATTCCTAACGTTGACGCTTTCACAAAAAGCATGAGAACCAAGCACGATAATAGACCTGCAGCGGGAACAGCTTTTGGATAGAGTCTACTATCGATTTTCATTCTAAGAGCTGAGACATTGGCCAGCCCATAGTAAAAAAGCGAAGCGAAGGTGCTTATGGCTACAACCGCTCTCAAATCAGCAAACAAGGCGAGTAGAGTCATAACGGAGCCAATTATCAAGATCGAGTAGTGAGGAGTCTCGTATCTCGAATGCAGTCTACTCAAGAAATTAGGTAGATCATTCTTCCTGGCCATGGAAAAAGCCATACGGGAGACTCCTAGGATCGAAGTAAGCAAGACACTTCCAGTCGCAAACAATCCGCCGAGAGAGACTATAGAGGTTAACGCTGGACTGCCAACAATGCTTATCGCTTCAGTGAGAGGCGATTTTGACTTTCCCAATATTTCGGGGCCAACAAGACCTATGGCCACTGTACCAACCAGAAGGTATATGGCTGTTGACGTGACTAGTGCGAGAATTATCGACCGTGGAACAACACGTCTAGCGTCCTTAACTTCCTCGCCCAAAACAGCTATTCTAGCAAAACCGCCGTAAGCGAAGAAGATGAAAAAGGCGCCGTACAAGACTCCTGTCCCAGAAGGAATGAATGGACTGTAGTTTGATACGTTCAAATGAAAAAGGCCGACTGCAGAAAAAACCAGGAGAATTGATACCTTCGCCAAAACTAGCATGTTGTTGAACGCTGCTGAATGACGAATTCCCATGCAATTGAGAGCTGTGAACATTAAACAGACAATTGCTGCAATCAGTCTCGAATCAACTACAGGAAATAATGCAGTGAAGTAATATGAAAAAGTAAGAGAGACCGCTGGACCTGCAAAGACGTATGAGACAATCCACATCCAGCCCGCAAGGAACCCCACAAAAGGTGATACAAGTTGGGAGGCAAATTCGTGGATACTACCTTCTGCAGGTAACCATGCGGTCAACTCCACAAAGCTCAGAGCAGTCAACAGAGAGATGATTGCTGCAATCCCCATTGAGATTATGAGCGCCGGACCCGCAAGACCGGCAGTTGTTCCCGTTACAGTGAATATGCCTGCACCAATAATGGCACCTATGCCCATGGCCGTAGCGTCGAATGCTCCTAAAGTCGGCCTGAGCTGACCTCTTGAAGGTCTATCCATTCTGTATCCCGAGTCAATGACTATTTCAAGAATCTTCGCGTTTGAAAATGGGCTCTGGACATAGCAATCGGGAGATGTTCAAAGAGTCTGCTTTGAAGTGGACGTAAACCCTCTTTCCCTCATCCAAGTCAAGATCTTCTAGGGAATTCAAGGTCAGCTCGGACCTTATTGGAAAACCTACATCCACGAGTACCTTTGCACTGGACTTCATCCGAATTATCTCAACAATTGTCCCTGCGAGGTTATTGCAGGTGCATCCACACCATTTTTCATTCATGATGACTGGTTCACACGACAGGATAACATCTTCAGGCTTGATAGTAACCAGAACCTCTTGTCCGTTCACATTTCCAATTGTGTTTGCCAAGATCTCTGTTGTATTTATTTCGATCCTGGCAAGATCAAATGAATCATGACTGATTCTTCCTTCATAGACATTGAATCCAAGGAACTCTGCTACAAATCTTGAATTTGGTTTCTCCAAGACTTCGTTGCGGTGACCAATCTGTTCGATCCGCCCATTTCCCATGACTGCTATTTTATCAGAGAGGGCATATGCCTCAGCCAAGTCGTGGGTTACATAGATACATGTTATCCCAAGGATTTTCAGGCGACTCTTGAGCTCGGTTCTCATGGTTTCTCTGATTTGCGGATCAAGTGCAGCAAGAGGCTCATCAAGAAGCAAGACTTCCGGATTTGTGGCTGCGGACCTTACAAGGGCGACACGTTGTTGCTGTCCGCCGCTGAGCATGTGAGGATGCGACTGAGAACGATCTTGAAGCCCTACAAACTCAAGGAGTGAGTGAGTCTGCTTCTTAATCTCATGCTTGAGTAAGTGCATAGCCTTCAAGCCGTAAGATACATTCCCATGCACCTTCATATGGGGAAAGAGGGCGTAGTTCTGGAAGACATATCCTATCTTCCGCCTTGCCGGCATCACATGAATTCTGCGTCTCCCCACGCACCCATCAACAAGAACTTTGTCGATGAAGACCTCTCCTTCGTCAGGTTGGCAGAGGCCGGCGATTATGTTGAACATCGTCGTCTTTCCGCATCCGCTAGGTCCCACAACCGCGAGAATCTCATTTCTGTTCACATGTAGCGTGAGCTTTCTCAGCACCTCTCTGTCCCCGAATCGCTTACAGACTGCCCTAAGCTCAATCACAAGCTCACACCATAACTCCTGATTTAGCAACCTAGAGGACGAAGGGATAGAGAATTGCATAACAACAAAATTGGCAGATACTCATTCAGTGCTTTAGGGGCTTCAGCCATTAGCAGGTACACGCCCAGTGGCATGGTCATGGTTACCCTCAGAGGATTTTGCACACAAATCTGGGGACAGGCAATTTAGACGCTTATGAATCCCCATTCTTGGAGAAGCTCCATACTCTCTTCTGAGAATACATAGTCAACAAACGTAATCGCCAGATGAAGTTGCGGCGTATTAGCTGTCACAGCTATCTGGTAGGATGTCTTAATATTCAGTTCAGGCGGGATAGATATCGCCTGCAACTTCACTCCTTTGACAGCCACATCCGAAAGATACACAAATCCAGCGTCGGCAAGGCCATTCATGACTTTGGTTACGACTTGTTGAGCGTTCGCCTCGTAGGCTACCACATTGGCGAGCACTTTTGATTTGTATTTCTCTATCTCTGGCTTCTGGTAATATTTACTGTTGGGGTCTCCCCAGCTACTCTCTATCTTTGAAAGAACTTGGCTTGTGTAGTTGCCTATCGGTGTCTTGAAATCGGCCAGAACAATCCTTACACCCTTCTTCGTTAAGTCTTCCAGACTATTCAGCTTTGCAGGATTATCTGCTGGCATAGCGATCGCTAGATAATTGTGGGCAAAAGTTCTTGATCTATTATGAAAGATCAATCCGTCATTCCTGAGGATATCCATCTCAGTGATGCTGGCGGAAGCGAATACATCACACGGTGAACCTGATATGATCTGTTCCCTTAGAGCATTAGAGCTTTCCAGATTCAATATGATCTCTACATTATGCTGACTCTCAAACCTCAACTTGTACTCTCTAAACAGGTTGGTGAGTGAAGATGCTGCGAAAATTCTGAGCTGCACTCTTGTCGTTTGGATGTAGTAGTTGTAGCTTGCTATGAGGCTGGCTACCGCCACCACGACCATGACTGTTGCTAAGAGGATCTTTCTGGGTCTGCTGAGTATGTCTTCAGTTTCCACCTAGAACATTGAAGGGCGATTATCCATTATTGCCTGGTACTCTTAAGTTTCCTTAGTTATTGAGCAGATGACACTTACATAGAACGCGTGCGTTGCTGACGTTTTATCCTAACTTTTTCAACCAAGTCTGTCTTCTTGCTGAAGTCTTTCCTTGACTTCAACTAGTCCCAGTTCGTTTAGGGATTCCGCTCTCTGCCATCCAACCCTCAAATCCCAACCGTGAACTGTGTAGTATTGATCGAGCATCTTGCTCCATTTCTTCGCATCAAGTTTCTCTCCTATGTTAGGCCCTGTCTTCACAGATTCAATCATAAACCTCTGAGGCGGATAGTCATCTTCGCGTGTGAAACCTGCATGCAGCGTATTGAAGGCCTTCTCAACATTGTGAACTCTTCGCCCTACCTCCATTAGTTGTTCAGAACCCATCCGGATCCCGGTGGCTGCTGAGAATAGGCGCGTAAGATCATCCAGACCCAGCAGGTCCTTGTCGCTCCAGCGTGTTGTGAAGTAGCAGACCCCCATCATATCCACCACTGCTTTGAACTTCTCAAACCAGAAGACCATCTCCGCCTTTGAGTGATAGGAATAACGATCGCCAGCACCTGGGGTTCTATGAGACTGGAAAGCCCCATTCAGGTGGCCGCCTCCTCTGGGTGCTACGACGCAGCCCAGAGCCCACCCTTTATCAGACCTTAACGCTTCGATCGAATCCTGACCCTTGATGTGGGATACGTATCTCTCTGAACCTCTTCCAATGATCTCGGAGGCTCTCTTTGATCCTTCTGCAAGTATCTTGCCGAACCCCTCTCGCCTGGCAATCTTCTGGATGAGTTCAATCACGGCCATTGAGTTTCCCCATTCCAACTTTATGCCGTCAGTCTCAGTTGGACCGATTATTCCCTTCTCGAACAACTCGAAGGCCCATGCTATAGGCCCTGAAGAACTGTCAATGTCGAGCCCAAGTTCGCTGCAAAGAGCATTGATCTTGATCAGCGCCTCAGGGTCGTCTATATCGAGCTTCGCTGAGAAGTCCCAGTCGATATTAGTTTGGAAGCCCTCACACGTCAACCCAGCATACGGTCCAGAATCGATCTTGTAGAAGTGGCTGCAATACAGGGGACAGTTGAAGCAGGCAAGCTTCCTCTTCTCATATTTCTCATTAAGGACGTCTTGTTTTATCCTCTCGATCTTCGCGTTATCCCAGTAGTCGTCCTGAAAGTTCCTAACCCCAAGAAGACCAAGATAATTCGCAAAGGGCAAAGAAGCGCGAGTCCCATACTCTCTCCTGGCACGTACAGACTGGTTCTCGTCAATCTTTTTCCAGACTCTGTCAATCTCGTCCATGAACCGTTCAGGCTCAGCAACACTCACGGATCCTGTGCCTCTTACCACTAGAGCCTTAAGCCTCTTTGAGCCCATCACAGCACCTGAGCCGCCCCGGCCAGCAGCCCTAGCTTTGTCGACAATGATACAGGCAGGCTTCGCCAGGTTCTCTCCAGAAATCCCGATTGAAGCAACCCGTATTTGAGGATCACCAAGATCTTTTCTCAGGATATCTTCGGTTCTCCATGTGGACTCACCCCAGAGATGCGAGGCATCCCTGAACTCTACCCCACCGTCTGTTACAAGAAGATAGACGGGTTTCTTTGATGCGCCATGAACCACCAAGAAATCGAATCCTGCGTACTTGAGTTCAGGACCAATGTGCCCACCAACATTGGAAGAAAGCACTCCATTTGTGTATACATTTTTTGAATCCACACTCATTCTGGACGCAGGAGCCATAGTACCTGTCAACGGACCTGTACCGAAGACAATGATATTGTCCGGACTGAGCGCATCAACCCCTGACTTCAAATGATTGAACACCAGCCACTGACCTACGCCTCTACCTCCAATGAACCTCTCCACGACAGGTCCGGATGGGTCGATAACAATCTTGCGACTGGTCAGGTCGACCCTGAGAAGCTTGCCAACCCATCCGTAGCCTGGCAAGCCTAGTTCTCCTCTGATTGATGGACGAGAGCCTTCGGGGCGCAGTACTTTATGCATAGTTGCTCTCCCTCACCCCGGCAGAGATCGCACTCATTCTTCTGAATGTGCATCTCGCCACTCTCGCTGTTCCAAATGACTCGAATCTTCGATATGGAAGGCTGGAAACTCCTTGAGAGATGGTAGGAGCATGCTAGTTCGCAGGATCTGCAACCGGTGCAGTTTTCCTGCTTGATCAAGATCTTACCAGCCAACAAAAAGGCCTCTCGAACATCATCAGCTAAATCAAGATCTGCAACTGACTAAAAGAACTATCTTGCGTACTGACAGTTCTTCTAGAACTTTTAGCTCGCGCTAGGCCGCAGTAGCGCGCGCTTCCGCACACACAAGATTGAGACCGCTTTGCAGCTAAATGGGCAGTGCGAGTGAAGACAGGAAGTTACCTATGAAGTAGGGAATAACTGTTGCGAGGGTTCCGGCAACAACCATTTCCAGGCCGGATCTCAGTTTATTCTTCTTCGTAAAGGTCGTCTTCCACACTCCAATAGCAAATAGGGACACAAAGGTAACAATGATGCCTCCCATGAAACCGTTTTGAACGTTTGGCGTGATTAGGTAGGGGGTAAGAGGCACTAGTCCACCAATTGTTTCCGCAACCATCATTACCAGAGCTGCCTTCAGCGGATGTACGAAGCGTTCCCTGGCGAGCCCGAGCTCTTCCCTAGTCATAGTGTCCAACCATGCCTTCTTGTCGGACGTTACGCAGTCTACAATGACTGACAGTTCGCTTTCCGTGAAGGGCCCCTTCTTCATGTAGATTTGCCGAACCTCTTCACGTTCGACTGGTAGCTTGTCCTCGATCTCGCGGCTCTCCCGGTTAATCTCGCTTTCAAAATACTCCAGTTCCCATTTGGAAGAAATGTAACTTCCAATAGCTACAGCTATTGCACCCGCAACAACGGCAGCCAGACCAGCCAGCAATATCTGACCACGTTGGAGTGAGCCACCGGTGACGCCGGCAAGCAAAGCCAGAATCGCGATAGAATTGTCCTGGAACCCAAATATTATTTCCTTGATACTAAGTTTCTTGTGCCAGCGTTCTCCCCTCTCCAAGTTCTTTTTTGCCATTCTTTCCACATGTTCTGTGCTCATTCGTTGTTCCTCACCGATATCTCAGAATCACACTGTCATAAAGTCTTCCGGAACAATGGACCAATTCCAGAGGTGGGTTTTTCTACTGGCGCTCTACACGTCAACGCGCGCGCTCATTACTGCACATGTATTCCTCCAGACCGCGTTGTGCAAAGGGAAAATGTCTAGTGCAAGTGGAATCTATCTGATTCGCGATAACACATGTATAAGGTCTTCAGTGACATATGGAAGATTTATCCCGAAAACATGCTTAGGAACCGCACTTGGCACTGGTGGTGGTGGATTTATTTTTTCGAAAACCCAGACAATTCAGAACTCCCCAAGCAGCTCATGGTCCTTTGGGGGACCAGGAACTGCAGAAAGGTTCGCGTGAACGACTATTACTGGGAGCCAAGAATCCCAATGGAGATCAAGGAAAATCGCACCGCTTTCGAATCAATGGTCGCCTCCTGGTATTATGACGGAAATAAGATGCATGACCCTTTTGTCCTCGACCACGGGAAGACTGAAACCGAGTGGGATGAACACTCTGGACGAATCAGAATGGAAAGCGATGAAGGTGTCTATTCGTTCGGTGGGAGACCTGCGGATTTCTGGCTGAACATAAACAACGATAAGGTAGGAATCGAACTATCGATGAAGTGGTGGAAAGACATGATGGCGAAACTGACGCCAACAGGAAAGAGCTTCATCGGGAACATGGGGTATTCTATGCTGAAATACAGGGGGCTTTTGGCATCGGGGAAAATCCGAGTGGGTGAAATCGCGACTCCCGTAAAGGGCAGGTCTTATTTCCAGAAAGTGCGGATAGCCTCGATAACCCCCTGCTGGTACTGGGGTACAGTTCAGTGGGATAATGGCGCTTACCTGCAGTACTTCCTTCCGCATATTGGAATATCAATGCTCAGGCGCTCAACATCACACGAGAGCCTGATGGACTGGGGGGAGAAGATGATTTCAAAGACCCTCAACTTTTACGATCCTGAGGAAGGGAAGGAATATTTCATGAAGGATATTAGAATTACTAAACGTTACGAGAATGACCTGCCGATATTCAGTGTGAAAGCATTATCCGATGAAGGCGAGCTCAGAATAGAGATGGCAGCCTATGCAAGGTGTTGCTGGAACATATCGCAACCCCTTATGGGGCCGATCTGGCATGGAATATTCTACAACGAGTATCCAGCAAGGGTCACGGATTTCGAATTCAAGAGCGGTACCCGTAGGGTAAGCAACGATGACTTTGGCAAAAGCTATTGCAACTGCGAGCACACCTGGGGAACTGTGTGAAGCATCTGTTTTTGCGCGCGCTACAACGACTAAGGGACATTTTGGGCATATTTGAATGTGGCCAAGTGCTTATATGTGTGTTCGCACGCTAACACGCGTGAAATGCTTGGTGATATCATGTCTAAGGAACCTAACACTGTATTCATAGGACGAAACCCGACCATGAACTATGTATTGGCCGTGATAACCTGCTTCAGTAGAGGAGAGACAAAAGAAGTAAACCTCAAAGCCAGAGGTCAGGCCATATCAACCGCAGTTGACGTCGCGGAAATAACCAGACGTAGGTTCATGAAGAACCTCAAGGTTGAACGTGTAACTCTTGGGACAGAAGATATGCCCAGGGAAGAAGGTGGCACGAGGTCGGTCTCAACCATCGAGATAACTCTCTCAAAATCCCCTTGAAAAGCCTCTTCTAAGTTTTCAGCGCGCGCCCCAGTGCTTGCGGCGCGTGCGTAGAGAAGTGATGTGGTGTCAGAGTAGGCTATTTCGTCTGCCTATTTGTAGGTAATGAGCTTTTTATTCTCAAGCTTCTCCTGAAGCATGGTGATGGCTCGGTGAACTTCTTCTTCCTTCTTCGCTCCAGTGCAGACAAAGTTGCCGCTTGCGAAGAGGAGCATAACCACTTTCGGATCGTCCATGCGGTATATGAGGCCTGGAAATTGTTCAGGCTCATACATCGTCCTCTCAAGTGAATACGTTGTCTTCTCCAGGTCTATGGAACCACCGAATCCGCCAGAAGCTACAATGTTCTGTACCTGAATTTCAGGGCTACCAACGACAACAATTCCATTCCTCTTAAGCTCATTCAGAACAGTTGCCACTGCCTTCCTTGCTTGTCGTTCTGACTTGGAGCCGGTGCAAACCATCTTTCCAGAGCTGAAGATGAGCGTTGCAGTCTTGGGTTTCCTCAACCTGAAAACGAGGCCTGGAAACTCTTCTGGTCGATATTGAGTTTCAGGAAATAATCGTACAATAGTGTCGAGGTCTAGGCGTTGCTTTAGAGCTGCTGTGGCAACAACATTCTGTACAGTTACGACAGCCTTCTCCTTTACCGAGATTTCACAACTCCATCAATAGTTTTTGTCAGACCGCATCTACAACGAGCGCTACGTCATCATTAAACAATTCGAGGGCTGTCCTGCCTATTCTTGTCTGACTGTTTTTTCAACATCTCTCCGAATCCTTTGGTCGCAGCCAGATCTAACTCCAGGAATTCTAAGGAGAACTCCCTAAATCTTCCGAATATCTCCTCAAGCTTCTCCAGACTGAATTGACCCACTACCATCGGATTGAAGAGCCACTGCATCCAACCTTGACAACTTCCAGCGATATACTGGTTCATCTCTGCCACAGCCTCCACCAAGGCAAGCCTATCGATGGGTTTCAAACTCTTTATTCTATCGATCTGTTTCTGCTTACCCTTGGACCAGTCGTCACTCATGAAACCACTTGACCTATTCTGGTAGAGCATGACTCACTAATATATCACACGATGGTAGATTTAGATGATAAGATGTTGACTGCAAAAGGTGTCCGCGGCGAAGACCATTGGGAGAAGATCTCTACAGGCTTCTGACACCAAAATTCGAAATCCCGAGAGCACAATATCCCGGGAAGATAAACAAAGTGGAGATTGGCAAAACTCCCCCTGAAGGTACAAGAGCTTATTGTCTGATCTTGGGTGGGGCAAAAGATATTCCGTTCTTCGAGAAGCAGACAGAGCCTCTACGAAGGCCTTACATCGGAATGCAAGTGCAAGTTCCACCAGAAAACATTCCCAACCAAGTCTCAACGGAGCTCAGAGAGATCTTAGACAAACCTACTGAATGGGCAAAGTTCTGCATCGAAGAATGCGAAGCGGATACCATTCAGGTCAGATTCAACCTTCCAGGAAGAGTCTTCAATGAAGAAGTAATTAAGAAGGTGGAGGAACTCTCAAGGGCTTTAGTTGATGAACTTGATGTCCCACTCATATTCTCAGGCCCGGACATCAAAGAAATCGACCACCAGATCCTAGAGACTGTTGCGAAATCAACCAGAGGGGAGCAAGTCCTTCTCGGATCAGCCAGGCTGGA
>Ga0315282_10015202_pt1 | contig 11386 bp, 11 predicted proteins | sample YL17G07_20_MG_FD_203693 | JGI IMG/M metagenome (GOLD analysis project Ga0315282, IMG submission 203693) | Sediment microbial communities from Yellowstone Lake, YNP, Wyoming, USA - YL17G07_20 | ecosystem: Environmental > Aquatic > Freshwater > Lake > Sediment | place: USA: Wyoming | collected...
AAGTAGTTCTTCTACCTATAGTGCATTTCTCGCAAGCCAAGCCTCCGGCGCCTTCCCCCTCGGGACGAGCGCTTCGCGCTCAGGGCCGCAAATAACAGAAGGAAAGGAAAGCCCTCCCTGCCTGCCCTACCTTCCCCGGTCGGGCTTTCCTTTCCTGGGCGGGGTGGCCCAGCCTCACCAGCCAGCCACCCCGCCTTTTTCCTTTAGGGAAAAGCAAAAAGAGTGCCCATACTTTTTTACCCTGATCCTCTTTCGCCTGGCCTTGTAGGGGCAATTTGAGGCCATTTTGCAGGAAAGGCAAAGGGAGTTAGTAGGCTATCGCCCAGTAAACCCTCATTTTTTTGACCCCGCTGCGGCCGGCGACATTAAACCTCTCGGCGCCTTATAGCTGTCAAGGGTGCGGGGACCCCTCCCACAGGGCGCCCTCCCCGCATCCCTAACGGGCAGACCCTTGACAGCCTGCGCCTCGAGGAAAAGCGTCGCCTGTGGCCCGCAGCTTTCGGGTCAAAAAAAATATGCCGGGAAAAGCCGGCATCAGAGGAGGTCTGAAATGAAAATTGAAGTCGCACCTGAAAGAGATGGCCGAGTGGTCATCACCATCCTTCCTGAAGAGGGTGGCGTCCCAGAGGTCAAGCTGGCGGAGAAGGCCTCTCCCCAGCCTGTGGAAGAGCCCAAGCCGGAAAAGGCTGAGGATGTGGTCGTAAAGGATCCGGAAATCATCGCCCGGGATATGCAGAACGACCCCCACACCTGGGAGGAAATCGAGAAAGCAGCTAAAGCGAAGCGCTCCCGCCCGCCCACGGAGAAGCAGATCCGCTACTTTCACTATCTGGCAAAGAAAGCTGGAATCAAAGACACTCACGCCTGGATGGAAAAGAACGGTTTTCCCCCGTCCTCTCAGGACTGCTCCCAGGCCCAGCTCTCCAGAGCCATTGACCTCCTGAAAGACGAGGAGTGGGCGCGCTCCCTGGAGCCGCCCGGGTGGCGCAGGGAACCGGCAGAGGCCCTATAGAAGAGAATGGGGAGGGGCTTTCGCCCCTCCCCCCAGGAAGGAAGCTGAAAATGAGGAGGGAAAATGTCTCAGGAAATTATACAGGAAAAGAGCAAGCGCCTTAAAGAGATGCGCTGGTTCTCCAATCTGAAGGACGCCCGGGCCTGGATCAGGAGCCTGGGGCCTGAGTGGAAACCCTGGACAGAAATAGACAAGCCGGGCTACTACCGCAAAGCCGGCTGGATCGTGAAACTCTACGAGCCCAGCGAGGGAGATTGAGCGCCTAACAAAGGGGGCGAAAGCCCCCTTTTAATTGGGAGCTGATCGAATAATTGATTGATCACCGAGAAAATGAGGGTGGAGCGCAGGAAAACGCCGAGAAAGTAAGCAGGGGTCGGCGGCAAGGGAGCCGACCCCTGCTTATCGTAATGGCCCCACCCGCCCAGCGCTCCGCCGGCACCGGTCGCAGGGAACGCCTGCTCCCTCTCAGGCGGTGGCCAGACCCATCCTCCCCACCGCCTGAGCGCCGTCTCCGCTCCCAAGTATATTAGCTATGCATCTGTTCTCTGGCTTCGACTACAGTTTTTACCAGTTGACGAGCGTTTTCAGTGATCAGGTCAAAACGGCCCTCAGCGACCAGTTTTTTGTCTACCAATTTACCCCCTACTCCTATGGCTACTGCTCCAGCCTTGATGAACTCTCCAGCGTTTGTCACATCAACACCCCCTGTGGGCAGCAGCTTCACTTGAGGTAATGGAGCTAATAAGCTTTTTATATACTTAGGGCCACCCACTGCAACGGCGGGAAAGACTTTGACTAAGTCTGCTCCTGCCTCCCAGGCCGCTAGAATTTCAGTAGGAGTCAAAGCACCAGGTATCACAACTTTGCCGTATCGCCGGCATATGCGGATCAAATCCAGGCTCAGGTTGGGACTTACCACATACTCGGCTCCCGCCAGGATAGCGGCTCTAGCCGTCTCCCCATCCAGAACTGTACCTGCACCCAAAAGGATTCTATCTCTGAAGGTGCCTGCCGCTTCTTCAATCATTTTCAAGGCGCCCGGGGTGGTCATGGTAAACTCAATGCTAGTCACACCACCCTTCTCCAGAGCTTCCGCCAGCTTTATCAATTGGCTGGCATCTGGTACCCTCACCACTGCAATGACGCCAGAGTCTATTAGTCTAGCCAAGTTCTTTTCCTTATCTGCCATTTGCTCATCCTTTCTTCTTTTATTTGTTTCCATAGATTTCAGGGTTGACTACATGAGATGGCCTTTCCCCCCTCAACACCTGGAGAGCGTTTTCTACTGATAAAACTCCCATACGTACTACAGACTCTTTGGTAGCTGCACCGGCATGGGGAGTTAGAATAAAATTCTCCAGCCTGAGAAGAGGGTTGGAGGAATCAGGAGGCTCCTTGGTCATGACATCGCTAGCGGCACCAGCAATCCAGCCCTTCTCCAGAGCCATAGCCAGGGCCTCCTCATCTACTAGCTCCCCTCGGGCCGTGTTAACTAAATAGCTTGTGGGCTTCATGACTCTCAGCTCAGGTTCAGAAATTATCTTTACCCGTGAGGGAGTGAAGGCGCAATGCAAGGAGAGGAAATCAGACTCCATCAGGAGCTGATCAAGGTTGCCATACCTGACCTCGTACTTGATACTCAACTCCTTGTCGGGATGGTTGGTATGAACTAATAGGTGCATACCGAAGCAATAGGCTCGCTTTATCACCTCCCGGCTTATCTGGCCAAGGCCAACTATGCCTAGATTCTTATCAAATAGCTCAGTACCGGTAATGCGTTTCCAGGAACCTCGCTTGGCGGTGGCGTTGTGTTGAGGTATCAGCCTGGCGAGGGCTAGTAACAATCCCATAGTTAACTCTGCCACCGAGATATGGTTAGTGCCTGGGGTTACGGTAACGACGATGCCTGCCTTAGTGGCTGCCTCCAGGTCCACATTGTCTATACCTGTACCGTAACGGGAGATTACCCTGAGCTTAGGCGCAGCCTGGATGACCTCCGCCGTGCACTCATCCAACCCTAAAATAGCTCCATCCGCATTATTGATTAGTTCCTTCAGCTCATTGGCTTTAAGCGGTCTGTCAAAGGGGTTAGGCACCACTTCACAGCCTGCCTGCTTTAACAATTCATAATGTTGCCCTGCGGTTCTCAAAAAAGAACGCGGCGTAACTACAATTTTGAAAGGCATAAATACTTCCTCCTTTGAAAGACATGCTACTTTTTACATCAATATGGACATCCCGCCGTCAACGGAGATGAATTGGCCGGTACACCAATCTGAATCCCTTGAAGCAAGGTACAAGACTGCTCCGGTAATGTCTTCTGGCCTCCCCAGGCGACCAAGAGGTACACTGGCCGCAAGCCTTTCCCTATCCTCCTTTCTAGGCATAGTTGCGAGGAGCATATCGGATTGGAAGGGCCCGGGGCATACTGCGTTCACGGTGATGTGATAAGGAGCTAGCTCTATAGCCAGGGCCCTGGTTATGGCCAGCACCGCACCCTTAGAGGCCGTATAGGCAGTATGCCCGGGTTCCCCTACAATGGCTGCCTTAGAGGAAATGAAGACGATCTTGCCTCTGTGCTTTTCTATCATCATTGGCACCACGGCCTGAGTGGTTAGTACCGAGCCACACACATTCACTTTGTATAAGCGATTCCATAGCCTCCAGCCTTCCTGTAAGAAAGGAGCTCCAGCATGAATGCCCGCATTGTTCACGAGCACATCCACTGTGCCAAACTGCTTACGGACAATCCCCACCATGCGCTTAACTTGATCAGGGCGGGTTATATCGGCCTGTATGAATAGAACTGGCACTCTCTCTTGCTGAATTTCCTTTGCCACCTGTTGGCCCCTCTCGATATTAGTTGACACTACTACTACCCGGCCCCCCTCGGAGGCAAAAGCCATGGCCAAAGACCGTCCTAGGCCGCGACTGGCGCCAGTGATAATGATGACCTCATCTTTAAATCTCATCTCTCTTACCTATTATAAAGATCACCTTAATAACCTCATCTGCCCCCGAAGCCAAAAGGGCGAACGCCTCGGAAGCTTGGTAAAGCTCGAAGCGATGGCTGATCAAAGGTTCAACCCGAACTAACCCGCGAGCCAGATAGTCGACTCCAGCACTCCACTCTCTCCCGGGAAAGGGAGCAGAGTAGGAATTCCAGGATCCAATCAGTGATAGCTCCTCCCGTACCACCCGCTGAGCTAATTCCTGATCGATGCCCAGCTCTCCTTGTTGCAAACCTAGAGAGATAATTTTTCCTCCCTTTCGCACCGCTTTCAAACAATTCTTCAAAGCCTGAGGATTTCCTGCAGTCTCGATAGCTATGTCTGCACCCAGACCGCCGGTAGCCTCTCGAATTCTTTGAGGAAAAACCTGATCTGCAGGCAGAGCGATGAAACCCAACTCTGCCCCCAGTTGAAGACGATAGGGCAGAACATCGCTCACAATTACCTGGCTCGCTCCCAGCGTTCGAGACAATTGGGCCATAATTAACCCAAGAGTACCCATCCCCATAACTACTACCCGATCTCCCGCTTTCAGATCTCCCTTCATAAGTCCGTGCAAGGCCACGGCTGTCGGCTCCAGCAGGGCCCCGGCCTCAAAGCTGAGAGATGACGGTAAGGGTACCAAGTTCCTATTAGGGACAGTTACATATTTGGCGAACCCTCCTGCTGTGCGAGACCCCAGAAAGTTATAATTGTCGCAAAGAGAGTATTGCCCTCGCTCGCACCACTCACATTGAAAGCAAGGCAGGAGGGGTGCTACAGCACAATGGTCTCCTACTTTGATCCCTTGCACCTCGCTTCCTAGCTCAGCGACCTCCCCTGCCAGCTCATGGCCTAGGATGATGGGGTAGAAATAGGCTTTTCCGCCGAGGGCCCTTCCTAAGTCGGTGGAACAGATCCCGGCTGCCCTCACTGCTACTCTCACTTCGTTAGAATTCAAGGAGGGAAGGGAAACCTCTTGATAGCGAATATCGCCTGGCGCATGAATCACTACGGCTTTCATACAACTATCCTCCAGGTGGCTCAGGGAGGTCAGCCAGACTCTTGAACGAATCACGTAAGCGGTCAAAAAGCTCTATATACTGCTTCACCAGCGGTTGGTAGTAAAGGTAATATTCCTTACGAGGCTCCGCCCGGCTCACAGGCTGAACAAATCGCCTGGCCGTTTCTGTCAGGTTGTCAAACAGCCCTACCGCGCAGCCTGCTATTATAGCCGAACCCAAAACTGCGTATTCCTGGCGATTTAAAAGCACATAAGGCAAATTCAGGACATCGGCCTTAATCTGATTCCACAGTTGGCTCGCCGCTCCTCCGCCAATAACCCGGGCTTCAATAAACTGCAGATCTGGGACCAGCTCTTTCTCTATCCCCAGATAGAAAGCGTATTCATAGGCCACTGCTTCGAGAAGAGCCCGGTAGAAGTACTCTTTTTTATGGGCCCAGGTGAAGCCTAACCACAGCCCCCGGATATCCGGGTCGTTGGGGCATACTCGTCCTCCTAAGTGAGGCAAAAAGAGTAGTCTTTCAGATCCAGCAGGTACTGCAGCTGCCTTTTCGTCCATCAAAGTGTAGAAGTCCTTTCCCTCCCGAGCCGCCTCTTCTCTTTCCTTTTCTCCTAATTCATCCCGAAACCAGCGGAGATTTAACCCCCCTCCGTTGATGTAGGCCAAAGCATAGTACAACCCCTGTGGGACTAGCTTAGCGGTGAAAAGGGTCATGTGTTTCAGGTCAGGAATGAAGCGATCTACACAGATGGAAAAGACTGATGCAGTGCCAGCCACGTCGAAGACCATGCCTGGCTCCACCATCCCTGCTCCCAACATGCCCGCAGCCTGATCACCAGCCCCGGCGGCTATAGGTGTACCTGCCAACAAGCCACAATCTTGGGCCGCTCGAGGTGATAGCCCTCCTATTATCTCCCAGGGCTTGACAATGCGGGGCAACTTCTCCAAGGGCACGTCGAATAAAGTGCACAGCTCTTTATCCCAGACAGCAGTCTCAGTATTACTGAGGCAAGAGAAATGGAGATAAGTATAATCTATGAAAGCCTCCTCTCCTTTGAGGCCAGCCATGCGCCCTGCCACATATCCTGCAGGTACCACAAACTTGCATATCTTATCACGAATTCCAGGTGCCTCATTTAGCCACCACAGAATCTTGGGCCCGTGGGAATAAGTAGGGGGCCCGCCAGTCTTGGCAATAATCAGTTCCTGGTGTACCTTCATGTAATCTATGTAAGGCTTGCAGCGAGTGTCGAGCCAGGAGTCGTAAACAGTGGGAGTTCCCCAATCCGAGTCCACTGTACCGATACCTGCCATCTGTCCATCAAAGGCCATCCCGGCTACCTGATGGGGAGAAATGCCACTCTCTTGCAGACAACGGCCGATGGTGCGAACCGCTGAGACATAAAAATCCTCCGGGTCCTGCTCCACCCAGCCGGGCTTCGGGTAATGTAACTTGGTCTCCTCATAGGCCAAGGCTTTGAGGTGTCCATCCTGGTCGAAGATGGCAGCTTTAGTGCCAGTGGTGCCTAAATCTACTCCGATCAGATAACTCTTGCTCATCTTCCTTCTATGCTTTCTTCTCGCCAGCCGTATAGCCCTACGCTTAGCTTTGTTTGACTCGGTTAGGATTAGGCACTAGAACAGGCTTACCATCTCGCTCAACCAGGATCTGGGCAAAGCCCCGTTTTTCAATCTCCTTATAGTTATGGCCAGCATCGGCAGGATAGACTCCAAAGAAGACGAATTTTTCTGAGCCGACATTGACCGTACGATGAGCCCAGTAAGGAGGTACGTAAGCTACGGTGCCAGATTTCATTTCCAAGGCTCGAAAATCTCCCTTTCTAGACTCCAGGAGCAGATACCCTTCTCCTTGCAACCCCACGTAGACCTCAGCCGTATACTCCTTCTGGTGGAAATGGCCCTTAGTCATGTAATACTCTTCGCCAACCTTGCCAGGGTGGATTATACTAGTGACTACCATAAGTTGCCCTTCCTCAAAAGGCACATCATATTGGTACACCTCATAGACAAGAGGATTGCCTTCCTTAATGGCCTTCTCCGTGGCTTCCTGGTCGACATACATCCTTAGCATATCGCTTATACGTCTTTGGGTCAGGTTATTGCAAGGCTGGAGAATGCCGGTTTCAAAATCAAGTGTTAAGCCAAAAGGTAGCATCAGATCCATGAGTTACCTCCTTTTTTAATCCAGAGTGCTGATGGCTAACCAATATCAATGCGTATATGCTTTAACAGCAAGTATTCGTTTAAGGCGTGGCTGGAGTTCTCTATTCCCATGCCACTCTGCTTCCAGCCCCCGTAGGGAAAAGGTACCTCTCCTCCGGAAACGTTATTGACCCCTACTGTTCCAAACTCAAGCCGCTCGGAAACTCTTAGCGCCGTAGCCAGATCTTTGGTGTAGATGTAGGCCACCAAGCCGTAGGGGCTGTCATTGGCGTAATCAATGACCTCCTCTACCTGATCAAAAGCCATTATGGGTGCCACCGGCCCGAAAGTCTCTTCTCGCATTACTTTCATGGAGTGATCCACATTTACCAGCACTGTGGGCATGAAGAAGAAACCTCGAGCGAATTCCTCACCTTCAGGCTCCTTACCACCGTATAGGACTTTAGCCCCCTTCTGCACTGCGTCCAAGATGTGTTCCTTAGTAGTGTTAAGGGCAGACTTGTTTATCATAGGGCCCAGATCCACATCAGGGTTCTTCAGGCCATCACCAATTGTGAGAGCCTTAGTTTGCTCCACAAAGGCCTCAACGAACTGATCATAGATGGAGCGGTGCACATAGATGCGGTTGATGGCGTTGCAGATCTGCCCCATGTTGCGGAAGGAACGATATACTCCGCCCTTCACTGCAGCGGCCACATCCGCGTCAGGGAAGACTATCAATGGACAATTTCCACCGAGCTCTAAGGAAACCCTCTTAAGACCCTCGGCCCCCAGACGCATGATTTCCTTGCCAGTGGTGGTTTGGCCGGTGATAGAAACTTTGCGAGTGTGAGGGTTAGTAACCAGGCTAGGGCCTACCTCATTACCTCTGCCTATGACTACGTTCGCAACCCCATCTGGTGCACCTGCCTCTACTAAGCAACCGATGAAACGGGTTGCCGCTACCGGAGTTTCAATAGAGGGCTTAGCCACCACGGTACACCCAGCGATAAGAGCAGGAGCTAACTTCCAAGATAGGAGCAAGACGGGGTAATTCCACGGCCCGATAGCAACCACTGGCCCCACGGGTTGTTTGATTACGAGACTGCGCCGCCTGGAGGAGTCGGTGGGGATAATCTCTCCGAACATCCTCCTGGCCTCCTCAGCAAAATACTCCAGGGCATCAACGGATGCCGTAATTTCTCCCCGGGCCTCGTTTAAGGGCTTGCCTTGTTCCATGGTCAACCAACTAGCCAGCTCGTCGATACGCTCTCGGGCTATTTGAGCCGCCCGTCGGATGATTCGGGCTCGTTCAATTGGAGGACGGTTGCTCCAACCTTCAAAGGCCTGTGCCGCAGCCTCCAGTGCATGGTTAGCATCCTCGGGCCCACCCCTAGGTACCTCGGCGATGACTTCTGAGTTTGCCGGGTTAATGACTTCCTGCGTCCTCCCTGAAACAGCATCGACCCACTGGCCGCCGATTAACATCTGTACCTTTTCCATATACCTCTTTCCTCCTGTTACACAAAGTTTTAACCATTATAGCTAAGCTATTTCAGTGCTTTCTGGCTAAGGCGTGATGATTACCTTAAAAACTTTGCGGGAAGCAGCGAGCTGAAAAGCCTGGAGGACATCCTCCAGCTTAAATCTCTCACTGATCAATGGGGACAGATCCACCCTTCCTGCGGCCAGAATATTCATGGCCCGCCGATAATCATAGGTAGAAGAGCCAGTAGTACCAGTTACTACCAGCTCCTTGTAATGAACTAAGTTAGAGTGGAAGTGGGCTTGCTCCTTGCCTTTAGGCAGGCCTCCGAATAGGTTAATCCGGCCATGACGGGCCGCAACTTCTAGGGCTTGCTCCTGAGCCTCGGGAGAAGGAACTGTCACTATTACTACGTCTGCTCCCTTTCCGTTAGTCTCTTCCTCCACCCTTGATACCAGATCTTCTTTCTCTGGATTCAACACGCAGTCAGCTCCGAAATGCTTTGCCTGAGCCACTCGTTCTTCTATTATCTCACTTACTATCACTTTGAGAGCTCCGCTGAGGCGGGCTAGAGCAATGTGCATCATGCCGATAGGACCTGCCCCTATTATCAGTACTGTATCACTGGGAATGATGTGGCAGGCCAGAGACCCGTGATAACAACAGGAAAAGGGCTCGCAGAGAGCTGCTACCTCATCAGACATGTCATCAGGTATAGGCATCACGTTTCCCTGACGGATAGCTGCGGCAGGGATGCGCACATACTGAGCAAAGGCTCCATCAAGATTAATGCCGAGGGCCTGATAGTCAGGGCAGAGATTGTTAAAACCCCGTAAACATTCATTACATACCCCACAGCCAATATTTGGGGCTACGGACACGCGCATCCCTACCTTAAGATTCTTCGCTTCAGAACCTACCTCGATCAACTCGCCACTGAACTCGTGACCCAGGATTCGTTTTGTCCCTGGTGGGATCTTGAAGTGGCCTGAGGCCAGTATGCGCAGATCAGTGCCGCATATACTTGCAGCCCGCACCTTTACCAGAGCTTCGTCATTAGCAATAGATGGATCTTCTACTTCCTCCAGTCTTATATCGTTAATACCATAATAGACAGCGGCAAGCATACCTTACTCCCTCCACTAGCTCAAAGGTAAAGACACGGGCTGATGGGTAAAGATGGAGCGGTTAGCAGCCAGTACTCCCTCAAGTGCTTTCCTTCCGTCTTCCCCAGTTACCTTAGGTTTTTGACCAGAAGATATGCATTCAACGAAGTGGCGCACCTCTTCCAGGTAAGCCTGCCGAAAGCGCTCTCTCCATCCAGAGAAGTTAGAGCTCGTAACTCCCTGCTCCTTGGTACAGATCAAAACAGACCTGTCTTGGAGTTCACCGATGAGCATCACCCCTCGCTTGCCTAGCACCTCAGCCCGAGCGTCGTAGCCATATTCTGCCGGACAACTTCCGTCTACTATTGCTAAGGTGCCATTTTCCATGCGAAAGGTGACCACGGCATTATCATAGAAGTCAGGATACTCCGCCTTGAGCTGGGGCGACTTCAGATTTCCAGCCTCAGCGTAGATTCGCTGGAACTCGCTGCCTGACAGCCAGCGGATAGTATCGAAGTCATGACTATTGACCTCGGCTAAAAGCCCATTGCTGCTACTTAGCCGGCAAGCCCAGGGCGGAGGTAACCCTGGGCCCCGAGTCAGGGAGCGAATCATCAAGGGTTCACCGATGACTCCGGCATCAATGCGTTCCTTGGCTATGGTGAAAACCGGATCGAAGCGACGCATGAAACCCATCTGGAAGCATACTTTAGCTTTCCGAGTGGCTTCAATCATCCGATCGGCTTCATCCAATGTTAAAGAGATTGGTTTTTCGCAGAATATATGCTTACCTGCCTCTGCCGCGGTCAGGGCTAAGGAAGCGTGGGTAAAGGTAGGAGTAGCTACACATACTGCATCGAACTCGACTTGGCTCAATGCGTCTTCCAAGGTAGGGAAACAACTCTGTACTCCAAGATCTGTACCTAACTTCAGAGCTGCATCTATGTTGGCATCCACCAACGCGGTCAGAGTTGCCTCTGGCACATTATGCCGAAAGTTGTATGCATGCACAGCCCCTGCTCTGCCGACGCCTACTACACAGATCTTAACCATTCAAATCTGAACCTCCTTTATTCGGTCTGTAGAAAGTAAAGCGCTTATCGGTAGACGACCTCTGCTTTGCTCTCGAAGGCCAGTCTGGCAAAGGGGAGAGAATGAAAGGAGCGAGCAACATCAGCGAGTCTCTTCCTCTAACTTGCGGAGGCGAGTTATGGATTGCTCCGCATATATATCTCTCAATGGTTCGTATCTCTTAAGACCACTAGCAATATAGGGATTTGGGACGGGGGGCAGAGGTTCCAAGGCCAAAGGCCCCTGATAATGAATCTCCTTAAGAGCGCGCATTATAGCTCCGAAGTCAATATGGCCCTCTCCTACCGCCTGGCGATTACTGTCGGCAACGTGGAAATTGACCAAAAGCTGCCCGCAACGGCGGATCGCTTTAGCTAGGTCTGATTCCTCAATGTTCATATGGAAGGCATCCAGATGAATTTTCACCGCTGGAGAATTCACTTCTTCTACGAACCTTAGTCCCTCCTGGGCGGTGTTTACCAAAAAGGTTTCGTATCTGTTGATGGGCTCTATAGCCAAGAATATTTCTCTGG
>Ga0315282_10015203_pt1 | contig 11386 bp, 9 predicted proteins | sample YL17G07_20_MG_FD_203693 | JGI IMG/M metagenome (GOLD analysis project Ga0315282, IMG submission 203693) | Sediment microbial communities from Yellowstone Lake, YNP, Wyoming, USA - YL17G07_20 | ecosystem: Environmental > Aquatic > Freshwater > Lake > Sediment | place: USA: Wyoming | collected...
GAAAGGAAACACCGCCCCACTTTTCCTTAAATCTTCGTATTCCCTCATTCACTCCTAGTCCAAGATTGATGGTGCATTTACCCTGTTCGCGTGTAAGTTTGATCATTTCGAAGAAGAGAAGATCAGAGGCATGGGGGACATAATGCTTTTTTGAGTGGGAACCGAGGACATACGTGGAAAAGTTCTTTGCCCCAAGCTCGACGACATAAAAAGCGGAAAGTTTTCCATTCCTATCCCGCCCATTGAGCACGCACGCGCTCGGGGAACGGGCAACGTAATCCGGCATGGCACGGTAGAGTTCTATCACTCGAGGTGGCAATTCTTCCCTCTTCAGGAGCTCTGTGACGAGTGCCCCATGTTCCTTTGAAAACGAGCGGGACCTTTCAACTGTCAACTCCCCAGAGGCTTTATCAGCCGCCCGTTGGAGAGAAGACTTCAATTTTAGCTGTTCGAGGTCAAGCTTGTAGTAACGGTCCGTTTCCCTCTCTTTACAGGAGTCCGAGAGTGAAGCAGGGATCTCGGGCCCTATGAACCAAAGGTACTCCGGTCGGTATGTTTCAACGGACTGTTTCAGAATCTTCTCACATCTTTCGTAAGAAAAGTTTCCATCGAGGGGATACCCTACAAGGATGACCCAGTTGTCCCTAACAAAACCTAGATGGTCTTCCATGAAGAAGGGTTCCCCTTTTGAAATAGAGACCATGAGGTTCACGATATGTTCAGGAATATAAGCCCTTTCCAAGACATAGGCTTCTTCTTCAGGAGTAATCATTTTCTTCTTGCCTTATGAGGCTATTTTATCTCAGTTTTATGCAAATTTCTAAAAGATTTTAGCCACCCGCGACCACCCTGCAACTCGTAAATCATGACCCAACGGGGTGTCCATTTATATAAAAAGGGTTAACCCATCCGGGTTAACCCTTTTTATTTTCTGGTGGAGCAGAGCGGGATCGAACCGCCGGCCTCCAGAGTGCGATTCTGGCGCTCTCCCAGCTGAGCTACTGCCCCTTTTTTATAGAAAACGTGTCCGTGATTCGTGTCACGTGTCCGGAAATTATAAGAAATAAAATCGCAGAGCAAAGCGCATAGCAAGAAATAGATGCAACCTATTCATGATGAGCCCAAAAGTCTTCGAATCGTGGATTTGAAGTTCGTCAAATCTGCGCATTTGACAACATAGGCATCCGACGCCCAGGTGGTGAGGTCCTGTTTGTACTCCCCATAGGCGGAGCAGAGGATGATCGGAAGTTGTCTCTCCTTCTCTCGGATTCGCTTTAGAGCTTCAATGCCGTCCATCCCAGGCATCTTGATATCGAGGGAGATAAGGTCTGGTTTGAAGACGGAGAGTTTCTCGATCGCTTCTTCTCCGTTCTCGGCGCACTCCACAACGTACCCTTCCTCCTCTAACTCCTCCTTATAGAGGAAGCGAATGCTCTCCTCGTCGTCTACGACTAAAATCTTCTTCATGGGTCTGCCTCCGCTCTTTAGAGAGACTCTATGCGCTTAATGCTCTGCGCTCTTTCTCGGAAGAGGGGAATGTAATAATGAATTTCACCCCTATCCCCGGGTGGTTGTCCACTTCGATCTGGCCCCGATGGGAAGCGATGATTTTGTGGACAATGGGTAAGCCCAGGCCCAGACTGGATTCTTTTGTGGAATAGAAAGGGTTGAAAATATTGTGGAGGTTTTCTGGATCAATCCCCTTCCCGGTATCCTCCACCTCCACCCTGACATAAAGTGAGCCATTTTTTGAAAAGGGGTGGATCCGCAAGAAAAGGGTCCCCCTCTCTTTCATCGCTTGACATGCGTTATTGATCAAATTAAAGAAGGTCTGTTTTAATTGATGAGGATCTCCCTTTATCAAGGGAATCTCTTCTCCATACTCCTTGATGAGTTGAACCCTCCCTGAACGGATTCCTTCTATCACCATGGAAAGGCTTTCTTCTAAGACATCCCGAAGGTCCAATTCTTTGAAGATCAAGGATTCATCCCGGGTATAGCTGAGGAGGTCTTTGAGAACCTTCTCGAGACGGCTGACCTCTTTGATAATGGTCTGAGAGTATTTCTTCTCCTGGGATTCCTCCGGAAGGGTCCGATCCAGGCGACGTGCAAATCCACCGATGGAGGTGAGGGGGTTCTTAATCTCATGGGCGATGGTGGTAGACATTTCACCCAAAGCCACCATCTTTTCTAAATGAACCAAAAAGGTCTGGGCCTCTTTGAGTTCCTGATGGACTTCCTCCAAATTTCGGTAGAGGCTGGCGTTCTCAATGGCCAATCCGGCTTGGCTGGCGAACATGCTGAGAAAGCGAATATCCTCTTCCGTAATAGGGTTTTGGTTGTAAAGGTTGTCCACCAGAACCACCCCGATCACTTTTCCTTTTCCCATGAGAGGGACAGTGGCAAAAGAATAGATTCTGGGGTCCCGACTCAGATGCTCCCCCACATAACATCCCACCTCTGAACCCAGATGGCAACCCCTTTCACACCGGGTTTGCAGCCATCCCTCTTTGGATTGGGGGAGCTGGGTATTGAAGGGTCTTCCCTCAAGAACGGTACGGGAGAGAATGCACTGTTCCTGTTCCAAAGGAATCTTAATTCCTTTGACAACGGAGTTCAAGTTAGAATGGCTTTCTGGGTCGAGTTGAGTGATCAGGTCTGAAAGGGTTCCATTTCTCCGGGAAAGAGAGGCCCAGGCCTTCCCCGCATCTTCGGCATTGTCCGGTCCCACAGCCATGGTCCCCTCTAAAATGCGATCCTTCTCATTGACCAGAAAGAGCATGGCCCGATTAAACCTCAGTCCTTCCCCGATGGTAATAGCGGTCAAAGTCAAATGAAGAATCCGCTCAAAATTCACCGTGGTCAAAAGGGCGCTGTTGAGCTCCCAGAGAGTAGAAAGCTCTTTCACTCTTTTCTCATGCCTCTGAACCATTTCGGAAATTTCATCCTGAATCAAGGCATTTTCAATGGCAAAGGACAGCTGATTCGCCATCGTCAACACTCGTTGAAGATCCTTATCATCGAATTTTGTGGAATTAGAATCCATATCATAAAAAGCCAGGGTTCCCAAAGCTCTTCCCTTTGAGAGAAGAGGGGCACAGACGGCAGAAAAGGAGGATTTTTCTTGACCGGAGTGATCGAAGGAAAGAGGGGTTCCGGTATCGAAGACCCTTCTAGCCATCTTCTCATCGAGGGGATTTTGAGGGTAATCTCCCGCACTGAATTTGACCTTCAACTCTCCCGCTCTTCTGTCTTCGATTCTCAGTACCCCTCCCTTGGCTTTTAGAATTCTTAAACCCGTTGAGACGATCAATTCGAAGAGGCTCTCCGGGTTCAGCGTGGATGTCGCCGCTTTTCCCATTTCATAGATAGCGGTCAATTCTGAGATCGTCTCTTCTGCCTTTCGGTGGAGATCATCGTTTCGAATCGCTCTTTCCATCACCTCCCCGACCAAGAGAAGGACATCCATCTCTTGAGGAGAAAACCTGTAGTGCTTTGAGAACCCAAGATAGAGAATTCCCCGGAAGGAGGTCCCATCCCCCAAAGGAATGCAAGCGAAGGCTGGACAAAGGAGGTCCTGTTCTTCCGGGAAGGCATTCTCCTTCCGGAAGGATGATCCTTCCTCTACCCATAAAGGTTGTTTTTCCAAGACCAGACGGTAAAAAAACCCGTTTGGAATGATTTTTTCCGGCTCAAGGAGAAGACATCGATCCGGTTGATAAGCCTCTGAGATGGATTGAAGCATTTGGTCCAATTTGACAGGAATAGGAAGTGACGCGTTGGATAGCTGGACAATCGATTTGAGAAGATCATAGGGATGGAGCGGGTTGGGCATAAAGAATCACTTCGCCTCTCTCATATATTCTGCCGCTTCCTCCGGCCGGGTGGGATTGATATAGAATCCTGTCCCCCACTCGAATCCGGCCACCTTGGTGAGCTTCGGCATGATCTCAATATGCCAATGGTAGTGCTCGGCATCCAATTCCGGGAAGGACGAAGTATGAATAATATAGTTATAAGGAGGATCCGTGAGCACCCGATTCATTCTCCGGAGGGTATCGGAGAGGATTTGAGCTGCCGGTTCGTATTGGGAAGGGTCCATGTACTCGAAACTGGGATGATGGGTTTTGGGAAGGATCCAGGTTTCGAACGGAAACCGGGAGGCGAAGGGGGCGATGGAGACGAAAGACTTATTTTCGGTGACAATGCGGTGTTTCTGCTGAAGCTCTTGTCGAATGATATCGCAGAAGACACACCGGTCTTTATAATGGAAATACGTCTTGGCTCCCTCAATCTCTTCGCTCACCCTCTTCGGGATGATGGGAAGGGCGATGATTTGAGAATGGGAATGTTCCAAAGAAGCCCCGGCTGCGACGCCGTGGTTTTTAAAGACAAGGACGTGTCGAAGACGCTGGTCGCGCCTGAGATCGGTAATCCGCTCGCAGTAGGCCAACAGGACATTCTTCACATCTTTTAGCGGCAGGGTGGCCAGGGTCTCTTCATGCCGGGGCGTTTCGATCACCACTTCATGGGCACCAATTCCGTTCATCTTATCATAGATCCCTTCGCCTTCCCGGTCGAGCCCTCCTTCTATTCTGAGGGCCGGGAACTTATTGGGGACGACGCGAAGGGTCCAGCCGGGAGAGTTAGGAGGGGTCCCATTGTCTCGGAATGCAATAATCTCGGGAGGGGTTCGATCTTCATTCCCTTCGCAGAGAGGGCAAAATCCGCCCGTTGATCTTCGCTCCTCTACCGCGAAATCAGAGGGTCTTCGGCTCCTCTCAGTGGAAATGATCACCCATCTTCCATGAATGGGATCTTTTCTCAGTTCAGGCATAGAGGATTCTTTTCCGAAGAGAGCATGCGGCTAAGAGGGATAACTTCTTTTAACCTTTGTCCCTCTCTGTCTTTCCAATCGCTCCTGATTCTCTCCTTCGGTTTTGCATTCGATGCACAAGGTGGTCACCGGTCTGGCCATCAGCCTCTTTTCGGAAATAGACCTTCCACAGGACTCGCAGATCCCAAAGGTTCCGTTATCAATGCGATCCAATGCCTCCTTGACTTTCATGATCAGCTTTCTCTCACGATCTTTAATCCTCAGAAGGAAGTTCCGGTCCGATTCCAAAGAGGCCCTGTCCGTTGGGTCGGGGAAGTCCCCTTTGCTGTCATGGCGCATGTCGGTACATGTCTTTCCGGCTTCCAGCAGCAGGTCATGGAGTGTTCCTTCAAGCAGTCCTTTAAAGTAGAGAAGCTTTTCCTGGTCCATTTGGACTCTCCTTTGGGGTGACTCAAACTCCTCAAAAGGAGGAGAGGTCTCAACATTCAATCATTAATACTAATATATTTTTTCAAAAGAAATCAAATGATAAATGGGGCTTCGGTCCGCTCAGGGAACAAAATGGCAGGCGACGAAATGGTCTTCTCCCTCATCCAAGAGCACCGGCTCTTCGGTTTGGCACTTCTCTCTGGAATGAGGGCACCTCGCCTGAAACAGACATTCCTGGCCCGAAGGCAACGGACGATGGTCCTCTTTCAGGAAAGGTCTCTCTCTTTTTTGGGAGAGGTCCAAGTTTGGAATGGCCTTGAGCAAGACCTGCGTGTAGGGGTGTAAGGGTCGTTTGAAAAGGTCCTCGCTACTGCCCATCTCCACGATTTTTCCCATATACATGACAGCAATTCGGTCGCTAATATATTTGACAACCCGAAGATCGTGAGAGATGAAGAGATAGGTGAGACCCAGCTGATCCCGCAAGTCCATCAGGAGGTTCAAGATCTGAGCCTGGATGGAGACGTCTAGAGCAGAGACGGGTTCATCCGCAACGATCAATTCAGGATTGAGGGAGATGGCCCTGGCGATGCCGATCCTCTGGCGCTGTCCGCCGCTGAACTCGTGCGGATAACGTTGGGCATCCTGGGGATGGAGCCCCACTTTCTCCAGAAGCTCAGAGACCCTTCGCGACTTTTCTTTTCCCCGGGCAATGCGATGGACCTCCAGCCCTTCACCCACGATCTCTTCGACCTTCATCCTGGGGTTCAGGGATTCATAGGGATCTTGGAAGATGAATTGCATGTGAGGTCTCAGTTTCCTCATCCCTTCCCGATCGAGGGGGAGGATATCCTGGCCCTTAAAAAAGACCTGGCCAGAGCTCGGTTCGATCAATCTCAAAATCGATTTGCCAGTCGTCGTTTTTCCACAGCCGCTTTCCCCCACCAGTCCAAGTGTCTCCCCTTTCCGGATGGAGAAAGAGATGCCGTTCACAGCGCGGATGGGGATCTTGTCCGTAGAGAGGAAGCCTTCCTTATAATAATACTTCGTTAGATCTTGGACCTGAAGGAGAAATTGATTCTGTGACATATCACAATTCCAAACTCAAAGTTCAAATGTCAAAGGAATGCCAAAGCACAAATCTCCAATTAAGAGTCTTTCGATTTTTGGCATTCGTGATTTGAAATTCCTTTGAACTTTGAGTTTTGACATTTTCTTTTTTAACAACATTCTTTCCATCGGATGCAGCGGCTGAATTGATCTCCGTTCACCTGGAACATCGGTTCTCCTTTCTTACAATCTTCAATCATCATGTGGCATCTCGGATGGAACTTGCACCCCACAGGCAGATGCATCGGATCGGGGACTTGGCCTGGAATGGCATAGAGTCTGCCCCTCATCCCGGTGAGTTGAGGGATCGATCTCATCAGCCCATAGGTATAAGGATTCCGCATTCGAGTAAAGATGGCCTCGATGGGACCGTACTCAAAAATCCTTCCGGCATACATCACGGCCACCCGATCGGCTATTTCCGAAATCACTCCCAGATCATGCGTGATGAGGATCACCGACATCCCCATCTCCCCTTGAATCTCTTTTATAAGATGCAAGATCTGAGCCTGGATCGTCACATCCAAGGCCGTGGTGGGCTCATCCGCGACAAGAAGTTTCGGTTGACAGGAGAGCGCCATGGCGATCATCGCCCTCTGCCGCATACCCCCACTTAATTGGTGGGGATAGGAATCTATTCTCTTTTCAGGAGACGGGATCTTCACACGGTCGAGCATCTCGATCGCTTTTCTCTTTGCTTCCGTCTTATCCAATCTCTGGTGGAGAATGATGGCCTCCATGATCTGGTCTCCAATCGTAAAGACCGGATTAAGGGAGGTCATGGGTTCCTGAAAAATCATGGCGATATCATTTCCCCTCACTTTCTCCATCTCCTTTTCTTCCAGACTCAACAGACTCCTTCCATCGAAAAGGATATCGCCGTTCACGACTCGGCCGGGCGGGATGGGAATGAGCCTTAAGAGCGAGAGGCCGGTGACGGTCTTTCCGCATCCGGATTCACCTACAAGCCCAAGGATCTCTCCGGGATAAATTTCGAAACTGACGTTCTCGACCGCCCTGACCACGCCTTCCTCTGTGAAGAAATGGATGGTGAGATCGCGAATCTCTAAGAGTGGGTTCTTTTGTAAATCTTGCCTCATGTGATCCGTCACAAAATTTAATGTCAAATGACAAATTACAAATGTCAAAGGAATGCCAAAATCCCAATGAAAAAATTTTTGATATTTGTTATTTGGGCTTTATTTGAACTTCGAACTTTGACATTTGGCATTTGATTCACGAAATTATTGCCTTCCTCGAAGCCTCGGGTCGATGGCGTCCCGCAACCCTTCGCCTAACAGATTAAAAGAGAGAACCGTGATCAGAATGGCCAATCCTGGGAAGACGGTTAGCCACCAGGCATCGAAGATATAAGTTCTCCCCTCGGTAAGAATATTTCCCCAACTCGGGGCAGGAGGTTGAACACCGAATCCGAGGAAGCTTAAACCAGCCTCCACCAAGATCGCCGTCGCCACGTCGAGGGTGGCAGTGACGAACACGGGAGCCAATGCGTTGGGGAGGATATGCCGGAAGATGATCCTGAGATCCTTTACGCCGAGGGCCTTTGCTGCCTGTGTAAAGTCCCTCTCCCGCAGGGAAAGAAATTCTGCTCTTACAAACCGGGAGGTCCCCATCCAGGAGGTGATGCCGATGACAAGCATCACTTTGAAGAGGCTGGGGCCAAGAAGAGCCACTACCGTAAGGATCAGGAAGATCGACGGGAAGCAGAGCATGATGTCCACAAAGCGCATCAGGACAGAATCGACCCATCCGCCATAGTATCCGGAAACAGCTCCCACCAAGATCCCGATACAGATAGAAATCGCAACTGCCACAAATCCAACAGACAAGGAGACCCTGGACCCAAAGAGCATACGACTGAAGACATCCCGACCCAATTGATCTGTCCCGAGGAAATGTTGAGGAGAGGGGGGCTTCAATTTCATAGAGACTTCTGTCCTCCCGGGGTCATAAGGGGCGATAAGGGAAGCGGAGCCGGCGATTAGGAACATGATGACAATGACGACTAAGCCCCCAACGGCCAATCGGTTTCTTTTGAAGTATCGCCAGAAGACTTTCAGCTGAGATTCCATCATCTGAAAATAGTGTGATCGTGCTGGTGAAGAGTGTTAGTCAAAAATAGAAAATCAACAGAAACCCCAATCACCCATCACCGCCACAAATCACCCTCACCATTTTTTATCCATATCGAATCCGGGGATCTACAATCCCGTAAAGAATGTCTGCAACGAAGTTTCCGATGAGAACGAGCGTTGCCGTGATGGTATTGATCGTCATCACCACCGGATAGTCTCTGGCCAGGACGGCTTGATACGCCAACCGGCCAATTCCCGGCCAGGCGAAAACAGTCTCCATAAAAAGGGCTCCGCCGATGAGGCCTGGGATAAGGAATCCAAAAAGGGTAACAATAGGAAGAAGCGCATTCCGGAGGGCGTGCTTGTAGTAGACCGACTCCTCCGGAAGTCCTTTGGCCTTGGCGGTGCGAACGTAGTCCTGGCGAATCACCTCGAGCATGCTTGATCGTGTATACCGTGATATGGCCGCGATGCCTTGAATCGCCAATATGATTGACGGCAGCATCAGGTGCCACAAGCGATCCACAATCAGCTGTGGTTCGGTGAAACCTTCGGTTACAAAAGATCTCATCCCGAGGACAGGATAGCCGAAGAGTTTCACTACCGCGAGGATAAGAACATAGGCAAACCAAAAGCTCGGGATGGAAATGCCCAGATAGGCTCCAAACGTTCCCAGATGGTCAAGGAGTGTATACTGTTTCCTTGCCGAAAAGACGCCGAGGGGTATCGCAATGGAGAAGGTGATAAGCATGGCCACCAGGCTTAGAAGCAGCGTATTCCAGATTCTCTCGGCGATCTTTCGCATGACGGGCCTTCCGTCCTTGAAGGAATAAAGGTTGCCCGTGAAGAGGCGCTGAAGCCATAGGAAATACTGTTGATAGATGGGTTTATCGAGACCATAATTTTTCTCCATCTGCGCGATAATCTTGGGTGAGACCTTTGGATCCATGGTCAGCGCAACCGGACTTCCGGGAGCCTGGGTAATGATCACCCAGGAGATGATACTGATCCCAATGAGGGTGATTAGAGTATAAACCAGTCGACGAGCAATGTATGAACCCATGTCTTACGGCTCCACCACAGCTTTCTCGGGAGGGACGTACCATTTGACCAGATCGTACAATAGACCGGCCTTCTCCATTTTGATTTCATGAAAAGTCTTTTTGCCCGCAGCGTCTTTCTCCCTCAGTACAAATTTGTTCTGCAGAGCAGAAATGGCTAAGGGCACAAATAGAAAAGTGTAGGGCTGATCTTCGGCAATCAATTCGTGGATTTTCCAGTAAATCTTTTTTCTCTTCTCAATATCATATTCCCTCCGCCCTTCCTCCCAGAGCCGGTCGACCTCGGGATTCCGGTAAGAGACGAAGTTAAACCCTTTTTCAATCTGACTGGAATGCCAGATCTCATACGCGTCGGGGTCTACGGAGAGGCTCCAACCGAGGATACAGGCGTCAAAATGTTTGGCATTGATGAAGTCTTTGAGAAAGACGCTCCACTCATAAAGTTCGAGTGTGACGTCGATTCCGATCTCATGGAGCTGCCTCTGAACCAAGACGCCCACGTCGCGGCGCGTGTCGTTTCCGCTGTTGGTAATGAGGGTGAACTTAAACGGCTTGCCGTCTTTAACTAAAATTCCGTCGCTGTTCTTATTCTTCCACCCTGCTTCAGCCAGGAGCTCACGGGCTTTCTCAGGATTGTAGGGAATCGGCTTTACATTCGGGTTCCAATACCACATCTGATTCGGAAACGGGCCTGTGGCGACCTCTCCAAGCCCATAGAGGACGTACTGGACGATTTCCCGCCGGTTGATGGCATAGGTCAGAGCTCGGCGAACCCGTCTTTCCTGAAAGAGAGGGTTTGTGAGATTATATCCAATGTAAGTGTAACCGAGGCTCGGTTGGGAGTAGACCTTCAGGAAGGGAACCCGGGTCATTCGGCGGTACTCGTAAGGAAAGATGCTTGAATAGTCGACCCCTCGGGTCAGGATCTCCATCTCGTTCAAGGCTGCCTCAGGGATGATTCGGTAGACTACTCCATTGAGGCCGGGCTTTCCCTCGAAATAGCGAGGGTTGGCCTCAACTGCGATTTTTTCATCGCTCACCCAGTCGACAAAACGAAAAGGACCTGTTCCGATCGGTCTCCGGTTAAAAGGGGCTGTATTGATATCGACATTCTCCAGAAGGTGTTTCGGAATGATTCCCATCCCCCAGGTTGCGAGTCCCGGCGAGAAGGGTTGTTTGTAAGTCACCCGGAATGTGTACGGGTCCAAGATCTCCGCCTTCTTCACCAATTCGAAATCGCTTCGGCGGACCGTATTGGTTTTTTCATCCATGATTTTGTCATAAGTGAATCTTACATCCTCTGCGGTAAATTCCTTTCCGTCATGCCAGAGAACACCCTTTCGCAGATAGAAGGTGATGACGGGTTCAGAACCTGGCTTAACCTTCCACGATTCCGCCAGATCTCCGACAAAGCCGTCGAGGTTTCTGTTGTATTTGATCAGGCCGTTGAAGATAAGAGAATTGACGTCGCTTGACGCCGCGTCCTGAGCAAGGATGGGATTGAGAAAGGAGGCATCCCCAATCGAACTGATGATCAGCTCATTTATCCTCGGGTGCGGCTGATAGTCTTCAAAGACAAGTGTAGCCAAGAAAAGGATGAGGAAACAGACGGGAAAGATAAGAAGAAGGGTCCTGGTTTTCAGAGAAAATATCCTTTCGAACAGTATGGATTAAAACATTATAGAGGATATCTTACTCCTTCACAATCTTTAATCTGGATGCGAATTGCCTCATAGAAAATGTTACCGAGAGACTGATTAAAAAGGGATCGTTGACTCATAATGGGTGTTACCGAATAACTGACCCTAAAAGGAGGGTTGATCATGAGTCCACGGTCAAGAAAAGAATATATA
>Ga0315282_10015204_pt1 | contig 11384 bp, 8 predicted proteins | sample YL17G07_20_MG_FD_203693 | JGI IMG/M metagenome (GOLD analysis project Ga0315282, IMG submission 203693) | Sediment microbial communities from Yellowstone Lake, YNP, Wyoming, USA - YL17G07_20 | ecosystem: Environmental > Aquatic > Freshwater > Lake > Sediment | place: USA: Wyoming | collected...
TACCGGCTCAACCGCCGCGACCAGCGCGAGGATCTCTTCCGACGCATTCTCAACCGCTGCCTGCTTTGCACCGAACCCGCGACATATGCCCTGCTCACAGCCGCCTGAGCGAAAGGGATGGTCATGTGACTCCATTCGATTCTGCACCGCCTCTAGGTGATCCAACTCCCAATCTGTCTCCGAAAGCGTCTGTTCTGTTGGAGGCTGCGAGGCGGATCTTGCTGCGCGATGGTCTATCACATGTCACATACGAGAAAGTCGCAAAGGAGTCAGGGGAGACTCTATCTCTGATTCGGTATTACTTTGGCGATAAAGCTGGTCTTCTCCGTGCCTTGATTCAATCTGAGCTATACCTCGATTGCCGGAAGTACTTGGAATTGGTCAGATCACATGCTTCAGGAGTCGAACGATTTCGTGCTGTGCTTCGTCAGATCGATACTGAAGCGAGCGATTCGCAGGGGCACCAAGCTTTCATGGATGTCCTCGCAGCCGTTCTTCGCAATGAGGATCTTCGTCCTCTCTTCAAATCCTACTCCGACTGGTATGTGAAACTGAATGAATTCGTGGTTGCACAGATTGTAGGCGACCAGTGTGAGGATCTCGAAGGAATCGCAACGCTGACGTTCGCGATTGCGGAGGGCTTGCAGCTACGTCGTCAGGCAGGAGCGCATGTGGACGTCGAAGGGGCGCTTCGCCTATGGGAGAGAATGCTGCAGGACTGCCTGGCCAAACGGCGCTTGAAGAACGACAGCGCCGACAGCGCGTGAACCGTCAACATGTGCACGGATCTGCGGGAGTGAAGCGCGCCGGCTTTCTCGGAGTCACGGGCGACCTCGGCCATCAACTTGCCGCTGTGGCGACAGAGGTCGACGACCTCGGCCTTGTGCTGGTTGGTGAATGACCGCCGTGCTCGTCGTCCCTGCTCCGGGCTCTCCATGCTTCGACATCCTTTCTGGGCACTGACGCCCTATCTTGGGTGTCTGTCGGACCGGGTCAAGCCCAGTGGGACTCGCCGAGGCGCTGGCCGAGGAGGAGACGCGCGAAGCGCTCGCGGCGGCGGGTGAGCAGGGCGGCGGCCCCCGTGAGCAGGCCGGGCGACGCTTCGGCCGCCACTCCAAGGACAGGCGTCGCGACCTGCCCCAGGTGGTGATCGGCATGGCGGTCACCCGCGAGGGCGTCCCGGTGCGCTGCTGGACCTTCCCGGGAAACGCCTCCGACCGGGCCGCCATCGGCTCGATCGACTTGCGCCGGCCGTCGAGCATCAGGCCGCGCAGGTAGGTCTCACCCCAGCGGCGCTGGTCGCTGCGGGGCAACGAGGCGAACATCTCCCCCGGCGAAGGCGAGCAGGTCGGCGCGGACCTCGGCGAGTCGGCTCGGCTTCATCGTTGTGCTCTTCCGTGCACGATCTGCTTCCTGCGTCGAGAGCATACTCGACGCCGGAGTCCGCCACCGCAGCGGCTGAGCCTGCCTGAGCTAACGGAGCATCACTAGCTGACGCAACGAATCGCTTTCGAGTACTTCCTTTGCGGCGCACCGTTGACAAGCGTGGGGTGACTGCTAGACTCCGAGTCGCTTGTATGGACAAGCGACAGCCTGCATGGAGTCTGCATGCTCTCAAGGACTGGAGCCTCCAGGAAACCCGGGGCGGTTCATATCATCACCTGTCCGAATTCGTCCGGCCACTTCTCTGGTCATCACAGCCTTGCACGACCCGCAGAACCCTCGCCAGCAGTTCGTCGCGTTCTCTGGCCAATTCATCGACCGACCGTGAACCCGTTTCTTCGCAAAGACCCCGAGACCCCGCCTCAAGACTGTGGCCGTTTCGGCGGGGAACTCCGTCCAGGTCGCCAGATCCCGAAGGATGTGCTCCTTGATGGCACTCAAGCGCTCGAGGTGTGCGACGATACCACCCTCACCACCGCCAAGATGGCAGACGAGATGTGGACCCATAACCGCCCATCGCAAGCCTGGTCCGTACTTAGCGGCTTGGTCGACCTCAGCAACGGTTGCCCTACCGGACAGCACAAGATCCACTGCCTCCCGCCAGAGAGCCGCGGACAGACGATTGGCGATATACCCCGGAATATCAGCGCGTAATACTACCGGCTCCTTGCCCACGCCTCGGTAGAGCCTCTCAGCCTCCTGCATCGTCTTCACTGTCGTTCTGTTTCCGGGCGCCAGTTCACCAAGTGGCACAAGGTGGGGAGGGGCGGGGGGGGCGGGGGTTGTAGGGATGGGTTGCTAGACACCGACCTGGATGCAGAGTCGCCGCTCCCTACACCCTTGACACGTTCCGTACGCTCGCTAGACTAAAACCAGCCTGCTTCGCTTGTTTAGACAAGCAGTGGCCTTGTGTCAGTGGCCATGGACACCTTGGGGAGCGAGTGTCATTGCTCACGAATCCCAACAAAGGGGGCAACATGAGATTGGTTGTTTCGGGAATCCGTAGGACCGGGGCTGGTCAGGCCATTGTGCTCGGCTTGGTGGCGATTGTTTTGTTTGCCGTCGCCTCCGGGCTGGTAGTTGCCTGCGGCGGACACAACGAGGGCGGCGGGGGTCAGGCAGAGACACCCACGACTCTTCGTCTGGCTTCGGCCTACGAGTTCGCGACCGGGTGGGATCCCCGCGTCAGCTGTTTCACCGAGAGCGCCTATCTGCGCAACATGTACGACGGCCTGCTGATCATGGCCCCGCCGGGCAGCGACAAGAAGTTCATCCCCCAGCTCGCCGAGTCGTGGGAGGTCTCCGAGGACGGCATGACGTGGACGTTCAAGCTGCGCAAGGGCGTCAGGTTCAGCGACGGTGAGCCGTTCAACGCCGAGGCGGTCAAGTACTCGATCGAATCCACGATGAAGCTCGGCCAAGGTTCCGCGTACATCCTCGACGGCATCGACTCGGTCGAAGTCGTCGACGACTACACCGTCGCGTTCAAGCTCAAGTACTCCTTTCCACTCGATCGCATCCTGTCAGCGTGCGAGGCCAGCTACATCTTCAGCCCCGCCACCAAGGGCATGAAGCCTGAGGATTTCGCCGGCAAGTCGTTCGGCACCGGTCCGTACATGATCAAGTCGTATAAGGAGGGCGATGAGTACGTCTTCGTCCGCAACCCCAACTGGTGGGGCGAGTGGAAGGCCGGCAACCCCGAGACCGTGGTGCTGAAGATCATGCAGGAGTTCAGCACCCAGCAGCAGGCCCTGGAGGCGGGCGAGGTCGATTTCATCTACCAGGTCGACCGCGACTCCGTGCCGGCCATGGAGGGCAACCCTGACCTGCAGGTGTTCACCGTACCGTCGATCTACCAGTACGACGTGTGCCTCAACACGCGGCGCGCACCTCTCGATAACAAGACCTTCCGTCAGGCGCTCGCCTTTGCGACGCCGTACGACGACATCATCGCTGCTTGTGGCGGCGACACGTTGTCGCCGCGCGCCATCGGCTACGTGCCGCAGGGCATGTACGGCTCGTCGACCGATATGCCACAGTACAACTACGACCCGGCCAAGGCCAAGGAACTGCTTGCCCAAGCCGGCTATCCGAACGGTGAGGGCGTGCACCCGCTGAAACTCTACTACTGTAGCGATGTGGCGATGCACAACAAGATTACGCCGCTGCTCAAGGAGGCGTATGAAGAGATTGGGCTCAAGATCAAGATCATGCCCATTCTCGCCAGCCAGTGGACGACGGTTGTGACCGACCCTTGGCCCGCGCCCCCGGTCTATGACCTCTTCTCCGAGCGCGCGTATGGATCCTTCGCCCACGGCTATGATCACCTCAACTACCAGTTCCACAGCTTCAAGCCAGCCGAATGGAACACGACCGAATGGAGCTCACCGGAAACAGACAAGTTGCTCGAAGAGGCCTGGAAGGCTGATGCGACCGATCCCGCCAAGTGCCAGGAGCTGTTGGACGAGATCCAGCGGATCGTGCTAGACGCCTGTCCGGTCATCCCGATCTTCGACGCGCGGGAAGTCTGGGCAGCCCGGTCAAGCATCAAGATCGCACCGGACGCGCTCAACGGGTATTATCGCGGGTTCTTCTGGACCGGCGTGAGCATGAGCAGGTGAGTCCGCGTTGCGCAGGTCGGGCGGCGCATGCGTTCTACCGGCGCCGTCCGTCTGCGCGATATGGTGACACGCGGCGAACGACCTGCAGGCCGTTCGCGTTTCTCTTCTTGTTGGGAGGACTGTTGACAAGGGCCTGGCGGAGCCACGGGGCCATGAAGAGGGAGAGAGGGGCAACGAGGAGAGCTGCCAGACTGGGCGGCGGGGTCGCCCGCGGTGGGCCCGGTGTGCGGTTCGCAGCGCTGCTGTCGCCGGTGGCGTCGCGGCCCTCGCTCCACGAGACATCGACGTCGAGGCGGCCGTCGTCGGTGGCGGGTTGGTCGGGTCTCTGGTCTCTGGATATTCTGGTGCATCACGTAGGTGGACACATCACTGCACATCGCCGTGCCGGAGTGTGAAGTGGCTGACTGGGGCGTCTCAGAGCGCAATGACGGTTCGGGTCACTCCTGTCTCTTGGTCCTGTCGGAGTTCAACAACGACAGTGTAGTGGCCAGTGGATTAAGGACGTACCGGCTGACATGACGATGCGCGCCTACATCGTGCGCCGCCTGGCGCTGCTGTTGTTCGTGATCCTGGGGATCATGACGATCACGTTCTTCATCAGCCGCGTGATCCCCTCGGACCCCACCACCCTCTACCTGGGCGGCGGTCATCCCACGCTCGAGGAGAAGGCCCGGGCCCGCGAGGCGCTCGGCTTGAACAAGCCGAAGGTCGTCCAGTTCGGCATCTACGTCAAGGACTTCGTCAGCGGCGACTGGGGCCAGTCGTTGCGCACGCGGCGGCCCGTCCTCAACGACATCCTGGGCTTCCTGCCGGCGTCGCTGGAGCTTATCCTCTCGGCCATGATCCTGGCCGTGGTGCTGGGCGTCTCGGTCGGCGCGTTCGCCGCCTACCGCAAGGATCGTTTCGTGGACCACGCGGGGCGAGTGGCGGCCATCGCCGGTGTCTCGCTGCCGTCGTTCTTCCTGGCTCTGCTGCTGCAGATCGCCTTCTTCCGCGTGCTGCACCTGCTGCCGGTCTCCGGACAGCTCTCGATCATCGTCGCCCAGGAACATCCGGTGAAAGAGATCACCGGCATGGTCGTGGTCGACGCGCTCATCACCGCCAACTGGGCCGCCTTCTGGAACGGCCTGCTGCACTTCATCCTGCCGACGCTGGCGCTGGCGGCGTACACCGCCGGCATGACCATGCGCATGACCAGGTCGGCCATGCTCGACGCGCTCGAGTCCGACTACGCGCGCATGGCCTCCGCCATGGGCGTACCCGACCGGGTCATCGTGGGCCGCTACGCGCTCAAGAACGCCATGCCTCCGGTACTCACGGTCATCGGCCTGCTCTTCGCCTACGCTCTGGTCGGCACGTTCTTCATCGAGCAGATCTTCGCCTGGCACGGCCTGGGCACCTACGCGACCACCTCGATCCTGAACCTCGACTATCCGGCGATCATGGGCGTCACGATCATCGTCGCGCTGGCCTACGTCACCGTGAACCTGATCGTCGACCTCATCATCGTCAGGCTCGATCCGCGGGTGATGCTCTCGTGAGGCCGCGCCGGGGCATCGACGCCGCGCGGCCTGCCCGCGAGCGGGGGTGGCCGCCGTGGAGACTGCGGTGAAGGGCGGCTTCTCGGACTGGCGACTGCGGCGCCAGTCGGCCATCGAGGAGTCGCGCTACAACGTCCGCGTCTTCCTGCGCGACAAGCTGGCGGTGGCCGGATTGATGGTGATCGTCGGCACGGTGCTGATCGCCATCTTCGCTGGCTACCTGGCGCCGTATCCCGATCAGGGTCGTGGGAACTCGGACATGCAGAACCGTCTCCAGGGCCCGAGCGCCAAGAACATCATGGGCACCGATCAGCAGGGTCGCGACGTGCTCAGCCGGGTCATGTTCGGCGCTCGCATCCCGCTCATCATCAGCACCGTCGTCACCGCCGGCGTGCTGCTGGTCGGCGTCCCGCTGGGGGGTATCGCCGGGTATTTCGGCGGCTGGATCGACGAGGCGGTGATGCGTATCACCGACATCTTCCTCGCCTTCCCGGCGCTGGTGCTCGCCCTGGCACTGGTCGCGTTCCTGGGCGCCAACCTGCGAAATGTGGCCATCGCGCTGGTCGTCACCTGGTGGCCGTGGTACTCGCGCCTTGTGCGCGGCATGGCCATCTCGCTGCGCGAACGGCCGTACGTGCTAGCCGCCAAGACGATGGGCGTGGGCCACTTCGCCATCATCCGCCGCCACATCCTGCCTAACACCATCGGCCCGGTGATCGTGCAGATGACGGTCGATGTCGGTTCGGTCATCCTCGAGGTGGCCGCCTTGAGCTTCATCGGCCTTGGCGCCAAGCCGCCGACGCCGGAGTGGGGACTCATGGTCAGCGACGGCCGCGAATACATCCTCTCGGCCTGGTGGCTCTCCACCTTCGCCGGTATCGGCATCTTCGGCCTGGTGCTCGCCTACAATCTCGTCGGCGACGCGTTGCGCGACGTCCTCGACCCACGCCTGAAGCGGTAGCCGATGGCAGGTCGGACGACAGCGAGTGCGGCAGCGGCGTCCGAAGGCGGGTCAACGGGCGCCGCGCCGCCGGGACGGCCGGTCCTCGAGATCGAGGACCTGCGGGTCGAGTTCCGCAGCCTGCGCGGCGTCGTCAAGGCGCTCAACGGGGTCAACCTGACCGTGCACGAGCGGGAGATCGTCGGTCTGGTGGGCGAATCGGGCTGCGGCAAGACTGTGACCGGCTACTCGGTACTGGGCCTGCTGCCCAAACCTCAGGCCCAGGTGACCGGCGGCCGCATCCTTTTCAACGGCGAGGATCTGGTCGAGAAGTCGGCGAGGGAGCTGCGGACGCTCACGGGCAAGGTCATCTCGATGGTCTTCCAGGATCCGCTGGCGTCGCTGAACCCGGTCTTGTCGGTCGGCGAGCAGATTAGCCGCGTCATCCGCGCCCACAAGGACGTGAAGAAGAAGGAGGCGCTGGAGGCCGCCCGCACGGCGATCGTCGCGACCGACCTCCCCGGCACGGACTCGCTGCTGAAGTCGTACCCGCACCAGCTCAGCGGCGGCATGCGCCAGCGCGTCTGCATGGCGATGGCCATCTCCTGTGGATCGGCCTTGCTGATCGCCGACGAGCCGACCACCGCCCTCGACGTGACCATCCAGATGCAGATCCTCACGCTGCTGCTGGAGCTGCGCGAGCGGCTCGGTGTGGCCCAGGTGCTGATCACCCACAACGTCGGTGTCGCGGCACGGACCTGCGACCGCATCGCCGTGATGTACGCCGGCAACGTCGTCGAGGACGGCCCCACGGCGGAGGTGCTGAAGCGCCCGCGGCATCCCTACACGGTGGCGCTCATCGAGTGCCTGCCGCAGGGCAAGAAGGCCGACCAGCTGCAGACGATCCCCGGCACGGTGCCGGATCTCATCGCACCGCCGCCGGGCTGTCGCTTCCACGAGCGTTGCTGGCGCGTGCTCGACGTCTGTCGCGATGTGCTGCCGACACCGATCGAGGTGGCGCGCGACCATTGGACCGCCTGCCACTGGGTGCAGCGCGAGATTGCCGGTGAGCGCCGGTCCGACGCGCGCAGCGAGCGTGCCGGCGAGGGAGAGGGCTGAGATGGCGCTGCTGACCGTCGCGCATCTCACCGTCCACTTCAAGATCCGCCGCGGGCTGACGCGGCGGTCGACCGACGTGGTGCACGCCGCCGACGACGTCTCTCTGACCATCGAGAAGGGCGAGACGCTGGCCCTGGTCGGCGAGTCCGGGTCGGGCAAGACGACGGTGGCCCACGCCGTCCTAGGGCTCAACCGGCCGCAGTCGGGCAGCATCGTCTTCCACGGCCGCGACGTGCTGAGCCTGCCGCGGCGCGAGCGCCGCGCCGCGCGCCGCGGCATGCAGGTCGTCTTTCAGGACCCCTACTCTTCGCTCAACCCGCGCATGACAGTGCACGACCTGGTCACCGAGCCGCTGACCGTCGGTGCGACCATGAAGGGCGACGACCTCAACGCCCGGGTCGTGTCGCTGCTCGAGATGGTCGGCCTGGGCACCCAGCATCTCTGGCGACGGCCCCATGAGTTCAGCGGCGGGCAGTGCCAGCGCATCGCCATCGCCCGGGCGCTGGCCGTACAGCCGGAGCTGCTCGTGCTCGACGAGCCGACCGCGGCGCTCGACGTCTCCGTGCAGGCGCGCATCCTGACGCTCCTGAACCGTCTGCAGAAGGAGCTGACGCTCTCCTATCTGTTCATCGCCCACGACCTGGCGGTCGTGGAGTCGATCGCCACACAGGTCGCTGTGATGTACCTGGGGACGATCGTCGAGCTGGCGCCCACCGACGTCCTGTTCGCCGATGCGCGCCATCCGTACACGCTCGCCCTGCTGGCGAGCGTGCCGTCGCCGGATCCCGACATACGTACCGAACGGGCGGCCATCACCGGCGATGTGCCGAGCGCCATCGATCCACCGAAGGGCTGTCGCTTCCATCCCCGCTGCAGGTTCCGCATGGAGGTCTGCGACCAGGAGGTGCCCCCGCTGGTGACGCACGAGGGCCGGGCGCTGGCCTGCCATCTGCCCGACGACTTCGATCTTTCGGCGGAGCAGAAGGCGGCGCGGCGGGCGCGCGCCACGGTGGCGGTCGAGGAGCCGGCCCGGCGGCGGGCGCGGCCTCGCCCCGGCGACCAGGTGACGATGCCGAAGATGCGCAGGCGCTGGTAGGGCAATTTACACCCGGATGGCAAGGATCTTCCCAAGTAGGAGAACTGCCTGCGGCCGATTCGCGCCCTCGCCGTGAAGAGCCGCGTTGGCTGGACCCGGGGTACCGCCACATCAACATGGTGTTCCTGGTCGAGCAGAAGAAGGAACCGATACGGATGCTGGAGGAGGCTGCCTGACTTCGTTCGCAATCACGGTGCCGGCCGTGATCGGCCTCTGCACTGTCTGACGTATTCATCCGACAAGGGTTTCGGGTTGTATGCGGCCGCCGGCGATCGGAGCGGCCAAGATGTCCTGTCCCCCGGGAAGGAGAAGTAGTGAAGCCACGTATCGAGTGGACGACGCCGGAACAGCGGCGCCTGATCATCGACGAGGCCTTGGGTCTGCTGGAGCGGCACGGTATGCGGTTTGGCCGAGGCGATGGCTTGGAAGCGCTGGCCAGAGCGGGGGCGCACGTCGATCTCGAGACCGGTGTGGCGCGCATTCCATCGGCCATCGTGGAGGACGCGCTCACCCGCTGTCCGCGCGAATTCGTGCTGGGCGGGGCATTGCCCGAGCACGACTGTCCGATTGAAGACGGCGTGCCGCACCATCTGAACTCCGGGAACCCGACGATTATCTTGGACCATCGCACGGGCGAGCGTCGCGCCGCCACGGTGAGCGACCTGCGGGAGGCGACCTCGATACTGGATGCGACTCCCACCGCGAGCATCGTGTGGGCGCTCGTCGCAACCACCGACCGCCCCCAGGGGCGGTGGGAGCTCGACGATCTCTTGACCATGCTCGCTCACACAGGGAAGCACGTGAGCGCTGACGTGGACGGCCGCTGGCAGGTGCCGGCGATCATGCGCATGGCCCAGACGGCCGGCGGTGACCTGCACACCCGGCCGCGTGTCAGCGTCATCTGCTGCACGGCCTCGCCGCTGCAGGTGCATCCGGAGCTGCTCGACGCCTCGACTGACCTGGCGGCCGCCGGTCTCCCCGTCGTCGTGATGTCGATGCCGATCGCCGGCGGCACGGCACCGATCACCGTCGCCGGCTCGGTGACTGTCGGGGTCGCCGAGATCCTCGGGACCATCACGGCCATCAAACAGCGAGCCCCAGAGGCCAAGCTGTTCTACAGCATGGTGCCCGGCTTCCTCGACATGCGTCAGACCACCTTCACCTACGGCGGCCTGGAGGCGCACCTGCAAGCGGCGCTGGCTGTGGAGATCGGGCACGACCTCGGTCTGCCGGTCCAAGGCCCCGGGCTGTCAACCGATGCGAAGCACCCCGGCATCCAGGCGGGCTTTGAGAAGGCGCTCAAAGGGCTGGTCGTCACCTCGACCGGATGCGACCTGATGACCGGTCTAGGCATGCTCGACTCGGCCGGCTTGGCATCTTTGCCGCAGATCATCATCGACGACGAGATCGCCCAGATGATCCGCGGTCTCCTCGGTGGCATCGAGATCACGCCCGAGACGATCATGGCAGCCGATATCGAGCGCCTGAGCTTCTCCGCCGCCTACCTCAAGGAGAAGGAGACGCGCCGCCGGCTGCGCGCCGGCGAGCAGTTCCTGCCGCTGATCGCCGACAGGAGCTCGTACGATCACTGGCAGGCCGTCGGCAAGGACGAGCTGGCGGTGGCCTGCGAGCGGGTCGAGGAGATACTGGCGGCGGCCGAGGGCAGGGGTCCACTGCTCGACGGGGACCAGCAGGCCGTGATGGAGGCGGCTATCGATGAGGCGGCCGCCACGGCACCGTCGTGACGGTGCTGTCGACGGCAGCGGCGCCGAAGGTGGTGGTGCTCTGGTTCGACGGCGATCCGCGCTGGACGCCGCCCGAGAACGTCACGCCGCAAACGATCACCACCACGACAGACAGGTGTGTTCGGCGGCAGCTTCGCCGGACTGCGGAGTGCGTCCCACATCGAGCGACGGGTACCCGAGGCGGACATCGTGCTGCTGGAGCATGAGTCGACAGGCGGGTGCGCGACGAAGGAGCGAAGGCACGATGGACACGAGCCGGCGACAGGACTTGATCCCGTTCAACCGGGACTTCGCATTGCCTCCCCATGAAGAGGGCCTTTCACGAGGACGGTCATCCTCGTCGTTCCCGTAGCTCGGTGTCTTCGGCGTCGCCACGGTCAACGGTGCCGCTCGACGACTGCGCTGGTAGAGTACAGGTGCCCGTCGCAGATGCTTGGTATGGCGAGGCGTGGCACGGCAGGCCGGATCGGGCTTGGCGTGACATGTCGAGGCGCGACAAGACCCGAACGTCTTAGCATGACTGGCTTGTCTGCAATCTCCCAAGCTGCGGCGGGCTTCTCCTTGCCCGGAACGCACTGGGATCGGCCGGCACACGGTGAATTCAAGCGGTCGTCGCAGCACCTCGATGGCGAGGAGTTGCGATGGGACCACGAAATGCTCGACGCGGCGATCGTGCGCTGCGTCCTCCGATGCGTTCGCCGGGCCGGCCTCCAGGCTGGCGCCGGGAGCACCTGCGGCAGTTCTGGGCAGCGATCGCTCGCGGGCTTTCGAGCGAGGACGCGGCCGTCGCCGTCGGCCTCTCACCGGCGGTCGGCGGGCGCTGGTTCCGTCAAGCTGGCGGCATGCGAACCATCAGCCCTCATCCACCTTCCGGCCGCT
>Ga0315282_10015205_pt1 | contig 11384 bp, 14 predicted proteins | sample YL17G07_20_MG_FD_203693 | JGI IMG/M metagenome (GOLD analysis project Ga0315282, IMG submission 203693) | Sediment microbial communities from Yellowstone Lake, YNP, Wyoming, USA - YL17G07_20 | ecosystem: Environmental > Aquatic > Freshwater > Lake > Sediment | place: USA: Wyoming | collected...
GTCGAAATTCTGATCAAAGAAGACCCGAGAGTTGACCTAGGGGAGAAGCGTAGAAAGCCATCCAAAAGCGATGCCACAAGATAGACCGTATTGCCGACTGACGAGCCAATTTTGGGAAAACGGTATGATGGCTAGCCCATAAGCCAAACTCTTTGATAGACATCGTTCGCCAACCGGCTTGATTGTTATGTCTCTAAAAGGCAGAGACGTCATTTCACTGGGCGATTTTGGTCAGAAGGACATAGATCTCGTTCTGAGAACTGCGAGGAAGCTTGAGCCTATAGCCGCAAAACACAGACGCTCGGTTTTGCAGTTCGACTCACTATGACTCACTATTCAGAATGCGCAGACCTTGGGGAGAACTGACGGACTAGGAGACTTCCATCAGTGACTCGTGGACGTACGGACTCTCAGCAGCTTGAATGCTAGCTGAACTGCGGGGCCTATGGTTAGTGCAAAGACGAGTGTTCCCAGCCATGCTGGTCCTCCAAGTAGCCATCCTACTGCGACGGCGCTTACCTCGAGGATTGTGCGCGCTCTGCGCACACTAGTCTTGCTTAATCGAGACAAAGCCAGCATAAGACTATCGCGTGGACCGGCTCCGGCATCTACGCCGATGTATATCGCTGTGGCAAATCCCATCACGATCGTGCCGAGAAGGAGGTATGCGATTTGGATCCAGAAGACGCTGGGGACTGATGGGACAAACGGTTTCAAAATGTCAATCCATACACCGATGAAGATCATGTTCGCTATGGTTCCCCATTCCAACGGCTCTCTGAGAATCACATCAAGAAGTACAACAACGAACGCCACCCCGATGCTGGCTTCGCCGAGCGTAATCGGAAGATGGTAAGTTAGCGCCATATGTAGAACATCCCATGGACCAAGCCCAAGATTCGCGCGAACCATCATGTCAATTGACAGCCCGAAGAGAACAAAGCCGAACTGGATCACCAAGAAATCATACGCGAATCTTCTCAAGCCCATCCAACGAAATTTGAAAATCTCACTCTTCACAAACTGCCCCCACCGATCGCCGAGTCTAGTCGGTTTCATCGATTTTGATGATTATTCAATTGTTTCCTTCGTAAGCGTAGGGGTTATTAGTGGTGGAAACCTACTGAGTTCTATCGGTTGCGTCTTTCGTTGAACTTTGACCCCCTAGGCTGGTCGCCTGCGGGTTAAGCGTCCGGTGGAGGCCGTAGCGTTAACATCAAGAAATCGTGAGCATCATGGAGACTCAATCTCGGATTGCGTACATCAGCACCTACCCTCCACGGGAGTGTGGCTTAGCGACCTTCACTAGAGATTTAGCGCGAGCCGTGCTAATGAGGGGTCACGTGGACCGTAACGTTGTGGTTGCCATAGAGGATGACGCAAACCGCAACAATAACACGAGTCGCACGATCGATCAACACAGCCGTAGAAGCTATGTCTCAGCTGCCAATTTCCTAAACGAATCAGATATCGATGTTGTAAGTCTCCAACACGAATTCGGCATATTCGGTGGAGAATGGGGCGAGTACGTGCTTGACTTCTGCAGAAATATCAAGGGACCCCTAGTAACAACATTTCACACCGTACTCCGAAACCCACCAGAGAAAGCACGCCAAATCGTGCGCGAAATCTGCCAGATAAGCAGCGCCGTAGTAGTCACCATAGAATCCGCTGCTAAGATTCTTGAGAAGCACTTTGGGGTGGACGTCGATAAAATCGTAGTCATTCATCACGGTGCAGCCCTACCTGATCGCATGCGCCGAGATTACGCGAAACGTGCTCTAGGACTTCGGAAACATACAGTTCTCGCTACCTTTGGCCTAATCAGCTCTGGAAAAGGGATAGAGTACGCTATCAAATCATTGCCTTACTTGGTGAAAGAGAGACCTGATCTACTCTATTTGGTGATAGGTGAAACCCATCCTGAAGTCCGGAAACATGAAGGCGAAGCCTATCGCGAGAAACTGACATCTCTAGCTAGGCGGCTGGGGGTTGAACGGAACGTGCTCTTTGTCAATCGCTACTTGCGCGAGGAAGAGCTCTCACTCTACCTCCAAGCTGCTGACGTATACGTGGCACCCTACTTGGGTAAGGAGCAGGTTTCAAGTGGAACACTCACGCTTGCTCTCGGCCATGGGAAGGCCGTAGTTGCAACGCCCACTATCTTCGCCAAAGAAATCCTCCGCGATAAAAGAGGTCTATTCTGCAAGTTTGCTAATGCCCGCTCAATTGCTGAGTGTGTTAAACGCATACTCGGTCACTCAAAACTCCGACAGGAATTAGAGGGGAACGCATTCAAGTATGGGCAAGAAGTGGGATGGGCTAGAGTCGCTGATCAATATGGTGACCTCTTCAGATCTGCAATGCGGGTTCGAGGAACTCTCACTGAAACTGCGACAGTCAGTGAAACTTGACCATCTCTTCGCGCTAACTGACAGTAACGCGCTTCTTCAGCACGCTACATTCTCCGTTCCAGCTAGGAAGGAAGGATACACGGTCGACGACAATGCGCGTGCACTAGTGTTTGCAGCGAAGGCGCACGCTCTATGGCCGAGCAAGAGGCTTTCGGAGCTACAGCACAAGCTAATCAGCTTCCTACTTCTCATGCAGGCAGAAGACGGTCGGTTCCACAACTTCATGGACTTCTCGCAGAGAATCATCGACGAACCCGCGGTCGGTGATCATGTCGGCCGCGCGATTTGGGCCGCCGGCAGCGTAATCAATGCCGGAATGCCCCGCGGAATGAAAGGTACAGCACGACTTATGTTTGATCGAGCATTGCCCTGGGCACGGGAATCCACTTCGCCTCGCACGAAGGCCTATGCTTGTTTGGGGCTTCACGAGCGTCTCCAAGTCGAGGCAGAGGACAGCAATCTGAGAACTAATCTTAAGGCAATGGCCGACAGCCTGATTCAGTTGTATGACTTTAACCGGACTTCAGGTTGGGAGTGGTTCGAGAATATTCTAACCTATGATAACCCGCGACTGAACCAAGCATTGCTTGCTACGTATCGATCATTGGGTGAGAAGAGATATCTTATGGTCGCTGAAGAGACTCTACGGTTTCTGAAGAACAATACAACAATGGGCGAGACTTACGTCCCAATAGGAAGTGCAGGTTGGTATCCAAAGGGTGGAGAAAGGGCTCTCTACGATCAACAGCCTATCGAGGCTGGAGCGATGGTGGAGGCCACCGCGCTCGCCTACAATCTTACTCGATCCGAAGTGTACGAGGCGACGTTACGTCAGGCTTTTGGATGGTTCCTTGGTCAGAACACAAAGTCCGTTACGGTCTATGATGAGTCAACAGGTGCATCATACGACGGAATAAACAAGATGGGTTTGAACGAAAATCAGGGCGCAGAATCAACGCTCGCCTTTCTGCTGGCCGCAGCAACTTTCATTGAAACGTTCCGAGGAGAATGAGACTGACTTCTCTAGATGGTTACGTTTCTCTCTCTAGATCGTCAAGAAACTCGTCAATCGGTGCGCTCGCAGCGCAACAGACCCTATCAGCTCCACCATAATAAGTCAACAATTCTCCGTCCTGAATAATTGCTCCATTTGGGAAAACCACATTCGGAACAACTCCCTGTTTCTCAAACTCCATCTCAGGCTCGAGAATCGGCTCCCTCGTACGTGCTAGGACCTTAGTCGGCTCGTCCAAGTCCAGAAGAATCGCTCCTGCACGATAAACACGTTCTTTACTAACGCCATGATAGATTACGAGCCAACCTCTTTCCGTCTTGATTGGTGGTGGTCCAACACCAACCTTCCTCGCCTCCCACGGAAACTTAGGTCTCAAAACCTCATAATCGTCAAAATGTTTGACGTACTCCTTCCAAAATTCCCGCGAACTATTAACGGCCTCAAAACTCTCGAAGTAGACGATCTGCACTTTCGCTTGAAGTCGGTGCAGTATCGCAATTCTTCCTTTGATTCTCTCGGGAAAGATGACGCAGTCTTTGTCATTACGGTTCGGTCCAACTAAACCATGCTTATCGAAATGCAGGAAATCTTTCGTTGAAGCTAGCGCTATCCGCGGACCTTGCCGCGAAAAGGCGGTATAGGTAACGTAGAACGTTCCATTGACGGGAGTGATACGCGGGTCCTCACAACCAAACTCCTCCCAGTCGGAGGAGGGTTCGAGAACGGGAGCCGAAGAACGGAAGGATATCTCTGTTCCTTTCAATGTGCGCGCGTACCCCAGGCGTGAAATCCGCTTGGTATCTACTGCGCGGTATAGTAGGTGGATTTCGGTTCCCGCATAGACTGCGCCAGGATTGAACGCCCCAAAAGCTTCCCAATCTTGCCCCGGCCTCGGAGCGATGATAGGATTTCCACTAAATCTAATGAGTTTCGACAGTGTCACTCACCTAACTCGAAGGCGCTAGATGACGATGCGTAGTAGAAAAGCTGAACGATCTAACTAATCTTCTTGTTTGCCGACTCGATTGTAGCGGCTGTACCATTTGATTGTGCCTTTATTCCAATAAGCAGGAGGTTTTGGTTTGGGTTTCGATCGCATCTTCTGCAAATTCTTCAAACATCCTTTTCGGTCAAGTTTCCTAGCTAGAGGTTACTGCTGGCCCTCTGTTCGCAGGTTGGAGGACTGTGAGAATGCCTGTCTTCCGGCTCAGAGAAAGCTGAATTTCACCCCTGAAGCTTCTCACCCTTGCGTTCTGAACCTCCACCAGATCACCTTCAGAGATCGTGCCAATCTGACTATTCCAAACAGCCAGCGGAATCTGACCCGTCCCATCCGAGAGTGTTACCGAGCATACTAAGAGAGGCGTTCCGTCCCTCGTCGTCACAGCTCTGACCTCGGATTTCCTCACAACATGCGCTTTGAAAGAAAGACCATCCTGTCCAAACCGCATATTACCAATCTCACTCTTAGAACCCGCGGGCATCTTTCTAGAATCGCGCCGCTTCTCGTCTACTTCCAAGAAATTGGAATACTCATCGGGGAGCCTCTTGAGTTTCTTGATGGAGTAATTCTGAATGTTCGCTTGCGCCAGTGGCTCGCCCTTAACTGAGAACATGTAGGTTGAGGAATCCTTTCCACGCGAGCGAATTTCGATCTGCAATTCTTCACATCGGGCTTTGCCGCGACGCCATGCAGCTAGCAAAGAATCATGAAAAATACCGGGTGTTAGGTTGTGCTTTCTTGCTAGTTGGAGTAGGTAGATGAGATCCCTATCTTGGCCGCGTGCTCTCGGTATGTTCCTTAGCGCTGGTAAGATGTTTCAACTCTCTAGCATTAAGGCATCATCCGTAATAAAACAGACGGAATCAGGCTTCAAAAAGATGGGGATTAGGAGGAAAACCTCCATTTCTCTATTGAACTACTTCGCCGGTTGCGAATCTGGGTCCAACGGAGTTGATTTTGACCTTCACGTGGTCGCCAGGTTTGGTTTGTGGGACAAAGACGACTAGCCCTTCGATTCGGGCTACTCCATCGCCACGACGGCTGACTTCCTTGATGTCAAGCTCGTACTCCTTACCTTCCTCAACTGGTTTGTTGAAGGAACGTTCAAAGCTCATGCGTTTCACCTCATTCGTTTTCATTCAGCTAGTTCTTCGGGAGAAATAGACGCCGACACGGATGATTACGGTAGGACGTTCGCTTCAGCCCGTATACCTAACTTGTCCGAGCAAGAAGGAACCGCGTCTAATAAAGTGGTCATTCTGGAGTCTGCAAGGTTCTGTCACAATCATCGCTGCGTGAATGTGCACAATCAAGCCTTTCCGGCAACGTTAAGACATGTTCGCCCATACATATGATCGGAGAGAATTATGGGAAAAGCTAAGCAGGTAAGGAAGAAGAAGAAACAGAAATAGAGCCCACTCCGATCAGCCGCACAAATTCCATAATGATGAATCGCTCGTCCATTACATGGCCCTCATGCCCCTCGTAAGTTTACGGATTCTCGCTCCTGCTGGTACATCCTCGACTTGTTTTTCATAGTCAATAAATAGTTCAGATCAACCAGAGACGTCAGATTCTTGAGGAACCACGAGTGTGAAACTAGGAATTCTGGGAACCGGAATGGTGGGAAACGCAATTGGCACGAAGTTAATTCAGTTGGGCCACGAAGTGAAGATGGGCTCACGCACACCGAGCAATGAGAAAGCTGCCGAGTGGGTAAAAGCAAACGGACCTAAAGCCTCACAGGGCACTTTCGCCGATGCTGCCGCGTTCGGGGAGATCGTTTTCAACTGCACCGCTTGTACAGCCTCAATTGAGGCTCTGAAACAGGCAGGGGAACGGAACCTTCAGAGCAAGATTCTCATCGACATCTCAAACCCACTTGACTTCTCACAGGGCATGCCTCCTACATTGACGATATGCAACACCGACTCTGTTGGTGAACAGATCCAACGAGCGTTTCCTAACGTGAAGGTTGTGAAAACCCTAAACACGGTTAACTGTAATGTAACGGTCAACCCTTCACTGGTTCCCGGAGATCACGACGTATTCATGAGCGGCAACGACGCCGCTGCCGAATCCAAGGTTCGTGAAGTCCTCACCCAATGGTTCGGATGGAAGTCGGTGATCGACCTAGGCGATATATCAACTGCCAGAGGAACAGAAATGTATCTGTCACTCTGGGTGCGCCTTTACGCCCTCTTCCAAAAACCAAATTTCAACATTAAAGTCGTGAAATAGTCAACAGTGAAACTCCGCTGAACTACCGACGATAGCTCGCGAGTGATGAGCGGCACTATTCTAATGATTTTGTGATGTAGCTCGTAAGTATCTTGCGTATTACTGCGGCTCGTCTTCTGTCGTAACGGATTATCTCCGACCCGCGTACTTTCTCTCTTGAAAGTAGTCCTACCTCAACTAGGTCTTGCAGGTCGCTGTCGATCTGCACGGCCGTCTTTCCAATCCTCTTAGCTATTCCCTCAGTCCTGTCTTCAAGTTTCGGGTTCTCATTAAACAACATCAGAAGATCTGCTTTAGCGTTCGAGGAGAGTATCTTGTCCAGTATTGTGTTTGCTTCAAGCATGATTTGTGAACCAAACAATAGCATGCCCAGGCGCCTCTTTTCTCTAACGTACACATCCGCGTCCATTTCGCCTAATCGCGGGCTCAAGATCGCGCACGGTTCTCTCAGCTGAAGTTACGAGCACTCGTTACCGCGTCCAAGACGTACTGATCCTCGCTCAACGCGGTTGTATCGGGAACCGTAGTCTCTCTCAGAGTTTCTTTCGTTCGAAGATCAGATAGACGACACCAATGAAGGACACGGCGTCGAGGAAAAGTATTGACTCGGTGAACATGTAACGATACGTGTAGCCAGGAGCGAACGTTCGCAAAACGAACCAGCCGAGCACAAATGCAATCAGCAGCTTATGCTTGAATTGCAACGTCCCACGCAGTCAAGTCAAATAGGCGACTAACTGCTTTAGGAGTTGCGGAATTTCTGAGCGATGAGTCAATGGGAGAAACTCTCAATCGTACGGTCTCTCGCAGAACTGTCAGATCTGCTTCATCCTCTACAATTTTTATCGGTGGTCGCCTGCCATATGAGTGTACAGTGGCGAGCAGGTGACATTGAGAATGAACTTCGATGAGAAAGTCTGGAAGCTTATTCAGCGGGTCCCCAAAGGTCGAGTCACCACTTACAGCATGATCGCTAAGAAACTGAATACTAGGGCATACAGAGCTGTAGGGAACGCTTGCCGCAAGAATCCATACGCACCTCGCGTCCCATGCCATCGAGTTGTAAGATCTGATGGAACGGTTGGCGGCTTTGGGGGAAACACCTCCGGCAAGACCGTGGAGAAGAAGATCCAAATGCTGAGAAAAGAAGACGTAGAAATAAAAAACGGAAAAATCATCAACTTCGAAAAAGTCCTCTTCAGGTTCTAAACGCAGAAAATCGCGGTTCGGGTTTGACTATCGAACTTTTAGAGCGATTTTATTGTTCAGGTTCCCATGGCGGCAGCTTCTCCAAATGGAAATCCGGAGTATAGAATTCGAGCTTCGATTTGATGTCTCCAGGCACCTCCTCTTCATCGGCGGTCCCTAGGAGTTTTGTTAGAGACCTAGAAAGATTGAAAGGGAACCGACAGTCAACAGCCACTCAGCGCCCCTTGTCCTGCAAAACACGTAAATCTTAGAAGTAAACTATGGCCTGTAGTTGACAGGCGATTGCCCAGCAAGGATTTTGCAGTTCAGACAATCAACGTTACGAAGGTTTACCGTGTGGGGCACATTGATTACCCCGCCCTGAGAGGCGTCAGCTTGAAGATTGGAAAGGGGGAATTTGTTTCCATAATGGGGCCTTCCGGAAGCGGCAAATCGACACTTCTGAACGTGATAGGAGCCTTGGATCCACCCACCACAGGCAGAGTGATCATCGATGGGGTCGACCTGAGAAAGCTTGGCGAAGACAAACTTGCTCTCCTCCGAAATCGGAAGCTAGGTTTTTGCTACCAATCCTTCAACTTGATTCAGAGACTAACATCAGTCGAGAATGTGGAGATGCCGCTAATCTCTAGAGGTATACCTGAAAAGATTCGTAGGAGCAAATCGCTGAAGATGCTTAGTGCGGTTGGGTTGACGGGGAAGGGGAACAAGCGACCGGCCGAGCTTAGCGGTGGAGAGCAGCAACGGGTCGCGATCGCTAGAGCCCTAGTCACACAACCAGCTTTGATAATTGCCGATGAACCCACCGGCAACTTGGACTCGAAGACCACTCATGAACTGGTCAATCAGTTCGTCCAAGTGAACAAGGAATTCGGAACCACCATACTAGTTGTCACTCACAACGCAGAAATCGCAAATAGGACGCAGCGGGTCATCTCGCTCAAGGATGGGCTAATCGAAAAAGAAGAATATCTCCAGCGAATAGACTCTTATTCAATGGGGTAAGGCATATGCAACTTGTTGATATGTTCAAGCTAGCGTCCAAGGCACTGATTGATAGAAAGATCCGCAGTGTCCTAACGATACTTGGAATAACAGTAGGTTCAGCTATCATTCTGGCCCTAATCGCAAGCTCAAGCGGACTCAGCGCGGGGATCACGAGCAATATTGAGAAGACTGGAGCAAATGTTCTAACAGTACAGAATGCTAGAGGATTCTTCGTAAGTGGATCAACAAGCCAATACCAAGGATCAACAAGCCAATACCAACTGAGTCAAATTGACTTGGATTATCTCAAAACCGTATCTGGAGTGGTCGGAGTCTATCCGTACTACAGCTACAGTGCTTCTATAAACAGCGGAGGGTCTGCACTTCGAGCGAGTATTGTTGGAATAGACCTATCCGCTCTACCAGTACTCTACAAGGGATTAGCAGTTGCTGCAGGCCGCATCCCACTCTTCGGTGATACAACCTCTGCTGTTGTAGGGTGGGGAATAGCAAACCCGACATCAGGAACGCCCATTGATGTCAATCAAATGGTTTCCATGTCGATATCAGGAATTAGCGGCAGCAAAGGGGCTGTTTCCTACGCCGTACTCGCGACCGCCATTCTCCAAGAATATGGCACGACACTCTTTGCAAATATTGATGACTCTATTTACATTTCATTGCAAGCGGCGCAGTTCCTCTCTAAGACTCCATATTTCTCGGGGATCTATGTTGTCGTCGATAACACGGACAATGTCGCAAATGTTCAGACTGCTATTCAGACGTACTACGGGAATAATGTTCGAGTGATAAGCCCCGGACAGATTCTATCCAGCATTCAGGGAATCACGGGACAACTGACATTGTTCTTAGGTAGTATCGGAGCGGTTTCCTTGTTTGTGGCAACTGTGGGAATAGTTAACACAATGTACGTTTCAGTAATGGAGCGCACAAGAGAAATCGGGATACTGAAAGCCCTAGGTTACAGACCGAAACAAATAATGGGCATGTTCCTGTCAGAAGCTGCGTTAACAGGAGTAATAGGAGCCTTCTGTGGGCTAATTCTTGGTTACGTGTTAGCATTCCTCATGGGAGGATTGCTCGGTGGACTTGGAGGAGGGGCGGGAGCATTCGGAGGAGGACGAGGAGGAACAACTATGACAATCCAACCTGTATTCTCGACTGAACTCATCATCTTCTCATTAGTGTTCCCGGTCATACTAGCTACCATAGCGGGACTTTACCCGGCATGGAGAGCCTCAAAGATGAACGCGGTTGCCGCATTGAAGTATGAATGAGCGAACTTGCCTTGCTAATGCTCGGAATGCTCTCGATCTACATGAGCTCAAACAGAAGAAAACGAACTCTGAGAACTGAACTTAGCCTTCAAAATAGTTCAATCTCATTCAGAGGCTCACTGGGATTGAAAAATCGGGTCACGAAAGGACATTAGGATTGCGTGGGAGCGCGAACAAACGACCGACTAGAAACAGTCGTTGGAAGCAGGAACGAATAGCCCGAGCTGAAGGGACTTGCCGAGCCGAAGAATACGTCCATGAGATAGCGCAGAATCTCGTAAAGTATTCCGATCACTCCGCCGTTCTGACGTCCCTGATTCGGAGACTGCGGAGTGGCTCTCCTGACTTGGACCTTGGAGGTTATGTGGGCCATGTAAGGCGACCCGGGTCTACTACTGTCAATCGCAGATGCCTTCACGAGCAGCGTGTAGTTTCCCGGAGCGACGTTCCCCTTGAACACCACTAAGAGGCTGAAGGGTCTTGGTATGTTTGGATCGATTTCACCCAGGTAAGCGCTGGACAGGGTGCTTGGAACCAATTCAGCCGACTCTACGGTCACGTTTGCGTTGAAAGCTGCTAAGTTACCTCTATTGAGCAGGTTGCCTGACAGCGTCGCGTTGCCGCCAGGGACTGTAGTTGCTGGTGTGACTTGTACACCGTACAGAACGAGGTTGATCCAGCCTTGAACAGAAAAGCTGACAGCGTGAACCTCCTGGGTGTAAGATATGTCTCCTAGCTGTCTGTAGGTCACGGTTATTGAGCCCTGATTTGAAGTCCCAATGGCCGCGGTTGGCGCATATACCTGAAAGTTGATCGTAACCGACTGGCCCAACCCGATTGTGTCATAGTGCCAGTGACTGCCTCCATACATCGTCAAACCAGAGGGAATAGACAGAGCAATATCGACATCGTAAATTGTCGAATAGAAGTCATTCAGGACGCTGACTGTGACATTGTTGTTGAAACCGGCTGTCAACGTTTGTCCCGTCAGCGTGACGGTCAAGTGTGGAGCGTTTTGGGCTTGCCCGACCTTTGTTGACCCGGCCAATAGGAGAAGTAGCGCCAAACAGATCAAATGGCGGGAGGTTTTCAATTCCTATCTCATTTCCTGAAGCACTTTGATTCTTGACTCTAAACTTGGATGTTTGCCGAAGACCTTGTGCAAGCTGCTGCCCCCGACCAAATTGCAGGTACACATAGAGTTTGGCATCGATTGC
>Ga0315282_10015206_pt1 | contig 11384 bp, 10 predicted proteins | sample YL17G07_20_MG_FD_203693 | JGI IMG/M metagenome (GOLD analysis project Ga0315282, IMG submission 203693) | Sediment microbial communities from Yellowstone Lake, YNP, Wyoming, USA - YL17G07_20 | ecosystem: Environmental > Aquatic > Freshwater > Lake > Sediment | place: USA: Wyoming | collected...
CTTGGCCCATTCAAAGGCTGCGTTCAGATTGACGTCGGGCGTCTTGACCTGAAGGGAGCTTGCCCGCAGATCCCGGTAATGGTCTTTTGAAGAACGATAACACGATTCGGGATTTGCCTCGAGGCGCTCGTAAATCTCTCTGACCTCATCGCGCGGCCCTTTCCCCCCCGCCATGATGATCGGGATGTATTTTCCCTTGACCGTGTCGATATTTTTAATCTCAATTATGAATTGGCTGGGCGAGTCGGAGAGCATGTGGGCCGGAGTATAAGAAATGCCCCGAGCCGCCGGCGAGCCCACAAGGCCGTGATTCGTCCTCGTGGGCTCGGAAATCAGATAGGCTTTGAGGTTTTCGTCCCAGTCAGCGGACTGGCCCCCGATCCCGGCCGGCCACATCGGCTGGAGCACAGGGACGAGGCTGCAGATGATGGACACGGGCTCGGCGGCGTCGACTTCGAGGAGAATCAGGGCCCCCGGGTCATCGATCGCGGCAATGTAGTTGGCTTTGATGGTAAAGGATTGAGAGGTAAAGGTGATGGTCGTCACCTCAGGCGTGACAGTGATAGAACGGGCGGTATCTTTTCCTTCGATGGGGACCGTGCTCGAACCAAGAAGAAAGGAGAATTCAAAATTGCGGAAGAGCTTGAGAGGATAAGCCCAGGCTTCGAATGAGCCGCTCTCGAGACCCAGGATGGCGAATTTTCGTCCCACCTTGTCAAAATACGTCCGCGGCTGGGCCAATCGCTCGAGCTTCAAGTCACCGGGCTCAAGCTTGAAAAAAGGGATCAATCCCTCTTGGGCCTGGGACACGGGGGCTGCAATGCTCAAAAGGCACAAAACAACGAGGAGAAATACCTTTTTCATGGACGCCTCGAACCGGATTATTCCCTCTTTGGCTTATAACAAATCAGGCCTCGCCGAAGTCGGGCGCTTTGAACTTGGCGTCGCTGGTCAAAACGACTTCGCCGTTAACCGTGTAGCGATCCAGAACGAGAACCCGGTAGACGCGTCGGGCGGATTCGATGAGGATGATGATCGCGCAGATCATGATGATGCCGGTCAGTGTCACATTGACCATGCCCAGGAATCTCTTGCCTGGGACGGACACCAGGGGCAAGAAGCTGTCCATGATATTGCGCCAGCCGGCATAGAGGGTGGTTGTCGCCACAAAAGCCAGCGGGACAAGAGTCACCCAGACATAACGGACCTTCCCGGCATTGACGACGGCCGCCGTAGCCACGGCCAGGGCCACCCCCGCGAGGAGCTGGTTGGCCGTCCCGAACATGGGCCAGATCGTGCTAATATTGCCGGTCCAGATAAAATAGGCCCAGCTGAAAACCACCAGAAAAGTTGCGAAAAAAGAGCCGGGCAGCCAATTCGTCCTCTCGAGGGGCTTGTAGATTCTTCCACCGAACTCGTGGACGAGAAAACGGGCAATCCGCGTCCCCGCATCGATCGTCGTCAAGATGAAGAGCGCCTCGAACATGATCGCAAAGTGATACCAGTAGGACATCAGGGTCCGCATCCCCGGAAGGGCGGAAAAGATCTGGGCGAATCCCACCGCCAGCGAGACCGCCCCGCCCGGCCGTGCCACGACGTTCTCTCCGACCTGTTTGGACAGGTCGGCCAGGTTCACCGGCGACATTCCCAGCGTCGCGAACTTGTCTGGGGTCAGGTTGATGGCAAAATAGTCTGCCGGGAAGAGCGAACAAGCGGCAATGAGGGCGATGACGCTGACGACAGACTCCACCAGCATGGCGCCATAGCTGATCATCCTGGCATCGGATTCTCGAAATAGCATCTTGGGCGTCGTCCCGGAAGAGACCAGGGAATGAAATCCCGATATGGCGCCGCAGGCTATGGTGATAAACAAGAATGGGAAAAGCTTTCCCGGGATGATCGGACCGTTGCCGTGCACATACTGGGTGAAAGCAGGCATTTTGAGCGTCGGATGGACGATAAAAACTCCCAGGATCAGGGCGAGGACGGTGCCTATTTTCAAATAGGAGCTGAGATAGTCCCTGGGAACAAGAAGCATCCAGACAGGAAGGACAGAGGCCAGGAAGCCGTAGACGGCAATGGCGATCACGATTCCTTCGCGGGAAAGAGTGAATACAGAGGCGAGGGAGGAATGCGCCACCGTGTTGCCGAGGATGACCGCGGCAAAAACGCCGATGACCCCGATAACGCTGGCCTCGGCGACCTTCCCCTTGCGGAAGTTGTGCATCCAGAAGCCTACGAATATGGCAATCGGAATGGTCATGCCTATGGTGAACGTCCCCCAGGCGCTTTCTTTGAGGGCGTTGACAACGGCCAAACCCAGGCCAGCCAGAGCAACAATGATGATAATCAGGATTGCCACTGAGGCGATCGCACCTGCGAGGGGGCTGACCTCGTGCCTGGCAATCTCGGCCAGGGACTTGCCCTTGCGGCGGATGGAGGCAACCAGGATCATAAAGTCATGGACGCCACCGGCGATGACCGCTCCGAGGACCATCCAGAACAACCCGGGCGCGTAGCCGAACTGAGCAGCCAGGACAGGGCCGATCAGCGGGCCGGCGCCTGAAATCGCCGCAAAGTGATGGCCGAAGAGAACAAGCTTATTGGTCGGGTGATAATTATGGCCATCGTTAAGTAAATGGGCCGGAGTCGTCCTGCTGTCATTGAGAGCCAAGACCTTAGCGGCTATGAAGGCGCTATAATAGCGGTAAGCCAGGGCGAAAAAGATGAGCGCAAAGAGGATAATCGGGACCGCGTTCATGCTTGGTTCAACCTTGTTCTATTATACACCCGACGTCCAACCTTTTTGGGCTTTAGATTCACAGCTTATACCAGAGAGAAATATTTCTGTCAAATGAATGAAGTTCGTCCATCTTGTCTTTCTCGTCGTCTCGTCAAGAGAAGATCCTGGCCAGGCCGAAGAAAAGAAAAAGCACCCCGGTGATGAGGGCGGCGAACCGGGCGATGATACGAAGAGTCGCGGACGAAGACAGATAGCCCACAAATAGATAGGGAACGAGGAAAACCGAGGTCACCAGAAAAAAGACAAAAAAGAAGATGAGGCCATACCAGATCCTCCCGGTAACAAACACATCTGCAAAGGCAGCCAGAAAGGGTGGACAAAAGTTGAAGCCCATGAACATTCCGAAGAGAAAGGGGGCCCGCGCTTTCTGCCAAAAAGGCGAAAGAGCTTTGCACAAACTCAGGTTTGGAAAGCCTCCCTGCAGTCCGAAGAGCACCATGAGGACGGCCAACCCCGGGAAAGAGAGGCCGATGACAAGATCGGGGCTTTTTGAGCCGAATCGGGCTCCCGCCCAGCCCACAATCAAGCCAAAGAGGAGATAGGCGATGAGACGGCCGGCGATGAACTGAAGGAAAGGCATGACCTTCGCGCGGAAGGTCTTCATTTCCTTGGCCAGCATCAAGGGAAGAAACACCGGGGCGCAATAGCCCAGGCAGACCGCGCCCGTGGAAAGGCCGAGCAGGAGAGCCTTGAGAACCGGTTCGAACATCGGCCCTCAGCGGGGAGGTTTGATCAGCTTCAGAGAGCCGGTTTTGGAGTCAAAAGTCCCTTCCCGGATCGGGATCTTCTTGCCCAGTTTTTCCGTCAATCCCGACTCGAAGGCGAAGAACAAAAGCGGAATCAGGACAATCAGCAGGTCGTCGGCCGGAAATGGCTGTTGACCAGAGGTTTCTTAGGCATCAAGCCTCCTTCACTCTATTCGGCGGGTTTGAAGGCCAGCTTGATCTGGATGATCTCGGGCCAGCTTCCCGTGCGCACCGGGGGGCCCCAAGTGCCCACACCGCAGGAAACATAATACTGCGTTTTCCCCTTGCGGAGGTAGCCCCAGTACTGCTCGTACATGGCCTTGTTTATGAAATTGATCGGAATGAGCTGGCCCGCGTGGGTGTGGCCCGAGAGCTGGATATCGATTCCCGCGGCCTCGGCATCCTCAAGATGGAAAGGTTGGTGATCGAGCAGAATGAGCGGCAGGCGGGTATCGACATTCTCCAAAATCTCCTTCAGCGATGCCCGCTTCTCTCCCCAACGCGGGGCAGAACGATCTCTTCGGCCGACGACATAGAAGCTATCCCTGATTTTCACCGCTTCATCCTGGAGGACTCTCACGCCTCCTCTGGTCAAGGAATCGATGTTCTTTTTGACGCCGCTGTAGTACTCATGATTCCCGGTGACCGAAAAAACACCCTGGGGCGCCTGGATTTGCTGGAAGGTCTGGATCATGGCCTCACCTTCCCCTCTCGGAACATACATGTCCATCACGTCACCCACCAAGACGACGAGGTCGGGCTTCAGGCTGTTGATCTTGCGGACGATCTTCTGTAACCGGGAATTGCGGTTGATCGTCCCTTGATGAAAATCCGAGGCCATGACGATGTTCACGGTCTGGAGCCCGGGGGAAGGTTTATCGATCCGGATCTCGAGCTTTCTGAGCCGGGGGAAAGCGGCATTGATGGCGCCTCCGATAATAATGAGCAGAACGGTCGCCAGGACAACCAGGAAAGTGATATGGGCCACGTGCTGAGGTTGCACTGTTACGGCTTTTGGGAAAAAATGAAAGAAATGGTTGGCCAACCTCATAAGATCGATCAGGAGGAGGATAAAAAAGGCGTAAAACATGAGGACAAAATAAATAGAACCCAGCCTGTCCAGAGATTCCGTCAGCCAACCCGGGATGATCCGCTCGAGGAAACGGGCAACAGGATAAGCCAGCACCAAGAATAGTAAAATGCCCAGGATGAGAGAACGCCCCAATCCCATTCCCACCGCACCCTGCCAAGCGCGGCGCAGCACGTAGAAATTGACAAGCGCGTAGATTGTCAGGGCGATGATCAAAAAGATAGCCATCCTGAGGCTCCTCATTAAGAAAACCAGTATACCCTAATTCGCAGAAATATAACCCAACGGGCTGAGTTGTGCCACAGTTTTTTTTGACTTTTACAGTTCACTGAATGCAGCCGGGTACTCAACGAGCCCGCCGGCCTCATCCAAAGTTCCCTTTCTGATCTCGAGGGCAAGGAAGGCGTCATCCGGCACTTCAAAAGGGGCTTTGATCTTCCACCGACTGGCGGGCACAAAACCGAACCTCGGATAATATTGGGGATGCCCGACAACAACGACGGATCTGTGCCCTAACTCCCTCGCCCTGGCCAGTCCTTCTCTGACGAGTCGCTTCCCTACGCCGCTCCTCTGGTACCTCGGCAGAACGGCCATGGGAGCTAGGGCCAGCGAACCAAACTCTTTCTTCCTGGCCTTTTCTCAATCTTCGATCCTGTTAAACCAGGCGATCTCCTCGAGTGTCTTTCTCTTTTTTTCTCCCTGGGGTGTTTTATCGTGGTAGCCCATGGCCATTATGGCCACGATTTTGTATTTGCGGGGGATTCTAAAAAAGCGACGCGCTTTTTTGAGGCTGAACCAGCCGATCCAGCACGTTCCCAGGCCCAGCTCCTCGGCTTGAAGCACAATGTGCTCTCCGGCGATGCCGCTGTCGATAAGATAAAAAGACACTCCCTGGACCTGTTTGCCCAGGCGGTTGGCCAGGACATCGGGACGGGCTAAGAGGAGGATCAGAACGGGGGCGCGGGCGGCGAAACGTGTCGGAGAATAGATCCCGGAAAAAACTTTTCCGGCGAATTGTTCTTTTATCTGGGGATCATCGATGATCAAGTAGCGCCAGGGTTGGACATGGCTGGCCGACGGTGCGAAACGGGCCGCCTCAATGCAGGCCAGGATCTTTTCCCTTTCGACGGGTTTGTCGATGTATTTCCGGATGCTTCTTCGGCTCCGGAGGAGTTGCTGAAATGGTGTTAGAAGCATTTGTTCCTGCTTACCCTCCGGCACAAAAACAGCCCCTTGCCTATTGGCACCGTGAGGCAATCGAACCTCTTGTCATGAAGCGCCTTCTCCATCATGGCTTTGATTGAATCGTGATGGCTGACGGCATTGTCCGCGACTAACAAAGCTCCAGGCACCAGCCTGCTTGAAACGAGGTCGTAACATTTCTCGTAAAGATGCTTTTCACAGTCCAAAAAACAGAAGGCCACGTTTTTCAATTTAGGTCCGAACTCTAGGAAGTCGCCCTCTATGAGGTCGATGTCATCTGAGACACCTGAGATCCGGAAAGTTTCTTTTGCCAGAACGACCTTTTCGGGGAGGATTTCGTAGGTCCTGAGCTTAATCCCGCGGCCCTTAAGAGCTAACCACAGCCATAACGAGGAATACCCTGCGCTTGTCCCTATTTCGATGTAATCTCCTTCTGGACCACATGCGGCCAAGAGCGCAATAAACTTCCCCGTTTCAGGAGGAATCTGGCGGAGTCTCTTCAGCATCTCGGTCCCGTCCGTTCTATCCTTTTTATCAAGCGCCTCAAGATACTCCATCCTGGCTCTTAGGGCTGCCGGTATCTCTTTAAACATTCAGGAAGCTCCCAGGCTCATGCAGGGCCGGAGACAGAGATCACACTTCGCCGAGCATCATATCCGCGGCCATTGATAGATGTCAATACGCGGTCGACCTCACCGTTGACTCCCCCCGTTGAACGCTAACCCCTGGCCAATCAGCCCCCCCGGCCCGGAGCCGCTCTCTAGCGGCATGCGATTTGAGACGCTTTCGAAGCAGAAAAAACATTTGAATAAGACGCCTGTTTTTTGGTATATTCGAATTGACAGAACTCTGACCAGGGAAAAATCGTATTTTATAACAGGAGGTCATGATATGAGAAAATTCACCGTTTTTGGACTCATCATCTTATTTGCCGCGTTCTCTGCCGTATCCTGCGGCAAGGCGGGCGCTCCCAAGGCGGGCTCCGCCAAAGCCGAGTCCATGCTCAACCTTCTTCCTAAGGAATCTCGAGGTGTGGTCATGATGGACCTTCACAGGATCCTGAACACGGAATTTGCCGACAAGGCCATCAAAGACCCCAAGAGCGCCGAGAAATACCAGGAATTCGTTAAAGAATCCGGAATGGACCCTCAGAAAGACGTCTACTTAGTAGCCGTGGGCATCATGGCTCAAATGGATGGAATGAAGGAACCGGAGCCGGCCATCGTAGCCAATCTCAGGTATAACAAGGACCTGCTCTTGGCGGCGCTCAAGAAGCAGGGCAAAGAAATGAAGGAACAAACATACGGCGGCGTCACACTTTATACCGGTAACTTGGAAGGAGCGGCGGGCAAGCCGGGTTGCGGGGCTTTCCTCGACGATTCCAACATCGTGCTCGGAAACGAGAAGACCGTCAAGGCGGTCATCGACGTTTTTCAGAAAAAAGCCGATAGCGTCCTCAAGAACGCTGAGCTGGCCGCCGTCCTCAAGAACACCAAAAAAGAGTCCATGGTCTGGAGCGCTTTCTTTTTTCCGCCGGAAGCGACCAAGGAGCTTGCCGCCAAGAACCCCATGCTCAGCGCTCTGGAAGGCGTCACCTCACTGACACTCTCCTTTGATTACGCCGACAAAGCCTTTCAGGCTAAGATCAGGACAAGCGGCGGCGACGAAAAAAAGAACAAAGGACTGGCTGACCTATTGAACGGATTGAAGACGCTCGGGGCGGGAGCCGCCGCCAAAGACCCAAACATCGCCGACCTGCTGGGCAGAATCGAGATCGGCTCGGGACCGGATCATGTGGAGATCTCCGCTAACGTCCCCGAAGAACTGATCAACAAGCTCAAGGCGACCGCGGAACAGAAGGTGAAGGGAATCATGCAGCCTCAAGCGGAAGAGAAAAAAGAAGAGAAAAAAGACTAGTCCTCGAAAATATATTCTTTATAGGTAAAGGCCAGACAGGCCAGGGCCAGGAAGGCGGCCGTCAGCAGCGCGAGCGCCAGGAGAGCGAGTCCGGGTCGAGTCGGTTCGAGCCGGAAGAGAAGAAAGGAAAAACCTCCGCTCGGATAGGAAGGCAGGAGAGACTTCAGATAGTGGACAATCGAGAAGCGCTGGGTTGAGCCCGGAAAATACTGGATGACACTCTCCCACCCGAAACCAAAGACGAGCCCGAGCAAAATCGCTCTTTTCATGATTGTTCCCAACAAAGTGAAAAAGGCCGTATAGCAGATCAGCCCAAGGACAAGGACTCCCAAATACCTCAGCAGCTCCGGATAGAGAGAGACCGTCAGAAGCCTGCTGCTGTTCAAGATCATAAACGACAAAACCAGGCTGACGGCCATCATGATGACTATGAGAAGGGTGTAGGCGGCGTACTTGCCCAGGATGATGGCTGACTTTGGGATTGGCCTTGTCGCCAGGTAGGGCAGCGTTTTGCCTTCCAGTTCTTCAGAGCAGACCGAGGTTCCGTAGAAGAGGGCCAGGATCAGAACCAGGAACTGCAGATCAAAGACCATGAGAATGTTGGAGAAGACGGACGTCACCGAAACGGACGGATTCGAGCTCAGAATCTGATTGACCTTGATAACCAGGACCAGGACAACCGGCAAAAGGCTCAGAAAGAAAAAGACTTTTGTCTTCTTAGCCCTCCTCGCCAGAAAAAGAAAGAAGGAAAAGACTTCTCCCACCGACCTGATGGTTAAGCTTCCTTGAGTGCTTTTTGGTTCTGCCATCTTATTTCCCCACCAGGTAATCGAAAACAGCCTGCAGGTTATCATCCGGCGAGGTGATCTCTTCCACCTCGATCCCGTTGTCAAGCAGGAGCGCGGGCAGGAGCCCGAAGAGTTTATCACGGTTATGGGTCTCCACGGTCAGCGTCTCCGGCTCGGGGCCGAAGGTCACTTTCAGGATAAAATCCTGGGCGATGAACTTGGAGGCCAGTTCCCGGGGCCGGCTGCATTTGATCGAGATAATATGAGGATGGGATTCTATCAGGTCTCGGATATAGTGAATGTCCCCCCGGGCCAGGATCTTGCCCTGGTGGATGAGGACAATGTTTGAGGTCATGGCTTCGATCTCGGGCAGGACGTGGCTGGAGACGATGATCACCTTTCCCTGGGATTTATAGTCCTTGACCAGGTGGATCAGTTTTCGTTTGCCCAACGGATCGAGTCCGTTCAGGGGTTCGTCAAGGATGATGATCTCGGGATCGTGAGCGATGGCCTGGGCGAATTTTAGTCTCTGCCGCATCCCCCGGCTGTAGGCCCTTATCAGTCGGTCTTTGTCGTTGAGGAGCTCGACAATTTCGAGGGCCTTCTCGGCCCGCGTTTTTATCTCCGCCGGGGAAAAGTGAAAGAACTTGAGCAGCCCGGCGATGAATTCCCAGCCGGTGACCTCCTCGTAGAATGAATCCTGTTCCTGGCAGAACCCGATTCGAGCGAACAGTCCAAAATTATTCCAGACCCGACTGCCGGAGATCCTGACCTCGCCGATGTTCGGTTTCATCTGGCCGGTCAGGAGTTTCATGAAGGTTGACTTACCGGCGCCGTTCGGTCCCAGCAGACCGGTGATCCCGGCTTCGATTTGGAGGCTCACATCGCTCAGGCCCAGTACGTTGCCGTACCACTTGGACAGGGCCTTGGTCTCGATGACGGCCGTCATTTGATGACCTCGACACCTTTGATCTTCTTGCGCAGAACCAAGACGGTGAGGGCACATACGGCCGCCAGGACCAGAAAAGAATAGAACCAGGGGACGGCATACTGAGCTTTCTGCTGGAAGAGAAGGGCTCCCATCTGCTGGAGATTGACCTTCAAGGAAAAAAGGAAGACGTAAGGGGTCCTGAAGATTTCGTTAAGAATCGCCGAGATGATATCGGAAAATAAATAGACCGCGAAAATAAGTACAGCAACGTATCTCTTGTTCTTGCTCAGGGAGGACAGAAGCAGAGTGTAAGAGGCAAAGAAAACTGTGACCAAGAGAGAATATATGATAATAGAAAGCAGTAGCCAGGGGTAGGCCACAACAAAGGCGAAGCTGGCCGCGAAAATGAGCTTGAATAGAAAGAATACAAGCCCGGGGACAAGCGTCAAGATCAGGAGGAAGAAAAGGAGGATCGAAGCCTTGCCCAGGAAATAATCCTTTGTCTGGATGGGCCTGGAGAAATAAAGCTGGAGGGCATTGTTCTTGAGGTCATCGGAGATCAGGCGCGCGCCGCCGAAAACGAGCAGCATGACCATCATGAAGAGCAGAAAATCGCCGGTCAGATAGGATTTGAAATAGCCCGGGTTGATCTGGAGGATCTTTTCTGATCCCTTGATCATAAAACGGAAATTTTCCATGCGTTCCGAAACATAAATTCCGACCAGATAAATGATGCTCGGGATGAGCGAGAAAACGAAAAAGAGGCGAAAGCCCTTGATCTTGAAAGTGAGCTTGATCCCGGTCCGGGTGATCGGCCACCAGGGAAACCTGGTCTGCAGGAGATGGCCGTCCCAGTGAGTGTAACCCTTCTCCCTGATGGTCATCAATCCACTCCCACCGCCCGGGCGAAGAGGTCTTCGAGCGAGGTTTGGCTCCGGATGAATTGCCGCACTTGGACCTGGGTCTGCCTGGCGACCTCAAAAATTCTCATCTTGTCCTGATCGGCGGGCATGTAGATTTTTAAGATCTTATCTTCCGTCTCCTCGACCTTGCAGCCAAGGTCTCTGAGCTTCTTGACAAAATCCTCGGATTCACCCTTGATCTTGAGCTCAAACAGCCGGTAGTTGATCTCTCTGAGCTCCTGGATATCCCCCTGGGCCGCCACCTGCCCTTTGTTGAGAATGACGACGTAGGCACAGATGGATTCGATATCCGAAAGAATGTGAGAACACAGCAAGACCTGGATGTCCTTCTTCGAGGAGACGTCCCTTATCAGTTCGAGAATTTCGGTCCGGCCGTGCGGGTCGAGGTTGCTCGTCGGCTCATCCAGGAATAGGATCCTGGGGTCGTGGACGAGGGCCTGAGCCAACTTCAACCGCTGCTTCATTCCGGCAGAATAGGTCTCCAGAAGCCGGTAGCGGGACTCCCCCAGCCCGACGTAGAAAAGAACCTCGTGGGCCCTCTTCATGGCCTCCTGGCGGGGCATCCCCGAGAGCTCGCCGAAATAGGAAGTAAAAGAAACGGCATCCATACCCGGGATAAAGCAGTCGTCCTCGGGCATGTAACCCACGGCGCGGCGGATGAGCGGCTGCTCCTGCCTGATGTCATAACCCAAGATCCTCCCCTCCCCTGCGTCCGGGGCAAGAAAGCCCAGGAGAATCCGAAGAAGCGTGCTTTTCCCGGCGCCGTTCGGCCCCAGCAGCCCGACCGCTCCCTCCTCCAGGCTGAGGCTGACGCCATGGAGGGCCCGGAGCTTTCCGTAGCTGAATGATAAGTCCTTGACTTCTATGCTCATCTCAGATGGAGGCAGCCTCTTATTAAACAACCCCGGACTCACGTCCGGGGAATTTAATCCAATGCAAGCTTCGCTTGTCCTAAGTCTTCTCTTTCCTGGTACCTCACATAT
>Ga0315282_10015207_pt1 | contig 11383 bp, 8 predicted proteins | sample YL17G07_20_MG_FD_203693 | JGI IMG/M metagenome (GOLD analysis project Ga0315282, IMG submission 203693) | Sediment microbial communities from Yellowstone Lake, YNP, Wyoming, USA - YL17G07_20 | ecosystem: Environmental > Aquatic > Freshwater > Lake > Sediment | place: USA: Wyoming | collected...
GGATCTCGTTGAAGATCTTCTGAGCGTCGAAGGGGCCATAGTAATCGCCGACGCCGGCGTGGTCGCGGCCCACAATCAGGTGGGAACAGCCGTAGTTCTGGCGGAAGACGGCATGCAGCAGCGCCTCACGCGGACCGGCGTAGCGCATCTCCATGGGGTAGCCGCCCTGCACCACCCGGTCCTTCCGAAAGTACTTGTTCACGAGCACGTCGATGGCCTTCACCCGCACTTCCGCCGGGATGTCCCCGGACTTCAACTTGCCCACCAACTGGTGGATATAGACCCCGTCGCACACCTCGATGGCGATCCAGGCCAGGTAGGCGTGGGAGCCGTGCATGGGGTTGCGGAGTTGCAGCGCCGCCACCGTGCTCCAGCCGCGTTCTTCAAAAACTCGCCGGGCTTCCACCGGGCGCTGGTAGATGCCCGAGAACATTTCCGGGTAGTAGGACTCGGAGAGCACCTTGACCGGACCGGCCAGGTTCACCGGACCCTGCTCCATCACCTTCTGCACACCGGGATGCGCCGCGTCCGTCGTCCGGAACACCTGCTGGCACTCGTGTTGCTTGTCGATGCCGTACTTCTCGGTGACCTTCATGGTACCCATGATGGCCTCCGTTTCAATGTCCCACAGCGCCACTTCTTCGCCGATGGCGATTGAGCCGGCCAGCTCTTCCTGGGCCGACAGCGTAATGGGGATGGGCCAGAACAGACCGTTCTTGCTGGGCATGCTGTAGGTATCGCAGCAGCCCTGCCAGTCTTCTCTGCCCATGAAACCGTCCAGCGGCGTGAACGCGCCGATCCCCATCATGATCAGGTCGCTGGTTTCCCGGCTGGTCATGGGGACCTTTTTGAGATACTGGGCCTTTCTTGCCTCTTCCTCTCTGGCGGGGCCCTCCAGAAGAAGGGGCTTCAGTTCGCGACTCCCATGCGGGAGTACCAACTTGCTCATTCGGAACCTCCTGTTGAATCCTGCTGTTGTCCTATTGGACCGCAAACGACACTTTCAGATACTTTCATCTCAATCATAAATCCTTTCCCCTGCCCTTGTCATTGCACCCAGTCGATTTTTTCAGTCTCGGCTCTGACCTGTTGCAAATCTACACACCCCGCCCCGGGGCATGCTTCTGCCCCCGGAAACGCCACGCCGCCCCAAGGACCCCTGGCGCCCATTCCGGCGTGGCCAGGACGTGCAGGTGGGTGTAGCTGGCCCAGACACTGCCCGCCACCACACCGTCGCGTCCGGGGTAGCATCCGGCGCCGCGCTGGACGGCGCAAGCAGTCACCGGCATCTCCCCTCCCGACGCCACCCTGGAATAGTGGAACTCGTGCCCCCGCAGCGTCAGACCCACCGGGAAGAATGGGTTCGCTTGGTCCACCGACAGCAGGGTGTAGCCGTGTCCTTGAGGGCTCGGGCAGACCTCCACCTCGAAGGGGAGCACCCCGGCCATGGGATACCGCCTCCCCTCCCACCGGATGGCCCTGGACAACAACATCAACCCGCCGCATTCAGCGTAGATGGGCAGGCCGCTTTGAGCGCACTGCTTCAGAGACTCCAGGAAGATCGTGCGAGCCGAGAGCGCCGCGCCATGCGTCTCCGGAAACCCGCCCCCGATGTAGAGGGCGTCCAGATCTCCGGGCAATGCGCTCCCCGACAATGCCGGCAGCGGCGCCAGCTCAGCCCCGGCCCCTTCCAGCGCCTCCAGGTTCTCGGGATAGTAGAAGGTGAAGGCGGAGTCTCTCAGGTAGCCCACCTTCAGCCCTTGCCCATACAGCGCCGTGGGACATGCTTCAGCTTGTCCAAGGGCAGGCGCCCGGAGGGCGACCGCCCGAATCCGCTCAAAATCCAACCGCCCCTCCACCAGCCCCAGGACGTTCTGCGTCAGCTCCTCGATGCGCGGGTGTTCCTGCGGAGTCACCAGCCCCAGGTGGCGGCCAGGGAGCAGCGCCTCACTCTGCGCCCTGGGCAGGACGCCCAAAATGGGCAGGCCGCACACGGACTCGACCGCCTCGCGCAATACCCGTTCGTGCCGGCTCCCGGCCACCTGGTTCAGGACCACACCCGCAATCCGGACCTCCGGGTCAAGTCTTTGGCACCCCAGCACACAGGCTGCCGCGGTGCGGGTCACCTTGGTCGCATTCACCACCAGAATGACCGGCGACCCCAGGGCCTTGGCCAGTTCTGCTGTGCTGTGAGTCCCCTCAGGATCCACGCCGTCATAGAGCCCCCGGTTGCCCTCGACGATGTTCAGACCGCCCGGCAGTGCGTGACGCGCGAAGGAGGCCACCGCCGTGGGGAACCCCATCAGCCAGGTGTCGAGGTTGCGAGCGGGGGCGCCCGAGGCCCAACTGAGCCAGGCCGCGTCGATGTAGTCAGGCCCCTTCTTGAAGGCCCGCACGGGCCCTCCGGCCTCTTGCGCGAGGAAAACCAGCCCCAGGGATACCAGGGTCTTTCCAGAGTCCCCGGAAAGCCCGGCAACCACGAGGCGCGGCAAGGAGCCAGATCCGCTCACTGGGCCTTCCGGGCGGCGGAAGTCATGCTCCCGGCAGCGTGCCTTCCTGGGGAGGAAGCTGGATGTAAGACCCGCCCAAATAGGCGTACACGCACCGGCCGGAGTCGATCAATAGCCGGATGGCCTGCTTGCAGTCCTCCTTGTTGCAGGCTTCCGCTCCGTGCTGCGCGATCATGGCCTTGGTCAGGTCGCCGGCTTTGAGGTTCTTCTTGCCGGCGTACTCAGCGATCATCTTGTACATGTCCTCGGCCAAGGTCTCAATCGGAATCTTTGCCATTAAAACGCCTCCTCGGGATGAGCAAAACAGCCTTCATTCTAGAACGCAGGCCGGGAGGGGTCAAGGCCACCGGGCCACGCGCAGCCGTGATGGAGCCTGAGGGGCCGGTTGCCGCGCCAAGGCCAACCCCAAGGCGTTAACAAGAGCTTGCCAGGCGGAGGCCAGGGATGTCGCGAAAGTCGGCGGCGTTCAAGGTCCACAACTCGGCATCCCGGGTGAGGGCGTGGGCGGCAATCGCGAGGTCCAGTTCCCGGCCGCGCGGGTGACGGACTGCCTTGTAAAGTTTGGCGGCCAGGGCGGCCTCCGGGGGGCCGAAGGGGAGGGCTGATTGGCTGGGGAAGAGGGCCTCCTGGGCGGCCAGTTCCTGGCCCAGCCGGGGCCCGCGCAACCACTCGAAGAGCACCAGCGAAGGAACCAGCAGGCGCTCACCCTGTTCGATGGCCTTACGGAGCCGGGCCGCCGAGCGCTTGGGTCCGCTGAGGCTGTCGATCAGTACGGAGGTGTCCAGGATGATCACTGTTTCACCGATCTTCGGCCGCCCGCGCGGCGGGCCTGGCGGAGCGCTTGGAGTTCGCGGTCCACCTGGCTGGCCGGGCGGGACGGGATTTGGGGAACCACCTGGTCGAAGACCCCGAGCATGCGGAGACGCTCGCGCTCGCTGAGCTTTCCGACCCGCTCATAGTAGTCGTGGATGGCCTCGCGGACCACTTCGCTCTTGGGCTTAGCGAGGCGTTCGGCGGCCTCGCGGAGGCGGGCGATGGTCATCTGGTCCAGGGTGAAGGTGACCTTGACCGTTGCCATACCGATACCATACTACCATATAGCCGCTCGCCCTGCGCCCGCTGGCGAAAACCAGTGGGGCGGCGCCCCGGCGCCGCTACCGGCCCCCCGGCCGGCATTTTCACGCTCGTGGGTGCCCACCCGGCCATGAGGGTTTGCCTTCTGATTTTTAAAATGGGCCAGACAAGCTCAAGCTCATCCCACAAGGCGTCCGGCCCGCCCCGGAGACTGAGGCATCGCCAGTGATGGCGAACAGCGCTTGACAGCCAAGGCCGCTTTCCGACCTAATGATTAGGATTGTGGGAGTGACACCCGTCGAGCGTCTTCGGTCGGTCGCATACTGGCTCATCCCGCCGCTGGTGTGCCTGGCGATCTACTGGCCCGGGCTGATCGCGTGGTTTCAGCAGGACGATTTCGCCTGGCTCTTGCTGCTCGACGAGGTGCGGGGAGGCCGTTCCATCGCCTCGGCGCTCTTCCAACCGACGGAGGCGCAAGGAAGCCTGCGACCGCTCGGCGAGCGCGCCTATTATCTGGGATTGCGGGCCCTTTTCGGCCTGAATCCGCTCCCGTTCCGGGTGCTGGCGTTCCTGGTGCAATTCGGCAATATAGCGTTGGCGATGATGATCGTGCGACGCATCACCGGTTCGCAATGGGCCGCTCTGATGGCCGCGATATTGTGGATCGCCAACAGCAAGCTGTTCCTGGTCATGAGCTGGTCCGCCGAATTCATGCTGATCCTGTGCGGCCTGTTCCTGTTGCTGGCTCTGGACCAGTTCCAGCGCTACGCCGCAGGGGGCGGACGGCGGCATCTGGTTTGGTGCTGGGTGGCGTTTCTCGTCGGCTTCGGCGCCCTCGAAAGCAATGTGATCTTCCCCCTCCTGGCCGCCAGTTGGGCATTGCTGTTCGCCCGGAAGCATGTTTGGAAGACTCTGCCGATGTTCGGCGTCTCGGCCTTGTACACGGTGGTGCACATGATGGTCGCTCCCAAGCCGAGCGCGGGCGTCTACGCCATCAAGATCGGCGGGCATATGCTGAAGACCCTGGGCACTTACTGGTGCTTCTCTTTCGCTCCCGTCGCCCTGAGCATCTTTACGCCGTTTCCCGAATGGGTGGGGGAGGCGGGAGCATGGGTGTTCACGTTGTTTGCAGCAGCCTACGTGGTCTGGCAGTTGCGCCGGGGCCGCCGGGCGCCCGTCTGGTTTCTGTGCTGGTTCGGAATCACGATCCTGCCGGTACTGCCGCTGCCCGGGCACATCTCGGATTACTATCTGACCTTACCGGTACTCGGCATTGCCATGCTGGGCGCCGATGCCCTGGTGGAAGCCTGGAGCTCCGGGTGGGCGTGGCGAAGCGTGGCCGGGATTCTCGCGATCTTCTATCTGATGGGACAAGTGCCGACAGCCTACGGGGGAAGCTATTGGTGGTATGAGCGCAGCATCCGCGGCCGGAATTGGTTGAACGCCGCCGTGGAAGCTCCCCGCCGGCACCCCGGCAAAGCCATCGTATTCACAGGCTTCGACAACATGCTGTTCTTCAATGCGGTTACCCACCCAGCGCTGGACCTGCTGGGCGTTTCGGATGTCTGGATCGCGCCCGGAACGGCCAAGGAGGTGGGGGAAGACGACCCGTCCGCACCGAATGCAGCGCGCCACATCATGTCGCCCGAGCTTGCCAGCACGCTGTTTGAGCGAGGCACACTGGTGGTCTATCACATCGCTGGCCGCCAGGTCTCACGGGTCGACGACCCGAGCCAATACTCACCTGCCTTGAAGGCTCTTTATCCCGCCTTCTTCATGGATCTGGGCGCTCGGGCAGGCGAGTGGCGCCTGGTCCAAGGTTGGTATGCCGTCGAGGACGGGGTGCGCTGGATGGGCCCGCGGGCGGTCATGTGGATCTCCTGCGCCGACCCCGCCAGCCGGGAACTGTTTTTGGCGGGCCAAGCGCCCCCCCAATTGTTCGCACACGGTCCAGCCAGGCTCTCCATCACCATGGATGGCAAAGCCGCTGGCTCGGCAACGCTCCTCGCGACCGGCCTGCAGTTCGACCTCTCTTTCCCGCTCCCTCCCGGCGTCGCGGGTAAGGACCGCGTGGAGTTGCGTATCGAATGCGACCGCAGCATCCGGGTTGCACCCGACGTCCGCGAACTCAGTCTCAGCTTCGGGCGCATCTTTGTCAGGAAGTCCGGAGCCGCCGCGAGTGGAGAGAGAAAACCGTGAGTGCAGCCTCCAGCCGCCTGGTCGTTCTCCTGCCGCTTTACAACGATTGGGCTCCCGTCGAGGTCCTCCTCACTGAGCTCGACACCGCGCTCCGGCCGGCCGGATTCGATCCCGAGGTGTTGATCATCGACGACGGCTCGACACAGCCCATCCCGGAGGCTCTGCGCACCAAGCGCTACGAGTTTCTGCGGCGAGTCGACGTGCTCCACCTGCGCGCCAATATCGGCCATCAGCGCGCCATCGCCGTCGGGCTGGTACACGTCTGGAAAAACCGCGACGCCGCCGCAGTCGCGGTCATGGATGCCGACGGGCAGGATCGCGCGGAAGACCTGGTCAAACTGCTGGAACGCTTCCGAGCCTGCGGGGGCGATCGCATCGTCTTCGCCGAGCGCACCCGCCGCCTCGAGAAGATGTGGTTCCAGACGCTGTACTACACCTACCGCTGGCTCCATCGCCTGCTCACAGGGGATCCCGTCAAGGTCGGCAACTTTAGCGTCGTTCCGCACGCCCGGCTTGGGCAACTGGCCGTCACGCCAGAGATCTGGAATCACTACGCGGCTGCCGTCATCCGGTCTCGCATGGTCTTCGAGACCGTGCCCATCGTCCGCTGGCGCAGAGAGCACGGCCGTTCCCATATGAGCCTGGTAAGTCTCCTGCTCCACGGCCTGAGCGCATTCTTCGTCTATGGCGAGATCCTCGGGGCCAGGCTGCTGCTGGGGGTGGGTGGCGTCGTGGCTGGCGGAGTGTTGCTCGGCCTGCTCGCATTCGGATCTTACCTGATCCGCCGGTGGGAGATTCCGGTGTGGTTGCCTTGGCTGGCGGGTTTCGCGGGCCTCGTGCTCCTGCAGATGCTTCTGCTGGCGCTGGTGTTGATCTTCATTGTCGTCGGATCTCGCGCGCACGCCCGGTTCCTGCCGGCGCGCGATTGCGGGTATTTCGAGGATCGCCTGGAAGCGCTCTTCGACGGCGCAAGGGCAGATGCATCGTCCGCTGCGGTAAACCCAGACCGTAGCCCGGATTTCTCTCCCCAGGCCTAGTGTCCTGTCCCGCCCGGAGATCATCATCGAAGAACCGCCGCCAAAGCCCGGCCGGTAGCTACTGTCTGTCCCGGAGGTTGGCGCCGCCGCGCCGCGCCCTGAAGGTGTGGCCGTGGGCCGCGCGGTTCAGTCCAGCGAATCGATGATGGTGGCCACCCGGGCCCTGAGGCTGTCGGGATCCGGGTTGAAGCGCTGTTGGAACGGCTCTGGGAGTGCGGCCTGAATCTCCTGGAAGGTCCAGAGACGGGCGGGCTTGACAGCTTGAAAACCCAGTGTGTCGGCTAGCCGGCAAGCCAGCCGGGCCAGCGCCAGAGGATTGAATTCTCCGGTGGTGGGCTCGGAGTGATGCCGCGCGGCGATTTCGTGAAACTCCTCTGGAAACTTCCACTCCTTCATGAGCCAGCGGCCGGCCTGGCAGTGATCCATGTCGAACAACTTGCGTTCCATCTCGAGGACGTCCCCGGCGTTCTGCTCGGCGACGGTCAGCAGCTTGCCGTACTCGGCGGGATAGGCGACCAGCAGGCCCAGCCTGCCGATATCGTGCAGCAGGCCCGCGGTGTAGGCGCGATCCAGGTGCACGGAACAGGAGGTGGCTAGTTCCTCGCTGAGCAAAGCGCAGGCCAGGCTGTGACGCCAGCAGCCCCGCAGGACCGCGATGCGCAGCGCGGCCTTGAGGTAAGAGCCCATCGCCACCGTGAGGGTGAGGGTCATCACCCGGTCCAGGCCCACCACGACCACCGCGTGCTTGACGGTTTCCACCTTGGAGGCAAAGCCGAACAGCGCGGAATTGGCCACCCGCAGGATGCCGGATGAGAAGGCGGGATCGGTGCGAATCAACTCGACGATGCGGCGGATGGGGACATCCTCTTTGGCCAGCAGTTGCAGCAGCTTGGTGGCGACTGCCGGAAACGACGGCAGTTGGCGCAAAGCCCAGGGGAGCTCTCGGGAGGTTTCCTTCCCGGTCTTCTCTGCTACGACACTCATAATCACCTGCTAGAGTATCGACAGAGACCGGGTTGGGCTTTAGCTTTCCATCCTTCGGGTGGTCGGGTTGAAGCGCAGGCGGCGTCCGGTGCGGAGGGCTTCCATGGCCATGCACAGCACGATGTTGGTGGACTGGCCCATCTCGACGGTGGCGTTGGGATCCTTGCGGGAGCGGACACACTCGAGGAAGTTGCGGATGTGGGCGCGGGTGGCCGGGTCGAAGCTGCCCGGCACGCGTTTTTCCTGGACCGGCTTGAGGTCCAGGGCCTTGGGGTCCTCGGGGAACAGGGCGTAGCCCTCGCGGCCCACGTCGAAACGCGCTTTGGAACCGTGGAACTGCTTGAGCTGATCGATGGTGGTGCGGTAGCGCATGGCCTTGTAGCCCAGTGTGAAGACCGCCATGTACTCGGGGTACTCGATGGCCATACAAGTGGTCTCGGGGACTTCGGCCCCGCGCATGGTGACCTTGCCGGCGCAGGTGACCGCGCTGGGGTAGTTCGAATTCATGAACCAATGGATGGCGTCCACCACATGCGCGGCCTGGCCGATCATCAGCCCGCCGGAATAGTCCCAAAACCAATACCAGTTGGAAAAGCGCAGCGCATCGAAAGGTCGTTTGGGCGCGGACCCGAGCCATTGGTCCCAGTCCAGCTTGCCCTGCAATGTGCGCGGGGTCAGCGCGGCGGGGGTGGTGTTAAGCCACCAGGAATTGACCAGGCGGACCTCGCCGAGCGCGCCGGAATCCACGATCTGCTTGGCCTCCTGGAACACGTCGAAACTGCGGCGCTGGGTGCCGACCTGCACGACCCGCCGGGTGCGGCGGACGGCCTCGATGATCCGGAAGCCGTCCTCGATGGTGTGCGCCATAGGTTTCTCGACATAAACATCCTTGCCGGCCTCGACGGCGTCGATAACCATCTGGGCGTGCCAGTGATCCGGGGTGGCCACGACGACCACGTCGATGGATTTGTCCTCGAGCAGGCGCCGGTAGTTGTCGTAAGGCCTGGCGCCGGTGGAGGCGACCTTGAGGCCGGCCTGGAGGTTGGGTTCGTAAACGTCGCACACGGCAGCCATCTCGGCGCCGACCTCCTTGAAATTGGCGGTGAGCAGGCGGCCGCGGCCTCCGCTCCCGATGATGGCGCCGCGAATCTGATCACTGGCAGCGGAGGCTGCGGCTACGGCAAGAAAGGTTCTTCGGTTCATGGTGAAGAGGGTAGCAGAAATGGGTTGTGGGATGTGGGATGTGGGTTGTGGGATGCAGGGAGAGGGGTTATTCTGCAAGCATGCTCTTGATTGCTTTGCTGGCGGTGAGTATCCATACGGATTTCGAGGCCGGGGACCTGGGGAAGGTGGAGCGGGTTTCCGAGACGCATTTCCGGTGCGCGGTGAAGGGGGAATCGGATCAGGATAAGCGGAACCGCCAGGCCAACTGGTATTACTTCCGGGTGGATGGAGCGGCGGGGCGCGAGATCACGATCGACCTGGTGGACTTGGTCGGCGAATACAACTACCGGCCGGGCTCTCTTTCGATGACCAAAGGGACGCGCCCGTTCTACAGCTACGACCAGAAGAGCTGGAAGGTCCTCGACAGTGTCGAGTGGGACGAGAAGGAGATCCGCCTGCGCCTGCGCTTGAAGCCCGCCCGGGACCGGGTGTGGATCGCGCACGTGCCGCCCTACACCACCCGGGACTTGGCGCGCCTGCTGGAGGCCTTTCGAGCCCATCCGCACCTGAAGCGGGAGGTGATCGGCAAGACCGTCGGGGGCAGGGACATTCCTCTGCTGACGGTGACCAACCCGGCAGCCCCGGAGGCGGGCAAGAAGGTCATCTGGCTGATGGCGCGGCAGCACGCCTGGGAGGCGGGCACTTCCTGGGTGTGCGAGGGCGCGCTGCGCTTCCTGCTGTCCTCGGATGCGCGCGCCGTGCGCATGTGCGACGAGGTGATCTTCAAGATCATTCCGATGGCGGACCCGGATGGGGTGGCGCGGGGCGGAGTGCGCTTCAACAACTATGGCTACGATTTGAACCGGAACTGGGACGCGGTGGATGCCGGGCGCATGCCGGAGATCGCGGCCCAGCGCAAGGCCGTTCTGGACTGGGTGGATGCGGGGCGCCGCGTGGACCTGTTCCTGGCCCTGCACAACACCGAGAACGTGGACTACCTGGAAGGCCCGTTCTCGCGTGTGGATTCGGAGTTCCGGCGGCTGGCGGAACGGTTTTTTCGTCTGCTGGTGGAGACCACGACCTTCAACCCGCAGGGGCCGCTGCGCGATTCCGGCTCGACCACCACGACGGGGCAGCCGGGCCGCATGACGGTCAACCAGGGCTTGTATCACGAGCGAAACATCCCGGCGCTGCTGATGGAGCAGATGGTGGAGTACAACTCGCGCCTGAAGCGTGTGCCCATCACCGAGGACCGGACGGAGTTTGGGGCGGGGCTGGTGCGAGCCATGTGGGAAGCGGTTGCCGCTCCCGAATTGCACTTTCCGGACCGGTTGCACCAGTTCGTGTGGCGCAACTGGGAACTGGCCAACGCGGACCGGATGGCGCAGGTGGCGGGGTGCCGCCGCGAGGACATCCTGGCCATCGGCCGGTCGATGGGCCTTCCGCCAAAGCCGGAACTGAGCGGCGGTCAACTGCGGAGGATCTACGTCACGGTGATTCGTCAGAACTGGCACTTGCTGCCGGTCGGGCAGTTGATCGAGCTGCTGGGCTGGAGCCGCGAGAAGTTCGAATTCACGCTGAAGGAAGACGATTTCCTGGACGTCAAGCTGGGGCCGAAGCCGGAGTGCCCGCCGGTGCGGTATAGCCCGCCGGGGCGCGCGGCCATCGAGCGAGCGGCTGAGATCCGGAGCACTTTGCGGCGTCATCTGGGGCCGGAACTGGAGACGCCGGGCGAGCCTGCGTTCGAATTCATCCGACGGTTGAGCGCCACACAGACAGGAATGTCTGTGCCACGCGTCTTGCGGGGGGATTTTGGCAAGGCGGTCTTCGATCCGCGGTATCTGTATTCGTACTTTGCGCTGTACGGGGATCCGCTGCTGGAGCCGGAGATCGATCCGTTCCCGGACGGCTACCTCGAAAAACTGGCTGGGGTGGGGATCAACGGCGTGTGGATCCAGTGCGTGCTGAACACCATGGCGCCCTCGAAGATTTTTCCGGAGTTCGGAAAGCGCTCCGAAGAGCGCCTGACCAACTTGAGCAAGCTGGTGGCGCGGGCCAGGCAGCACGGGCTGAAGGTGTACCTGTACATCAATGAGCCGCGGGCCATGCCGCTGGAGTTCTACAAGAGCCGGCCGGAGATGAAAGGCGCGGAGTCGCGGGGGCTGTATGCGATGTGCACCAGCGTTCCGGCGGTGCGCGAGTGGATCTCCGAGAGCCTGGCGCATATCTTCACGAGGGTGCCCGAGCTGGGCGGGGTGTTCTCGATCAGCATGTCGGAAAACCTGACGAACTGCTTCTCGAAGTTCCGCCCCGAGAGCTGTCCGCGCTGCTCGCACAGGCAGGGCTGGGAAGTGGTGGGCGAGGTGTTGGAGGCCATTCACGCGGGCGTGCGGCGCGCCAGCCGGGACGCCGAGG
>Ga0315282_10015208_pt1 | contig 11383 bp, 7 predicted proteins | sample YL17G07_20_MG_FD_203693 | JGI IMG/M metagenome (GOLD analysis project Ga0315282, IMG submission 203693) | Sediment microbial communities from Yellowstone Lake, YNP, Wyoming, USA - YL17G07_20 | ecosystem: Environmental > Aquatic > Freshwater > Lake > Sediment | place: USA: Wyoming | collected...
CCGTGCTGCGGGACAAGGGCTGGCTGGGCACGCGCGAGCTGCCCGCCGATGACCTCCCGGCGATGGTGCGAATCGCCATCGAGGTGGGCCAGCGCGGCCTGGTCCTGGTGGCGGACGAGTTCCAGGACCTCTTCGAGTGCGCCAGCCCTGCCACGTACCGCCCGTTCGCGGCGCACGCTGCTGAGTGCCTGGCGGAGCACCCGGACCGCTTCCGGCTCGTGGTCGGCATCCGCGAGGACCATCTGGCCCGGTTGCTGGAGCTGGAGGAGCAGTGGCCGGCCGTGCTGCATCACGTAATGCGGCTGAGCCCGCTCACCACCGAGCAGGCGAGCGACGCGATCCTCAAGCCAGGCGCGCCGTTCGGTGTGTACCCCCCCGAGGACCTCGCCCAGCGGATCATCGCGGACCTCGGGCGGGACGCGATCTCCCCCCCGGAGCTGCAGATCGTCCTGGACCGGCTGTACGAGTCCGCTCCGTACGGGAGCGGCATGAACGTGAAGAACTACGAGCGCCTCGGCGGCGCGGAGCGCATCCTGGATGAGGCGGTGGAGTTCCCGCTGCGCAACCTGCCGCCCCGCGACCGGCGGCTCGCCCGCGCCATCCTCGCCGAGCTGACGGGACCAGGGCGGCTGTCGTGGCCGCTGCCGCTGGAGCGCCTCTGCCTGGCCACCGATGAGCAGCGCGAGGCGGTGGAGCGGGTCCTGGCCCGGCTGGCCGACCTGCGGCTGGTGCGGGCGTACGGCAAGGAGCGGGCGCGCCGCTACGAGCTGATCCAGCCGTGGCTGGGGCAGCAAGCGGCCGAGGGGCTCACGGCGCGGCAAATGCGGGCCAAGGAGTGCCTGGTCGCCCTCTGGCGCCACCTCGACGACCATCAGCACGGCGGCGCGCTGCTGCCGCGCGAGCTGACGGTACGCATCCACGACTACCGCGATGAGCTGCGGCTGCTGCCGGACGAGCTGGAGCTGGTGATCCGCAGCGCAGCCGAGCACGACGTGCATCCCTCGTACTGGTTGGGTCGCGCCAAGGAGCTGGGTGACGGGCGGGTGGAAGTCCTCGAGAAGCTGCTGGAGCACCCCACCGACCAGGTGCGGCGCACGGTGGCCTCGGGACTGGGGCAGACCGCGGACCCGGAGGCGATCACGCTGCTGGTGGAGAGCCTCAGCGATCGCGACGAGACGGTGCGCCGGGCCGCCACGGAGGGCCTGGACCGCCAGGAGGATGCGCTCGCCGGCTCGCTGCAGGCGCCCGATCCCCGGCAGCGGGAGCGCGCGGCCAAGGGTCTGGCGGTCTTCGGCGGACGGCGGTCGGTGCCACGGCTGATTGACGCGCTGCGCGACGACGACGACTCCCTGCGCGTGCGAGCCACCGAGGCACTGGCCCAACTGGGTGACCGCAAGACCGAGGAGCTGCTGCTGCGGCGGCTGCAGACGGAGAAGCACCCGCCGTGGGCGGTCGCGTACGCGCTGGGGGAGCTGGCCACGGAGGCCGGCGTGCTGTCGGACCTGCACGCCGCGGCCGAGCGCGCCGGGGAGCCGCATCTGGTCTACGCCCTCGCCCGGGCCCTGGTGTCGCGCGGCGAACTGGACGAGGCGGAACGGCTCCTGCAGCAAGCGCGGGAGACGGTGCATGACGGTCCGGCCATCCGGGCCGTCGAGGCCGCGCTGCGCAACATATCAGCCCAGCGCAGCGACCGCCGGGATGCGCGCCTGCTGGACTGGCCGATGTTCCACGGGGGATCGGACCACACGGGCGTGCGCGAGCATGACGTGCGCCCGCCGCTGTCCCTCAAGTGGGAGTGCGCGACGCAGGACGCGGTGGTCTCCTCGCCCGCGGTGATCGGCGGCTTCGTCTACGCCGGGTCGCGCGACGGGAGCCTGTACTGCGTGGACGAGAAGACCGGGGTCATGCAGTGGAAGCTGGCGACTCGGGACCGCATCGAGTCCTCGCCGGCGGTGGCCGACGGCCTCGTGGCCATCGGCTCCCACGACGGCTTCGTCTACGCCGCCGACGCGCGGACCGGGGCCCGCCGCTGGCGCACCCGGGTCGGGTCCGCAGTGCGCGCGGCGTGCACGGTGGCCGAGAACCTGCTGCTGGCCGGGACGCGGGACGGGCGGCTGGTGGCGCTGCACTGGCCGGGCGGCAAGCCCGCCTGGCAGTTCGCCGCCCAGGCGGAGGTCTATGCTAGCCCGGCCGTGGCCGACGAGACGATCGTGTTCGGGGCCTGGGACCGGCGCATCCGGGCGCTGGACCTGGCCGGTCGCCAGCGCTGGGAGGCCACGACGCAGGGCGAGGTCTGGTCGGCGCCCGCCATCCGGCACGACCGCGTGTACTCCGGTTCAGACGACGGCCTGGTGCGCTGCCTGGACCTGCACACCGGCGAGCTGCTCTGGCAGGCGGCGCTGGGGGGGCCAGTACGAAGCTGCCCGGCGGTGGCCCGCCGGGTGCTGGTCGTGGGCGACATGGTGGGCAACGTGTCGGCCCTCGCGGCGGACTCCGGTCAGCTCCTGTGGCAAGCGCAGACGGCTGAAGACATCACCACCGCTCCGGCCGTCGCGGGTAGCGTGGTGTTCGTGGGCGGCAAGGACGGCGCGCTGCACGCCTTCGATCTGCATAGCGGCGAGGAGGTCTGGCAGCGCAGCACGGCCTACGGCATCTACTCCTCGCCGGCGATCGGAGAGCGCGGCCTGTACATCGGCATGCACTACTACAGCATCTGCGCCTTCACCACGGAGGCGGGTCTGGAGGCCGAGCTGGCCGCGACCAGGGAGCAGCCAAGGCCCGCGGGACAGGAGGCCAAGCCGTGAGGCGCTGGTGGCGAGGTGTGGCCCTGGGCCTCGCGGCAGCCGCCCTGCCCCTGCTGTCAGGGTGTGCGCTGGTGAACGCCCCGCGCGCCGACTACGTTGCCGAGCGCCAGGTGGCCCGCGCGCGGGAGCTGATGGTCCTCAGCCCTGACCTCCTCGGGCGCCTTCGCCCTCTGGAGCGTGCGCACGGGGTGGCCCTGCTCGACGAGGCCCGGCGCTACACCGGCGACCAGGATCGCTTCGACGCGCAGCTCGGTGAGCTGTACCTGGCCGCCGGGGCCCATCAGCAAGCCAAGGAGTGCTTCGAGGCCTACAGCAGGCTGCACCCGGAAGACGACCTCGAGGCCAGAGGCCTCATCGGTACGTGCGCCCTGATGTTGGGCCAGACCGACGCCGGCCTCGAGGTCCTCGAGACCTATCTGGCGGACGTGCTGGACAGCATCAAGGTGCCGCGTCAGCCAGGCCGGACGGTCTACGGCCGGGCCATTGGGGCCTCGGGCGCTCCCGACCTCGGCCCGGTGAATGCCATCATCCTCGCACAAGCCCTGAACCAGGTGGGCTACGCCCTGGCGGATGCCGATGTCCCCGCGCTGCGCACCACCGCCCGGCAGCTCACTCTGGCCGCGACCCGCCTGAACCCCTTGGACCCGAACATCATGGACAGCGTCGGCTGGGCCTGCTACCGCTGCGGCCGCTCCGAGGAAGCGCTGTTCTGGATGCAGAAGGCGTGGCGGCACTTCGGCGGGCACTGGACGCCGCCGCTGCGGGGCGGCCAGGGGTACCGTGCCGTCGGCAGCGCCTTGCTGGGAACGTACGAGCCCGACATCCCGTACCACCTGGGCAAGGTCTGCCTGGCCGCGGGCCGCGAGGCCGAGGGCGACCGGATGCTGCGCCTCGCGCTGAGCCTCGACCCGGCGCATGCTGGCGCGCGGCAGGCCCTCGAGGAGCTGCGGCGGGAGCGGTGGCGCCTCCCGATGCCCAATCGCGTGTAAGCGCCTGTGGCCCTCGGCAGGGACCGCGCTGGGTGACGGGGCCTGCCGTCTAGGAGGGGCCGAATGCGCGGCGGACGCCCGGCGTTCGCCGAGTATCCGGCCCCGCGGTGGTGGGCTGGTGGCCTCCCTGAGCCACTACCGGGAGCCGCAGGCGCCCCACCGCAGCTACCTGGCGAAGGAGGCGAGTCGGTGAAGATCAGCGTCCGCTCGGCGGCGATCCCGCCCTCCCCCACGATTGGCATGAACACGCGAGCCCAGCTCATGAGGAAGCAGGGCCGCAACGTGCTGTCCTTCGCGGTGGGTGAGCCGGACTTCCCCACGCCCCCGCACATCGTCGCCGCGGCCGAACAGGCGATGCGCGACGGCTTCACCAAGTACACGGCCCCGGAGGGCATCCTCGAGCTGCGGGAGGCCGTGGCCATGGCCACCAACCGCGACCTGGGCCTCGAGGTAGACCCGGGGGGCGTGGTCGTAGCCAACGGCGGCAAGCACGCCCTGGCCAACATCTTCCTCACGCTCCTTGACCCCGGCGACCACGTCGTCGTCATCGCACCCTACTGGGTGAGCTACGCCGAGCTGATCCTGCTGGCGGGCGGATGGTTCACCGTCGTGCCGACCAGTCTCGACGAGGGCTTCCAGCCCGACCTCGCGGCGGTGGCCGAGGCCATCCACCCGCGGACTGCCGCCATCCTCATCAACAGCCCCTCCAACCCCTCGGGCGCAGTGCTTGACCGAGCATCCGTCGAGGGCCTGGCGGAGCTGGCCGAGCAGCATGACCTCACGATCGTCTCGGACGAGATCTACAAGCACATCATCTACGACGGCGTCGAGGCCACGAGCCCCGCGACATTGGGGCCGGAGATCGCGGACCGGACGATCATCGCCGACGGGGTAGCCAAGACCTACTCCATGACGGGCTGGCGGATCGGGTGGTCCATCTCGGGGCGGGAGTTCGCGAAGGCCGCGGGTGACCTCCAGAGCCAGATGACCAGCAACCCGTGCTCCGTTTCACAGAAGGCGGCCGTCGCGGCGCTCACCGGTCCGCAGGACTGCGTCGGGGAGTTCCGCCGCACATTCGCGGAGCGCCGCAAGGTGATCGTGGAGGCCCTGGGGCAGCTACCCGGCGTGGAGTGCGCATCGCCCGCCGGGGCCTTCTACGCCTTCCCCCGCGTGGAGGGGCTCTTCGGCCACTCCCTGGCTGGCGCCATTGCCGAGGACTCACTGGAGCTGGCCGAGGTGCTGCTGGAGAAGGCAGAGATCAGCACGGTGCCCGGCTCCGCCTTTGGCTCCGAGGGCTACCTCCGCTTTAGCTTCGCGTGCTCCACCGCGCAGATCGAGGAGGGCGCTTCGCGCCTGCGCGCCCTGCTCGGCTAGCCAGCGTGGCGTCGGTTCCGCTGTAGGGCGGGGCTTCCACGCCCCGCCACTCCGGCGCGGGGTGGAACCCGCGCCCTACAGCACGGCGCGGAGAGGCGACCACATCGAGTCGCCCCTACAACGGGCAGTGGGACCGGCCTGGCGACCGGTCCCACTGCACAGACAGAGGCCGCGTGGCGCGGGCATTCCTGCCCGCGATCCGAGGCTGGCCGGCGTCAGCGGGACCCACGGCATGGCGGGCTAGAAAGCCCGCCCCACGCGGAGAGACGGGCAGCATGCAGACCCACACCGTGACGTACATCCCCGGCGACGGCATCGGCCCGGAAGTGGCCGAGGCGATGCGCCGCTGCGTGGAGGCGAGCGGCGCACGCATCGAGTGGGAGCGCCACGACGCCGGTGAGGGGGTCATCGAGCGCTACGGGACGCCGCTGCCCGATCATGTGCTGGAGTCCATCCGGCGCAACGGAGTCGGCATCAAGGGCCCGGTCACCACACCCAAAGGCGGCGGCTTCCGGTCCGTCAACGTGGCGCTGCGCAAGGCTCTGAACCTGTACGCCTGCCTGCGACCATGCAAGTACTACGCGGGGGCCCGCAGCCGGTACCCCGAGGCCGACCTGGTGATCGTCCGCGAGAACACCGAGGATCTGTACGCCGGCATCGAGTTCGAGCTGGGCACGCCCGAGTGCGACGAGGCGCGCAGCCTCATCGGCCGCCTCTCCGGCGCGCAGCTCCCCACCGACACGGCGCTCAGCATCAAGCCGATCTCAGTGGGTGCCACGGAGCGGATCGTGCGCTTCGCCTTCGAGTATGCCCTCGCCAACGGGCGGCGCAAGGTGACGGCCGTGCACAAGGCCAACATCATGAAGCACACCGACGGCCTCTTCATCCGCACGGCGCAGCGCGTGGCCGAGGAGTACACCAGTCGCGGCATCGCCTTCGACGACTACTACGTGGACAACATGTGCATGCAGCTCGTGCAGAAGCCCGAGCTGTATGACGTGCTGGTGCTGCCGAACCTCTACGGCGACATCGTGAGCGACCTGGCGTGCGGGTTGGTGGGTGGCCTGGGGCTGGCTCCGGGGGCGAACCTCGGGGAGGGGTGCGCGGTCTTTGAGCCCACGCACGGCAGCGCGCCCAAGTACGCCGGCCGCAACATGGCCAACCCGTGCGCGACGATCCTCTCCGGAGTGCTGATGCTGCGGCACCTGGGGGAGAGCCCCGCCGCCGACCGGCTGGAACAGGCCGTCGCCGCCGTGCTGCGGGAGGGGCGCTATGTCACGTACGACCAGAAGCCCTCGCGCGACGATCCCACGGCGGTCGGCACGCGGGAGATGGCGGAGGCGATCGCCGAACGGGTCGCCGCGTCGTAGCGTCGGTGGCGAACGCCAGTCCGGTCGCTGCCCCTGCCCATGAGCAACGGCCCCCTCCTCCGGCCTGGTGACCGCATCGTGTTCGTCGGGGACAGCATCACCGCCGACCCCGAGGGCTACGTGTCGGTCTGCGCTCAGGTGCTCGCCCGGGCCTACCCGCAGGGCGGCATCGAGGTGGTCAACGCCGGCCGGCCGGGTGAGACGGCTGCGGACATGGCCCGCCGCTTCGAGCGGGAGGCCCTCGGCCCTTGCCCCACCTGGGTCGCGATCAGCGCCGGGGTGAACGACGCGGCCCTCGCCGCCGGCCGCGGCGCCCTTGGTGCGCGGCTGGAGGCGGCCGCGGCTGCGATCGAGGACATGTGCGTGGCCGGCGAGGCAGCCGGAGTCCGGGTGGCCCTCTGCACGCCAACGGCGTTCGAGGACCACTGGGCCGGCCCCGCGGCCCGAGCCAACGAGTTCTGCGCGGCGCTGGCGGAGCGCTTGACGGACCTGGCGACGGCGCGCGGGTACGTGCTGGTGCCCATGTTCGCCATGTGCCGCCGGTTCGCCGAGACACAGGACCAGACCGGGCTCGATGCTAGCCGCCGGTGGCTGACGACCGATGGAGTGCACATGGCGCCGCGGGGCCGGTACCTGATGGCCCTCACGATGCTGGCGGCACTCCGCGTCGGGGCCGGGCTTGATGACACGGAGGAGAGGAGCAGCTAGTGCAGCGGCCGGCCTGGGCCGAGGTGGACCTGGACGCCATCCGCGACAACGCGCGAGCGCTCGCGGCGCTGGCCGGCACTCCTCTGCTGGCGGTGGTCAAGGCCGACGCCTACGGCCATGGCGCAGTGGCGGTGGCGAAGGCGCTCGCCGGGGTGCCCGCGATCTTCGGCTTCGGCGTGGCCACGCCGGAGGAGGCCCTTGACCTTCGTGGGGCCGGAGTGGCCAAGCCGGTGCTGGTGTTCGGCCCGGCGCCGGATCTCCGGCCGGAGCTGGCCGCGGCGCAGGTGGCCGTCACTGTAGGCAGCACCGACGAGGCTCGGCGCGTGGCGCAGTCCCCTCCCGGCAGCGGGACGGAGCACCTCGACGTGCATGTTGAGGTGGAGACGGGCATGGGCCGCAACGGAGCGCGGCCGGAGGCGTTGGCGGCGATCCTGGAGGAGCTGCGGGCAGCCGCCGCGGTGCGGCTGGTGGGGCTCTACTCGCACTTCGCGGTCGCCGAGACGGACCTGGAGTTCAGCCGACAGCAGCTCGCCGCTCTCCGGGCCGCGGCTGAGCCATGGTCCGAGCGGGAGCTGCTGCTGCATATCGCCAACTCGGCCGGCCTGGTGCGCCTGCCGGAGGCACGGCTGGACCTCTGCCGCCCTGGCGCCGCTCTCTACGGCTTCAACCCGGGGATTCCCGCTGAGGAGATGCCCGCGCTCCGGCCTGCGCTGTCGCTCAGGGCACGGGTGGCCGCGGTCCGCGACGTCCGCCCCGGCGAGACGATCGGCTATGGGCGCCGGTTCCGCGCGGATCGCCTCACGCGGGCCGCCGTCCTGCCGCTGGGCTATGCGGACGGGTACTGCCGGGCGCTGTCGGGCCAGGGCGAGGTCCTGGTGCGGGGGCACAGATGCCCCGTGGTGGGTGCCCTATCAATGGACTCGGTCATCGTGGATGCGACGGACGCCGGCCCGGTCCACGCGGGCGAAGAGGCAGTGCTGTTGGGCAGCCAGGGCAACGAGACGATCACCGTGGAGGAGATCGCCGCGCGCGCCGGCCGCATCCCCCACGAGGTGACCACCTGCCTCGGCGGGCGTCTGCCCCGGCGATACCGGGAGGCCACGACGTGAGGATCCGCGTGCCGGCGACCACCGCCAACCTCGGCCCGGGCTTCGACTGCCTGGGACTCGCACTTGGCCTCCACAACATACTCGAGGTGACCCCCGCCGACACGGACAGCCTCGCCATCGAAGGGGAGGGAGCGGCCGAGCTGCCGCGCGACGACACGCACCTGGTGCGGCGCGTGATGGGCATCTTCGCCGACCGCGCCGGCTGCCCGCTGCCTCCGGTGGCCATCCGGCAGACGAACCACATCCCCCTCGCGCGCGGCCTTGGGAGCAGTTCGGCCGCCATCGTGGGGGGGCTCGTGGCCGCGGCGCACCTGCTCGACGCGGGCGTTGACCTGGAGGACCTCGTCCCCCTGGCCGCCGAGATCGAGGGCCACCCGGACAACGTCGCGCCCGCGCTCCTGGGGGGACTCACCGTTGCGTCCTCCGGGGAGGGTGGCGCCACGGCCGCCCGCCTCACGCCGGCGCCGGGCATCCGGGTCGTGGTGGCCGTGCCCGGGTTCCAGGTCGCGACCCACGAGGCGCGCCGCGCGCTGCCCGAGGGCGTGCCGCATGCGGACGCCGTGTTCAGCGTCTCGCACGCAGCCACCGTCCTCGCGGCGCTGGTGACCGGCCGCTTCGAGCTGCTGCGGGAGGCCCTGGAGGACCGACTCCACCAGCCGTACCGTGCACCCCTGATCCCGGGGCTGTGGGAGGTAATAGCAGCAGCCCGGCAGGCCGGCGCCTACGGCGCGGCCCTTAGCGGATCAGGCCCATCGGTCGTGGCCTTCGTGGGTGAGGGCGCCGACGCCGTCGGCAAGGCCATGGTCAGCGCGTTCGCCGCGGCAGGGGTCGAGGCTCGCACCCTCTCGTTGCCCGTGGATCTCGAGGGCACCGTCATCGAGGCGAGTTGAGTGATGGGTGATCCCGATCTGAGGACCACGTTGCAGGCGGCCATCGAGGCCCGCCGCGATGCGGCGTGCGCTTGGCTCACCAACCTGATCGCGTTCCCCAGCGTACAGGGCGCTGAGGCGGACGCCCAGGCGTACATCCTCGCACGCTGGCAGGACCTTGGCCTCGCGGCTGCCTATGCGGAGATCCCTGATGCGCTGGCGAGCGACCCGGAGTACTCGCACTCAGACCACCCGCAGCCATACGCCGGACGTCACAACGTCGTGGCGCGTCGGGCGGGCGCCGGCGGCGGACGCAGCCTCATCCTGCAGAGCCACTCGGATGTCATCCCCGCGGGCGACTGGGCCGAGGCCTTCGTCCCGCGCTGCGATGGCGTCACCATCACCGGCCGGGGCGCGACCGACGCCAAGGGCCAGGTGGTGACGATGCTCCTCGCCGTCGCCGCCCTCGCCGACGCCGGCGTGACGCTGCGCGGAGACCTCGAGTGCCAAGTCGTCATCGAGGAGGAGGTCGGCGGCAACGGCGCCCTAGCCCTCATCCGGCAGGGCTGCACGGCCGACGGGGTGATCGTCCTGGAGGGAACCGGGGGGCACGTGCACCCCGCCAACCGGGGGGCAGTCTGGTTCCGGGCTACCACGACCGGCCGCAGTCTGCACATGGGGCGCCGCCACGAGGGCGTGAACGCCATCGAGAAGATGGTCGAGGTCATCCAGCGGATGCTGGCCTATGAGGAGCGGCTGGTCGCCGAGAGTCGCGGGCAACCGCTGTTTGAGCGGTACGCGAACCCGGTGCAGCTCTGCCTCGGCACCATCCGCGCGGATGGTTGGCCCTCGATGGTCGCCGACCGCTGCGTGCTGGAGGGCGGGGTCGGGTTCCTGCCCAACAAGACCCTCGGCGAGATCCGGCAGGAGCTGACGGAGGCGGTCCTGGCCACCGACGATGCGTGGCTGCGGGAGCACTTCACGCTGGAGTTCCCGAAGCTGCACAACGACGCCTACCGTATCCCGGCCGACCACCCGCTACCGGTGACCGTATCGCGGGCCGCCCGGGAGGCGGGTCTGGCCGCGGAGGTCTTCGGCTGGAACGTGAGCTGCGATGCGCGGCTCTACAACCGCCTCGCAGGGCTGCCCACGGTCGTGTTCGGCCCCTCGGAGATCAGCCAAGCCCATGCCGCTGGCGAGAGCATCCGGGTGGATGAGATGCTCGCCGGTGCCACAGCGCTCGCTCTCGCGGTGGCGCGGTGGTGCGGCCTGTAGGGCGGGGCTTCCACGCCCCCGCCATCGGCTTGTCGGGCGGGACGCCCAACCTACGCGGGCGCGGGGTAGAACCCGCGCCCTACAATGGTGCCCCTTCGACCGCCACCAGGAGGTGACCACCTTGGCCAGAGCACGCGTCGGCGTGATCGGCCTCGGCACATTCGGCATCAACCACCTGCGCACGTTCCGCCAGCTTGGGTACGACGGGGTCGCCGAGCTGGTGGCCGGATGCGACCTCAACGAGCAGCTCCTCGAGCAGCGGCTGGCGGAGTTCCGGTTCACTCCATACACCGACTACCGGGAGATGCTGGAGCGAGAGCGGCTCGATGCCGTCACCGTGGTCACGCCCGATGCGTACCACCGTGAGGTAGTGCTCGCCTGCTACGAGGCCGGCAAGCATGTGCTGTGCGAGAAGCCGCTCGACGTCACGCCCGACGGCTGCCAGCACATGATGGATGCCGCCGCGGCAGCCGACCGCCTGCTGCAGGTGGACTTCCACAAGCGGTTCGATGAGTTCCACCTCGAGGTGCGGGCGAAGATCGCCGCGGGTGCCCTCGGGCCGATCCAGTACGGCTACTGCCACATGGAGGATCGCATTGAGGTGCCGCGCGACTGGTTCGCCAAGTGGGCGCAGGCGAGCTCGCCCGCTTGGTTCCTCGGCATTCACTTCTACGATCTCGTGCGGTTCCTGATCGCCGCCGACGGGCGCCGCGTCTGGGCCATCGGGCACAAGGGCAAGCTGACGGGCCTCGGAGTGAACACGTTCGACTCCGTGCAGGCCATGGTCGAGTTCACCAACGGCGCCGTGGTCACGTTCGACACCTCGTGGATCCTGCCGGACGGGTTCGAGGCGATCGTCAACCAGGGGGTGCGTCTCGTCGGGGA
>Ga0315282_10015209_pt1 | contig 11382 bp, 11 predicted proteins | sample YL17G07_20_MG_FD_203693 | JGI IMG/M metagenome (GOLD analysis project Ga0315282, IMG submission 203693) | Sediment microbial communities from Yellowstone Lake, YNP, Wyoming, USA - YL17G07_20 | ecosystem: Environmental > Aquatic > Freshwater > Lake > Sediment | place: USA: Wyoming | collected...
GTTTCACAAACAATTCTTTTTTATGGATGGCTTGATTAAAAATATTTTGAAGTTAAAAATTAATATCCAAAATAAATGCCATATGGCAATTTAGATTCTTTGTTGTTTTTGAAGTTGAATGAAATTAAATTGCCGCAAATCGGGTAAAATGCAGAATAATAGTTCCCTTTAGAGATAAAATTTAGTGAACATTTTTGTTTTAAACATGACAGAATTGTAATTGGATAGGTTGAAACAACATCACAATGTCCCTTAAAACCCAGGGGGACCAACTTTCAGAGAGAGCGCGCGAAATAAAGAGAAAACTATTAAAAAGATTGTTAAGGATTATGGTTAAGGAGAAAGCAATCAAAAATGAAATTGTGAAAATCATCTTTTTAGTCACAAATTATTTCAGGTAATTTACGGGGGCGTCTGGGGAAGAGTTTGAGATAAAAGAATTTGTTGATTTCCAACAGAAATATTGCATTTTGGAGGGGAATTTAAAAATCACTCTTTCAGGAAAAACTCAACACCAAATTTGAGAGGGTTTGCAAAGGCGAATTTGGTTGTTATCCAATTTTCTATTTTTTATGGTCTTCTTTTTCTGTCTCCCAGATTGAAATGATCGGAAAGAACTTTGTGAAGAGGATGAGGGCTAAGACGAACCCTGCAGAGAGTCCTGCTAGCATTGACCATTCAACCCATGAAGGCATATAAGACCCTCGTGCATAGGGAAGCCTGGGTTGACAGAGAGTGGGGATGATGATCAGGAACCGTTCCAACCACATTCCGATCAGAACCGAGACAGAAGCAATCGATGTTCCCAGGATGGTTCGGGTTCGTTTCACAGCGAGGATGGGAAACGGGATGATGAAACAGAATAGGACCATCAGCCAAAACAGGGGGGAATATTTCCCGGTCACTTTCGCCCAGAAAACGGCTAATTCATCTACCCCTCCTCCGTAGAGGGTGGTGAGATATTCTGCAAAGGTGAAGTAGAACCAGAGAAGCGCCATCGTGAGCAGGAGCAGTCCCAGGTTGTTGAAGTGAATGGGCTGGAGGTATGCCTCCAGGTGATAGACCTTCCGTAAGATGGCGGCGACAAGAATGATAGCAGCGATTCCAGAGTAGATGGCTCCGGCGACGAAATAAGGGCCAAAGATCGTGGAGTGCCACATGGGTTGTGTCTGCATCCCAAAGACCCAGGAGACCACGGTGTGGACACTCACTGCAACAGGAATGACAGCAATGCAAAGAAAGGTGGAAGCCTTTCCGAGAATTCGTTCTTGTTTTTCTGTTCCAGACCATCCTAATGAGAGAAGTTTATAGAACCATCGCCGGCGGGGAAAGCGTTCTCTGAGAAGGGCGATATCAGGGATCATGAGCACGTAGAGGAACAACACGCAGGTGATGAAATAGGCCATGATGCATGTAAAATCCCAGAGGAGAGGAGATTTGAACTGAGCATGAATGGCGACCCAGTGAAACTTTATGGAACGGCCCAAATCGAAAAGAATGTTTGTGGGACCGGCCGCCAAGGCGAAAACCGTCACCACTTCAGCGGCTCGAGTGATCGGCGTTCTCCATCCTGCGTTTGTGATTCTTAAGATCGCAGAGACAAGCGTGCCAGCATGACTGATTCCGATAAAGAAGACGAAATTAACAAGATAAAAAGCCCAGGATACGGGATGCCCCATTCCTGTCTCACCAAGACCCCAGTAGTACTGCCAGCCGAAGGCGAAGAAAGACCAGAAAAAAATAATCGAAAGAAGGCCAACGGATATCAGAAAAGGCCATCCCATCTGGCTTAATGGAGATAAGATTTGATGATACTTTTGGGCAATGGCTTCACTATCCCTCATTCCATTCCCCTTCCTTTAAATAATAAACCTTCGGTTCTGTTCCCATTTCCTCCAACAATCTGAAGGCACGACGACTTTTGGAGAGCCTTGAGACCTGACTCTTCGGGTCATTGAGATCCCCAAAATAGAGGGCCTCGCTCGGACAGGTCTCGACACAGGCGGGGGCCACTTCACCATCCCTAATCCTACGCTTCTCCTTTTTTGCATCCTCCTTTGCCCTTCGAATCCTTTGAATGCAGAAATTGCATTTCTCTGTTATCCCCTTTCTGCGGCGGTAGACATCCGGGTTTAATCCTCTTTTATATTCTTCTGGCCAGGTCGGCTCATACCAGTTGAAATATCGAACGGTATAGGGGCAGTTGGAGATGCACATTCGAACACCAATGCATCGTGGATAGACCTGTGCGACAATCCCCTCTGGATTTTTATAGGTGGCTGCAACAGGACAGACCTTTGTGCATGGTGGATGATCACAATGCATGCAGGGAATGGGAATAAAGCGCATCTCCACGTTGGGATAATTCCCTTTCACTTCTGAGACAAGGTTCATCCAGAACTTTGCCCTTCCCAGTTTGGCCTCTTTTTCTCCTGCAAAGGAGATATTATTCTCCTGGCGGCAAGCCACCACACAGGCCTGACAGCCTGTGCATTTATCCAGATCGATCACCATTCCCCAGCGGTAATTACTTTTTGTGTCCATAGTTTTCATATTGGGGAGGTTGGGAAAGCTCCCAATCCCCCTATTTCCCTATCTCCCCACCTCAATTTCAGGCTTTATACACCTTCACTCTCGTTGAAAAGTAGGATACGAATCCACCCAGATAGTCATATTCTCTAACGAGAAGATCATTTGGATTGATTCCTCTTCCTTTTGCCCAACGGCCATAAGCCTTGTGTCCCTGTCCATAGGGGATGTGGATGCACTTTGGATGTGTCCCAGGGAAGAGTCTCGCTTTGGTTTTTAATTTTCCTGCTTTTGACTCCACCCAGACGAAGTCTCCGTCTTTAACTCCCATCTTTTGTGCAGTTTCAGGATTGATCTCGACCCAGGAATCCCATTTCTCTTTTATGTGGGGGCCAAATATTTCCTGGAGGAAAGGTTGATTGGCTCCTCTACCTTCGGCTGTGGTCATCAGTTTATAGTGAATGAGATGGAAGGGGTACTCTTTATCCTCTCCCACCCATCTCGGTTTTTCAAAATGGGGAAGAAAGACTTTGTCTCCTCTTGCCTCCATCTTCATCTCTTGTAAGATCTGATCCAATCCTTTCGAACTTTTCTTCGAAACCTCTTTCAGACCTCGTTCCATTATTAAGGAATAGAATTCAAATTTCCCTGATGGCGTGTTAAATTTTTTCCGCCACTCTCCAAAAGGATACGAAGCGTCCCACCAGCCTCCCCGCTCAATTAAGGTATTCCAGAATTCATCGAAATCTCTGGCCTGGATGGAACCTCGTTTTGATGCAAAAACCCCTTTGGTCGCCTCTTTTAAGGCCTCCTGAAAATCCTTCCAGGGAAATGATTTGCCAACGTTGCCTTCTATTCCTTTTGCTATATGGATAATAACATCCCCTGTATTGCGGGTATCATAAAGGGGTTTATCAAGTGCAGGGCTCCGCAATCCAAACATCGGGAAACCCAACCCAGGCTCCACATGGTCATCCTGCCAGCGCTCAAAATAGGTCCCATCAGGGAGAACAAGATCAGAGAACATCGTCGTCTCATCCATAAAGGGTGAGAAACTGACGATGAAAGGAATCTTTTCCAAGGCATTGCGAAACTTTTCAGGTTCAGGAAGGCTGAAGAGAGGATTGATATAGTACAGGAAAAGCGTGTCAATAGGGTAGGGGGCACCTTTTTGAATTTTTTCCGGAAGGGTAGAAGGAAGTTCTTCAGCAAAAGGGAAGAGTAAACTCCCAGCCCCATCCATTCGAGGTTGGGAAAAACCTTTTTCTGCAACCCCATCCTTTTGGATAGCAGGCCATTTTTGAAAAAGAAGACCTCCCGGCTTATCGATTGACCCAACAAGGGCATTAAGGCTATCCACAGCCATCTGCGAATAGGTCCCGTTCGTCTGCATGCCCACCCCCCTTCCAGTGATCGCAATGGAGGGTTGATGGGATGAAAATTCTTGAGCGACCTGAACAATTATCTCTTCAGGAACTCCTGTCAATGAGGAAACCTGCCTGGGTGAATATTCCTTGAGCACCAGGTTCTTAAAACCCATATGGGTCTTTCCATCACTGTCTTTCCAATCCTCGAATCCAAAGGTATAGCGGTCAATAAATTGACGATCGTATTTTTTCTCTTTAATGATCCAGTGGGCGATTCCCAGAGCCAAAGCTCCATCGGTTCCAGGTTGAATGGGAATCCACTGGTCAGCCTTTGATGCGGTGACAGAGAATCTCGGTTCAATCTGAACAATTTTTCCCCTGATCCCGGGCCTTCCCCTTCTCAGAAATCCATAACCCCAGAGGTTTCTAAGGGAGGGCCTCGATGCTTCCAGAAGGCTGGCACCAAATGAGAGGACGTAATTTAGTTCTTCCCAGTGAATAGCAAGAAAGTCTTTCACACCCATGGTGAAGAGATGGCCTTTTAGAATACCTTCCGAACCCCTGGCAGGATTTCCGAGGTGGTTGGGAGAACCATAGGCTTCCATGAACCTTGCCATCAGTTCAGACATGTGGCCGCGATATCTTCCTCCCAATAACATGAGATGGTGGGGTTTCCCTTCTTGGCGAAGGGTCTTCAATCTCTGGGTGACAAGACCAATCGCTTCAGTCCAGGAAACCTTCTCCCAGTTTTCTTCCCCACGTTTCCCTTTTCTTTTTAATGGATGGCGGATTCGGTCAGGATCGTAAAGGACTTGAAGTCCGGACTGTCCCTTTGGACAGAGCCGTCCCTTATTCATGGGATAGTCTTTGATGCCTTCCAGTTTTACCGGCCAATGCATGACCGATCGAATTCGAATCCCGCAACCGCTGGGACACTGAAGACAGACACTTGTTGACCAGTACTCCTCATAGGGAATCCATTCTCCTTCTTTAGGCAGGGCATGGAGAAGTTCATCCGGGAGGGCCATCCCAAATGTGGCAGCCCCAATCATCTTGAGAAGGTTTCTTCGAGATATCTTCATCACTTAACCTAAATTCGCATAGAGCATAGCGTTAGAATATTATTATCGTTTTACGCTATGCGCCATGCCCCATGCGCTTTGCGCTTAACTGGAATGGCATGTATAACAATCGTTACTCGCCCCTCTTTTTTTGTGGCAGTTCATGCACCACTCCATATAATTTCGGTCAGCCATTTTTATCGGCCTTTCCTTCACACCTGTAAGACCATGACAGATGGAACAGTCCACCCCATTTTGAATGTGGATCCAGTGTGGAAAGGCAACATATTCTGGGAGTTCATACATACGGTTCCATGGAATCTCTCTTCCTGCTTTGACATATTCCACAACCTTCAATGCCTCAGGCCGCTTACTGATGGCATCGCTTGAATGGCAAGCCCGACAGAGTTCAATGTTTGGAATCCCTGCGGCGCGATACCTTTCAACAAACCGGTGGCAGAATAAACAGTTTAATTTGGCTACTTCCTTGTGATGGAAATGATTGAAAAGGATGGGTTGATCCACGGACACCCAGCTAAAAATTGGAAAGATGGAATAGAAGAGAGATTTTGTCTGAAACCGATAGCCATGGTAGACAACCACGGAGAGAGTGATAATGATAAGAATAAAAATTAAAAGGGCGAGTCCCTTTTTCATATTTATTACCTATACTGGATAGGCCGCAAATCTGTCAAGATAAAATCTGCAGAGCGGCCTCCTATGAATGAAATAGATGATCCAGAGTGAGCAAGATTATCACCAGCACCGCATAGGAATTGATGGCTTTGAAAATGAACTGCGAAGGAGATGGATGACGGTGGGCGGTCAGAAGTTTCAGGGATCTCCACACCAGCCAAAATGCAACGAGAAATAAACTTCCATGGATAACATGAGATTCCACAATGCCAAATAGGGGTATCATCATACAGGCTGCTGCCGTCGCAAAAATCCACATGAAGGTAATCCTGCCGAGTTGTGCTGAGGAAAATATTCTGGTTAGGGAAGGCAGTCCCGCTTTCTCATAATCCCTTCCAGAATTTAAAAGGAGAAGCCAGAAATGAGGCACTTGCCATATAAAAAAGAAAAATGAAATGGCGAGGATTTGCGGGTCAAGAGAGAGATGGCCTTTTCCAGAAACCCAGCCTATTAACGGAGGGATAGCTCCGATCAATGCTCCTGGTATCGCTGCAAAGGGACTCTTTCTCTTAAGGGAGGTATAGACCCCGTTATACCAAAACATCGCAAAGAGTCCTAACCCTAAAGCCGACCAGTGAGCCCCAACATAAAGAATGATGGAACCGAATAAAAGAAGACCTATGGAAATCTTCAAGGCAGTGGATGGAGACAATTTCTTCGAAGGAATAGGGCGGCCCTTCGTTCTTTCCATCAAATGATCGTTTTGCCTCTCCTGATATTGATTCAGTGCACAGGAACCAGAGGCAAGAAGGAAGACGCCCAAGATGGGGAAAATCACATCACTTGATAAGCCTCGGCGGGCAAGAATAAATCCTGTAAAAGTGGACAGGGTTGAAAACAAGGAGATTCTGAATTTCGTCAATTCAAGAAAAATATTTATCCATCTTACCATGGTCTCTAACCTTCTTGAAGCAACCGGATGCCAAGGCGAAAGCTATTTCAACTCTTTTATATAGTTGATGAGTTCATTGATCTCATCATCCGTCATTTTTTCCGGTGGCATGATGGGGGAAAAGCCTTTTACCACATCTGCATTGGGTTCTAATATGGATCTCTGGAGATAGGCTTCGTCCGCCACAATGTTTCTCTCTTTTCCATCTGTCATCACGGTGACGGTCTTTCCAAATAACCCCTTAAGAGTGGGACCCACTCTTGAAGTTCCGTCAATGCTATGGCAAGCCATGCATCCGTTCTCCCGGAAGAGCTGAGCCCCGCGAGGTTTTCCCTTGGCAGTCTCGATTTCTTCCCTCCCCTTTTGAACCCATTGATTAAACTCTTCTATTGGAAGCACTATGATTTTGGTTATCATTTTAGCATGTTGGAGACCGCAATACTGCGTACAGAACACATCAAATGTCCCCGCTTCCGTTGGCTGAAACCATAAAGTATTTGTCATCCCCGGCACCACATCCTGCTTAATCCTGAAGGCAGGTGCGTAGAAACCATGGATCACATCTTGTGAAGTGAGTGATAATTTGACGGGCTTCCCGACAGGGACTTTTAACTCCGTGCTTTTCACCCCATTTTCATATTCAAAGATCCAGGACCACTGCCGCGCAATGACCTTGACCTTCATCGCGTCTACAGGGGCTTTTTTCAAGAAGTTGAAGCCCGTCAATCCATAATAAAACATGGTCAGGACGAGTAGGGTGGGCACCACTGTCCAGATGATTTCAAGCCAAGTGTTCTCATGGATATCAGCCGGTTGAGGATTTCTCTTCTTTCGGTAGCGGATGACAAAATAGACCATCAGAAAGGTAATCAGACCGAGGAGAAAAACCGTGATGGCCAGAATAAAAAAGAAAACTTGATCGACGACTTCTCCGGATAAGCCCGTCGCCCACGATATGAACATGATCGTTTTTCCTCAACGAAAAGCAATGTCAGTAAAAGTCAATCCGATGAATATCGTCAGGACCGCCAGAACAATTGGGATCATGAGTTTAAAGAGCAGACCTGTTTCATATTTGAGATGCATGAAGTAGCTGAGGACCAACCCGGATTTGATGGCTGCAATGGCCAGGACAATGACGATGCTCAAGCGACCTAAATTCATCCCTGCCATGGATACGGTGATCCCTGTTAAAATCACCAACCCCAGCCATACAAAAATATAGGTCCTATATTTCACCTTCTCCACTCAATGTCCTCCTCCAATATGTCTTCCTCAAAAATATATCTCCTCCCCCTTTGACGGGGGAGGGATAGGGCGGGGGTGAGAAATCACGTAATCAAGTAAAATAAAGGGAAAAGGAAGATCCAGATAATATCTACAAGGTGCCAGTACAACCCAGAGTTTTCTAAGGGGACGAAACGATTTTCATTGATCTTCCCTTTCATTATTAAAACAAGCATCACGGAAAGGATAGAAATTCCTACCAGCACATGGAGGCCGTGTAACCCGGTCATGGAATAATAAAGACTAAAGAAGAGAACCTCCCCTTTGCTCCTTCCCAGGAGGCGGGGGGAATTGGGATAGAGCCCATGTTCGATCTTGGCCGTCCATTCAAGATACTTGACTCCAAGAAATAGAAGTCCAAAAAAAATGGTGGCAAAGAGGAAGAGCGCAGATAATTTGCGATTCCCTTTTTGTATGAAGAAAATGGAAAGGGCCATACATAAACTGCTGGTGATAAGAACTAGGGTGTTTAGCGTGCCGAGGACTCGATTCAGTTCCCATGCAGCAAGATGAAAATCTAAAGGATTTTTATAGCGGTAGGAAGAATAGAGAAGAAACAATCCCCCAAACAGGAGAATTTCTGAGAGGAGGAAAAGCCACATGCCTATCTTTGAGCCAGTGTCGTCTTGATGGGTTTCCATGGCTTTCAATTCAAATTACTAATTTCTTAATCCCCCCAACCCCCCTTTAGTAAAGGGGGGCAAGGGGGGATTATTGAAATTCATATGGCCCTTTTTCCACTACAGGAATTTTTTCAAAATTATTCATCGGCGGAGGCGAAGGAATCTGCCATTCGAGAGTAGCTCCGCCCCATGGGTTATCTCCTGCCCTTTCCCCTTTTCGGAGGGCTTGAAAGAGATTGAAAAATATTAAAATCAGTCCAGCGATAAGAATCCAGGAACCAATGGTTGAAATCAGATGAAGCGTATGGAACTGGGGAGGGTAGTCATAATATCTGCGGGGCATTCCTTCCCAGCCAAGAATTAGCATAGGGAAATAGAGAACATTAAAACCAATGAATAAAATAAGCCATCCCCATACAGCCCGTTTCCAGTTATACATTTTCCCAAACATCTTCGGAAACCAGTAGTAAATGGCTGCCAGAAAGCCAAATCCCATTCCGCCAAAAATGATGTAGTGGAAATGTCCGACAACCCAGTAAGTACCATGGAGGTGCATGTTCACAGCGAGGGCACCCTGAATAAGACCTGTGAGTCCGCCAATAGAAAAAAGAAAAATGAACGTGAGGGCAAACAGGAGCGGCGGTTTCAGTTCAATCGAACCTTTATATAAAGTGGCCACCCAGTTGAAAACCTTGATCGCGCTGGGGACGGCCACTAAAAAAGTCAGAAGGGAAAAGATCACACTGGCAAGGTCGCTCTGTCCGCTGACAAACATATGGTGACCCCAGACCAGAGACCCCACACTGGCAATGGCAATGCTTGAAAAGGCAATCGCTTTATATCCGAAAATCCTTTTTCTGGCAAAAACAGGAATGACTTCAGAAATCACCCCCATGGCTGGAAGGATCATGATATAGACTGCTGGATGGGAGTAAATCCAGAAAAGGTGCTGGTAGAGAATGGGATCCCCGCCCTTGGCAGGGTCAAAGACACCCACCCCAAAATATCTTTCAAGCATAATGAGGACGAGAGTAATTCCGATCACGGGTGTGGCAAGGATTTGAACCCAGGCCGTAGCATAGATTCCCCATACAAAAAGAGGAAGACGAAACCAGCTCATACCAGGGGCTCGAAGCCGATGAGTGGTGGTCACGAGATTGACCCCGGTTAGGATAGAGGACATGCCCAGGACAAAAACTCCAAAAACCGCAAGGGGGACATTGACCGTTGTCCGTAGGCTGTAAGGGGCATAAAAAGTCCAGCCCGTATCAACGGGTCCACCGCCCGTAAAAAGCGAAAGGAAGACAATGATTGCCCCGGAGATATAGAGCCACCAGGAGAGGAGGTTTATCCTTGGGAAAGCCATATCCCTTGCACCGATCTGAATCGGTAAAAAGAAATTTCCAAAGATTGTCGGGATGGCTGGGATGACCACCAGAAAGATCTGGATGATTCCATGCAAAGTAAAAAGGGCATTATACATCTGCGGCTTCATCAGGGCGAATCCTGGAGCAATCAGCTTCAGCCGCATCAGAAATCCGAAGAAGACAGCCACAGAAAAGAATAAAAGAATGGAGAAGAAATAAAGCAAACCAATTCTCTTGTGGTCAGTCGAAAGAATCCATGCAAAGATTCCGTGATATTTCCCCTGATGTTCATAGAAACTGGCTATTGGATGGGTTTCCTCCAATACCCCATTTTTTGTCATTCTAATGACTCCTCTTTAATAGGTTTTTTCTTGCCTTTGAAAACGAGAAACAGAATCAAAGATAAGGCAAAAAGCAAAGTGACGATCCCAGTGACTTTTAAAGTGTTGAATACATATTTTCTGCCTTTGGGATCATAACTGAAGCAAAATCTTAAGACTTTGCTGAGGGTGGGCCCAACCCTTCCCTCTGAGGCTTCCAGGAGAGCCATTTTCAGGTCAAAAGGAAGAAACTCCGTGCCGTACATGTAGCGTGTGATCTTCCCATCTGGAGAGAGGATGACCAATGATACCGGATGTAAAAAATCCTTCCCCTGTTTTTTAAAATGAAAGCCTATCGCATCGGTCAGTTTATGAATGTTCTCTTTATCCCCGGTTAAAAATTTCCAGGCATCTTTCGGGAAGGGTTTTTCAATCATTTTAAGATACATCTTTTTCTTTTCAAGTGCCAGGTCAGGCTTTTCGGTTTCGTCAAAGCTGAACGTCAACACTTGATACTCTTTGCCTGGTTCAGAAGGCAGTCTGTTTATCACCCCAGTTAGATTGAATAATAAAAAACTGCAGACATTGGGACAGCGGTAAAAGACAGGGGCGAGAATGATGGGCGCATGGATCAATTGTCTCAGGCTGACGGGATTGCCGTTCTCATCATAGAAGGTTAAATCGAGGGGTATAAATTGCCCTAATTTCTCATCAATCCCGATTCCAGAAAGATCTTTTGGCTGCTCCACATGGGCCTGAGCGGTATTTTGGAAAAAGAGGGTTGCCAATAGCAAAATTAATATTCTTAACCCCAACCGTATTTGATCCCAACGAAAAAGCTTAATCATCCCTATTATTTGTTAAATTTATTCTGTTAAAATTAGTCTATTCGATTTCCAAGCCCAAATCAACCAAATTTAATAATTGGGGGCGGTATTAGAGAAAATTTGAACAAGATCAGAATTCATTTGACATTATCAAAAATTAGAATATTAAATAAACGTATGAGTTAGGTAATGCTTAAGTTTTTTGGAATAGGCTTAACGGGCCCTAAGATTTGGGTGGGGTATGGTGGGAGTCATGACCTGCCGGGGGAAAAGCCCTTGTAGTCCCTACCTGCCTGCGGTAGGCAGGTAACATTAGACTATGAGGGCTTTTTTATTTTTCCATGGAATTAAAGCTCTTTGTTAAACTGTCTCGTAGATCATCTTGAAATAATTATAGAATTGCTTCTCCTGGG
>Ga0315282_10015210_pt1 | contig 11381 bp, 10 predicted proteins | sample YL17G07_20_MG_FD_203693 | JGI IMG/M metagenome (GOLD analysis project Ga0315282, IMG submission 203693) | Sediment microbial communities from Yellowstone Lake, YNP, Wyoming, USA - YL17G07_20 | ecosystem: Environmental > Aquatic > Freshwater > Lake > Sediment | place: USA: Wyoming | collected...
GGCCTCGTGGTACATGTGGATCAACCGACGCGAACGGGACACCGACTACGAGAAGCTGGAGCCATTGGAATTCAATGTGGACGGCTTCCATATCCTTCGGTGGTACGGCATCGACTTCGCACGAGATCCCGAATGCCCATGTTGCGGTTCTTTTGTGCGGTCGACGGCAGCCATACGAGGAATCCGCAGGAGTCCAGAGGACGCGGCGAAGGACGCGTCACAGGAAGGTTAGCCGTCATGACCGAACGCAGCTGGCACCGTCGCCTTCCTGAGTTGCTCGATCCGGCGTGTCCGGCGTTGCGTCTTGACGCCGGGGGCAACGTGGCGGCCGCTGCCCAGGCTGACCATGAACACCTGCTACGGACCCTGGCTTCTTTTCCTGCGGGTTCCGTGTCGGCAAGCATTCGGTTCCTCTACATGCCAACAAATACGAATTCACAGGATCGGCTCTCCATCTCCCTGGTGGGTCACGCGCGCACCGAGGAGGCCGCTGTGGGCTTATCCATCCTGCTGCAGAACGGCCCTGTCAGGAGACTGCACAAGCTCACGGACGTTGGTGAAGCGGCCATTCCCTGGGACAAGCTCGATGCCGCGTGCGACATCGTGCGTCCCCAGAGCGTCTTTGCGGCAACGGTCCCTCCCGAGTTCAACGCCAAGGCGCTGCCCATCTACTACACGATACGCCCCTTCGTCCCGAGGCTGGACAACGATTACCTGCTGTTGGACCGAATACTGAGCGCGCTCGAGGAACCGGCCTTCCTGGAAGTACGCGTGGAACCGGCGGATATCGCCGGAGAGGTGACCGCACACGTCCACTATCTTTCGCGTCTCCAGCAGATCAACCGCTCCTGGGACCACGACGAGGACGACCTGGTGGGCGAGGATTGGGGCCTTGGCGAGGGCCATCACCGGTCAACCCAGTCAGTGAAGCCGCTGCGCACAAGGGACCCACTGGTCGACGACGTGCTTCGCCAAGCCCAGCGGTTCCACGAGGAACTGGCGGTGCCCCATCTTGCGTTCCACATCCGCTCGTATGCCCACACGAAAGCCTTGGCTAGGCTGTTGGCGTCCGTCGTCGCGGAGTCGGCGTTCGAGGAAGGCAGTTACTACCTGTTCGATTCCGCCCGCGGCGAGGACTTCTTCGAGTCATTGCTCCAAGAGCCTCATCGCCGGTGTGCGGCGGGGCCTCCAGCCCTGCGTGGTCTGTTGGCGGGGCGCCACATCGCCCTCTACGACGGCCTGGCGCGTTTGGCAAGCCTGGCGCCGGTGGACGAGTTAGCCAGTGCCTTTCGTTTTCCTATGGCCTCACAAGGTTCCCCTCGCTGCATCCGCAAGAACACTGATCCTCCTCTTCTGGGCGAGGACGAGTTGTTCGTGCTGGGTGAAGACGCGCAGTTCTTGGAGGCCCCTTGATGTTTGGAGGCGTAACCCGTGCGGCGTGGAATCAAACTTGACGCCCTGGTCAAGCATTTGAGCGTGTTCGGGCTGCCCGGTAACGGGAAGACGACTGCCATATATTATCTACTGTTGCAATTATACCTAAGAGGTATACCCTTCATTGTGCTTGAGACGGGCAAGACAGAGTACCGTCTCTTGAAGTGCCTCAAGCACCACAAGGATCGCCGGATGCGCCAACTGGCCAGGGCTCTTCGGGTCTACACCCCTGGAAGCAGCGTGTCGCCCATGCGGCACAATCCCCTAGCCGAGAGGCCAGGGGTCTCACGAGACCAGCACATCGAGAACCTCTTGGCCTGCTTCAAGGGGGCCATGCCCATGAGCGGCCCGTTGCCCGCACTGCTTGGCGAATCCCTCGAACAGGTGTATGAGGGGCACGTAGACAATCAGCCTCCGCCCCGAATGGCCGATCTTGTCGCCGCAATGAAAAGGACCCTTTCGAGCAAGGGGTATTCCAGGGATGTGGATTCGGACATCCGGGCTGCGCTGGAAGTGCGGCTCGGCATGCTGACCCGGAGGCTGATTGGGGAGGTCTTCCAGTGCCCCGTCGATGTCCCCTCGATCGAAGACCTGGCAACGAAATGCTCGGTCATCGAACTGGCGGCTCTTCCACAGGAGCAGGCTTGCCTGCTGGCATTGTTCATCCTGACTGCAATCCAGGAATACGTAATGACCACCCCCCTAACCCGGGCCATCAGGCTTGTCGTAGTCATTGAAGAGGCTCACAACATCGTCGGCTGCAGCCGCGAAGCCGCACCGTCGGAGGAAAACGCCGACCCCAAAGCCTACGCCTCGGAGTTTGTCTGTCGTATGCTGGCCGAGTTTCGCGCCCTCGGCGTGGGACTCATCATCGTGAATCAACTGCCGTCGGCTGTCGCGCCCGACGTCGTGAAAAACACGGGATCCAAGCTGACCTTCAGGGAGGTGGACAACGAAGACCGGGAGATTCTCGGGGGCGCCATGCTCTTCGGCCCCATCGAGAACGAGGAGGTCGCCCGCCTGCGGCCGGGGGAGGCGTATTTCATCACGGAGGGTTACTTCGGCCCGTGCAGGATACGCACCCCCAACCTGCACGCGGATCTGCAGCTTCCGCTGCCGCCCGTGGGAGACGCCCTTCTACCTTACCTGATTGACGACCCTTGGTTTGCGCAAGCTGCCGCGGCTCGCACGGAGGCGGAGACAAACCTCCTGCGGTTCGAGATGGACAACTTCGAAGACCTTCGCATCCAGGTAATGCGCGAGGCAAAGGCCCTCGTAGGCGAACGCCTGAAAGTGAGTGGGAAGGCACCCCAAGGCGCTGACCGCCGGACCGCGCTAGCCAAAAGAGCCCAAGGGTTTCGGAACCGCCTTTGGCTTGCCTTCTCCGTCTTCCACCGAGACGCCTACAGGCGGCTGCTTCCCAATGTCCCCGCCAGCGTTTCCATTGGTGAGGACTGTCAGGCGCTCTGCCACGACCTTGCAGAGCGGTTTGACTCCGTCGTACGGCCAGGAACAGAGGAAGTCCTGAAGATGCTGGATCGTCTTGTCGTGGAATGCAGAGATGTTCCACCGTAACTAAAGGAGAGACTGCAATGGCACGACGTCGCAGCGATGCGCCCACCCGCGGCGAGATCACAGAGAAGGTGGAGAAGCACGAGGCTGACATGGAGGAGAAGGCCGAGGACGTCGAGGAGACGGTGGAAGATACGGAACTGGAGCACGAAACGCTCGAGAGCTTGGAGTTGGAAGGAACCGCCGAGGCCGCGGAAGAGGTCGAACAGGCGATAGAAGGCGCCCAGGACGTGAGCATCCAGGAATTCGACACCGAGAGCGGTGAACTGGAGGAGGTTCACAGCGAGACCGAGGAGCACGAAGAGGACCTGCAGGAAAGGTCAGCCACCACCTCTTCGGATCTGGGCAAGATCTCCGACGCGAGCGGCAAGATCCACAGCGACTCGGCCAACAGTGAGTTGATCGAGGCGAAGGAATCCGCGGTGCGCGATATCGAGTTCCTCGATGACCAGGCCAAGCAGTCCCAGGACGCTCGAGATCAGAGCCAGCGCCTCCATGAGGAGCACCAGCGTCGGGTCAACACGGCCAGGAGTTCATAACATGGAAACCGAACTGAAACGAGGAAAGAGGCGGATCAACCTGACCGACGTGGAGAACTGTATCCGGGCCGCGCGCGACCGTGCGGGGGAACTCCTCTCGGCGGCAAGGTCCCTCCCCAATGTCGATGACGAGGGGAACTCCGATTGCCCCGTTGCCGAGGAACTGTACGCGAAGAAGGAGAAACTCCAGCAGGAAGTCGAAGGTCTCTTCAAGAGGCTGCACGAATGCAAGGCAGATGTCGAATACCTGATTGACAACTGCAAGCGGAACCTGGCGGTAGTTTCGGCCAATGAGGACATGCTCAACAGCGACCGACCCCGGGCGAAGTTCTCTGAAGCCGAGGCGGCCCTGGCGGCCAAGTACAAGGCCTACGTGCGGCTTCGTGACCGCATCGAGGAGGCAATCAAGATCGTCGACAAGGCCCTGCGCGAAGCGGCCGGCAAACGCTATCCGGGCAAGATCCCCGAAGAAAGGCCGGGAACACGGTTCTCGCCGCAGCCAACCGACCCGGATCGGCAGCCGGCGTCTGAGCGGTCTGGCGCGGACAAGGAGCTGGACGACTTGTTCGAGTTGGACCGCCGGAGCCGAGCCGCGCCTTCCCAGGACTCGGACGATGCCCTCTAAAGATTGTGAGCAAGTGATGAACGGCGAACGATGCCCTCTGGATCTGCTTCTGGGAAGAGGCGGACAGCAGCCCGGAATTGACAGGCTGCCGCCCAACGAGACCGACGTCATGCGGCTCCTGGAGCTTCCCCCTGGCTGCAGCGTCTATGCCGTTGACGCGGACGCTACGGGAACAACGATTGCCGCAGGCTCGCGTGCGGGGACTATTCATTTCCTGCACGGGGAGAACAGCGTGTGTCTTGAACAGGGTGCTCCGGTCCTGGCCGTATGCCTCCTCGACGGTCTGCGGCTGGCAAGCACGGATACGCTGGGCCGATGCTTCCTGTGGCAGCCGCTGAAGGACCGCCAGCATCCCCGTTCCATGGCGACAGAGGGCGGCCGCATCTGCTCGCTCCTTGGGCTGCCTGACGGCCGCTTGTTGGGGCTCTCCTCCGAGGGTCGGCTCCTCTGGTGGGATACCCGCACCGGGGAGATGGTTCAATCGCTGGATTGCCCGGCCCCTCCTGAGAAGCTGGCCCTGGTGAGGCTGTTGCGCTGGCCCGATCGGAACATCATTGTCTATCCGGCCATCGGCGGCCAAGTCGCCTTGTGCATTCTTGAGAAGCACAGGATCCGGACCTGGGACGCGCATGAGGGGGATTGCTGCTATGCCGCGTTCTTCGCCGGGGCTTCGCTGTGCACCATTGGCAGGGCCGACGGGCTTATGCGCGTGTGGGGAGTATCCGCGGCACTCAGTTGGGGCAGTACCTTGCCCCCAAGGGCGCCATCGCCGCAGAGGCGACTGCGGACGATCGCGGGGTACTGGTGGTCACCGATGATGGCCATGCACAAGTCTACGAGCGGGAGTCCGGCGCTTTGCGCCTGAAGGAGACATTGGCGGGCGCGGACTACCGCGCCGTCAGGGGCCCTACTTCCGAAATCCGGAAGAGTGTCTTTGAGGAACAGAGGCGGGCACGCGGCCACAAACTGTGTCAACAGGTCCAAGAGAGGCTGAACGCCGGGGAAACAGAGGGTCTCGGCAGCCTGCACCAGCAGTTGGTTGACATCGGGTACGAGGCTGTCTCGCTCGCCCTTCAGGCCCAGCAAGCCGCGCGGGAGCGCAACATCATCGCCGAACTGCGGGCGCGCCACTCGCTCGCCGAGATACTTCCCCCGAACCAGCCCAATGCGACTACTTCCCTTCTCCGTCACGCAAAGTCCCTGGAAGCAGTCTGGCTGCTCCATGAAGCCTTGGCGGTTCTGGGCAAGGTCAAGGCCGCGGGCGATGACGCCGCTCCCTCAGAGTGGCTAGAGATGACTGCCCAGGCGATGACGGGAGAAGGATGGGTGGTGGATCCGGACCTTCCCGTACCCGACCTCATCGAGGCGGCAACGGTCGTGGGCAAACCGCTCTCGGGCCGTTGGGTCCTCAGCCGGTTCGAGCCAATCCCCTTCCCAGAGAGGCGTCTCGCGGCCACGGAGTTGGTCAAGAAGTACGAGCAGGTCCGACAGGAAGATGGCCGCGCGGGCCTTCCTCTTGCACGACTCCAGGATACGCCCTGGCTGTCGCGGAGCATACCGGTGACTGTGGAGACGGTGCTCCTCGCCGGATCGCCGAATGAGATGACTGAAGGCGCTGAGCTGGCGATCCAGGTCCTTCACGACGGGCTTCAGACCATTCTGGCCCCGTGCCTTCTTCTTGCCGCCAGCGCCAAGAAGGCGTCCGGCTCCCCGTCAGAACACAATCAATGGGTGGCAGGAACGCTCGATCGAATCATCCAAGGCGACAGTATCGGTCCCTGGCTGGACGCCGTGCGGAGAACGCTCACGTACGCGATTCGGAGGCTGAGAACGGAGACGATGGGTCGCAGGCCGTCTGCTTGAAGGGAGTGAACCATGCCCGAATCGGCCCAGAACACGCCGAGAGCTAACCGTCCCGGTCACGAGAACCAGCGCCCTGCCACATCCACTGTGGACGATGCCTTTGTGTCATTGGCCCAGCCGGGAATCAAGAGGCCCATGCTGATGCCGGGGACCGAGATAGGTCGTTTTCGGGTCAAGAGGCACGTGGGCAGCGGTAGCCTGGCCGAAGTCTACCTCGCCTCAGACTCGTTCCGACTCGACGACGTGGCCATCAAAGTGGTGGACGCCGGTCCACTGGGCTCGGAGACCGCCGCCGCCTTGCTGCGCGGCGAGCTTGCCGCCTACAGTAGGATCCAGGATTACACGCATGTCCTCAAGGTCTACGACCTGCACCAGGTCACATGGGGAGGCACGGAGCTGCTGATCCTTTCGATGGAGTACGCTGACGGGGGGACGCTCCGCACCTGGCTGAAAGAGCATGCGGATGATGTCGAATCGCGGCGAACGCAAGGGATGGAGTATTTCAGACAGTTGTGCCTGGGAATAAAGGCCATCCATGAAGCCGGCATAGCCCATCTGGACGTAAAACCCGATAACGCGCTTTTCGTCGATGGCGTTCTGAAAGTGGCGGATTTCAGCGTCTCTGCTATGGTCCAGTCCCTCACGCCCCGTGGGAATCGAGAAAGCGAGAACGGCTCGGATCCCGGTCGCATCGGAACGCCCCCGTATATGAGTCCAGAGCACTTTGTGGCGCTCCGCCGGGATGATCTCGACAGCCGGGCCGACATCTACAGTCTCGGCGTGACCTACTTCGAGATCCACCATCCAAGAGGTCACCCTCCGTTCGCCGGTAGTTACACGAAACTGCGCGAGCTGCACGTCACATCGCCCATACCTGTGCTGCCCGAGGCCAATGACCTGCAGAACCGCATCGTTACCCGGTGCCTTCAGAAGGACCCCGCCGCCCGGTACCAGAATGTCACGGAACTGCTGGATGACCTCGAAGGCAAGAGACACGAGGACCATGCGGGCTCGCCCGACGACCCACAATCCGTGGAGTCGCTGTGGCGGTGTGTGTGCGAGCATATCGAACAGGGACGGCTCAACGACGCAAGACGCACCTGCCGCCAACTACTCGAGATGCACCCGGACCATGCGGATGCCAGGATGCTCCGGGACGAACTTGAAGAGCGATACGACCAAACCCTTCAGCTTTACACTGCCATGGAACAAGGCCTCGAAACCATCGGGCTGGACACGCAGATCGAGATGCTTAGAGAGGCCGTGGATGCCTTCTCGGATCACCCTGCCGGTCGAGTGGTTCAGATCAGGCTCGGTGTCAAAACCCGTCAGTACCGCCAGGCAATGGGAAATGGCGTTGCCGCCGCTAAGCGGAGAGAGTGGGAGACAGCTCTGTCGCACTTTGAGCACGCAAGACGGTTGAATCCTGGGGCTCGGGAGCCGGAGCGGCTGGTGCGGATTGCCACGAAGGTCTTGGACCAGATTCGTGAGCAGCGTGAACGAATCGACTTGGCTGTAAACGCCGACGACGGGCACGCAGCGATGGACCTGGCACGCGCCCTGGACGAGTACCTCGATGAAATGAGTCAACAGATCCTTGATGCAGAAGATGGTAGTACCGGGGATCCCTATGAAAACGATTGAGCCTTGCACGACGGCACCCTGCACCAGGCGGGCCCGCGAGTATCAGAGCCTGTCGCTTGTTGCACTGGCAGAGCGCATCGTCCGTTGTTCGGACAGGGAGGCCCTACGGGAATTGCACGATCACCGACCTCTATTCCGGCTGCACGACAGTTTGCCGCTCTTGCTTGTAGACTTTGTGGACCTGATATGCTCAAGCCTGTGGGCGACTCGGTCTGCCAATGGAAACATGGCCATTCTCGACCGGGCCCGTGATCTGACTGTTGACAAGTTCAGCAACCTGCCTGACCCCGATGCGCCTCCGACAGGACGGAGAAACGGGGGGCCTGACTGCCGCAACCACTTCCAGACCTTCTTGGACCTTTGGGCAAGGGCCACTCAGACTGCCGGTGCCGCTGAATACGTGGCGGAGGGGGTCTCCGCCAAGCTCCTTCAAAGCCGCGTCGTCAGGAGCTTCCGGCTTTCGTGTTTGGAGGCTCGGCGAGTAGTGTGCCCGGCTCGCACTCGGTATGCGTGGAGGGCGAATGGCGGCGTCATCTACCTCTGGATGCCGGCATGGATGCGAGGGCCATGTCGACGTACTTGGTTGAAGGAGAACATCGGCATTCCCCATTCCTCTTCGCCGGAGGAACGCCGGCGCATTCAGACGATCATCGATGGGCGCCTGGGGGTCATGGCTCATCTTCCCCTGGACGCCCACGATGCTGGGTCATGGCAGGAGCCGGGCCTGGAGTGCCTGATCGAGCAGGAACTCCGCTCGCGAAGCCTGGCGGAGGTAGTCGCTGATGAGAAGGCGGACAACATCCGCGGGCAGCGGCCCGCAATTCAGGCCCTGGGGAAGGCCGCCCTGAAACGGCTCGTTCGACGGATCCTTGATGATCTTGCGGACGGGCAGTACGAGGAGAGGCCGATAGCCGAATCGTTCGGGATCAGCACGCCAACCCTCAGCCGGTTTGCCGGCCATCGCTGGCACTGTGATACCAACACACCGCCGCCCGACCTGTGGACCAATGTCGCCCAAACAGTGGCCGGACACCGGGCCTTCGTCGAGATCGCCAAGGAGACAGGGGTTTGGCCCCAGCTTCAAGATCTGGCTCACCGGGGAGAGAAGAACGCGGCAGAAGGAGAGGAATCATGAGCGACGACATCTTCTTCATACCCATCCTCGGACAGGCCCTTCGCCAGGAGGACACCACATCCGCCCTTCGCGATGCCTTCGGCCGGATTCGGACGTTGGGGCAAGAGCCCCGGTACCGGCGCGGGTATCGGCAGTTTGCCCATTTCATGCAGGAGGCTGGAACGGCAGATCCCCGAGAGGCCGCGGAGCGACTCCTGGACCAATTCTGTCGGGACTTCGAACGCCCTGATGCCCTCGACATCGTGGTGGAACGGGACGATAAGCCGGTTGCCAGACGCAGTTTCCACGTAGCCCCAGGTAAGCAGGTCATCGGTGGGATCAAAACCGGAAGTTACCTGGTCAGCCTCGATACCGGCCGCGTCCTTTGGGAGGGCCTGTTGACCGAGGAGAACCTCGTCTGGGCAAAGGCCTTTCCAGGCAGGCCCTTGAAGATGGCCGCGGACACCGGCGAGGACAGGGGTGAGCCCACGAGACAGATCCCTCTCCTGCACGGATCCGTTGTGCTTCGAGTCTTCCCCGGCATCGAGTGCGGGACATTGGAAATCGAGTTGACCCAGCCATGAGTAAGAACCAAGCCATTATCGGCAAGGCCAGGACCGTGCTCGTCTTCGGCCGCGATCAGGCGGCCAAGGCCATCGTGTCCTCGGTTGGGATCCGGACGCGCCGAGCATCACGCAAGAGGTTGGTCATGCGGGGGCACGTGACGTTCGACGGCCCCATCTTCGACCATCTCTCCCAGAATGTCCTTGGTGTTGTCGACCGCATCGGCCGACCCCTTGGCGTAAAGCGGAGGAGCTTTGAGATCGAAGTGGTCACCCCCGGTGTGGCATCCATGTCCGAGCTGCCCGTAAGCGTTTCCGGGTTCTCCGCCGATGCACCTGTCTTCCTGGCCCTGATGTCAGCCTCCCTGGGAATGCCCGTGCGGCAGGACGTCGTCACAACGGGGCACATCGGCTCCAGCGATGGAGAGCTTCGCCCTGTCAAGCACATCCCGGCCAAGCTGGCAGCCGCCGCCGCGGAGCAAGACATTCGCAGCTTCGTGTATCCGTCCGCAAACACGGACGCCTCGGTGTCCACGTTGGCCCCCGAGGAAAAGGCTGCCGTCGAGGAAGCCGCTGCAACCGCCAAGGACCGACTCAGGGTGACCCCTGTTGCCGACGTCGGTCATCTGCTCCAGCAGGCTATCGACGAGGAATCGCTGCTCGTCGGTGCGCTCAGGAGCGGTTTCTTCGGTAAGGAGGAGCTTACCGGCACTTGTGCCGGGCCCCCCGGACATGCTGTTGATTTCCTGGTGTCGGATCACGAAAGAAGGTTCTGGCAGGCCCTGCAGGCCACACTCTCTTCCGACGATACCGATAGAGCAAGAAAACTGCTGCTGGAACGCTGCAGATTCCACCTACGCCGCAAGGAGTACCCAAGTGGCTTCGGAGGCAATCTGCTGCCCCTGGTGAGATCCCTGCCCACGATAGTGCACCGACGCAAGGCAACATTCCCGTTGATCCCCCTCCGAGACTGCTTCCGACTGGCTCAGTTCGCGGGTCCGGAGGATCACGCTGATGCCGAGGTGCTTCTGAGCGCTGTCTCCGGCAAGCGCCTGGGGCGCCATACTGGCCAAGAAGAAGACGCGGCTGCCGCCACTCAAGATGATACTGCATCCAAGACGGTGGAGACCGCCCTCCGTGAGATCGGCGCGGAATCGCTGACGGAGAAGATCGGCCTCCCCATCGACTCGGCGCGCGCCGCCTATCTCGTGAGAGACGTTGTCGTCGACTCGCATGAGGCATTCTACGACGAGATCGAGTCATTCTATCTTGCGATGCTCCGACAGTCAGCGGGTTGCAGCGTTACAGCAAGCGACATGCTGGCTGCCGAAGCCCATGACCTCCTCTCGCGGGCGTTCGCGGACAAGGGAGGCGTGGAGGCCGCCCTCGCCGAAGCCCGGTACGGGACCAGCGGCGGGATGCGATACATCCTGGACGTCATGACCGAACGGTTCCGGGCGGAACAGCAGGCCAAGTGGGTCAACCAGGTGCTCAAGACCGCCTTGGACGCCCTGGACTGGAATGCCCGCGTGGCGTTCATGAAGGCGTTCCTGGCCCGCATCGGCCCGCAGTTGCCTGCCGAGATCCGTTCTCAACCGCCCGAGCGTTTTGCACGACATTACGAAGTCCTTCTTCAGGAATACGTGAAGTCCTTGAACCATCTGAGCCGGGTGCTTCAAAGGTTCTGAGAAAAGGAGATGCGCATGGCCGTCATCGACAACCTGCTGGCCGCCCTGGATGAGCGCCAGATCGCCCAACGAATCGGCCTCCGCCACGATGAGGCGAGGATGCGGTACCAACTGCGACGCAACACCGTGGCCAACTTCGACGAGTTCAGCGACATCATCGCCGACTACTACAACCACCATTTCACGAAGTGTGTATCCGGCGGAGGTTCCTTGCTTCGGTCGGAAGCGGCCGGCCGAGCGAAGGAAGCCCTGGAAAAGGAGTACCGGCGGCGTGATGGGGACATCGTCACCGCCTTCAACGACGCCCATGACGGAACCAATGGCGGCCTGCGAGTCGTG
>Ga0315282_10015211_pt1 | contig 11381 bp, 3 predicted proteins | sample YL17G07_20_MG_FD_203693 | JGI IMG/M metagenome (GOLD analysis project Ga0315282, IMG submission 203693) | Sediment microbial communities from Yellowstone Lake, YNP, Wyoming, USA - YL17G07_20 | ecosystem: Environmental > Aquatic > Freshwater > Lake > Sediment | place: USA: Wyoming | collected...
ATGCCCACAGGACAGTAACCACCGCCATAAGAATAAAGCTCTGCATCATGGTGGCCAGTACATTCTTCTTCCGCACCAATCCTCCATAAAAAAGCGCCAAGCCCGGCCCCGTCATCATGAGAACCAGGGCGGCGCACACCAGCATCCAGGCGTTATCCCCAGCGTTGCGGGCATCCGTTACTTGCTGTTCGAGTGTGGTAATCCGGGCCTGCACTTCCGGCGAGGCCGCCGCCCCGGCCGCCGGAGGCGCCTGGGCAAAACCTGCGGTGGCCAGCAAGCCGCAAAAGAGGATCAGGCCCAGCATCCGTCGCGACACAATCCGTTGCATCGGTTCTCCTCCAATCTACTCATAAATACATATAATGTTCTGTATAAAACTTATATAAACAATTCCTAAATGTTTTATGTGGCCCCTACATGGCCATTGGGTTTTGTAAGTTCTTCGCGTACGCACGGAACCGCGTAGTGCGGAGGAGAGTATAGCGGTTTGACAAAAAAAGAAAGTGGTTTTGGCGCCCCCGATAAGAGTCCATAAAATTACTGGTGATATGCAGTTGTTGCCCCGCTCGCAACCGGCGTAACACGGGCATTCTTTCGGCGGGCTCAGGGTAAGCTCTGCCGTGCCGTCGATGGACCAGTTGGAATCCATGTCGGGGCCGGGCTCTGGCCTTTTCTCTCGTAGGCGCTTTTCAACCATGGTGTCATTGAAACCGTGGCCAGGTGAGGGCACGCCGCTGCGACGATGTTAAGTCACATTTCCGGTCAGGCCGTATAACGTCCCACCGAACGTGCGAGATAACTCTCCGCAATCGAAAGCGAGTGATGCGGTTGAGGCAGCCATTTGAGGGTACGAAAGCGAGCAACGTGACAGAGACCGTGGCACGACTCCCCTAGCCTTCTGCCCGGAGGGTAAAGCGGCCTCGGGGACGAAACAACGGCGGTCTTGGGCGTACGCCCCACCGTGTTTTTCGACCGGTGGTTCGGGCTAAGCTTATTTGTTTTCATAAACATCGTGGCAAAACAAAATAAGCCACTTATTTTCATACAGATCGTGGCAAGGCAAAAATGCGACATTTTTTCTCTATGTGTTTTCAATTACATCCTGAAACTAGGTTGCATTTTTTAATTCCCCCTTTATCCCGCCCTCGGACTCGCCCCGTCCGGTAAATGCTTTGCATTGAATAAGATATGATTTAACAAAAATTCCTCAAATTTCGCCCAAGTCCTTGTGTTTTCATGCACATCGTGGCAAGCAGGGAGGTCTTTCCCGGCCGACGCCTCTCCCGCGGCGGCTTTCCTGCTCCCCTTAAGACTAGCGCATAGGCAAGGTATGTTGTCAAGGGGTTTCTGGCGGAATTTCCTACGGGTAGGAAAAAATCTTGGCCTTCCCGCCGTCAATTTCCTGCCGGTAGGAAATAGCGCCGCGAGCTTGCCGACGAGGGTGACAAAACGTCCAGATCGTCAGCGACCCCGAGCATCGCGGTTGTATGGCCGACCAAGTGGATTGAAGGCTGACCCTCCCCGGCAAAAGGCATGATGGCCAAGTCAATGGGCAGGAAGACGCTGACTCCGGCTAACGCATTTAGCCATTCTCCTACGAGGCCGCGTAGCAGGCGCTCCGCCAGCCGACAAACACCCATCCCTCATACATTCACCAGTCGGGAGCTTAAGGAGTGTGTCTGGGCTGCATGTGCTCCCCTGCTACCTCGCTGTTGTTCCCGCATCCTAGAGCCTCACTTTGCGCCAGCCCGCCCTACTTGGTTGACCCTGCGTGTTCCGATTATAGATTCAGGAACCTTCACTTATGCAAAATCACTAGCGCATTCGGAGGGCGAAAGTCGACACCGTAATTCAAGACGGCGAGATCGGGTTTGTTGGCGTTCCTGAAACTGGCCTCGATTAGGTCCATGGTGTATGCGCCGGACGCGAAAAAGGAGCGGGCGAAGCCTCCCTGTCCATCATTGGAAAATAGCGCCACCTGCTGGGCCAACTGCAATCCGGCCACGATGTCCGGCCTGCCGTCTCCGGTGAAATCTACTGCAGCCATGCCGCCAATCGTTTCATTCGCGATGAGCGTGCCCTCCAACCAAAACGTCCCGTCGCCCCGGCCATAATATACGGACAGACCCGCACCTGTTCCCGCGATATCCAAATTGCCATCGCTATTGAAATCTGCCGCGACAAGCATTTGAAACTGTGCCAGAGCGGAGTTTGGGATCACACTGAAAGTTCTGCCGGGGTTCTGCACGATCGTTCCGCTGCTGTGAACAATGTCGAGTAACCCGTCATTATTAAAGTCGCCCACGACAAATGGACTAGAGAACTGAACGGGCACCGTGTCGAATTGGAAATTGCCTTTACCAAACAGAACGAACCCGGGCGCCACCAAATCCAAATGGCCGTCTTTATCCATGTCGATCACCTGGAAGCTCCGGGGCGTTTCGGGAGGAGGAACTGGCGTCGGAATCGTTATAGGTTGCCCATAAAGCAGGTTTCCGAGTCCCGGCCAAATGACTACATTTTGGCCGTCGGTGCCGATGAGATCGGCTATGCCGTCACCATCGACATCCGCCATCAGAAACTGCTTGTTTGCCCCAAACCCCCAGTATTGGAATGTGCCATCTCCCTGGTTCAGGTAGAGGGTACTTGGGGCGTCACTCTCCCGCGATCCTGCGGAGAGCAGGTCCAACTGCCCATTACCTTTCGCGCTAGCTGCGGAAAGTGCTCCCGCGCACTGCAACTGAAGATCGGCGGGCGACGGATAATTCCTTCCAATCTGACCTAGCGATACTGAGACGAACTGGAAGCGATCAGGAACAACGACGTCAGGGATGCCGTCGCCATTGATGTCGCCCGCCGCCGCAAAATGCCCTTGTGGACCGTTCACCTGCTGCGGCGTGAAGTTGCCGTTGCCATCGCCCCATAGGTATAGAACGTGCGAGGGCTCGGTCTCACCATTCACACCCGCGAGGTCGAGGTGCCCATCATGGTCAAAGTCCCCCGCCACTAAGCGGTAGGGCGTAAAGCCGGGTTGCCCTATGGGCGTTTGTGAAGTTAATAAGAAGTTACCATTGCCGAGACCAGAGAACACCTCAAGAGTTGTGGAGTAAGTAAGTGTGGTGGACTGAACCACAAGGTCTGCACGGCCGTCGCCGTTGAAGTCTCCGGCGTTAACGTACCCCGAAACACCCTGAAGGGCGCTTGGAATGGTATCCCTAAAGGTGCCGTTCCCTGAGTTGATCAACACGTGAAGCTGATCCACATAGGTTGAAACTGGAGCGTTGTACGCGATGTCCGGCAGCCCGTCACCATTGAAATCAGCGACCGCAAAGATACCGTTGGTGCCCCGTACGGCGATAGGGGTGGGGCTTGAAAATTGGCCGCCTCCCAAATTTCTGAGGAGAAAGATCGTGAATCCGGAAATCAAAATATCTGGCTTTCCGTCGCCGTCGACGTCCGTGATGACGAAAGAGTTGAACCTTCCACCGGCGAAGGAGTCTTGAATCTGGCCGCTGGACGCGACGTGAAAATTTCCGCCCCCGTCATTCAAAAGAACCGTGTACTGACTCACTCCGTTGCCGTTGAAATTAAATGTTACCAAATCTGTTCGGCCGTCGCCATCAACGTCTGCTGCGCCAATAACGTCTCCCGCTACACCGGAAATATACTGCGGCGCGGAAAGCGTCCCATCCTTCTGGCCGTAAAAAATAGCCACGTTCGGCGCTCCATTTACCCCAGGCCCTTGGACAGCAACATCTGCAAGCCCGTCGCCATTAAAATCGGCCACTGCGATGGAATTGGGGTCAGTCCCCCCGGCATAATAGCCGGAAGCCGCCAGGAACGGCTGAGGGCCTTGCGCGGGAACATAAACGGTCAGAGGAAGCGCATTGGAGACTCCCCCCTGCGTCAAGACGGTGATCTGATGCGTGCCGATGGTTTGGAAAAAAGTAGCGCTAACCTCGGCCAGAAGTGACCCATTCTGGGCTGTCATGGTCACAACTGCAGTCCCGTCCACCCTCACCGTCCCGCCTGCGATGTTTGATCCATATACGTACACGTTTCCTATCAAAAGGTTATTCGCCATAACATGTGAGGGGGAAACTGCCGTAATTAAGGGGGCAGGTGGACTGGTACTTCCGCTGCTCGAGCTCGATCCAGCCCCAACGCCTCCGCTTCCAGAGGAGTCGATTATGGGACGCCCACTCGTTCCCCCGCCACAAGCAGTGAGGACTAAATCAACGCAAATGACGACCCAGAGCAAGAGATGGCTCAGGCCACGGCAGAGTCGGAATTCTCGAAAGGGCACGCTCGACCGACCAGTTGATAGTAGGTGTGGGAATGCTGCTTTTGAAGTCTTTGACATTTCGGTGGTTGCCGGTAAAGGATCAATCGGCCCCTCCTGTAATGGTTCGAGCACCCGAAGCGGGTAGTTGTGGCTGCGTCGTGGCGGATGGAAATCTCGAATCTCCGGGCTGATCCCGTCGACTGGGCGGCGCGCTGAGAAAGCGATTTCACGAGGATGAGAGCGACATCGCACAAAACTCTTATGAGCGCCTCACATTGAACCAAAACTGAACGTATGATTACCGCTCTAGCCATCTCCGGTCAAGAGACAGGATGACTGTGACGACATAAGGTCACAATTGTCAAACCAAGCGTCGGGGAATGGGTTTCCCGCGGGTGGCTCGTTGCGGTTGAGCTTGAGCCCCACGGTTTCTCTTGAGGAGATGCGTGCATACGAATGTTTGCTGACACTCGCCGTGGGTCCTGCATTTCATGTGTTTCGCCATCGGATGGTGATCGTCGCGGCAGAATGAAAGTGTGTCAACACTGTACGCTTGCTGATGTGTTCCCTCAATTCCGCCCTGAGTTGCGGTGAGCCAACAATCTGCCACTTGGTCGTCGCCTTACCGGACAAATGCCGATTGCTCCTGACTGGTGAATTTAAGCCGATCCAGGACCAAAAAATCGGGTTCCCGGTGCGACACGAAGCATATCCCGGCAAAAGCGGCAGGCCGTCGAGATTCTGGCCTGGATTTCTCCCCAGCGGAGAGGAAGGCCGGGGCCTTAGAGACTTCCTGACAACGGATGTTTCGCGGTTGTTGCGCCGCCAACGCCAAGCGTGACACGGGCATCCTGCCCGTGCCGATAACGGACAGAAAGTCCCTCACTCACACTCGGAAACTCCGCCCTATAGCCCGACCCTTGGGAATGTTCACCCCGCTGAATGATCCGGGACCGGGAGCCCACCCATTGCTTAGATGGGCGGATGGGGCATGGGCAGGTCGGTGAGCAAATCATCAGGGTCTGACGGCTCACATTCCTGGAGATGCTTTGACACCTCTTTCTCAACTTCTTGGGCGGTAGCCAACATCACGCGGTTCCGTCCTGCGGTCTTGGCGCGATAAAGGGCGGCGTCGGCGACGCGGACAAGCGTCTCAGACTTCACATGGCGGAGGTTTTCGAGCGCCACCACCCCCAGGCTGATCGTTACGGGAATCAGACCTTCTGGAGTTTCTATGGCTTGGCGGTCGATGCGGGCGCGAGAGCTTTCGGCAAAGCGAGCGGCTGCTGCCGGGTCGCATCCCGGGACCACCGCCAGGAACTCATCTCCTCCGTAACGCCCCAGGGAATCATAGGTTCTCATGGCGCCCCGCAGGCGGCGGGAGGCTTCCCGCAGGACGGCGTCGCCCGCCGGGTGGCCATAAGTGTCGTTGATCGCTTTGAATCGATCCAAGTCGGCCATGGCGACGGCAAAGGGACTGTGGGTGCGGGAAGCACGTGCTACTTCCTTCCGCAAGATGGCGAGAATGGTTCCATGGTTCCAAAGATCCGTCAGAGGGTCGCGGCTGGCTTGGTCGCGCAGGGCCTCACGCGCCTGAAGGAGTTGTTCCTGAAGTTCCACGATGCGCCGGCCCGCCCGCAGGCGCGCCCGCAGTTCATAAGAATCGAAAGGTTTGGTCACGTAATCGTCGGCGCCCGCTTCCAAGCCTTCCACGATGTCTTCCTTCTGGCCCCGGGCCGTCAGCAAAAGGATATAGATGTAAGGCCAACCCTTGCGCTGCCGGACGCTCCGGCAGATGTCGATGCCGTCCCTGCCCGGCATCACCCAATCGAGGACAGCCAGCCGGGGTGCGTCATTCCCCTGCAGGATTCCCCAAGCCTCCTCTCCCTCGGTGGCCACCAAAACCTCGTAACCCCATTTCACCAGGAACGCCTTCAGCATGCGGCGGGAAACGGAATCATCTTCCGCGATGAGAACTTTCATGGTGTCACCTCCTTTTTCCTAGCAACAGCTTGTCCCCTTCGAAACGTGCCAACACTTAATGCCGGTCGAGCTCATTCTCCTGGTGGTTGTCCGCAGGTTGGCTGGCCACGCCCCCCCCAGGTACCTGGAGGAGCCCCTCAATGGTCTCAAAGAGCTGTTGTGCCCGGACGGGCTTAGGGAGATAACCATCCACGCCAATTGCCAGGATGCGCTCGCGGTCCCCCTTCATGGCGTGGGCTGTCAAGGCGATAATAGGAATCCGGGAAGCGGCGCCATTCTCTTTCGCCCGGATCCGAGCTACGCACTCCTCTCCATCCATCTCGGGCATTTGCATGTCCATCAGGATCAAGTCGAACCGGGTTGTGGACGCTCTCTCCAAAGCTTCCAACGCCTTCCTTCCGTTTGCCACGACCTCGACCGTGTGCCCCCGCTTTTCCAGAAGACGCATGACCAACGCCTGGTTCACGGGGTTGTCTTCTGCCAGCAAAATGCGCAATTTCATCCGCTCTTCCCGCAGGGAATGTCGCGTGACGAGCCGCTGGGAGGACGGTCCCAGAGGCGACCCAAACGCCAAGAGGATTGCCTCTAAGAGTTCGGCCCGTTTCACCGGCTTCATCAGATAAGCCGCGATGCCCAACTGCCGGCAGCGTGCCGCGTCTCCAGGCCGGCCTCCCGAAGTCAGCATCAGGATCACCGACCCGGCAAGCTCCGGGTCGCGCTTGACGAATTCGGCCACGGCGAATCCATCCACATCCTGCATTTGCGAATCGAGGAGGATCACCGCATAGGGGTTCCGGTCTCGCTTGCTTTGTTCCAGCAGGTCCAGCGCGCGCTGCCCTCCATCCGCCAGGGTGGGTATCATCTTCCAGCGCCTCAACACCTCCATCAGGACGTGACGGTTGGTTGAGTTGTCGTCCACCACCAAGGCCGGAAGGTTTCTGAGCCGGGCAAATTCCGCCCAACGCGCGGCACCGGCGCTGCGCCCCAAGCCGAACCGTCCGGTAAAGTGGAAGTTGCTGCCTTGGCCAGGAGTGCTTTCCACCCAGATTCGCCCTCCCATCAACTTCACCAAGTGCGAAGTGATCGCCAAGCCCAGTCCGGTACCCCCGTACCGGCGAGTCGTTGAGCCGTCTGCCTGCTCAAAGGGCCCAAAAATGATCTGTTGCTTCTCGGGAGGGATTCCGATTCCGGTGTCGCGAACCGTAAAGTGCAGCGTCGCATGGTTTTCGCTCTGAGAATCCACCTCAACCTGGACCACCACCTCACCTTTCTCCGTGAATTTAATGCCGTTCCCCACCAGGTTGAGGATGATCTGGCGAAGCCTGCCAGGATCCCCAATCAAGTACTCGGGCACCTGTGGCGAAAGGGAACAAGCCAGCTCTAGCCCCTTCTGGGAGGCGCGGACGGCGAGTGATTTCAAGGTGTCGTCAAGACTCTCCGGCAGTTTGAACTCGATTGCGTCCAATGTCATCTTCCCGGCTTCGATCTTCGAGAAATCCAAGATGTCGTTCACCAAGGTGAGCAACGCGTCCGCAGAGGACTTCAGCATGGTAAGGTACTCGGATTGCTCCGCGGAGAGAGGTGTGTCGAGGAGAAGTTCGCTCATCCCAAGGATGCCGTTCAACGGCGTGCGGACTTCATGGCTCATGTTGGCCAAAAACTCGCTCTTTGCCTGGCTGGCGGCCTCGGCTCGCACCTTGGCATTGCCCAGGTCTTCAAAGGCCTTGCTGAGCTCGCGAGTGTTCTGCGCTTGCACGTCGCGGGCGGCCTCCAGTTCCGCCGCGTAGCGTTTCAGTTTTTCCTCGGCGCGCATTCGCTCGGTAATGTCGCGGCTAATCCCCACGAGGCCGGTGATGCGGCCGTGCGTATCCCGCAGGGGCATCTTGATGGTGGAAAGCCAGCGGAATTGGCCGTCGGCCAACCGCGCGCCCTCAATCCGGCCGATCAGCGGCTGGCCGGATTGAATGACCTGTTCTTCATCGCGGAAGTAATTCTTTGCGTCTTCCGCGGGGAAGAAGTCAAAGTCGGTCTTGCCGATGGCTTGAGTGGGGTCGGATAACCCCAGGGCATGAACGTGGGCCCGATTGGTGCGAATGAATCGGCTTTGGCGATCCTTGAAAAAAATGTAGTCCGGAAGGTTATCCATCAGGGAGCGGAGAAGATCGCGCTCGCGGGCCAATTCCTCAACCAGCAGCCCCAATTCCTCGGTGTGCTTTTCCTGAACGATCTTGGCGGCCTCCAGGTCCGCCGCGTAGCGTTTCAGTTTTTCTTCCGCCCGCTTGTGCTCGGTGATATCGAGGTACAGCCCATAGGTACCCGCGATTTTGCCGTCAATGCGGAGCGGCACGCCATGGAGTTCTACATCCACAAGGGTTCCGTCCCGCCGTCGCCTCTGGGTGGTGACATGAACCATTTCCCCTTGGCTCACTCGGTCGGTGAGGTTCTTGGCCTCATCGGCCATCTCGCGACTTGCGATGACCTGATCTACCTTCCTCCCGAGCAGCTCCTTTTCCGAGTAGAGGAAGAGTTGCTCGAAGGCGGGATTGCACAACGCAATTCTCCCCTCGACATCGAGGGAGACAATAGCCACAGGGCTGTGCCGGATGAGGGCGTTCAGGTGCGCGCTCCGCTCGGAGGTAGCCTTCTCCGCCAGTTTCTGTTCAGTGATATCAGACACCAGGATGTCGAGAGAGACGAACCGCTGGTCGGTGTCAGAACGGCAAACCGACGTGCACTTCACCCAGCGAATTAACCGGTCCTTCCGGACGATCCGGATGTCAAAGACCGGGGAATCTCCTCCGCGGAACAGGCTTTCCACCAGCGCGACTGCGGCCGGACGATCCTCTTCGTAAACCATCTGGACCCAAAGATTGGGATCGCGCTGGAGTTCTTCGGGAGTGTAGCCCGTCACGGCTTCGCAACCGGCGCCATACGAGGCACGCACCAGCCGCCCTTCAACGAGTTCGAGGCTGCAAACGAAGTCCGTTACCGCCCCCACCAAGCGGCGATAACGGCTTTCGCTCTCCTTCAGCGCCTCTTCTGCGCGTTTGCGCTCGGTAATGTCGTTCATGACGCCCAGGTGGGCGACAATTTGGCCGTGAGCGTCGAAAATGGGAGCGGTGGAAACCTGAACGTCAATCCAGGAACCGTCCTTCCGCTTGCGACGCAGATCCAAAATCGCGACGGTCTCGCCCCGCATGGCCCGCGCACAAATCGATTGGTGAAAGTCCCGGTCCTCCGGAGGGACAATGGGAAGCGGCCCACCCAGGGTTTCCCCTTCGCTCCAGCCAAACAGCCTTTCCGCGGCAGGGTTCCACATGCGGACAAGTCCCTCGGCATCCAAGGCGGTAATCGCTACAGGGGAAGCCTGCACCACGGCCTTGACTAGCTCGTTGGCTTTGCGTAGGGTCTCGTCAGCCTCCTTGCGTTGCAGGGCGGCGCCAATGGTCCTTGCTGCCGCGCGTAGAGCCTCCGTTTCCACACCCGACCACTGGCGCACGCCCAAGCAGTCGTCAAAGCCGATGAAACCCCACCACGCTTCACCCACAAAGATAGGCACAGCGATAAGGGACTTAATATCTTGCCCCTCCAGATGCCGCCGGGCCAATTCCGGAAGGTTGGCAACCACCCCTTGGCCAATTTTCCCTTGCCGCAATTCCTCCATCCACTTTTGTAGGTGGTTTTCTCCCCAGGAGAAGTTCTGGAGCTCGGGATTATCAATTTGCGGCGTGATCCCTGGCGCTGCCCACTCGTACCGCTGGCTCGTCAGCAGATCGCCGTCCGGGCCAGGATGGTTGGCGAAGATATAAGCCCGGCTCACGGACATGCACTGCCCCAACCGCTCCAAAACGGACTGAATATTCTCTTCCCAGTTACCTCCCGAGAGGAGCTTTTCGGCGACAAAGCTGACTGCCTCCAGAATCGCATCGCGCCGGTGGAGGGCCTCTTCCACCTCTACTTGCTTGGTGACATCCCGGTTGAAACTGAGGACCGCCATTTTGCCCGCATATCCGACGCTGGACAAGCTCACCAGCACCGTAATGGGACGACCGTCTTTGCGAAGGTGGACGGTGGTGAACTCGGCGCAACTCTTTCCCTCCTGGAGCTGGCGAATCTCCACCTCGTAGCGGCCCATATCCTTCGTCAGGGTTTTCAGGCTGGAGCCCACCAGGGCGTGGCGATTCCCCCCATACACTTCGCAGGCCTTGCGATTGCAGTCCAGGATGATTCCGCTTTCCGTCTCGTGAACGAGGATGGCATCATTCGCGTTTTCGAAAAGGTCGCGATACTGCCGGGACAGCACCGCCTCGCGCCGCAGCCACTCGCGGGCGACGGCAATCTGCCCTCCCGCCACCTTCCGATACAAGATGAAACCAACAAGGACTCCGAGAAGCCCCAGTATCACCATCGCAAGAGTTGCCGGCAGGTTCGGCCCGGACGTCGCGCGGGCTAGTCGGGGGGCTGGGGCCGCAATGGCGATCGGCCCTGGGGCGAAGGCATCTCTTCCACCTTGTGCCCAGCGCATCAACGCGGGTTGGAGACGATGCTCAGACAATGAGGGCTGCGCGCCGGCGGAGAGAATCCCCCACTGCCCCGCCAGCGCCATGAGCACCAAGCTTGGGCAGAGAATCCCCCGCCAAGGCCACACCCCGGGATTTGATCGATGTGTGTTCACGGTGTCTTCTCGGTATGACCGTGCAAACGATCGAGCTCAGGTTGGACGAACCGCGCATAGCATTCCGGACAAATCCCATGGCTGAACTGGGCTTCGGAATGGTCGCTGATGTACCCTTCAACCTGTTGCCAGTAATTTCGATCGTTGCGGATCTTCTTACAGTAAGAGCAAATGGGCAGCAGTCCTTGGAGCGTCTTGACGCGCGAAAGGGCCTCTTCCAATTGCCGGACGCGCTGCGCCAAGGCCCCCTGGAGTTCCAGGACGCGGATTCCTACTTGCACGCGCGCGCGCAGCTCCTCACGGTTAAAGGGTTTGGTGATGTAGTCGTCGGCTCCGGCCTGAAGGCCATGGATCTTGTCTTCCTGACCTCTCCGCGCGGTCAAAAGGATCAGATAAATTGGCCGCGTCCGCGGGCTTTTGCGGATCCGGCGGCAGATA
>Ga0315282_10015213_pt1 | contig 11379 bp, 6 predicted proteins | sample YL17G07_20_MG_FD_203693 | JGI IMG/M metagenome (GOLD analysis project Ga0315282, IMG submission 203693) | Sediment microbial communities from Yellowstone Lake, YNP, Wyoming, USA - YL17G07_20 | ecosystem: Environmental > Aquatic > Freshwater > Lake > Sediment | place: USA: Wyoming | collected...
AACCCGCCTTGCGAGCGAAGTAGCACCGGTCCTCGAGCGCGAGCGCTGCGTTGTCGACGGACGTCGTGTCCAGCTCGGGCTCGCCGAGCGCGAAGCGCAGTTCGGGCAGGTGCGCCACCTTGTCCGTTTGCCCGCCAGACGACTCGAAGAGGATCGCGCTGCCAACGCGCCGGTGGATGTCGCGCAGCGGCCCCTTGGTGTCGGCGTCGAGCGCCTTGCTGTGCGCCTGCTCGCCCGCGATGTCCGCGTCGATGGCGGCGCCGAGTCGTGGTTCACCGAGCTGGCCCAGCACCACGCTCCTAAAACCCGGCTCCGAAAGCGGCGCCGAGCCGAGCGTGATGAGCGGCTCGGTGCGCGCCTTCCGGAAACCGTCCTGCGCGGCGATCGAGATCCACTGGGCCAACATCGCCAGCGTGCCGCGCGTCTGCTGGTACTGGGGAAGGGCCTGCCACTTGCGCTGGAAAACCGAGAGCGTCGCTGGATGGAACGGGTAACACGCCTCGAAGCGACGCTGCAGGAACTCGCGCGCCTTGGCCTCAGTCGCGCCCGAGTCTACGGCTGTCCACTCCGGCGGCAGCTGCGCCCGTCGTTCGAAGCACCAGTCGCCGTAGGCTTTGGCGACGTTCTTCCGGATCTTCTCGCTCCCCAGATCCTGGAAGAGCCGCCGGCGGACGACATCGCTGATCTCGGCCTCGTCGTTGACCATCAGTTGCTTCGCGACGCGTCCGACCTCCTTGCAGATCAAGTCCTGCCAGCGCATCTCCCAGTCGTCCATCTCGGGCTTGCTCTGCGGCAGGCTCACCACGGCCGCGCACCGTGTTGTGCCAGTCATGGACCGCACGACGTTCCCCAGGAAGGCCCGAAAAGACGCCGGCAAATCATTGCCGCGGTTGCGGCTCAGGAAGTTGAGCACCTCGTCGAAGAGCAGGAGCACGGGCGCCCCAGCCGCCTGGAAAACGCGCGCGATCGCCTCGGTCCCAGGCGGCGTGGTGCGCGCCGCCTGGCCAAGCGCCTCGACGCCCGCCTCGCCCGCGAGCTGGCGGGCCATATCGATCCACGGCGTCTCGCGGCCCAGTTGCGGGTCCCAGGCATTTCCCACGAAGACCGCGACCCGCGCCGCCGGAACTGAAGAGAGACCGGCCTCCTGAAGCAGCGCGGGTATGCCGGCGAACACGCCCGAGTTCTCGCCGGCCTTCGCGAGATGGTAGAGCGCGGTCAGCGTGTGTGTCTTGCCGCCGCCGAACTGGGTGATGAGCGTGAGGACCGGCGAGGTGTTCTCGGTGTTGCCCGAGAGCCGGCGCAGCACCATGCCGGCGTGCTCGCGCAGCGCCCGCGTGAAGCAGGTGCGGGCGAAGAACTGAGCGGGATCGCGATAGTCCTCGGGCGCCGTCCCCGCCACGACCTGCTCGAGCGCGATGGCGAACTCGTCCGGGTTGAACGAGCGCCCTTCCCGCACTTCCTTGCGCAGCGTCGCGACCTTGTACCAGGGCTCCATACCGATCCTCCTACCGTCTCTGCATGCGTGCGAACAGGTCGGCCGCCGGTTGTTTGAGCCGCGCGAGATTCGCATAGGCCACGGGCTCGAAGCCGCGCTCTCCGGAGTACATCCGGTAGCGGATGCCGTCCGTGACGATCACGTCGCGAGACACGCCAATCGCCTAGCGACGACGGCCCGCCCGAGATCTGCCAGAACGCTCGACTCATGTCACTGAACCCACGTAGCGGGCGGCCACACCGCAGGGCACATGCCGGCGGCTGCGACAAGTTCACCGAAGGCGCACACCAGTTTGCGAAAGCTGCGGCAACGCCGATAGGCGATCTCCAGGTCGAGACGCGCCGTCAATCGCACCTGGTCGACCGTGGGGTGATAGCTGACGGCGTGGGGCATCCGCCGTTCCAGCTCGCCCTTCGCATCCCGCGGCGCTTCGGGATCGGGATGTGAGGTCGCATCTGGCAGGATGGCGGCCGTTCCTCGCAGCGCTTCGATGCTCGCGAGAAACCATGCCTCGTACTCGCGGTTCGCCATCACCACGGCGCAAGGCTTCCCACCCGCTGCTTCCTGCGCCCATTGTTCGAGGGTCGGCGCCAACTCTTTTGGGCAATCGTCGTCGGCATCGAACAGGACGAGTATCGCCGCGCAGTCGTCGCGCAAGGCTGCAACCCCCACTGCGCTCTGCAGGGAGTTTTTCTTCACCAACTGCGTCCGCCGCCTGCGGTGCGGCCTGGCAACCTCGAGCCCCCATGCCTGGGCCTCGTCGCGCAGCCGCCACAGCAGCAGCCGTACGGCAACCTCGTCGCCTTGGCCCTCCACAATCGGCTGGATGATCATGCGAAATCCTCGAACAGATCGCCCTGCATCAACCTCGCATGGCCATCGAACAACGGCGCCGGGTCGAGCGCGCTCGAGCGCAGCAGCTCGCCCGCACCCATCAGATGATCGTGCAGTGCCTTGCGGGTCGTTTCCGAGACCGGCGCGACCCGTGTCGCCCCGTCGGTCCACTCGACGATGCGCAAATGCCGGTCCGTGACCCATTTCGCGTCGAGCAGTTCCGGACTGTGCGTCGTGACGACCACCTGCATGTGTTTCGAGGCGTGGCGCAGCAGATCGAGAACCGATTCCAATGCGCCAGGGTGTATCGTCGCCTCTGGTTCCTCAACCGCAATCAGCGACGGCACCGGCCGCTGGAACACCGCTGCCAGCAGTCCGATCGCGCGCAATGTACCATCCGACATGCTGAAGCCCTCGAACTTCAGGCGCTTCCTCTGGCCCCATTCCTGCGTGAACTCGAGCGACAGGTTCTTGCCGTGCTTCTTCACCTGCACCCGTGTTGTATTCGGAACGATGGTTTCGAGAATGTCCGAGATGCGCTGGAAGTCCCCTTCCGACTGGCGCTCGATTTCCTTCAGCACGCTCGTGACGTTTCCGCCGTCTGACCTGAGGCTCGTGCCGCTGTCCGGGTCCTGCATCTCGCGCAGCTTGCCCGGTTCAATCGAATACACGCGCATTGCGGCGAGCGTGCGCAGCACGGGTGCGAACTTTGCCTCGCCGCCGACCAGCGGCAGGCTGAGCGAGGCGGGGTCAAGCGAGGGTTTCATGCCGCCGACGTTGGATGTGAACTTCGTGCCCACCCGATCGAACCAGGAGCGGCCCCCGCCTTCGAAGGACACCGAACACTGCTCTCGCACGACCGAGAAGCCGTAGTTCGGCAGCGCCTTGACCTCGAAGGCGTAGTACCCCGCCGCCGCCTTCCCATTCAGCTGGCCGAGATCCACGCGCAAACCAAGGTTTGGTGGGTAACTCTGGCCCGAGGACCGATTGCGGACCGCCGATATGCCTCCCGCCTTGTCGAAGACGGCCTGGAGCGGCGAGGCCATCGCCTCTGCGAGGAAGGAGAATGCGCTCACGAGATTGCTCTTCCCCGAGCCGTTGCGTCCGACGAAGATGGTCGGGTTGTCGAACGTGATGCGCTCGGAAGGCACGCTGCGAAACCGCTTCAAGACAAGTTGCTGAATCGTGGGTTTCATGTCTCTCACCTCGGCACCGCGAGGAGCATAGCATCGAGCAGGCGCTTCTCCTCGCTCCCCTTCGGATAGAGGGCCGAAAGGGCGTTGGCGAGGCGTATGAAGTCTGGGCCGCGCTCCTGCTCGGCCTTGAGGAGCGCGCGCAGGGCATTGGTGCGTCCGGCGGCCTGGAGCAGCATGGCCGCGTGGACGCGGTCGAGCGTCGTGGCCTCGCGGGCGGCGGCCAGGCTCTCGTCCGAGACGTCGACGCCCGCTCGCTTCCTGAAGCCACGCCCGCTCCCCTTGATCGCGGGAACGGCGCTGGGCTGCATGTCGGGGAAGAGCATCCCCTGCAGCGGGTTGGTTGTGGTCGTTTCCTGCTCGAGGCGTGCGGCCACGGCCTGTGCGCCATCCTCGCCGAAGAGCTGTTTCGCGCGCTCGGCGAGCGGCAGCAGGCGAACGACGCCCTTCCTCGTCTCGATCACGCGGCCTTCCCACTTCGGCAACTCGATGCCGAGCGGTTGCGCGAAGCGGCGCACGATATCGAAGACCAGCGTGAAGCCCTTGGCCTTTCCGCGGGAGGAGCTCTCTTCGTCGTCGTCCTCGTCTTCGCCCTCGTGGCTCGCGGAGTCCTCTGTCTCGCCGCCTGCGCCGAGCTCTGTCGAGGGGTTCGTGCTCTGGAGTGTCCACAGAAAGAGCGCCGTGAGGCGCGCGTCCTCCTCGACAGCTCCAGCAGCGCCGTTACGGGCCCTCGCGTCGGCGGTGCCGAGTACTTGCGCTAGCGCGCTGCGGCCCACAACCTCCCAGACCTTCTCCAGGTACTCGGCGAGCTTCACCTCCCGCCCGTCGGCGGCCTCGACGCTCTTGTAGCGGCTGAAGATCTCGAGCGCCGGCCCAATACAAGCGAACACGAGGTCGGCGCCGCGGATACCTTCACCTTGGAGGCGCTCCATCCAGTCGCCGACACGGTCAGGCAACTCACGCAGGACGCCGGCCCAGTCGCCCACCTGCGCATCGTCAGGGCGCGGGCGGCAGATGAGATGGACGCTAGTGGCGAGCGCGGCGGACTCGCGGGCGCGCAGGCGCGTGGCGCTTTCTGTCGCGATGGGCCAGGAGCCGGTGATGACCCAACGGCCGCGGATCATCCCAGACAAGAGGGCCTCCCAACCCTCCGTGGTTTTGTGGGCGAACACGACGCAGCCGACGCCGTCCTCGCGCAAGACGCGACGCCCCTCCGCGAAAGCACACGCCATTGCAGACTCAAAAAACGCCTTGTCCTTCGGCTTGCCATCGATGATCTTGACCTCGTCCTGGACCGCTTCGCGATCCTTCGGCGTTAGCGGGTTGGTTGGATCGAAGGGGTCACGCAAGAGCGGGTGACCAGGGAAGGCGCGCTTCAGCCATACGAAGAAGAAATCGGAGAGATCCGAATACGGGACCGCGTCATAGTACGGTGGGTCAGTGAACCAAACGTGGGCGGCCTCGTCGGGAAGGGGCGACGCGCACGCGTCGGCGATCTGGACTTGCCCCGCCTCACCCGTCCTTGGCAATGTTTTCATCACGCGCAACATAGTGTTGAGCGTGACATGGTAGTCGCCCGCTTGTTCGGCGAAAATCGCGGGCTCCGCGAAGTCCCATACGATCGGAATCGCCTGCCGCGTGAACAGGTTGCGGACCTGTGTCTTGGTGTTCTCCCAGCGGCACGACGCGTTACTTATGTCCGCAAAGCGGCTGAGCGCCAGGGCCAGGATCTCCCGGATGGCTGGATCGTCCAAGGCGACTTCTTCTATCGCGTCGCAAAGCACCAGCATCGCCAGCTTCTGCCGCGCGTTGAAGAGGTCACCCCATCGGACCATTCCGTAACGCTGAACACGAAATCCGAGCGTGCCGGGGGACGGCAGCGGTTCATCTGGCACACGCGACAGTCCGCCAATGCTGCGGGCCTTCGCTGCCTCTTCAAGGGCATCGCATGCGTTCCTCGCGGCCACGTAGTCGGCGTCCGTCGGAAGCCGGAAGGACCGGGCTTCGTTACCGTCCCCCAGCAGCGCCACAGCAAGAAGTTTCGCCCCACCCACGCGGCGACCCTGCGAATCCAGGATGACGTCCGCGCCGCCGTGCTGCTGGGCAAGCTGCAACGGAACGCGAGGGTTCTTCTTGTTCCCCGGCAAGACCGACTTGCAGCAAGGACAGATGACGTCCGCGTTGTTGCCGGTTGCCTTCGTTCCGTCGAGCTTCACGAAACCACTTCGGGGCTCCTCGCTTCCAGCGCCAGTCGCGATCCGGAACGTAACAGGCCCACCGCGAGGCGCACTCTCGATGAGCAACGCGGCGCACCGCCCGTCGGGTGCTTCCTTGAAATACCGCGCTCGGGTTGCCCCGCGACGAGAGAGCCACGGCGACCGGTAGATTGGGATCTCGGCGCCGCAGTTAGACGTCTCGCAGCGAACGGTCCGAGCCCAGACGTAGGCAATTGGCACTGACCCGTCTGGACCATCCGGGTAGAAGATCTTCAGCCGGCGCTCGGCGATCTGACGAACCCGGCGGCCGGCTTCCTCCACTCGTTCAACAAACTCGGCGGCGGAACGCGGGAGGTCCTCAAGCATCACCTTTAGGATGAAGGCAGCGACCGGATTCAGGTCGCTCGCGAACACCTCGCATCCCAGCCGCAGTGCTTCGAGCGGGATCGAGCCACCGCCGGAGAACGGGTCCACGACGAGCGGAGCTTGGCCGCCGTGGGCCGCCCGTACGAGACCGCGAGCGACCTCTACGTAGCGATCGTTCGCGGATAGATCCCAGTTGGCGAAGTCGCCGATGAACGTCAACAGTCCGCGCCGCAGGTCCTCGCGTTCGTCGCGCGGTCTACCTTGAACTTGCGCAAGGAGATCACGAGCCTCGCTCCGAAACGAGTCGGGGCAGTGCGGGTCGCATGGGTCTGGAAATGAGAGCGCAAGGAGCATCGCACGGCAGGCGCCTAGCGGACGTCGCGCCCACCAGAGGTGGAATGTGGAGGGATGCCCGAAGCGAACCGACTTCTCTTTCAAGGCGTGCTTCGACACGGTGGCGATCGGGAAGTCCACCTCCGCGAGGCGCTTGCAGTCTTTGGGAATCATCTATCCTGCAGCCTTGCTCGTCGTTCGTCTACTGGCCGAGCGATTTGGCTTGAAAGCGGGTTCAGGTGGCCCGAGGAGAGCCAGCACGGGGTCATTGCGGGCCCTGTTCTCGTCGCCCTGGACTAACACCATGCAATTCCGTCTACTGCGAGTGACCGCGTTGTAGAGCAGACGTCGTCGCTGAGCGACATCCGAGGGAACGCGGTAGGGCCACAAAACGAAGACGTTGTCGAACTCTCGGTTTTTTGCGCCATGTACCGTGGTCACCGTTCTACTTGATGAAGGCGACCAGTAAGCCCGTTGCTCGTGAACGGCCGTATCCACTTGCCGAGCCACGAGCCTGCGCGGGATGGCGTCCATGCCTCGGAGCCGTGCACAACGCTGAACGCGATTCAGGACGTTGGTGGCAATCCCATCAAGCGGTCCAGAAGGCGCTTGCCAACTACCATTCGAGTCAGGCGTGGCTGTCGCCAGTCCGAGGCTGACGGCAGTACGACGTTGCTCTTCCTCAGCGGAGCACTCTACCTGCCACGCGATCGGGGCGAGGTTCCTCTTCCGAAGCTGGTTTGCGCAAGATTCCAGAACCCTTCCGGAAACGGGATCGTGGCTCGGACAGATCAAGGCACACGTTCCCGTCCACCGATCAGAGGGCGCGCAACACACCAACCGCTCTATGATCTTCCACGCCGCAGGCCCATGGTTCGGACAACATACGAGGGGAATGGTTCGTCCCGTCGAGGGGGTGTTCTCTCGAAGGCATCGCGCGGCGTCCAGGATGCCCGTAACCGAGGTCCGATGGCAGATGGTCAGTTCCTCGATGCTCCCCGCGCGATTGCCCGCTTGCGTCCTTGCCCATTCGACCGCCGGGCATCCCGTAACCGTGGAGTCAAGGAGTTGGAAGTCATCCGCAGCGAGCAGAACAGAACCGTGCTTCGACAAGGCGGCGACGAACTCAAGCAGCGGCCCGTGGCAGTCCTGGAACTCGTCTATGAGGATAAGGGGGTAGGTTGCGCCGATGACGCCGCCGACGGTCTGGCTTTGAAGCAGCCCAGCGGCGATGCCGGCAACTCTTCCGAAATCGGCCTCAATGCCGAGCACACCGTCGGCGAAGTCCACGTCCCCCGGCACCGCTGCCACCGGTTTCGTGTGCCCCAGGGCGGTGCGCCAGCGGTTGACGATGGACAACGCGAACCCGTCAATGGTTGCAACCGAGTAAGGAATCGTTCGGCAGGCGTCCTTGAGCTTGTGCTCCAGCCTGCGCCTGGCACCGTGCATGCGAGTGATGACGAGCATTCGCTGGTGATCAGCAGCGACAAGCCCTGGCGCTAATTGATTGGCCCTAGCCATGAGCCATGTGGTCTTCCCCGTTCCCGCCTGGCCGATCACGATCGCCACTTGCCCCATGTCACGCCCTCCTGATATGGGCGGCGGCGAAGACCTTGGTCCCGCTCGGCTTTGTATCAACGGTCCACCGGGAGTTCTTCGGCTGTTCTCCAAAGGCTATCGCAGCGAGATCATGGAAGAACTCGCACGCCCTGTTGCAGCAATCTGAAGTGGCAAGCGATTCCCACACCAGGTTCTCCCGAAGCTCGCGGTCCTTCTTGGCAGTGCCGTCGGCAAGGGCGTCCTGCAGTGCGCGCAAGGTCCGGTGTGCGGGACTGGGCAGCAGTGTGCTCAGGGCGCTTCCTGGTTCACGAAGCGCTGGTTCGAGAATCCAGGCCGCGAGATATTCAGTGCCCGCGCCGTCTCCATAACGAACGATCTTTGACGGCGAAGGGGTCGCAGAGATCAACAGGTCCAGATAGCCGGCACCGGCTGTATCCCCGTCAACAACGGGGATCGCATCCCGTCTGAACTTGGTGACCTCCTGGAAGGTCTCAACAACTGCGGCGTGACATGTCGGCAGGATTGTGATGGGCCTCAACCGGAAGGACGTCGCAGAGTCCCCTGAGGACAAAGCAAGTCGCTGCCACAGGCTGAGCCATTCAGCGTCGTGTATGCCTTCGGGCACGAGGATCACTCCGCCCATGAGGGCTTCGTAGAAGGCGCCGCGGTGCGCAAGATAAAGTTTCCTAACACTGTTGCTGGCGATGTCCCGAATCGCTTCCTTCCTGACCCGTGTGGCGCTGAGTTCACCACCCTCATTCTTGACGAAGATTACCTCGGAAGGCTGATAGCTCGCCGCGACGTGCGGCGACTGCGTGGTGACAATAGACTGAACGCTGGTGGCACGAATTCGGTGGACCAGCCTCTGATGCAGCGAGGGGTGTAGGTGAAGTTCGGGCTCTTCTGCGGCCAGAATGAAGTTCCTTCCATCCGTCTTTCGCCGTTCCGCGAAAGCCAGTAGCAGGAGAAACGCTTGGAGGGAGACCATTCCCGCGCCATGCCGTGACACGGGCACGAGTCGGTCCCCGGGCTCCGACACGTGGGCCACCAGACTCTGGAGCACGGCGACCGCATCCAAAGACGTCGGCCGGTAAACAAGTCTCCCGGACGGTCCCACCAAAAGGAACGACTGAAGTTCACGTGTCGCCGCCTTGAGAATCTCGCAAAGCGGCGACGCTTCGTCAATCTTGACTACGCCCGTTCGGAGCTGAGTCTTCAGGTCCTCTAGTGCCCTGCCTGGAAGTGCGTCGTATTCGCGCAGCAGCTTCAACAGCGTGGATGAACCAAACGATAGAAGGCGATCCCATTCCCGGTTACTGGGCAGGAGGAACAGGCCAAGGTCTCGCACGACGTTCGCTGAGAGCAGGTTGTACCCATCAGTAAATGGATCGCACTCTCCGTCATAGAAGTACCTCACCACCTCGAACTCACACGTCTCGTCATCGTATCGTCCAGTTAGGGCCAACTGGGCGGCCAGCCGTGTTCCGTCGGGTGCGTCCGCCTCGAAGGACACGGTTTCGGAATCAGCATGCCACCATACTGGTCGAGCAGCGCGTTCCCCGACAAACCACCCTGGTAACATCGTGGGGTCGTTGGTCGGGAAATCGGTGATGGTCCCGATGACATGGAATCGGGTCTCCGGTTTGGGTGCCCCGCCGTAAAAGTCCCAATCGGACACTGGCCGGACCATGCGTTCCCGCCCGAAGAGGAGGGCAAGAGATTCGACGATGGTGGTCTTGCCAGAGTTGTTTGCGCCCAGGAGCACGGCGTGGGTTGGCAGGACGATCCGCCCATGCCGGACCCCTCGAAATCCACTCAGTTCGACTTCGCAGATTCGCATGGGTCGCCAGTCCTTCGTGGTTGTCTTCCACTTGAACGACCGCAGTCGACCTCCGTCGCGTCACGCTTCCCCTCCCCCGACTCCGGGAGGACGAGCGCACGAGGCGTGGTCTCGATGGCGGCGAGGGCGGGTATCTCGTCGCCGGTTGCAGCGCCCAGGTCCTTGAATCGCCTGGCGGCCGGAAAGATTCTGGCCTCCATCGAACCGACTGCCTTGTTGTATGCCTCGTTGGCCTTCTGCAGGCCACCGCCGATCTCGGTGACGTGCTCGGCCAGCACTCTCATCCGGTCGTAGAGCTGTTTGCCGAGGTCGCTGATCTCCTGGGCGTTTTTCGCGATCTGCTCCTGTCGCCATCCGTACGCAACAGCCCGAATCAGTGCGATGAGGGTTGCGGGTGTGGCCAGCACGACTCGCTTGTCCAGGGCATCCTCGATCAACTGGCGGTCCGCATCCACGGCAGCGGCGAAGAATGATTCGCCCGGGATGAACATCACCACGAACTCCGGGGCCTTGGGGAACTGCTCCCAGTAGTTCTTGCCGGCCAGGGCTACCATGTGGGCGCGGACTTGCGCCGCGTGACGGGTCAGAGCGCCGCTCCGTTGCTCCTCTGAATCTGATGACACGGCGTCCAGGAAGGCGTCCAAGGCCACTTTTGCATCGACGACGATCTCGCGCTCGCCGGGCAGGTGGACGACCAGATCGGGACGCTGCCGGCCGGCGTCGGAATCGACCGTCACCTGCTCCGTGAAATCGCAGTGATCCGACATTCCGGCCAGTTCGACTACCCGCTTCAGCGTCAGCTCGCCCCAGCGCCCACGCACCTGCGGAGCCCTCAAGGCGGTGACCAGGCTCGCCGTCTCCTTCTGGAGTTGCTCCTGGGTGCCCGTCAACGCCTTGATGTAGCCCTCGATGCTCGTGTACGCCTCCTGGCGAGTCGTCTCCAGGCTACGGACATGTTCATCGAATCGCTGCAGAGACTCCGCCAGGGGCTTGACCAGCCCGTCGATCGCTTCCTGCCGCCGGCCAAGGTCGCCCTTTGCCTCCGCAAGCACCTTACCAAACGTCTCGTTTGCCAGTCTGAGGAATGCTTCATTGCTGTTGTTCAGCGCGTCTCCGGCCAGGGCTTTGAACGCGTCGGTGAGCCGCGTCTTGGCGTCCTCCAGCACCTCGCGTTCCTCCTGCAGGTGAAGGCCCGCGTCCTTCAGTTCCGTCTCGGCTTTGATCCTCGCACCACGCTCGTCGTCCAGCTGGATTCGGAGTTGCTGGCTGCTGGTATCCGTCCTCTGGAGTTGTCCACGGAGCTCGACCACGGTGGCATCGAGGGCGGCGGCCTGACCTTCGGCAGCATTGGCCCGACGACTCGCCTCATCGATCGTGATCGTCGATTGCGACCGCGTGCGGTTGACGGCCACCAGCCAGGCCAGTGCCCCCCCGATCGCGGCACCGAGGATCGCGAACACTACGTACCACATGTCGCCATCATCCCTTCCGCGAGTGCTTGAGCCCCAGTTCGGCCATGATGGCCTTCGCCGGTTGAGGTTC
>Ga0315282_10015214_pt1 | contig 11378 bp, 9 predicted proteins | sample YL17G07_20_MG_FD_203693 | JGI IMG/M metagenome (GOLD analysis project Ga0315282, IMG submission 203693) | Sediment microbial communities from Yellowstone Lake, YNP, Wyoming, USA - YL17G07_20 | ecosystem: Environmental > Aquatic > Freshwater > Lake > Sediment | place: USA: Wyoming | collected...
CAGATAGTGCGGAGTTAGAGAAAATGGAACAGGAATATGAACCAGTATTCAGGATCGCAGCATGATTGCGGAATGATGATTTTGACAATCCATATATTCACTAATCATTTCTGCGAAAGTATAGTAAATCCACTTTAATCCAAAATTCACTTCTGATAGGAAACACACCCCCGGACCCCTCTCAAGAGAGGAGTTTAGGACAATTCCCCCTTTGAAAAAAGGGGATCAAGGGGGATTTAAAAACGTATTTTTGTGATTCATTAGTATCTTAAATAGGAAAGTTATTTAGTCATGAATCCTTAGTTACGCGCTTCTTTGATCTCTGATTTGATCTCTAGCATTATCAATCCTGACTGTGCGCCCTTTCAGTTCTTTACCGTTTAAAGCGTCTCTAGCCTTGTCAGCGTCTTCGTCTTTAGCGAATTCAACGAATCCAAATCCTTTAGAGCGACCAGAGATACGATCCATAACTATCGTTGCTGAAACGATTTCACCATACGGGGTAAAAGCTTCATTAAGTTCCTGATCAGTCATATCAAACTTCAGATTACCAACATAAAGTTTCTTCGACATCTAAAATACTCCTTTTGAAACGTGTTAAACCTGACTGCCGAAGTGGTCCAAATCTGGTTGAAAAAAGTGGCTCTTTGGGATTTCATGGGAAATGAGTCTTACATGCCAATCAAATCCCCTCTGACTCCCCTTTAGCTAAAGGGGAGAACCAATTCCCCCTTTGAAAAAGGGGGGAAGGGGGGATTTAAAATGCTTTTTTCCCCGTCATTTACCAAAGAACCAAAAAAGTTTGGATCACTCTTTTTCTTTTAGTTCCTCTATTTTCGGTGTGGTTTCTGTTTTTGGTGCGGCTTCTGTTTTCGGTGTGGCTTCATTTTTTATAAGGATTTTAATAGAAGCGCTCTCTTTGATTGGCTTTAGCCATTCTGCCAGTGCCTTATCTATTTCTACGTTTGTGAGAGCTTCTTTTATACGATCCTGGACCTCCTCAAGTGTCAACTGCTTACCCGGTTTTTTTTCGTCAACACGGATGATGTGATATCCGAACTCAGTTTCAACTACATCGCTGATCTGATTCGGTTGTAGAGAGAATGCCGCATCCTCAAAAGGTTTTACCATCTGACCACGAGCAAAGTAACCGAGATCACCTCCTTGTTGAGCGCTACCAGGGTCTTGCGAATCTTTCTTCGCTAGTTCTGCGAAGTCCGCCCCATTGCGAGCTTCTTTAAGGATTGACTCTATTTTATTTTTCGCATCAATTTTTTCCTGTTCACTAGCATTCGGGGAAATTCTAATCAGTATGTGTCTGGCTTTTACTTGCTCAGGTTCAGAAAATTTGCTTTTATTAGCTTCGTAATAGTCTTGTATTTCCTTGTCTGTGACGGGATTTGCTAGAGGTTGAATCTTTAATTTGATTATATCTCGCATAGTCATAACTCGTTTTACCATCGCTATAAATTTATCTTCCGTCAATCCCTGCATTTTCAACACCTGATTAAAAGCCTCCTGTGTCGGGAAATTCTGTTTTACCTTTGCAACTTCTGCATCAACATCAGCATCTTTCGGCTCCAGACCAGCTTTCTTACCTTCCTGATATAAAAGCTCTTGATTGATGAGTGAATCCATAGCTTCATCTCTTGCTTTTAGATATTCATCTTTACTAAGCTTGGTACTGCCTCCTATCATCATTCTCAGTTGCCTTGTAAGGTCAGACATGGGTATTTTTACACCATTTACTTCAGCTATTGTTACATCTACTGGCTCTTTGGGTTTTAATGGTTGTACTTGCTGTTCCTGTTGCGTTTGTTGCGGTTGCTCTTGAGCATAAATGAAATTAACTGATATTAAAAGCATTGCAAAACATAAACAAACAAAATATTTCATTATCTTTATCTCCTTCTCTCCGAAGTGATTAAAAAATCTATCAGAGGAAATTTTGCATATAATCTTGTTTAAAATAAAGGTGCTGCTATTCGGGAAATTGGGATATTTAATGGTATGAGGCGGATTCGGCAATGCGTATTCTACTTTTACCATAAAAACACATAATAGCATAAAAAAATGCTTATGTCAACGAAAAATTGTGCTGTCCAAGCATAAACTTTACGACTTGTGCTAATTCTCCTCAAGCCAGTATTTACAATGGTTTGAATTTCAAGATTCTTAGCTGTCTTAAAATCTAATGCCCATTTTTATTGGGTTTACAAAAACAATTAGCACAAGTCGGAAACTTTATAATGTACCCTGAAAACTGGACAACACATTAAAGTGGGTTTTCTACAAAAAATATGTTATAATTCGCAAGAACTACCAGTATTTGGCGATCATCTCATCCAGAATCTTCTTATTCTTCCCCGCTTCTTCCCATGAAATCTCAAAGGTATATACTCCATCGGAGAAGTAGGTCTTCATAGATGCAAAGGCTTTCTGAAAATCAATCTCCACATGACCAGATATCAGAGAAGATGAGTGCATGACTTTTACCAGACGTTTCCCAGCCATCTCTACTTCATCATGGAGGGGAAGCCCAGCACGTGGATAGGCGTTATGTAGATATACACCAAAATAAGGACTGCCTATCTCATCCGTCATGCGACAAAGCGAATCAAGACCACCAAACCCTAAACGCTCCCAGATATTTGCTTCATAACCTAAAACGACGCCAGTCTCCTCTCCGATTTCCGCTACATCTTTTAATAACACTTTACAATCATCCCATGAACCTTTACTCGTAGCAAAGTGCATCAATATAGTGTGAGCGCCTAGTTCCTTTGCCAGCTTTGCATCGTTGGCGATAAGTTCTATACCTTTTCCCCACTCATTTAAACTGGGGAAGGTGTTGGCATGGGACCAAGCCCAGTCGCTGGAGAGAGAATAAATAGACATATTATACTGTTTGCAAAGTGCCTTAATTTGTTCTACCGATTCTTTTGACCATGAACCAGCCATAGCACCGGCTTCCATACAAAGTTCCAGACCATCAAAGCCTAGTTTAGAACCTTCATCAAATGCCCATTTCAAAGGATGAGCATCGCTGTCCTGAACCGATCGAAGAGATGCTCGAATTGATATTTTCATGATTGTCCTCCTAGTGTAATTAAATATTAACCATCAATTCACCTAGTGAGAAGGTAGTTGTCATATCCTGTGTCTGACCTGTCTTTGCTGCCCTATACCCAAGCTCGATAATCTCAATCACATGACGTGCGTGTTCGGCATTTATAACTGGTTCTTTGTCGTGAATAACGCAGTCAACCATGTGCATGATGTCGGAATATACATGACGTTCCGGCAGGTTCAGATGGGGTCCAAAGACAAAGGGCATATCAGAACCGGGATTTTCTACCCGTCTCCATCCTTCAACGTTCCGTCCCCAGATCTCTACCCCATCACGATCTATGGTAATGCCTCCGTCACTGCCAGAGATAAAAGGTACAGAGAAAGGACGTGCAGAACCAGCATCGCTGTTGCTGCCAAAAACCAGACAGAAAACGTTATCACCAAAGTCGAGTAACAGATGGGTGTTATCATCCATTTCAACCTTTATTTTTTGATCTTTAAATACTCGCTCTTTTAATCCTATGCCGGACATACCTGTAACTCGCTTTACAGTTCCAAGTATACCAGTGATAGTATGCAGGGCATAGACTGCCATATCATACATAGGTCCACCACCCGGTTTCTTGTAATACCATGCTGGATTGACATTAGATAAAATATCATCTGCCTGACGAAAACCCTCGAACTCATGACCTGAACCGGCAGTGCCGATCTCTGCCCAATATACCTTACCGATTTCCCCCGACTCAACGATCTCCTTGATCCTTTTAATTCCTGGTCGGTAGGCATTTCCTGGGGAAGCAACCACTTTTACACCCGCCTTTCGAGCAGTTTCGATCACTTCATCGGCTTCAGCCTTTGTCGTGGTCATGGTTTTGTTAAGATGCAGATGTTTGCCCGCAGAGATGGCTTGCATCGCTTGTTCATAGTGAAGCCCGATAGGCGAAGCGATAACAACAGCGTCAATCTCTGAAGCCAGCATTTCGTCATAGCTCTCAAAGAATAATGGAACACCAAACTTTTCCGCTGTAGCCTGTGCCCGTCCTGGTATAGGGTCCATAACAGCTTTAAGCTCACACCACTGACGAATATCCTCCTGAACTAGATTTGGCAGTAGTCCACGTTGCGAAACACTACCACAACCAGCTAATCCGATTCTTACAATGTCCATGCTCTCAATGCACCTCCTGAAGCATTAATACCTGACTAACGATATTATTCTGTTATCAGTAGTTTTAATGTATCTTTTTTAGATAAGTTTTTCGATTTTAGCATAATACGGGTAAGACGATCCCCCCAGATATTCTTCAATCCACGATCCTCGACTATGATTTCCTCAACAGACACAGATAATTTATCCGATTCATAGCGAATCTGTGCCGATCCAGACATACGACCACCAGAAAGCTCTAAGGCTTTTAATACGATCAAGCCATCATTCAACAGAACTCTGCATGGTGTGAGTAAGTTGAGAATGATTTCATTATTGGTTTCTTTAAGATTGTATGCTTCGTTGATGATTATATTCTCACCACGATTGAGAGTAACATTCCTTATCCATGAATTAACATTAGCTTCATCGGGGTATGCCTTTGCAATATCCATTGTAAATTCAGTTTTTTTATCATCAACTTTATAAATAACCTCTTTCGCCGCATATTCGTGACCCGGCGATTGTTGAACACCATTGATAGTAGGAAGATTGTGATAGTCCGACTGCATTGTCCAGATTTCATAGCGTTTAGAGCTAAAGGTTTTAGCTGTGTAAGTTTCCACACCGGCGTCAACGAGAACAGGCTTGCCATCAATGTAAATAACAAAATTACCTACGTCATTATGATTGTGGCTTTCAGCATTATGCCCGCCTTTCACAGCAACAAAAAAACCATCAGATGAGCCATCTCTATCACGGGCAACCATAACTTGAATTACATCAAGCCAGACATCACGGGGCAATGGTGGCTTTGCATCTGCTGAGATTACTTCCTCCACAGAAAAGAGCGCAGGAAGCATACGACTGATACTATCCCCGACGCCATTCTCCTTGATATTTACTTCATTAGCCGACCATGAACCGAGAGCCATCATCTTAGGATCATTTATGCGTTTGCCATATCCATAGACCAGAGAGGCAGATGGAACGAGCATTGCAGGCGCATCTGCAAAATTGATGAAATATCGCTCATGTATTTGCACACGATAGATGAATTTGCCTATGTTCTGAATGAGTGGATTATTATAGACGTCTATTTTCCCATCAGTAGCGCTGTAAAGCAGTTCGAGACAATCATAAAGAGACGCTCCAGCCCTTCCCCAATAGCTAGGACCTTCATCACACCCGCCATCTTTTGGATAAGGGTCTATAAAATTATCAAGGGCTTTAATTGCTTTACTTACCAGTCTGAGACGGCGTTCTTCATCTTTTTCGATTAATAAGGCAGAAGTAAGCCAGTTTGAGCATATCCAGGGATTCCAGTTATTCACGCTTTGCCCGCCGAACCCCATCCATCCGAAATCATTTCTTTCCATTAAGGGCGTAAGTATCCGTCGGTCAATTTCTAGCTCAATGCGCGGAACGACCAGCTTGGAAACTGTATCAAGCTTTAAGCCTATTAAGTAAACAACCCACGAAAGAAGAGAGGATGTTTCCGCTGCAAACAGATCAACAATGGGTTCTGTTACGTCAGGCAATCCAGAACCTGCCTTCTGCGCACCAATATGCGCTGACACCCCCCAAAAAGATTCCTCACAAATAGCCCAGACTCCATTCACAATATCATCAAGAAAACGACCTTTATTTTCCATACATTCTGCAATAACAAGGCTAACGAGCGCACCACGTCTTCCCATGCTGACTTGCTCAAACTTACTGCGATTACCTGTTCGGACAAAATCCAGAAATCTGACAGCCAATATCGTAGGCCACTCATATCCGAGTGTTCTTTCTCCACGTGAAATATGTGCATTGCGGATGGATTCACGTATCGCATCCCAATTATCACGTTCTTTGACAGTAGGATAAGGATGCCACTTATCTCTCTTAATTAGTATATCTCTAAGTTTCTCCTCAGAAAATTTCTGTGAAAGCATAATCAACTCCTTATGTATTTCAGCGAATTAGAATATTGTGTCTTGAAAACAGCCTATAATGCTTGTATAGTATGCGTATATATTCTTTTTGAGTTGCCATAATTACTCATTCTTTGGGTAATATATCATGAAATTGTCTTTATATCAACATTTTTTATTATCTGTAAAACCTTTGTTCTACATATAGTGGTCAACCGAATTGATTTTTATGGATTCCCACTTGCGTGGGAATGACAATCATGTTGCTGTCATTCCCGTGAAAACGGGAATCCATTATTATAAAAAAACTAATTCGGTGAATCAATAGTAGGCAGATGATTTATAAAATGGTCTATCATACATTTGAGTGTAAGATAGTTAATCGAAAGGATTTGAGCAATGAAAAAGCGATGGTCTCTGTCGGTATTGGGTTTAGCATTAGGATTGGCTTTGACCTTTGTAGTTATTGGCTCTGATCTTCTGCCAATACGGTTTACTTTTGACGAAACGACAGATGGCTGGTCGCCTGTTCTACCTCCAACAGGAACAGAAACAACAATATCATTGACAGATGATCCGTCAAATGCAAAAGTTGGGAAACGTGCATTGATGGCACATTATAGTATTGGACTACGCAAATTGTCAGGATTGGTTCACCCAATCAATGGATTAAGCGGAACAGGCGTTCGTGTCTGGCTCAAAACAGACACTGTAACGTTGATCGTCTTAGGATTGGTAGAAAAGGACAATTCAGGTTATACGCATGTTGTGCGCACATTACCCGGCGAATGGATGCTTGTGGAAACGCCATTCAGCGAGTTTAAACTTGGCGAAGACTCAAAAGACGAAAATGGACAGTTAGATTTAGACCAAGTTAATGTGTTGCTGATTATTGATGCTGGTGGTTTCTTACCCGAAGCAAAGGGTGAGCGAACGTTTTGGGTAGACGAATACGAACTTGCTGATGATATTAAGTCGGATGATACAAAGACAGCAAAACCTTATATTCCACTGCTATATACAGGTCATCCATCAGAATCAGGCGCAAGAGCTACCACAGGAATTACCTATCTGCAAGGCAAATTCGGGCTTGGTGTGCTGACCAATGCCCCCGGTGAATTAGTTGCCGTTCCCATCAAAAAGCAAATTGCAGAAGATGAAAAAAGCAAATGGCGTTGGAATCAAGGAACTATTGAGATGTGGATTTCTCCTCAGTTTAATATGTCGGAAGTGCCTGACTTTGCCGGATTGCTGACAATGCAATATGAACCTTTTATTGCGGGATTTAGCGGAAGCCTGCTTATTATATATACAAAGACGCACCAGATAGCCTTTTTGATGAATGCCAATATGGAAAATATCATCGCAACACACCAATTAAAATGGAATAAAGGGGAATGGCATCATCTTGCTGTTTCATGGGGAGAGCAAGGGATGAGATTTTATTTAGACGGCAAGGTTGTGGCAAAGAACCGATATGTTGGCGGACCCGGAACTTTGACTGAGGATGTGGTCGTAGGCAATCATGCCTGGACGCTCTTGTCTAGTAAATTTGCAAATACAGTGATAGATGAATTGCGATTATCAGATAGGCAACGGATAGACGAAGAGATAGCTGTATCAGCGAAATCCACAATACCACTCATTAGTGATAGCAATACTTTAGCGCTGGAACATTTTGACGGACAACCCTTGCCACCCATTACCTTAAAACCAGATGATACGCCATTCCATGCTGTTTCCGTAGAGAAACCAGTAAAATTGACAGTGCTTATGCCGGGGCTGGTTAATGGCGCAGGCCTTATTTATACAATATCTACACCAAGCGGGGCAATCGTTAGCAAAGACACAATACAGTTAAATAAGCGAGTAATCACATCGGAAAACGCTTTTAACTTGGAACTCAGCCCATTTCAGAATCAAGGCTTTTATAAAATATCATTCCAACTTGAAAATGACAGCAAGATTATCAACGAAGGCGCTGATTGGTTTCGTATCCTCGCAGAAAAAGCTGAAAAATCAGATTTCACATTGATTTTCGGTGCTTCCAGTTGCTATGCAGATCCGCAAGACCATGAGGAGTTTTTCCGTCGTGCTTCTGCTGTCGGGGTTCATTCACTCAGAATGCCGTTTGAATGGGCAGAGATTGAGCCGAAAGACAACAAATTTGTCTGGGATAAATATGACCGTATCGTTGGATGGGCAAGTAAGTATGACGTTGAACTAATACCTACTTTTATCTGGGAAAATCCTCAACCAGAATGGGCAGGTCGTGGAAAGGCGAAGAAAGGGAATGAAGAAGAACGCTACCCCCCAGATGATCTAAAAAAGTGGGATGATTTTGTGTATCAGACAGTAAATCGCTATAAAGATCGCATCCATTGGTGGATACCTGCCAATGAACCGAACCTATCGAAATACTGGCATCCCAAACCCGATGCTAAAGCTTATGTCAAGCTACTTAAAGCGACCAAAGAAGCTGTGTTGCGTGCGGACCCGTTTGCCAAAATATTAGGTTGCAGTGTGGCAGGTATGGATTTGCGTTTTCTGGAGGAATGTTTCAAAGAAGGCGCGCTTTCTTACTGTGATGCTATCGGAGTGCATCCCTACATCTGCCCGCACAGTCCTGATGATCGTATGCCTATCAATTACTTGATCCAACGTCGCCAGCAGGCACTTTTCGAGATGGTTTGATTCTCGCAAAGACATTGATCGAAAAATATGGAGGGAAACAAAAGCTCTGGTTAGATGAAGCAGGACAACCATATCGAGATGATTTTATAATGCCGGATTGGGGAGTGAGTGAGGAGAAATCTGCCGAATACCTGGTAAAGATATATTCCGAGTCGCTGGCTTCCGGGGCAGTGGAACGGGTATTATGGTTTTCTTTTTGGGGAGGGGAATATGGTTCCTTTGCCTTGTTGAGACCTGATGGTAGTCCGACTTTACCGATGATTGCTTATGCTACTTTAGTTTCACAGTTAGATGGCAAAAATTTAACAAAGGAAGGTTCACGAGAGGATATGCGTTCTCTCATATTTCAAAGTGGCAATGATGAGGTAGAAGTGGTTTGGAATCCAAAAGGCGAAAAGGAATTGCAGTTGCAGAAAAATGAACAGGCATTTGACCTTTATGGTTTTCCATTAGTTGAGGCAAACACCTCACGGTATTTGATAATCTCAGCACAGGTAGTATATTTGGGGCAATAAAACTAAGCTTTCACAATAAGACTATCCAAAAACATCCTAAAAGCGCATATATCATCATATCATAGCTGACTTTTATGGGCACAGACAGATATTCTAACATATTCAATCAGTCTATATTTCTCAATCACACCAGAAGTCTTTTCCTTCTTTTGAATAGACTTTAATAATCGGCTTTGAATATGGCTTTTTTACTTTTGATTCTGGAATTTTGTATTCCTTGACGTTGTTGATTTTATCTGGCATTGAAGAAGATTCATTTTGATACGTATCCATTATTACATCTCCTTAGGTGCTTAGTTTGCTCTGGATGGGAGAACCGAAGGGCTTTGTATAGATGCTGGCTCTGGCAGTTTCATCGGTTCTGGTAATGGCTTGGGGTCTGGCAATTTCGACGGTTCCGGTATCGCTATGGGATTGTTTATAACGTTGGTACTTAATATTGCGAACGGTTCAGGTAACGGTCTTGGATCAGGGATCGGATTGGGCAATGGCAACTGAGATGGCGCCGCAATTATCATCGGATTATTAATAACCGCAGGGCTTTCTATTGTAAACGAGTCGGGTAATTTCATTGGTTCCGGGATAGGCTTAGGGTCAGGAATTTTTGATGGTTCTGGTATTGGTATCAAGCCCTGTGCATTTCCGAAAATGTTACCTGCTGACAAGTGGAGCCTCCTTCTAAATGAGTTAAGAATTCGTAGTTAAATAACTTACCAAATAGAAAACACACCCCCGGGCCCCTCTCAAGAGGGGAGTTTAGGCTAATTCCCCCTTAGCTAAAGGGGGGAGGGGGGGATTTGATTAAACGAGTTATATATCGAAATATCTCAAAATAGTGAAGTTATTTAATCACGGATCCTAAACAATGATCATTTCTATAAATGATTATAACATCCATACATAGCAAGGTCAAGTATTTTTTAGCGATTACTTTCAGGTTTCGATTCTTCTTGAGTGTTTCCAAATTTAATATAAAGGAAAGTCAAAACCAGAACGGAAATCAATAATAAGAATGAAAGCGCCGATCCGAAAGGGGGATTTCTAACCTTCATATACTGATTCTGTATCACGTTGCCTATCATCATAACCTTTGCACCGCCTAAAAGGTCTGGAGTTACATAAGCGCCAAGCGTAGGTATAAAAACCAGTATCGAACCTGCAATGATTCCGGGCATCGTCAAAGGAACTATAACTTTCAAGAATGTCTGAACACGATTAGCTCCCAGATCGTAAGCCGCCTCAAGCAATGATGGATTCACTTTCTCAATAGACGCATAAAGCGGATATATCATAAACGGTAGGTATCCGTACACCAGCCCTGTTATCACAGCACCACTCGTAAATAGCAATTGGAGTGGCTCATTTATCAATCCCAAACGCATCAAGATTGTATTGATCAAGCCATTTTCTCTGAGAATCACCATCCATGCAAAAGTTCTCACAATGAAATTTGTCCAGAGTGGTATTATGATAAGTGCAAGGAGGATATTTTTGAGTTTAGGCGGTTGTCTGGATATATAGTAAGCAATCGGGTATCCTAAGACCAAACATATTAAAGTATTGACGAGGGCTATCCAGAATGATCTCAAGATAGCCTGCATATATGCACTGTCAAAAGCATTCAGGTAGTTTTCAAAAGTGAATACCCACGAAACACCGGTACGTACGTTTGAGGCGTAGGTATGCTGGCAGAAGCTATAAACAAGCATTATCCCAAGCGGGATCAAAAAGAAAATAAGAAGCCACAGCATAGCAGGGCTAATCAAAACCATTGGGGTTAGATTACCGATCTTTATCCGGCGTTTCATGGCATAAATCTCTCTATTGGTCAACCCTATTAGTTTTTGGGAAATAGCACACGGATTTACACGGATAAGACTGATCAATGCGGATTAAAATAATAATACCAGTTTTATCTTTTTATTGTGCATTAATGTAGGTTGGGTTGAGGAACGAAACCCAACAAAATATTAGTATAGTCGGGTTTCATTGCTTCAACCCGACCTACTGATATTTCCCAACCGTCAA
>Ga0315282_10015215_pt1 | contig 11378 bp, 11 predicted proteins | sample YL17G07_20_MG_FD_203693 | JGI IMG/M metagenome (GOLD analysis project Ga0315282, IMG submission 203693) | Sediment microbial communities from Yellowstone Lake, YNP, Wyoming, USA - YL17G07_20 | ecosystem: Environmental > Aquatic > Freshwater > Lake > Sediment | place: USA: Wyoming | collected...
CGTGTCCGATTCCGGCGGGAACTCCAGCGGCTGGCCTCAAACGGCTCGCGGGGATGGGAGTGTCGTTGGTGACGTTGGCTGCAGCCCCTAGTTGCGTGTCGGTTTCCGCGAAGTCCATGGCGGGTTACTTCCCGCCGCTACTTACGAAGGGGAAACGCAGGAAATGGAAATTCTTTATGACGATTAACGGCAGCCATCCCACTCGAAAGGAGTTTTCCTATGCCTGATGACACGAAGCAGAAAGGCCCGGGCTCAAATGCTTGGGACGCCACGCAATGGCATGAGGTTGTGAAGGGAGACACCCTCTCCAAAATCGCCGAGAAATACTATGGCGACCCGAGCCTCTATATGCAAATCTTCGAAGCAAACAAGGACATTCTCTCCAATCCCGATCTAATAAAGAATGGACAGAAGCTCCGCATCCCGTAGTCGCGCCATTGGCTGAAGCCTCGGTTTCAGCCGATGGATGGATATCCGGATTTGGCGCAGATTCACAAAGCAAGATTGAAGTTTCGCCAACAAAAACAGCACTGCACGAAAGGGGGGAATCATGTCGAAACGATCACTGTTTGCGATCATGGCTTTGGCCCTTTGCATTGCCCTCGTGGCATGCTCCGCGGCAAAAGCCCCTGCCGAGGCTGCGATCAAGGCAGCCGAAGAGGCACTCACCGCGGTCAGGCCCGATGCTGCCAAGGTCATCCCAGACCAACTCAAGGCTGTTGAAGATGCGCTCACGGCAGCAAAGGACAATTTCCAGAAGGGTGAATATCAGCAGGCACTCACCGGTGCCCGGGATGTTGCAGCCAAAGTGAAAGATCTGGCTTCGGCCGCAGCTGCAAAAAAGGACGAGCTCACCAAGAGCTGGCAGGACCTGAGCGGAGGGCTCCCTGGGATGGTGGATGCGATCAGCAAGCGAGTCCAAATCCTCTCGAAATCGAAGAACCTGCCTGCCGGCCTCGACAAAGAAAAATTCGAATCCGCAAAAGCGACGCTGGCGACCGTTACACAGACGTGGTCGGAGGCATCCGATGCCTTCAAGACCGGCAACCTGGCGGATGCCGTCGCCAAGGCCAAGTCAGTTAAGGAGAAAGCCGTTGAGATCATGCACACGCTCGGGATGAAGGTTCCCGAGGCTGCGCAGTAGTAGCGGATGGGTGGCGGACGCCTTCGCTCGGGTCACCGCGCGAAGGTGCCCGTCCTGAATGCATGACGGTTTAGCCCCATGGCTGTGCGGAATTCTTGTTTCTTGGCCGGCGGCACGTTGGCTGAATCCGGCCGAGTCTCAGGGAATCCCGCACAGTTGCTGAAGCAGACACGGAAGTCGAATCTTATCCAGAGGTGCGTGCGGCTACAACCTCATGACATAGATTGGGCGAATTTCCTCGGGCGCTTCGGTCTAGTGAATGGGGGTGGTTCGAAAGGTCCGAATTATCACATCTCAGGTTTGGCGGAACGTTTTGGCGGAACGAGCTGCTCCCTCATCGTGGAGTGTCCGGTGGAAGCGAAAAACATGAAATCGCGAAGGGGAACTAAAATGCGAAAAATCCAGTTCTGGATTCTTCATCACAGACAGATTAGCGGGTCCGAAGCTTTGAAAGGAGTGATTCTCAATTACATGTTCGAGGTGTGAAGCGCACGCATAGTCCACACCACGTCGGTGTACAAGGTAGCGAGTAGCCATCTCTGAAAGCGCGCGGTGCGGTGTTGTTGGAAATCGCCTTGACACGGTCTTGCAATCTCAGCGATGGCTACCAACTGCCAGCCCCGACACCTCATGCGCGAGATTGGGTCTAAAATCAAATCTACTTTTTGGGCGGCGGCGCCGGCTTGGCTGTTGCTGCTGGCTTCACCACGATCGACGTAGCCGTCATTTGGTACTCAATGGTCACTTTGGACCCCACCTTTAAGTCTCCGGTGGTTTTTGTGGTCTTGTTGATTGCGATCTCCCACTTGTCCGCGCCCTTTTGCACCGTGATGACATCACCCTTGATGTCCAAAACAGGCCCGGTGACTTGATAGGTCTTGGGGCCGGCGGCGAGGACCATCATGGAGATCAAGAGAAAAACAGAAAACAGAATCATGCAGCGTTTCATGATTACAGTCTCCTTGTGCGCCGGACGAAACCGACGAGGTGTGGTGAATGGACCAGGACTTCCATTTTGGCATCCTGTGCCACAACAGTATAGTCCCGCCGGCTCGTTTGCAATCACAATTTTGCAGCCCAGACGCCAGCGCGCAATCCGGCAGACGGCTCCCGTCCACCGCGCACCAAGCAATGCCCTTATTGCATGTCCGAGGGCATCGCCATCCGGGCCACCCAATGCCCCTACTGCACGGCGGGACTCAAAGCAGCGTAAGGAGGGAGCAAACCCGCTCACTGTTTCGAGGTGCATTAGTACTGAGTCAAGGAGAGGGGTAAGGCCGGTGTTCCCCCATGGAGGATCTCATTACCTAACACACACAGAAAGGAGTAAAGGTGCCCTATGAAAAAATATGTGGCGGAGTTCATCGGTACTTTCACGCTGGTACTTTTCGGCTGTGGAACCGCAGTGGTATCAGGCCAGGCCGTGGGCCATCTGGGTATTGCCTTTGCCTTCGGGTTTGCGCTCCTGGCAATGTGCTACGGAATTGGTCCCGTCTCGGGATGTCATGTTAACCCGGCGGTCAGTTTGGGGGTCTTCACGGCGGGGCGTATGACGGCTAAAGACCTGGTCGGCTATATCGTCGGCCAGGTGCTAGGAGGAATCGCCGCTGCTGGCGTTCTGGCAGTAATCGCCCAAGGCCTCCTGAGCGGATACAGCATCGCCGGCAACGGTTTAGGTCAGAACGGGTGGGGCGAGGGCTACCAGGCAGGATATGCGCTCCCTGCCGCCATGGTCTTTGAGTTTGTTGCGACCCTGCTTTTTGTCATAGTTATTCTAGGTTCAACGCAGGGCGGAGCACCCACGCAAATGGCCGGGTTGGCGATTGGTATCACGCTGGTGGTGATCCACATCTTCGGAATCAACATCACGGGAGTCTCGGTCAACCCTGCCCGCAGTCTGGGCCCGGCGATTCTGGTCGGCGGCAAAGCCATCGCGCAAGTATGGATGTTTCTTATTGTTCCCAGCGTCGCTGGAATTGTTTCCGGAACCGTCTTTCGTACCAAGATTCTGGACGTACAGGTTTAGCGGATTGCCGCGGTGCCGGTGTTTTGACCGGCTGAAAGCTGGGCGGCGACAGAGAAAGAGCTACGGATTCGGTTGCGTCAGACGGACTGGAAGCTTCTCCTGTACCATCCGCCCTATTCTTCTCGATCTCGCCAGTATGATATAGTCTGGCCGTCTGAACTGGGCGGCGCTGCAAATGAAAACCTGCCCCACTTGCCAAGCAACCTACCCTGACACGATCTCGTTTTGCTTTTGCGTTGGCGCGGAGCTTATAGCCACGGGGACTTGGGTTCCCGGGACCCTGGTGCGCGGCCGATATCGCATCCAAGTGGAAGACATCGACGAAGCGGAAGACGGCTGCCCCTTCATCGTCCTCGCCGGATGATCCGGAAATCCGCGCCGCCTACCAAAAGCTGCTCGAAAAGTGACCGTAGCCTGTGTCTACCCGCTTGTATCTACCCGTTTCAATGGATATGGTTTGATGATTGCTCGATTGTGGCCGGGAAGCCAAAACAGACATTGTGACTGACACCAAATTTTCCGGTCTCGAAACAAACTTTTCGAGATCCCAAAACGAATAACGGGTTGGAGCCATGGTGCCATCGCTGGATGACCCCAAATCGTGGAATTCGTTGCGCGGCGGAGACCCCGAAGCGTTTGAACGCTTCTATCGGATGCATGCGGCGCGACTGCTGAGTTTTCTCCGGCGATACCTGGGAGATTCGACCGCCGCCGAGGATATCGCCCAGGAAGCGTTTCTCCAGTTATGGCAGCGCCCCAACGGATTTAATCCCGCGCGAGGAACACTCAAGGCTTACCTGTTCGGGATTGCCGCCAAACGCGCTGCGGACTGGTGGCGGCATCATCCGCCCGAGAGCCCATCGGCACCTGAGCGCCCGGTTCACCAAGGTGACCCCCCTGTGCTCGTGGCGAACGCCCTCGAGCAGGTGGATCCGGACACCCGCAGCTTGCTCTGGCTGCGCGAGGTGGAGGGCTACTCGTACCAGGAATTGGCAGCGATGCTCGAAATTCCACTGGGAACCGTGAAGTGGCGCCTGTTCACGGGGCGAGAGCAGTTGCGCCGCATCTGGAAAGGCGAAGGGACAATGGAGGACATATGAACTGCCAGGAGGTACAGCCAATGGTTTCCGCCTTGCACGATGGGGAAACCGTCACGAAGGAAGCCGCCGAGCATATTGGGGGCTGCCCAACGTGCAAAGAGCGCCTGCGCGAGTATGCAGAGTTGGGCGCAGAGCTGCGCTTGCTCGCCAGTGCCGCGCCGGAAGTAGTCCCCACACCGCTGCGGCTTCTGCCTGCGCCGGGCGGACGCTGGGCTCGCCGAATAACGGCTCGCGTTCTGGTTCCGCGCTTTGCCCTTGGCCTGGGCATCGTAGCCATCGTAGGATTGTCGGTGGGACTTGGTCTAATGCGCGCGCAAGGCTCTGGCCTATGGTTCCAATTCGACGTGACCGACCCGGCGGCTCACGGTAGCGCCGGTGGCCTGCTTCAGGCAGGAGGGCACGCCGCCGGACATTTTCGATCGGCTGATTCCCATGAAGAGATCGTCTACCGGATGAAGGCGCTCGAAATCCAAAGCGATTTCGTACGGCTGGAGGTTACGGCGCGTGCTTTCGTGCCCGAAACGCCGGGAGAAGGCGCGCACCAAGGCGCAATGGCCGCCGGCGCCCCCCCGTTCTCACCGAATACAAATCAAATCCTCGCCAATGTACCGGCACGAGAAATCAAATATGTGCCCGGAAAGTCGCTCGAAATTCCCCTCGACGGGGGCGGCAAAATCTTGTTAACGGGCCAAGTCTTCCGTCGGCCCCCCAGCCTGGGGATGTGGGCACTTCCCCTGACACCGAAGCCGGACGAAATCGTGCTGTCAATGCCGGCCCTGGTGCGGGGCAGTGAATTCCTGGGGACAGACCGCGATTCCGCCCGCGCTGAAGGGGAGAATCCGGCAATAGGGATTTGCCTCCCGTCGCGAGTGGCTTTCGTGTTCGCCCTCAATCCATTCGAAGGCGCGGTCCAGGGGGAAGCAGAGTTCGGGCAAGCGCACTTCAAGATGGACGGACAGGATTACACATTATTCTCCGCCACCCCGATCAGCGGAGGCGACCAGCCTCGGGAAATCTGGGTTTACCGTGCTGCCAATTGCCCCCCATCGTTCCGGCCTGCTGATAAGACCGCTTCGACGATCTGGTCAGGCGGCGTATCGTGGGTATTGGGACACCTGCGGAATTAGCACCTCGATTTTCTCTTCGATTTCGAAAGCCAGTAGCTCAGATCTCCGATGGAGGTCTGCGGCTCTTCAACGGGTTCCTGCCTGGCAGGCTGGGGAAAAACTCATGCTTGGGAGGTAGCGGCGACTTTGCGTCGCCATAACTTCAATCCTTGCTACACGCACTTGGCGGCATAAAGCCGCTGCTACGCGTTGTTCCGCAGCCTGCTAGTGGTTTCTGCCTTCTGCCTTTCCCGGCTCGTCGGGACTCACTAAAAGGGCTCGCTGCCTAGCGTCTACCGCATACTGTCTACCGTCTACTTTTTCCCCTTCCCATACTTAATCTGTGCATAACGGTGTTGACAATGGACAGCAAATTGCTGGACGATTAGCTTAGGACTGTGTCGTAGTGGAATTGCACGCACATCCGCACGAGAAGCGCCAAGAAATACAGTACGAGTGACAAGAGGCAGGCAAAGTCCGAAGGCGGAAAGGCCGACAGCGCGGGATCGGGTGCCGTGCCGATGAGGGAAGAGTCGGCCGCGACAGGGGCGGCGGATTGCCAATTTGTCCATGAAAATCAAAACGGATCCCTGCGGGTGAATTGTCGGGCCGAACGCCGTTCGGCCCGACGGTGCGCAAAAAGAATTCTTTTTTCCTACGTTCAAAGCCGGAATGTTATTGAAAACAAACGAGGCACGAAACAGCAAAAAGTCATGCTCTGGATGAGTTTATGAAAACAAAGCGCTTATCAAGAAATGCTGATGAGTTGTTGAAAATGCAAGAGATAGCGTGATTTTATACCCGCGAAATTGCGAGAAAACGCCTCAAATCCACCCTATTCAGATAACTTACAGAAAATAAATAACTTATACGGTGACAAATCAACACAAGCCCATGGTATGCGAATATGTTGATGAAAGGAAACGACTTAGAGGTGCGAGGTTTCAGGTGCGAGGAGTCAGGAGTTAGTAGTCAGGAGTCAGGAGCCGGGCACTAGATTCTGAATCCTAGATCCCAGCTCCTGTGGGTCCTAATTGCCAGGTCCAGGGGGGCGGGAGTTAGGAGTTGGGAGCCAAGAGTCAGGAGCGGGGCCCTTAATCCTAAATCCTAAATCCTAGATACTGTAGGCCCCACGGGCTGGGTATTAGATGCTAGCCCGGACTTCTCACCAAGGAGGGGAAGGGCTGGGCTGCTGCCCCGCCTCCGGTTGCGCAGCCCTCGGAGGAGAGGCCCGCCCGCCCCATGAGGATACTCGTGGTCGTAGACAACCGGGTGAACCAGCACCTGATCCTGGCCCTGCTGCGGAAACGGGGACACACCACTGCGGTGGCGGGAAACGGCGTGGAGGCTTTGGCAGCTATCGAACGGGATTCGTTCGATCTGGTCCTCATGGATATCCAAATGCCGGAAATGGACGGACTGGAAGCAGTGCGCCGCATCCGCAAGGCGGAGGCAATGACCAGTCTGCACTTTCCGGTCGTGGCCATGACCGCACGGGCCATGGCGGGAGATCGCGAAGCGATCCTCGCCGCGGGGACGGACGATTACCTCGAGAAGCCGGTTCAAATGGAGCGGCTTGACGCGATCCTGCGCCGGGGATCAAGTGCGTGGCCTTCGGGTCCAAGTTCTCGTGCGGTTTTGGGGGAACCAGCAACTCCGGGGGAGGCACGGCCTTAACAGGCTGTGAAAAATACGTAGGCGCTGCCATTTTCGCAGGAGGTCAGGCGCTCGGTTAAAGATGCGGGCCCATTCGCGGTGCTCAGAGTAGGCTCTGAAGGCCGGCGCTACGAAGGCCTTGCGACGCTTGATTTCCGCCTCATTGTTTGGTAAGTTTTAAGTGGTGGGAAGGGCAGGGGATTATCCCGAACACGAACCCCAGGAGGAGTTTCTATGCCGATCGAGCTGACCGCTAAAGCCGTGTCCAAGGTTAAGGAAATCATGTCCCAGCAGGAACCCCAGCCGCTCGGGCTGCGCGTGGGGGTCGCCGGAGGCGGCTGCTCCGGGTTTTCGTACCAAATGAACTTCGAAAGTCAGAGCAACGCCATCGACAAAGTGTACGAGTTCGATGGTCTGAAAGTTTTTGTCGATCAGGCTTCACTCATGTACCTGAATGGGACGAAGATCGATTACGTGGAAACCTTGGAAGGCGCAGGCTTCAAATTTGAGAATCCTAACGTGAAGACGACCTGCGGGTGCGGCAGTTCTTTCAGCGTGTAAGCTCGAAAGCCGCAGGGCTGAAGAGCGAGCCCTGCGCACTACCAGTTTTGCTAACCCCCGGTGCGCTTGCAAGGCGTTGCCGGGGGTTTTGCTTTGGAACGGCACTAATTGAACATGGCTCGCAGGCGGCGGATTCCGGTAATGGCGAGCGTGTATTGGGGGTCAATTTCCACGGCCATCTGGTAGGAGGCAAGGGCGCGAGCGAAATTGTGCTTGAACTCCCATACCCTGCCCAGGTTGAAGTGAGGAAAAGCCGGCTTGTCATAACGCATAGCACGCGTGGCCATTTCCAGCCACGGAATGGCTTCGTCGATTTGACCTTTTTCGATCAGGTAGGCGCCGATATCGTTGTAGGGGTTACCGAAGTCCGGGTCAATTTCGATAGCATTTTGGCACTCTGTGATGGCAGCATCGTAGTCGCCCATGAAGCTGTAGGTCCACCCGAGAAAAGTGTACGCTTCCGCGGTGGGATAGGTTTCAATGGACTGGTGATAAAGCTCCACCGCCTCGTGCAGCTCACCCTTCATCTGGTGACGGTAGGCGTCGCGGAAAAGCTCGATGGCGAGATTGAGGGATTCGTCTTCGCCCATGACCCTGCCCCGAGGGTTTTCGGACAAGCCGTGGGAAAGGTTCGCTATAATTATACCGCAACTAAGGATACCCCGTGAAAATCGCCCTAGCTCAAATTGACACCACGATCGGCGACTTTGCCGGCAATGTCGAGCTGATCGTCAAGTACGCGGGATGCGCGCGCGACCGTGGCGCCGATCTCGTGGTGTTCCCCGAACTCGCACTTTGTGGCTACCCGCCGCGCGACTTGCTGGAGAAACCGGAATTCATTGAACGCTCGCAAAGCGAGTTGATCCGGCTGGCGCGCCATCTGCCCCCCATTCCCGCGCTGGTGGGTTACGTGCGCCGCTCGCGGGCGAATCAAGGCAGGCAGGTGGCGAATGCGGCGGCTTGGCTCGAGGGCGGCAAAGTGGTGGTGGACTACGCCAAAATCTTGCTCCCCTTCTACGACGTGTTTGACGAATCGCGTTACTTTGAGCCCGGCGCCAGCGTGTGCGTCCACGACTTTGGCGGCTTCCGCGTGGGCATCACCATTTGCGAAGACGTTTGGAACGACAAGCATTTCTGGGCCCAACGCCTTTACACCCGCGACCCGGTGGAGGAATGCGTCGCGGCGGGTGCGAACTTGCTGCTGAACATCGCGTCGTCACCCTACAACACGGAAAAAATTCAATTGCGCTACGACATGCTCAAGGCGATTGCCGACAAGCAGGGAATTCCCGTGGCTTACGTGAACCACGTGGGGGGAAACGATCAGTTACTCTTCGATGGCTCCAGCCTGGCCTTTAACGCCCGCGGCGAGCTCTCCGCCCGCGCCCAGGCCTTTGCGCAGGATTTGGTGATCTTCGATACCAGCGACGGCGCGAAGGAAATTCGCCCCGCGCCGGAATCCGAGGCGGAGGAAATTTACCAGGCGCTCTGCCTGGGCGTGCGCGACTACGTGCAGAAATGCGGATTCCGGAAAGTGCTGGTGGGGCTAAGCGGCGGCATCGATTCCTCCCTGGTGGCCACCCTGGCGGCAGACGCTCTCGGCCCGCAGAACGTGCTGGGCGTCGGCATGCCGGGCCCCTATTCCTCACCGGGCAGTATTCGCGACGCGGAGGCGCTGGCGCGGAATCTGGGCATCGAATTCCGCGTCATCCCCATTACCCCGGTGTTCGAAAGTTACCTGGAAACGCTTGACCCCGCCTTCGGAGGCGCACCGCGCGACGTGACCGAGGAGAACATCCAGGCGCGCATTCGGGGCAACATCCTGATGGCGCTCTCCAATAAGTTTGGATCGCTGCTGCTGACCACGGGGAACAAATCCGAATTGGCGGTGGGATACTGCACCCTTTACGGCGACATGGCGGGCGGCCTGGCCGTCATCGCCGACGTTCCCAAAACCACCGTGTATTCCCTGGCGCGGTTCATCAATCGCTCGGGGGAGCGCATCCCGCAGGCCTGCCTGGAAAAACCCCCCTCCGCCGAACTCCGGCCCAACCAGACCGACCAGGATTCGCTGCCCCCCTATGACATGCTGGACGCCATCCTGAAGGCCTACATCGAAGAAAATCGGGGCGCCGATGAAATCGCCGCCACCCTCGAGCACGTGGACCCCTCCCTGGTGCGCCGCACCGTGCGAATGGTGAACGCCGCCGAATACAAACGCCAGCAGGCCCCGCCCACCCTCAAAGTGACCGCCAAAGCCTTCGGCATGGGCCGCCGGTATCCTATTGCGCAGAAGTTCTACGAATAGGTGCAGGATCGTTTTTGTAGAGGCGCACTTCAGGACTGGCTGGCGGAACTTGTTGGCTGGGCATTCGATTTCATTGTTTAAAAATCGTGGCGTCGTCCTGGCGCTCCTTTCTACCACACCTTAAGCTTAACCTCGCCCCGGCCGGGATTCTCGAACGGACCAGGAGTTGGATTCGATTCGTTCCTGCTCCGGCCGAAGTAATCAGTGTTGATGCAAATCGGTTTGCCATCAGGTTGTTCATAGGGAAGATTCGGAATGATTGCCCGGCCGAGTAATTCGGTGGTCACGAGTTTGCGTGTTCGCTCCGTGTTCCAAGCCGGGTCAAACTTCATTTCGAGATAGAAGCCGTCGGCCTCCTCGACGAGTCTGATCGCCGGATCAAAATCGGGTTTGACGAGAGGGTCTTTTTCGTTCTTGGAAGGGAGGGACCCCTTGAGGAACACATTGCCATCCGCCCACACGGGCAATATTGCGTTGTCATAGCTGCTCAAACCGGCGCCTTGCGCGAATAGATTGTTGTAGTAGCGGTGGTCGCCGTTGGGGTTGTCATGGAATCCCCCAATTTCCGTGGAGTGCGCCTTCAGGAAAGGCGTCTGGCGCTTGTCGTAATGATTCGGTTTGATGACCCCGGCGAACAGGTTGTGGACAAAGGCGCCGCTCTGCGAATTGTCATCGAGCAATAAGGGCGAGAGGGACGAGAGGAAAAGGTTGTTATCTATCAGGAACGGCCCGTGATCCACTTCCACAAATAGATCCTGATGATTGTCGTGGAAGAGGTTTGAGGAGACACGCGTGCCCTGCGCCATCCAGTCAAGCCAGAGGCCCCGGATGGTCCGGTAGATATGGTTTCGGCTGATCTCGACGTCAATGGCGCCGTGGAACTTGATGCCCGCCATCTCGGCGCCGCCGAACAACTGGCGGACATGGATGTCATGGATGGTGTTGCCCGTGATGATGCTGAACACAGCGCCCAGGCTGCCGACGATCCCGGCCTGCTCGCAGTGAGAAATGGTGTTGTTGCGGACGATGTGGTGGCCGATGTTTTCCTTGGACCAGCCGTGGGCCAGGGCGCGCTCGATGGTTTTGACGTACCCCTCGGCGCTTTCCGACTTGTTATCCCACTGGTCACCGTATTTGCCCAGCGCAATGCCCGAACAAGTGGAGTAACTGATCTTATTGTTCTCGATAATCCAACCTTTGCTCCAATGCGGGCCGATCAAGCCGATCTGCTCGGCCGTGGGCGGCGCCCACGGGGTGGCTGCATCCTCCAGGGTGAAGCCGCGCACGGTGATGTAGTTAATGCCCGTCTTTTCGGGGTAGAACACCGTCTGGCGCACATTGATCTCCACCAGTTGTTGATTGGGGTTGACGCCCTTGAACTGCGCCCAGATGGTGGTGTTTTTCTCGTCCACTTGACCGAACCAGAGCGCGTTGCTTCCCATAGGTTCCATCACCTCATCCAGCTTGGCCGCCTCGG
>Ga0315282_10015216_pt1 | contig 11378 bp, 7 predicted proteins | sample YL17G07_20_MG_FD_203693 | JGI IMG/M metagenome (GOLD analysis project Ga0315282, IMG submission 203693) | Sediment microbial communities from Yellowstone Lake, YNP, Wyoming, USA - YL17G07_20 | ecosystem: Environmental > Aquatic > Freshwater > Lake > Sediment | place: USA: Wyoming | collected...
ATCGAACTGCTCGTCGTGATGGGCATCATCATCCTGATGGTGACGCTGGTGCTGCTGTCAGTCGGTTCGATGCTGCGCAGTTCCCGGATGTCGCGTTCCATGGCGCTGATTGTGGCCGCGGTGGACGAGGCGCGCACGGCGGCCATCACGCTGCGCCGCTCCGCCAAAATTGACCTGACGCGCATTGACACCGAAGGACGGATGAGCCGGCTGACCGTGCTCGGGCCGTATTTCAGCGACAACTTTGACATCTACACAGATGCGAAGGCGCAACCGCCCGAGCCGTCGCCGGCCAGCAACGGCTGGATGAGCACCGGGGGGTGGTGGGGTCCCACCGATGCGCAGCCGCCGTCCATTGTGACGGACGGCTCCCGCTGCCTGCGCATGGCGGCCGACCAGACCTACTGGAACCTGTGCAAGCGGATAGACACGGTGAGGCAGGATGACTTCGAGCTGACGGTGATGGGCCGGGTCAAATTTGTGCCGATTTCGCCGCGGGAGAATGAACGCACCGTCAGCGTGCTGGCGGCAATCAAGGACAGCGGCGGGGCAGTCAACGACGCCTACCGCATGACACTGAGCATCAAGCCGGAGAAGGACGTGGCCGGACGCAACAGGTATGGCCTTGTGGAACTGAACCGCATCAGCGGCGTCCTCACCCCCGTCGGCACCGCTCTGTCCCAGGTGCAGTTGGATATCGGCGGGCCACCGGCGCCGACGACGTGCCTGGTGGAGAACGTGTGGTACCGGGTCAGCCTGTCGGTCAAGTTGATAACGAACCCGGTCACCAGCACCAGCAAGGCCGTGGTGGCCGGCAAGGTCTGGGCGGACGGGCAACTGGAGCCGCCGTATTTTACGGTCGGGCCGGTGGAAGACTCGAACCCGCTGCCGAACGGCACGGGCGGTTTTGGCACGACGATAGGCGACGCGCTGCTTGACGACGTGCTCTTCGACGCGCGGCCTATCCGGGTCGTGCCGATGGGCATGCGGATGGACGCGATGCGGGCGAAGCTGTCAACTCCCGATTCGACCAATGTGGGCGACTGGGAAGTGGCGCCTGACGACAGCCCGGTCTGCTTCCCGTTCCTCTTCCGCCCTGACGGCACGTCGGCGCAGCGCTACGTTGTGCGCGTGATGGACTTCACGTCCGGGGACAAGCGGTACGTGACGATTGATCAGAGCACTGGACGGGCACGGTTGGAACACTCTCTTCAGGATGCGATACAAAAATGAGCCACTTACTGACGGCGAGAACACGGTTGGCCCGCCGGCGCGGCACGCGCGGCTTCAGTCTGATCGAGGTGCTGTTCGCGATCGGGATGCTCGGCATCGGGATTGTGGGCATCCTGTCGCTGTTCACGACGGGCATTTCCGCGGCGGCATGGTCGGGGAACGTCACCACGGCGGCAATGGAGGCGCAGAGCCTGTACACGCGAATCGTGGCGGAGGTGGATGCGACGGGGAACCGGGTGTTCCTGTGCCGCATACAGGACCCCAAGAACCCCGTGGACAACCCGCCGGCCAACCAATGGATCCACACGATCAACAACCAGCAGGATCCCGTACAGATTGACCCTAACCGGGACTGGTGGTGGCAATGCCGGGTCACGAGGTATTCGATGAGCCCGGAAGACCCCCTCGACCCGCTTCAGGATGCGAACGTCATTGATCCGACCATCAAGGCGTTCCCGATGGGCATGTATCAGGTAGCCATCGCCGTGTACCGGAACTGGAAGCCGGGGAAGGATCCGAGAATGGAGAACAGCATTGTGGTGTACACGTCGTATGTTACAGCGGGGTACTGAGCAAAGGAGCCGCAAAGCATGGTCAGGTCTTCCGTCGTGCATGCCCGCGCGTTCACGCTGATCGAGCTGCTGGTGGCGATCGGCGTGTCAGTGGTGCTGCTGTCCATTCTGGCGTTCGTGTTCAAGATCTCGGCGGGGGCCACGCGCGACGCCACGACGCGGGTGTCCCTGATCGAGCGCACACGCCTGCTGAACATGCGCGTGCGTCAGGAAGTAGCCGGCATGGACGACAAGACGGTGCGGCTGATGTCGGGCACAACCACGCCGTATACCGACAAGCGCACGTACGACCTTGACATCACCGACCCCATCAACGGCTCGAAGTGGTTCATGTTCACCACCAACACGATTGAGAACGGGCGCCGCGTCAAGGTGGATGTGAAGTACGAGTTAGTCGAGGACGCCGGCGGGGACTACACCAAGAGCGCGCTGGTCCGCTGGCGCGACAAGACCGCGCCGTTCATCTACGACAGCGGCAACCACCGCTGGGACATGAACCCGAAGTACTGCGTCGGCGACGACGAGTGGGTGGCGCCAACGAGCGGGTCGTATGACAAAGCGGATGTCCTGGTGACGAATGTGCGGTACGCGAGGTTCAACGTGGTTGATCCCCCTGCCGGAATGCCCGGCAGCACAACGGCGCCCAGCCCGTCGGAGCTCAACCCGCGGTTGCTCCCCGCGGCCGTGCAGTTGATCATTGATTTCGGTCCCGAGCAGGGGAACCTGGAAATGGGTGAACGCATGACCATGACCTTCCTGATTCCGCGCGGACAGTGAGGTGCGCTATGCCGATCGCTACCCGAATGCCTGAGGGCCGTGCGAAGGGCTTCAGCATGATCGAGCTGATGGTGGTCGTGGCAATCATCGGCATCCTGGTGGGGCTGCTGCTGCCGGTGCTGGGGATGATCCGCAAGCGGGCCAGGGAGAATGCCGCCAAGAACGCGATGCAGGCCGTCTGCATGGGGCTGGAGAAGTACCGCGACGACTTCGGCTCGTACCCGTGGGACGACCGAGCCGGCAACCCGGCGGTGTCCGTCAGCGGGGACGAAGCGGGTTCGATCGTGCTGGGCGAATCGCTCTGCAAACGGCATACCTGGGGCGAAATGCACTACGGGCCGTACCTGGACAATCTTGGTGGCGGGAAGCTGCGGGTCAGCGGCGTCGGCACCCTGATGATGCTGGTCTCGCCGCTTGGCGGTCACTACAGGTACGCCTGTCTGAATGACCCCGACGACCCCAACGCCACCAACTCCAACAAGCCGAAGATCAGATATCTGATTGTTGACGCCGGCCTTGACGCCGATTTTGGCGGCACGATTGACCCCGCCTCGGGCTTTGTCCCGGATGGCAGCCTGAACGGCGACGGCGTCCCGGCCGACAAGGACAACATCTACAGCTCCCGTTAGCCGAAGATGTCTTGTATTGCCTACCCGTTCGCGGCACACTGTCTCCCGTTTTTCAGGACGGGATCCACACGCGATGGCTGATGAGAGCGATGCTTTGCGGACGGTCCACGTCGCGCTCCAGGAGCGCAGCTACGACATCCTCATCCAGCCGAACATCCTCGTGCGTGCGGGGCCTCTCATAGCGTCCCTGGTCAAGGGGCGCCGTTGCCTGGTCGTGACGGACCGCACCGTCGGCCCGAAGTACGGCCCCAGACTGGCGGGCAGCCTGCAGCGCGCGGGGTTCGACGGCTCGCTGGCGGAACTCCCGCCCGGCGAAGGCGCCAAGAGCCTGAAGGTGGCGGAGTTCCTCTACGACCGCTGCCTGGACGCGGCGCTCGCCCGAGACAGTGGCCTGGTGGCGCTGGGCGGGGGCGTGATCGGCGACCTGACGGGCTTTGTGGCGGCGACGTTCTACCGCGGGATTGCCTTCGTGCAGGCGCCCACCACGCTGCTGGCCATGGTGGACGCGGCCATCGGCGGCAAGACCGGCGTGGACCACCGCAAAGCGAAGAACGCGATCGGGGCGTTCCATCAACCCCGGCTGGTGCTCGTGGACCCGCTGACACTGGCCAGCCTGCCCGAGCGCGAGCTGCGGGCCGGGCTGGCGGAGGTGATCAAGTACGGCGTGCTCGACGACGCCGAGTTGTTCGCCTTCCTCGAACAGAACGTGCCGCAACTGCTGGCCAAGGACTCCGCCGCGCTGTCGCACGTCATCGAGCGGTGCGCGGCCATCAAGGCGCGGATCGTCAGCCAGGACGAGCGCGAGCAGGGCGGCGGCCCGCGGGCGCTGCTGAACTTCGGCCACACCTTCGCGCACGCCGTCGAGGCCGCGACGCGGTTCGAGGGCTACCTGCACGGCGAGGCCGTGGCGATTGGCATGTGCCTGGCAGCGTCGCTGTCGGTCGAGTTGGGGCTGCTGGGCGCCCCGGAACGCGACAAAGTCGTGGCGCTCGTCGGGCAAGCGGGCCTGCCGACGAAGCTGAAGCACAGCGATCCCGACACCGAGACGTTGTACGCCGTCAGCTTTAGGGACAAGAAGGTGGCGGGCGGCAGCCTGCGTTTTATCGTCGCGGAGAGTATCGGGAAGACGAAGATCGTGACGGACGTGCCCGAGGCGATGGTGAAGAAAGTGTGGGACGAAGGGCGGGAGTAGGCCGGCTATTGGCTATTGGCTATTGGCTGTTGGCTATTGGCTACTCGTTTGCTGCCGGACGCGAGGGCTTCGTCCACCTTGGCCCAGACGGCATCCTCGCCCCGCAGGAACGTGAACTCGATCTCCAGGCTGAACAAGGCTGTGAGATCAGCACCGGTGAGCCGCGATAGCTTGGCTGCGTCTTTGGCCGTGGTGACAACCATCGAGACGGTGGTAGCGGCGTGGAGCTCGCGAAAGTCGAGGGCCGTGTATGTGTGGTGGTCCGGGTAGAGGAGGCGCGTTCCCAGTTCCGCGCCCAGTTGCTGCAACGTCTGGTGGAAGGCGTCCGGGTTGCCGATGCCACAGACCGTGCTGATGCGCGCGCCGCGGAGTTCCTCAAGCCGGCGTTCCTGGCCATCGTGCAGACTGCGAAGACGGACCGGACGATGGCAGGCGCGCGCGAGGACCGCGTGCGGCGCGTAGCGCGCCGCATTCTTTTCGATGACAGCCAATTCGCCGGCCGCGACCGAATCGGCGCGCGTGATGATGATGACACCTGCGCGCGACAGCGCCGTGGGGTATTCGCGCAGGCGGCCCCAGGGCACGAGCTGATTGCCGCCGAAGGGATCGGTGGCGTCGAGGAGGACGATGTCGAGGTCGCGCGCCAGGCGCCAGTGCTGGAAGCCATCATCGAGCAGCACAACGTCGCGGCCCTGTTCTTTTGCGCGCCGCGCGCTCGCGAGCCTGTCAGCGCCAATCAGGACGGGAATGTTCAGAGCGGAGAGCGCGGACTGGATCTCGACGGCCTCGTCGCCGGCCTGGCCTTTGTAGCCGCGCTGCAGGACGGCGGGCTTGCGACCGCGTTGCGCCAGGCCGCGCGCGAAGTATTTCGCCGCGGGCGTCTTGCCGGTGCCGCCGACAGTGATGTTGCCGATGCAGATCGTCGGCAGCGGCGCCGCACGCGGTGTGGTCCACGCGCGATGCAGGCGCGCGCCAAGGCCGTAGCACGCGGCCAGGAGCGGGCCGGTCCAGCGCAGCGCAGGGGGCAGTAACGACGACGGTTGCTGCATCAGCCAACACCATAGCGGAAGAGCGGCGTTAGTCCACCCTACTGCACACGAAGGACGCGGCGCAGGGCGACCCCACAGACCGCGGCCACGACGAAGTACAGACCGAGCCACTGCAGCTTGAGGTTCCACCAGGCCGGCGGGACGGAATCCGTGAGCCGCAGTTCCAGCGCGAGAAGGTTGTCGTGCGTGGGCGTCTGGAGGTTGAAGACGCGCGGCGAATCCGCGGCGCGCCCGCCTCGAGTGCTGACGGGGACGCGCAGTTCGTAGGTCTGGCTGTTGAATCGGACGGTGACGGGGAACTCGCCCTCTTTGACCGCGCGCACCTGCCAGCGCGCCTGCGGGTCAAGCGGGCCGGTGTCGCCGGGCTGCGCCCGCGGGACGGCGACGGGCGCGATGAGGGGGCCGGCGGGCGCGATACCGTCGTTGGGGATGAGGTGGGCGAAGCCGGCCGCGCCGTCCTCGAAATGCGCGACGACACGGATGACTTCGTCCGGGCGCACGGGCAGGAGGCTGAGGCGCGAGCCGGTCCAGAGCGCGATGACGCAGATCGGCGGGATGCTCCACAAAGCGGGCTTGAACGCGCCCCACGCGTACCGCCCGCTGATGCGCCGGGCGAGACCGGCCAGGCGCGCGAGAGCGTCCTTGTCACGGGCCTGCCTGGCAGTGCGGCGCAGCTCCCTGATCCGCTGCAGGTCGGCTTTGCACAGGGCGAGCAGCGCCTGATTGCTGAGGTACTTCTGGAAGAGGTTGATGGCCAGACCGGTCAGCGCGCCGACGATGACGAGCGCGACGACGGGCGAGAGCAACGTGGTCCAGCCCAGAAGCCAATCGAGCGGCACGTAGAGCGCGCGCAGCAACGGCAGGACGCAGTTAGTGTAGAGCCAGAACATGCCGCGTCATTTCTCTCCTGCAACCAGTTCCACTGTGCCGCGCCCACCGTCAACTTTGACAATGGCGCCGTCAGGAATCAGCCGCGTGGCGTCGGGGAGCACCACGGCGGGGATGCCGAAATCGCGCGCAACGATTGCCCCGTGCGACAGCATGCCGCCGCGTTCGACGATCAGGGCATGCGCGTGCATGAACAGCGGCGTCCAGCCGGGATCGGTGGAGGGGCAGACCAGAATGTAGCCTGTCTCCAGCGGGCCGGCGTCCTGCGGCGAGAAGACGACGCGCGCCGTGCCGGCGCCGACGCCCGAGGCGACGCCCGTTCCCGCGAAGACGCCCGCCGCGGCGGGGCGCGGTTCTTCCGAGCGGCCGAGGGCCTCGAGGTTGGCGGCAGTGAGCACCTGCGGGACAGGGAGCTTCCGGAGCGCCTGCCAGCGGACCTTGCGCGCGGCGATCTGCTTGAGCAGTTCGTCGCGGCGCGAGGCAAATGCTCCGAGTTCCTCGGCGCGCAGAAAGTACAGGTCTTTGCCGAGATCGTAGCGCCGGGCCAACTCCTCGAGGACCTCACGCACCAGCGCCATGGCGAGCATGAAGTGATGCTTGCCCGTTTCGCGGTATGGCACGTACGCTTGAGCCGCGGCCAGATCGGCGCGAATCCCGGATTCGAGCGAACCTGCACCGTGCGTCTTCAGCACATCGCCAAGCCGCGCCTCCGTCTCCTTGCGCTCGCTGATCTGGCACTGGTGAAGCTCGCGGGGCGAGAGAGCGGCGCGCCCGGCACTCGAGCGTTGCTTGTAGCCTTCGATGGTGCGCAGGAGAAGAGCGGGGTCTTCCCGCCAGCGCGGCTCGGACAGCTCGAACTCATTGGCCGCGCGATGGCCGAAGTCGTTGAGGAAATCGTCGAGGCTGAGCGCTCCTTCGGCGACGCCGTAGAGGGCGATGTTGCACTCAACGGTCTTGTCGCCGTCGAGGCCGCGCAGCAGTCCGGCGGCGACCAGCGCGCCCTGCTCGGGCCCAAAGACCAGCTCCAGGCTGCCGGCCAGGCGCGAGTGGTAGTAGCTGGCGAGGAAGCCCGGCTTGAGCGTTTCGCGGCCGAACTCGTTCAGCACGACGATCCGCTCGGCCAGTTCGGCGAGCAGTTCCTTATCGGCGAGCGCCGCGAGCGTCTTTCGGCGGGCGCGCCGGGCGTAGTCGAGGAATGCCGGCAGCGTCCGCTGCTCGAACTCCGCCAGGCAGTTGCGTGCGACGCGCCGCAGGATGCGGCCCGCGCGGAGCATGCGCCACAGATACCAGGGCAGCTTGAGCAGGAATTGCGCGCCGGCGCGCTCGTAGTTGAAGGCGGCCGGCGGGCCAAGGAGTTGTTCCGGCCCGCCCTGGCCGAGGTCGTAACAGAGCGGGAAGTCGCCGAAGAAGAGTTCGGCGGCGAGTTCGGCGTCAGCGTACACGCGGCCGGCGATCAATGTCAGGAAGCCGTTGCGGAGGACTCGCGCGGAAGGCATGTACCCCAGGTCCGTGTACACGCCGAGGAAGCCGTTGCGGCTGGCCATGAAGCGGCTGATGATGTCCCACGTGAGCGGCGTCGGGCAGGCAAGCGTTTCGCCGAGATTGTGGACAGCCCAGGCGGCTTTCGGGCGGTTCGCCGCAAGACGCTTGAGCTTCTCAATCTCATCCTGCCGGGCCAGCGGTACGTCGCGGGCAATGTCGAGGCCGCGGATGCGGCGGCTCTGCAGCAGCGCAAAGCGCCCGTCGCTCCAACCCCATTCCACGTCCACCGGGAAGCCGAAGTACTCCTCGATGCGCAGGCCGATGCGGGCGAGCTCGGCGGCCTGGGCGTCGGAGAGAATGCTCCCCCTCACCCCGCGTTCGCTTTGCTCACGTCGGCCCTCTCCCTCCGGGGGCGAGGGCGCCCCTGTCCCCCTCACCCCGGACTCGCTTCGCTCGTCTCGGCCCTCTCCCCGCTGGGAAGAGGGGACGCGCTTCTCAAGCAGCGAGAGGTTTTGGCGGTCGAGGATGAAGACGTCGGGCTGGACGTGGCCGGAGACGAGGGCTTCGCCGAGGCCTTTGACGGCTTCGATGACAATGCGGCGCGCGGCGGGGTTGGTGGGGTCTTCGGTAAAGAGCACGCCGGCGGATTCGGCGGGAAACATCGCCTGCACGTTCACGGCGGTGCCTTCCACGCAGCGGACGTTGTTGCGGGCGCGGTATTGCACGGCACGCGCGCTGTTCCATGATTCGAAGACGGCGGTGATGGCGTCCTTGAGCTGCCGGCGCTGAGCCACATTGAGGATGGTGTCCATCATGCCGGGCATGGAGACCGCCGCGCCGCTGCGCACGGCAACAAGCAGCGGCTTGGGATCTGCGCCGAACGTCCGGCCGGTGGCGGCTTCGAGCCAGGCGAGAGCCTGCTCCAGCTCGCTGTCGAGGCCGGGCGGCCAGCGTTTGTCGTTGAGGTAGGCGCGGCAGCATTCGATGGGGATGGTGAAGCCGGGCGGGACGGGCAGCCCGGCTTTGCTCATGCGCGCCAGACTGTGCCCTTTGCCGCCGAGGATTTCCGGGCCGGCAGGTTCGGCCTCGACACCGGGGCCGAAGAAGCGGATCAGCTTGAGCGCGGGAGGAGCGGTCACGGGGCGCCTCCGCGAACAGCTACCACAGAGACACAGAGGCACAGAGAACGGCAGGGTTTAGGGTTTAGGGTTTGGGGTCTAGGGTGGATAGCGCGCGCCATCATTTGCCGCCCTCCTGCTGCGGGCGCCCGCCGATAGCGATGAGGCCGAGTTTTTCGGTGCTGAGCCAGACGGTTTCGTGAAGGATGACGGGCGGCGCGAGGACGCGGCCGATCTTTTCCTGTTCGTCAAAGTTCCAGAGCCAACTGCCGGTGGCGGCGTCCAGCGCGCCGACGCGGTTGTCGCCGGCAATGATGAGGACGTTCTGAACGAAGGCGGGGGGCTGGAGGCCCTGTTCGACAAGCAGCGTCTGCGTTTCGTCGCCGTTCTCCTGTTTCAGCACGAGCACTTTGCCGCTGGCACTGACGAAGGCAAGGTAGTCGTCGGACGCGGCCATGTAACGGAAGGGGACTTCGGACGTCTCGACATCCCACAGTTTGGAGCCGTCCGTAAGCTTGTGGCAGAAGACCTGGCCGGCGTCTTTGGCTTTGGCGCCGACGAAGACCTTATCGCCCCAGACAGTTGGCGGCGTGATGGGTTCGGCGGGCAGCGGAGCTTCCCACAGCGTTGTGCCGGTGGCGTCGTCGAGACAGAGCAGGCGCGGCTGAGGCGATTTCACGGCAAGCACGATCAAGTTGTGGGCTACGCAGGGCGCGCCGGAGAGTTCGCTGACGTTCTTCTTCCAGAGCGTTGCGCCGTCGGCAGAGTCCAAACAGTGGAGAATGCCGGGCGAGAGCATGGCGAGAAGCCCGGCGGGGCTGAGGGCGAGGGATCCCGGGAGCACCTGCGCGTCCTGCTCCCAAAGCAACTCGCGGCCCGGCGAGAGTGTCTTGTCGCAACTCCGGCACGTCAGCTTGCCGCCTGCTGCCGCGTAGAGACGTATCCCATCGGCCACGAATCCCGGCGACGGCCCGTTGAGCTTGGTGTTCCACACCTGAAGGTTGCTGCGAGCGCTCACGCGCGCCACCGAGTCCGCCAACGGAACATAGACGGAATCTCCGCTGGCGGCGAGCGGACCTTGAACAACGCCGGCGACGGAAGATACATCAAACAGACGGCGCGCCTTATTGTCGGCAATCACCGGTGGGCCGCGGTCGTCGGCGCAACCGTTGCGGGCGGCGTTGCCGCCGGGGCCGGTCCAGGGTTTCGCTTTGCGCGCGGACTGGCCGCCGGGCGTTTCAACGACACAGAAGACGCCGCGGCTGAAGGAGCCGACGAAGAGCTTCCCGGCGGCAATGGCAGGGGACGAGAAGATCGGCTGGCCGGGCGCGAGACTGAGCGACCACGCGAAGGAGTGCTCGCGGCCCTGGCGGCGGAAACAGAACGCTTTGCCCTGGTCCGTCGCCATGTAGACGGCGTCGTCGGTGACGGCCGGCGAACAGACCATGACGCCGCCGGCCGGAAATGTTTTCGGCGCTTTGCCTGGGGCAGCGAGATCAATGACGTAGAGGTTGCCGTCGCGCGCGCAAGCGTAGGCGAAGCCGTTCCGCACGGGGACTGCGCCGAGGACGCCGTCGCCGGTCTTGACCTGCCAGAGTTCCGTGCCATCGCCGGCGGACAAGCAGAGGACCGCGCCCGCGGGTTTCGGGTCGCTCTTGACGAACGTGCCGTTGCTGAGGCCCACGAGCACCTTGCCGTCGGCAACAGTCGGGTCGCTGAAGACGGGAAGGGCCGTCGGGTGACGCCAGATAAGCTTGCCCGTTTCGGCGTTGACACAGACGACGGACGGAGAGCCAAAGCCGCCGCCGAAGAACAGGCGCGCATCGGTGGGGCTGAGGCGCACGGCAACAGGCGAACTCTCGGAGTCCGGGTAGCACTCGGCGATGTCGAGTTTGACGCCCGCAGCGCCTTCCACGCCCTGCGGCATGGCTTCGACCCATGACACTTTGCCAACGACGAGGCGCGCGGATTGGCCTTTGGCGGCGGCGGCTTCCTGGAGGCGCGGCGGGGGCGCTTCCGCCGGATTGCCGAGTTCCACGCACTCCTGAACGTCGAGCACGAGGAAGGTGGGGTCCACTTCGAGATCGGCCGGCTGGCGGTCGGCGATTCCGAGCACGGCGACCGTCTTGCCGACGAGCTTCTCGAGGGCCTTGGCCTGCGGGCCGTTCTTCACGAGGTAGAACGGCGCGCCTTCAAGACGCCAGACGAGCTTGCCGGTTTCCAGGTCCACGCACCAGACGCCGTCGTCGCCCGCGCCGACGTAGGCTTTGCCCTCCAAGATGCACGGGCTGCTCTCGACATGGCTGGTGGTGCTTCTGGCCCAGTGCACTTTCGGGGACTGGCACATGCCGGCCGCGACGGGTTCGAGATCCAGGCAGATGAGGCGGCAGTTGCGTTCGACGTGGTAGCCTTCGCCAACGACAAGGTACTTGCCCGAA
>Ga0315282_10015217_pt1 | contig 11377 bp, 6 predicted proteins | sample YL17G07_20_MG_FD_203693 | JGI IMG/M metagenome (GOLD analysis project Ga0315282, IMG submission 203693) | Sediment microbial communities from Yellowstone Lake, YNP, Wyoming, USA - YL17G07_20 | ecosystem: Environmental > Aquatic > Freshwater > Lake > Sediment | place: USA: Wyoming | collected...
CGGGTTCCCTCTTTGCTCGTCACGGTGCCGGCCGAAGGGGGGGCGCGGCGGCAGCGGAGGCCCCAGCGTGGCCTTGCGGACGCAGTTGTTGCCGAAGTCGGCGATGTAGAACAGGTCCTCGCTCAGGCCGGCGATGCCGGCCGGCACTGCAAACGCACAGTCGTCTCCCGGCCCGTCTTCGTAGGCGGCTCGGCCGGCCGGGGAGAGCACACCGGCGAAGAGCTGGACCGTGCCCGCCGCCTCGATGCGGAAGAGGCAGTGGCTGCCCTGGTCCGCCACCAACAGCAGGCCGCTGGCGACTGCGGCGAGGCCGGCTGGGGCGCGGCAAGCGACCTCGCCCTGCGGCCGGGGCCACGGGCCGGGCAATGCGGCTGGAGCCGCGTTGGGACTGAGGGACAGGCGTGTGATGGCGCCGGTCGCCGCGTCGGCGACATAGAGCTGGCCGTCACGGATCGCGAGGTCGCAGGGCTCCTTCAGTGTCACGCCCGCCGGTCGAACGGTCGTCACCTGCCCACGCGCCACGCGGCGGAGGCAGCCGTTGCCGGTGTCACAGACCCAGACCGCGCCGTCGGGCGCCAGGGCGATCCCGGTGGGGAAACGGAACGTAGCTTGCGCAGCCGGTACCGGGCCCTCGGCGGCAGGCCCGCCCGGCGCGAGGCCGTCGGCGTCCAGCGGCGCCTGGGCCCCGGCGATGGTGGAGACCATTCCGTCCTTGAGGCGTCGGATGAGGTGGTTGCCGGTGTCGGTGAAGTAGGCCGTCCCGTCAGCAGCGACCGCGACGCGCGTGGGGCAGCTCAGTTGGGCCTGGGCGGCCGGCCCATCCGCGCAGCCGCCCGCGAACGCTCCGGCCGGCGCGCTGCCCGCCACCGTCGTCACCACGCCGTCGGCCGTCACACGGCGCAAGCGGTGGTTGCGGCTGTCGGCTACATAGAGGCTGCCGTCAGGGGCCAAGGCCACTCCGGCGGGGCCGTCGAAGCGCGCCGCCTTGCCCCGCCCGTCGCGGTAGCCCGGCTCCTGCACCCCGGCGAGGGTCTCGACCATCAGGTTGGGGAAGCCCATGGGCGGTTGGGCCGCCCCCGGCGCGCCGCCGCCGCCGCCCTTCCCTCCGGGCTTGTGGGGGTGGTACAGCAGCTTGAACGCCATCACGCCGATGGCGAGAGAGGCTACGAGGAAGATGATCAGCGCTGCCGCGCCGGGGGAGATCTGTCGCTTCATGCCGTTCCTGCGGCCCGCGATGGGGCCGCGCGCTGTAGCCCGCTAGAACCGCCCGGTCAGCTTGCGCCACCACGCTCCGGGGCCGAGGGCGTAGCGCACGATCTGCCGCGGCGTCGCGCGGCCCGGTGGCGCCCCAGGCCCGCCGGCGCCACCCGCGGGGCCCGCCGACGGACCACCACCAGCGCCTCCGCCCCCCTTGCCGCCCGCCGGTCCGCCAGGGCCGCCGCCCTTCCCCCCGGGAGGGCCGCCAAAGCCCCCGAACCCGCCCTTGCCACCCTTGGCGCCGGCCTGCCCGCCAGGGCCGCCGCCCTTCGCCCCGGGGGGGCCGCCGAAGCCACCGGCCCCGCCCGGGCCACCCTTGGCTCCGGCTGGCCCGCCCGACGGGCCACCCTTGGCCTTGGCTGCGGCGGGCCCCGCCTGCCCACCGGGCCCGCCGCCGAACGACCCACCCAGGGCCGCATAGCAGCTCCCATCCCAGATGGCCACCGGACCGGCGACTAGCTTGGCTACCGCCAGGCGAGGGTAACCCAGGTGCCACGGCACGCGCCACACCTCGCTGACGGACGTGTGGTAGAGCCGCCCCTGGTCAACGGCGAGACGACCTCCGCCGGGCAGCCAGTCGGTCAGATCGGTAGCGGCCGCCTGCGGGTCGGCCTTCTGCTTCACAGCCGCCGCCCCCAGCGGGGGCTCGTACTCATCCGATGGCGTAGTGTAGAGGAGCTGGTCGCGGTAGATCAGCGCGCGCTGCTCCCCCCGCTCGGTCACCACCGGCACCGCGTGGGCCGGCACGTCTCCCGCCAGGAACACCTTCGACCACACCTCGCCGAGGGATGGCGGCGTTCGCTGCACCCAGCACGCCCGGCCCTGCCACGGTGACAGCAAGTCCCCCTCGAAGCCGTCCGCTCGGGCCTCCGTGACCGCGACGACCGTGGGGTCGCCGCCCTGGGCCGCAAAGCGCCGCAGCACGGTTCGCGCGCCGGCGGCGGGCACGAAGGCGACGGTGGAGAGGCGGCTGCCCAGGACCTCCGCCACCAGGAGCGACCCGTCGGCGGCGGAGACGGCACTGGGGCGCCGCAGATCGTGGGCGACCACGCGCGGCTCCCCGCCGGACAGCGCCACCGCCAGTAGCGAACCGCGCTCGGCCCCGGTGTCGCGGATGAAGACGACCTCCGGCCCTTGGTCCGACAACTCGAGGAGGTCTGCACAGCGGATGCCGTCCGCCTCGGTCACCGTCTGCGGGGCCTGGCCGGGGCGCGCGACCCGCATGATGCGGCATGGTCCGCCGGCCTGGCCCCGCGGAAGCTCCAGCCACACCACCCCAAAGCTCCCGGCCCGCAGCCACACGACCTCCCCGCTGTACGGTGCCACGGGGACCGGCCGCGAGCCGAAGTGCTGGAACGCAGCCACCAGCGCGACGAGGAGGACAAGTACGGTAAGGGTCGCCCAGAAACGCATCAGGGTCCCCGAGGGGTCTGTACCGCCGTGACGCGCAGGCTTTCCCCGGCCGGACCCGACGCTCCTCCCGCCCCGGGCCGGCGGTGAAGGCGAGGCGAAGGCCAGGCGGAGCGGCGCCCGCCCCCAACGCGAGGGGCGGGCGCCCCGCTTGCTGCTCCGAGGTGTACTCGATCCCGTCGAAGGCCCGCAACAGGCAGCGCCAGGTCTCGCCGCGATGCGTGGTCCCTGCTGGCAGCACGTGCGTGGCTTCGACGGTCCGCCGGTCCGCCCGCGTGTCCCAGTTGCCGTCCGCGAGCACCGCCCACTTGTAGAAGTAGTCCACGGTGTCCAGATCAGGGTCGGTGCATCCGGTGACGGTGGCGGTGATCGGCTCGCCAGGGCCCGGGTGCTCGGGGGTGAGGGTCAGCGTCGGCCGGGTGGGGGGGCGGTTGAAGTTGGTCAGATAGCAGAGCATCGGGTCGGAGAAGCAACTGATCCGCACGCAGCCCTTGAGGTCCACACAGAGGGAACTGGCCACTGCCGTGAACCACGAAGTCCCGCCGGCATACACGCAGTGCCAGCCCTCCCGGTCCCACTCCGCGATCTTCAGCGACCCGGTGCCCACATCGGTGTAGCTGATGTGCACGCCGCCGTCATGGTCCACGCGGAGAGACGTGTAGACGCGCAGGCTGTCGCCCGCGTCCACGGCACGGGAGCGCCAGCCGGAGCGGGCCTCGCGGATGCAGACGAGGTTCCCGCCCCTCTCGGTGGCCTCGCAGTACGCGATGACGGGGTAGTCGTTGCGGTCCAGGTCCATCGAGATGTCCCCGTCAACGTTCTTATCCACCACAGTGCGGGTCAGCCACCGGCCCTCCTCGTTCCAGGCATACTTGAGTGCCCGGTTCACGCTGTCATGATAGGCGATGTGCGCCCCATCCCGCGCGTCCAGCGCCAACGAGCAGTACCCACCGCAGTTGGGTCCCTCATCCACCACCTCGCTGCGCCAGCCGTCGCGGCTCTGGGCCACGTACACGAGGTTCAGGTTCATCAGGTCGTGGAAGCTGATGTGTGGGAACCCCGTGCTGTCGAGGGCCAGGGAGATGTAGCCGCACTCGGTGCTGATCCCCGGGACCGTCTCGATCATCCACCCCCGGTCACCCAGGCGGGCGAACTTGAGGGTCTGGTTCGTGGCATCGGCGTAGGCCACGCAGGGGCGGTCGTAGCGGTCCACCGTCGCGGAGCAGTAACGCCCGACGTCCCCGGCGGTGTCCACCGCCTCGTTGTGCCAGCCGGTGCCATCCAGCCACTCATGCCGCAGGTCACCAGGGGCGCCGTTGTACGAGAGGATGTGCGTGACTAGGTTGCTGTCGGCGGCGATGGAGCTGAACTCCCCGTTGCGGCCTACGTCCGGGTCCACGTTGGCTACGAGCTTCCAGCCCTGCCCGCGAGCGGAGTGGGCGCCCAGCGCCAGACCTACGATCAGGACGAGCACGATCGCGTACCGCGGCATCTCGATCCCTCCTGTGCCGGCTGTCGAGCGTCGGCGATCAGCAAGGCTTCACGGAATCGTTACGTTGCATTGGAGCGGGACGCTGTAGACCAGACCGTCGAAGGCGCGGACCGTACACTGCCAGTGCTGACCGCGGGCAGTGCTACCGGCGGGAAGCGTGTCCACGCGCGCCCCGGTGGTCAGCGTGCGCGGCGTCGTCCACCTCCCGCCGATGAACGCGGTCCATACGTACTCATACGTCAGGGCGTCGCGATCCTGGTCCGAGGCGGCGTTGACGGTCATGGTGAGCGGCGCGCCCGGGGCGGGGCTCTCCGGGCTCAGCGCCGCATCGGTCACGGTCGGCGCGTGGTTGAGGTTGGTGGCGTACCGGAGGCGCAGGTCCGTGCGGTCGAAGTAGCTGAAGTGCGTGTAGCCCTTGGGGTCCACGAACAGCGAGGGGTTCTGGCCCACGTTCACGCGCGAGTCCACGGTTTCCGTCCGCCAGCCGGTGCCGTTGTAGACGGCGTACTTGAGGTCCCCGTTGGTCGCGTCGCTGTAGGCGATCTGCACCCAGGCGCCGGGGCCGACCCGCAGCGCGGTCTCCCCCAGCTCAGCGGTCCCCTGGTCTATGACGCGGTGCAGGAAGCCCCGGGTCGTCTCGGCGCTGCACACCAGCGCGTACGTGCCGCCCGTGGGGCGGGTGATGTAGCAGATCCGCGCCAGGCCATCGCGGTCCAGGCCGAGCGAGCAGGACCCGAGGGCGTTGTCGGTGACGGTCGTGGTGCGCCAGCCCGCAGCATCCCGGGACGCGTAACGGATGGCGGCCCTCCGGGCGGCGCGGTCGGCCTCCGACGCGTAGGCCGCGTGCGCAATGTGCGGCCGGCCGGCGCTGTCCAGCGCCAGGGAGCACGTCCACCCGGCATAGGGGCCCCGGTCCACGACCTCGGTGTGCCAGTTGCTGTCGGCGTCCCGCCACGAGTGGTATAGCACCTCGCCGAAGCCCATGCAGGCGATGTGCGGCCGGCCTAGCCGGTCAAGGGCGAGCGAAGGGTGGCAGGGCGTGCCCGGGACGTCCGGGATCGTGGCTCCGCACCAGCGCCCAGCCCAGTACTCGAGGTAGGTGACGCGGTTGGCCACCCGGTCGGCGAAGGCGATGCAGGGCCGATCATCGGCGGTCAGGGCCGCCGACACGAACGTGATGCCGTCGCTCTTGTCCAACTGCTCCCGGTGCCAGCCGGTCTCGCTGAACCACGAGTGGTACAGACCGTTGCCGTTGAAGTTGGTGTAGAAGACATGGGGGAAGAGGTTCACGTCGACAGCCACGGAGCTGTAGAAGCCCATCGTGGACTCGATGTCCACGTCGCTGACCTTCCAGGCGCCCCAGGCGGGGTGGGGGCTGAGGGCGATCAGAACAGCCGCCACCAGCCCTGCGTTGCGCGTGCGCACGGGTCGAGTCCCTCCTGTTCCGTCTCTCGAGTGCTGGCGGCCTGCGACGCCTCACTGCACGGTGGTGGTGCACTGGAGCGGATCGGTGTAGACCGCCCCATCGGTCACCCGCACGGTGCAGCGCCAGACCTGGCCGCGCCGGGTCGTGCGGGCCGGCAGCGTGTCGGTGGTGGCGGCGGTCTGCAGGCGCCGGGACTCCGTCCACGTGGCCCCCGCCTGCACCGCCCACACGTATTCGTACTGCAGGGCATCGCCGTCGGGGTCCACGCTACCCGCCGCCGTCACGCGGATGGCCACCCCGGCGGCGGGTGGGTCGGGGTTCAGCGTGACGGCCGGCCGGCTCGGCCAGTGGTCAACGTTGGTCAGGAGCTTCAGGCGGCGGTTGGTGAAGTCGAAGTAGCTGATGTGCGAGTAGCTCTTGGGGCCGACGTAGAGCGACGGCAAGCGGCCGGTCTGCCCCTCAGCGTCCAGCGTGGTCACCCGCCAGCCGGCGCCGGTGTCCCAGGTGGCGTAGCGGAGGTCGTCGGCATTCTGGTCATGGTAGGCAATGCAGACGCGGCCGCCGCGGTCCACCGCCACCGAGGGGTGCGGGCCGATGCCCCGCCGGTCCACCGCCCGCGAGCCCCAGCCCGTAGGCGTCTGCGTGATGCAGTACAGGGCGCCAGTGGCGCCGGAGGCACCATAGGCGATGCGCGCCCGGTCGTAGCCGTCCACGCCGATCGAGGCATCGCCGCCGTTCATGTGCGCCAGGACGGTGTCGAAGTGCCAGACGCGTTCGCGCTCCTCGCGCCAGGCGTGGCACACGTCCGTGACGCGCAGATAGGCGAGATGCACCCGACTGTGGCTGTCTATCGCTATGGCGCAGCCCTGCGCGTACTCCGGGCGCTCCACCACCTCGGCCTGCCACCCCATGGGCTCCTGCCAGACATGCACCACGCGCCAGGTAGACCGCTCAATGTAGGCGAGGTGCGGGGCGTCGGAACCGTCGAGGGCGAGGGAGATGCTGGCCAGTTCGGCGGTGATGCCGGGGATGGTCTCCACGTGCCACCCGGCGCCGTCCCTCCAGCCGTGTCGCAGCGAGTTGTCCCTGGGATCACCGTACACCGCATGGGGACGGTCCACCCGGTCAATGGCGGCGGCGCAGAGACCCACCACCCCCGGGTCCGCCTGCTCCTGGTGCCACCCGGCCCAGTCCTGCCACGCATGGAAGAGCCCGTTGCCGCTCGCCCCGTTGAACAGAACGTGGGCATACAGCTCGCTGTCCGCCACCACCGCGCTGTCTCCATCGGCCCCCCTGTTCCCCGTCAGCACCCGCATCTTCCACTGCCCCCACGCGGGGCAGGCCCCCACCGCCAGCCCCGCGGCCACGAGCACACTCACTGCTAGCGCGCGCATCGCGTCAAGCCTCCCGTGGTCCGCGCCTCCGTCCGGGCGCGGCCCTGCTACCTGTCGGAAGCATCCGCAAATACCGCGCCCGTCTGGAACTCGCGCCAGGTGGTCTCGAACCACGGGTCATCCTCGGGAAGGGGCCGTACGGGGACCCCCTGCACGTCAATCCGACCGTCGTCGGTGACTCGCACCTCCAGTACTTCCTGCCGCAAGGCGGCGTTCTCGCCGCGGTGCGGCAGCTCCACCCCGCGCCGGGTGACCATGTGCCGGTCGCCCGCGTCATCCAGCACCGCGTAGCCGCCGCGGCTGCCCCCACCCCGCTCCAGGAGGGCGGCGAGGGCCTCCAGGAAGCAGAGGTGCGTCAGCACGAGGTGCTCGACCCGGATCGCCTGCGGCAGCTCCGCCGCGCCCGCCTCCAGGCGCAGCCCCTCCCGCTGCACGCGCTCCCAGAGCGCCCGGGCGCCGGCGAGGGCTTCGCGGGCGCCCGCAACGCTGCGCAGGTGGGCGGCGTGCACGGTCATGCGCTCCTGCACCTCGCGGAGGACGTCGCTGTGCAGCCCAGGCGACGATGCCCCCTCCGGTTCGTCCGGTAGGACAGGTTGTCTCAACCTGTCCGTGCTGTGGTCGTCCTGTAGGGCGCGGCCCCCGTCCCGCGCCCCCTCCGCGCCGTCCTGTAGGGCGGGGGCTCCGTCCCCCGCCCTCTCCGCTCCGCCGGCCGACCCGGCGAGCCGCCGCAGCCGCTCCCACTCCGCCGCGACCTGCTCCGCGGCGCCGGCGGCGAAGGCCTCCTGGTCCAGGGAGGTGCGCCGGCGGCCATGCGCGATGTACTGCGCGGCCCGCAGCCCGCCGACCTGACCGGCATTGAGGGCGCAGCCGCCAGGGCGCACGCCGTGCGTGCCTGCTACCTCGCCGATGGCAAAGAGGTGCGGCACCGTCGTCTCCCACCAGAGGTTTGCCGAGAGCCCGCCGTTGCAGTGCTGTGCGCAGACGGCCACTTCGAGCGGCTGGCGCAGGTCCACACCCGCCTCCGCGAACAGCGCGATGCTCTCCGGGTTCAGGTGCTGCAGGCGCTCCAGGGGCGTGGCCTGCGTGCAGCCGCACCGTTCCAGGTACTGCCGCGCCTCGTCGCCCAGCCGCTCCAGGGCGAACTCCTCCAGGCCCTCGTCAGCGACGGGGTTTCTGGTGAAGTCGAGGTAGCAGCGCCGGCCCGCCTGCCGTTGGAGGTGTACGGTGACGTCAATCACCGAGGAGCCGCCGCCCGCGAGCCCCTCGGCGTGGAACGGCCACTGGTAGCCCTTGAGGAAGATGCTGGTGGCCTCAGCCGCCATCGAGGAGTAGAAGCTGTTGAGGAAGTAGCGCACGTCCCCGCCGGCGGCATCGGTGCTGAAGTAGCAGGGGATCACCTGCTGGTAGCTGCCCGAGAGGTTCCAGCGGAAGCCGACCGAGGCGAGCCCAAACTGCGACTCAGTGAGGTTGTTGGCCGCGGCCCCGATCGCCAGCGCGAGGCCGTGGCTGCCGAACTGGCCCCGGGGGTAGACGCTGTCGCGGTACAGCTCCCCGGGCCCGCCGGTCGCCAAGACGACGTCCTCGGCCTGGAAGGCAACGAGCCCGCGGTCGGGCTCATTCAGCCGCTGGGTATCCAGGGCGAGGGCGCCGATCACGCGCCGCCGGTCGCCCTCGCCGGCCGTCAGCAGCCGGATCACCTCATGGTGGTCGAAGATGGGCGTGCCCTGGCGGCGCACGTTGACGAGGGCCTTCTCGACCATCAGCCACGACGTCTTGGGACCGGCCGAGGTGGCGCGCCGGCGCGGGTCGTAGTCGGTCTTGTAGCCGACGTAGGCGCCGTACCGATCGTGCGGGAACGGGACGCCATTGCGCACGAGGTGGAAGAACTCGGGTGCCGAGCCCAGCGCCTCGATGTAGGCGAGGTCGCCGTGGCACATGCCCCCCGCGAACAGAGCCTGGGCCATCTCGAGGGGACTGTCGGGGATGTCGCCGCAGATACCCAGCTTGTAGTAGGTCTGCTTGTCCGAGCCCGAGTTGGCCGACGCTCCGGTGCCGAGACCCGCTGTCACTATCGCGACATCCGTCACGCCCAGCTCGTGCAGGTGCTCGGCGCAGTTGAGGCCCGCAGCGCCACTGCCGATCACGAGCGCGCGGAAGCTGTAGACTGGCACCGGCTGGCGGCCCGGCACCCCGAGCGTCCGTGAGACGGGTGGCTGCGTGACCATACGCTCGCTCCGCAGGTAGGGCGCTATGGGGAGTTGCGCGCCGCGAAGCCGATCTCCTCGCGCCTCGGCCCCAGAAGGGAGCGCTGGGCGGGGGACGAAGGAGCCGGCGTGAGAGGGTGCCCCGAACCTTGCTTCTCCGCCCGAAGGGCGGGCGAGCTGCCGGAGAGCGGCGCTCGTCGTGTAAGCGCCGCTCTCCGGCAAAGAACCGGGGTCTGGGGCCCACGGCCCCAGCGGGGTCTGGGGCAGAGCCCCAGGCCGTTCCGCCATCCCCTCCCATCCGCCAAGACGTGCAGCGCCAGCTTCGCTAGGAGGCCCGTCGCCATGAGGCTCTTCACCGCCGCCGAGATGCGGGAGGCGGACCGCCGCACGACCGAGGAGTACGGCATTCCCGGCATCGTGCTGATGGAGAACGCCGGCCAGGCGGTTGCCAGGGCCGTGCAGGAGGTGCTGGACCGCAATGCGGACGCCTTCGTGCGCATCTTCGCCGGCCGCGGCAACAACGGCGGCGACGGGCTGGTGGCGGCGAGGTATCTGCACGCCCGGGGGGCGGACGTCGTAGTGCTGCTGCTGTGTGCGGGCGAGGAGCTGCATGGCGACGCGGCGGCCAACTACGCGGCCGCCAAGGCGCAGGGGGTCGAGATCATCGAGCAGCCCTCGCCGGAGGACCTCGAGGAGGCCGCGGCGGAGGCCGACGTGGTCGTGGACGCGATCCTTGGCACCGGCCTGTCCGGTGAGGTGCGAGACCTGCCGCTGGCCGCGATCCAGGCCATCAATAGGGGAGACGGCCACGTCGTTGCCGTGGACATCCCCTCGGGCATCTCCTCCGACACGGGCGCCGTGCTGGGCGACTGCGTGCATGCCGACGTCACGGTGACCTTCGGGGCGGCGAAGGTGGGCCTCTACACCTTCCCTGGACGGACGTACGCCGGTGAGGTGCGCGTGGCCGACATCGGCATTCCCGCCGAGGTGCTGGCGGAGGCGGGAGGCGACACGTATCTGACGACGCCCGAGCTGGCCGCCAACTGCCTGCCCCGCCGCTCGCCCGTGGCGCACAAGGGCACCTACGGGCGGGTCTTGGTCGTGGGCGGATCGGTTGGCATGACGGGCGCGGCCGCGATGGCGGCCGAGGCGGCCCTCCGCGGCGGGGCGGGTCTCGTCTACCTGGCCTGCCCGGAATCCCTGAACGACATCCTCGAGGTGAAGCTGACCGAGGTCATCACCCGGCCCCTGCCGGAGACGGCCGACCGCACGCTGGGCCGGGAGGCCTTGGCGCCGCTGCAGGAGATGCTCGATGGCATCTCGTGCGTGGTGCTGGGGCCGGGCCTCTCCACGCACCGGGAGACCCAGCAGCTCGTCTGGGACCTGGTGCGCGAGATCACCTGCCCGCTGGTGGTGGATGCCGACGGGCTGAACGCGCTGGCCGCCGATCCCTCGCGCCCGGTGGCCCTCGGGCACACGGGGGCCGTCCTGACGAGCAGCACCGCGGACACGGCCGCAGTGCTGACGCCGCACCCGGGGGAGATGGCGCGGCTGCTGGGCTGGTCGGTCGAGGAGGTGCAGGCCGACCGCCTGGCCGCCGCGCGGCGGGCGGCGCAGATGTGGCAGGCAGTGGTGGTGCTGAAGGGGCCCGGCACGGTGATCGCCGGCCCGGCGGGCACTGCCTGGATCAACCCGACGGGCAATGAGGGCATGGCGACGGCCGGCAGCGGCGACGTGCTGTCGGGCCTGACCGGGGCACTGCTGGGCGGGGGGATCGAGGTGAGGTACCCGCGGGGCCAGTTCCGGTTCCGGGCTGAGGAGGCGGCCGTGGCGGCGGCCTTCTACCACGGTCGGGCGGGCGACCTGGCCGCCCGGGAGCTGGGCACCCGCGGCATGATCGCCGGCGACATCCTGCGACACGTGCCCGCGGCGCTGAAGGGGCAGAGCTAGGGGCCGAGAGAGGGAATTCGGCGCTGCGGGGCTTCCAGGGGCAATTCTCGGGTTCGTTTCGGGGGGGGCAAGCAGGCGCTCGGGTTCGTTTGGTCAGAGCGCCTCGGCCAGCCTGGGAGGCCATTCTGGATATGCGCATTCTGTTATCCTGTAATGGCGGAGGGGAGGGTGCTGCGGGGGCCCGCGGACACAGGGGCGCGAGGCTGCTCCCGGTCCGCCAGTGCCCGCGGGTCTACATGTACCG
>Ga0315282_10015218_pt1 | contig 11376 bp, 9 predicted proteins | sample YL17G07_20_MG_FD_203693 | JGI IMG/M metagenome (GOLD analysis project Ga0315282, IMG submission 203693) | Sediment microbial communities from Yellowstone Lake, YNP, Wyoming, USA - YL17G07_20 | ecosystem: Environmental > Aquatic > Freshwater > Lake > Sediment | place: USA: Wyoming | collected...
CGCCAGGCGCGGGGCGGCCAGGCCGGCCCGGGCGCTTGACAGCCCGTGGCGCCGGGCGTAGGTTCACGGTCAGCCGGCAGCTTCCGGTGGCGCGCGCCGCGCGTGGAAGATCAGAAGCGGATGGGCGCGTGCGGCTGATTGCAGCCGGCGCGGCTTCGTCGGGGGGCGTTCACAGAACGAGGTGCATCATGAGTACGGTGACCTTTGCCGAGAGGACGTACGAGGTCGATGGCGAGGGGTTTCTGCTGGACTTCAACCAATGGGACGAGAACTTCGCGCGCAGCATGGCGCCGAAGGCCGGAATCATCAGCGGGCTGAGCGACGATCACTGGCGGATCATCCGTTTCGTGCGGGACTACTTCAAGGCCACCGGGAAATGTTCGCTGGTGTACGAGACGACTCGAACCAACCGGCTCCACCTCAAAGAGCTCCAGACGCTGTTTCCGGCAGGGTACCTTCGCGGCGCCTGCAAACTCGCCGGCATCACGTACCGGGAAGGCTACCTCGAACAATCCTGGGTGGAGGGCCTTGCCGAGCAGGTCGCCACGGGGGTTCAGGAAAGGACCTACCAGGTGAACGTCCGCGGCTTCCTGGTCAATCCCTTCGACTGGGACAAGAGATTCGCGCTCTACAAGGCGTGGGAGATGAAGATGCCGAAGCTGACGGAGAAGCACTGGAAGGTGATCGAATTCCTCCGGAACCGCTTCGAGAAGAACAACATCGTCCCCACGGTGTACGAGACGTGCGAAGCGAACGGGATCGACATCGACGAGCTTCAGAAGCTGTTTCCCGACGGCTATCACCGCGGCGCGGTCAAGGTTGCCGGCTTGAGAGTCATCTGATTCACGCCTGCGGGGTCAGGTCTGAAACCGTCGGTTTTTTCACGATTCTGGGGTCAGGTCTGAAACCGTCGGTTTTTTCACGATTCCAGACCTGACCCCGCAGACGTGAAAAAACCGAGGGTTTCAGACCTGACCCCCGAAAGCGTGAATCATTGCGTCGTCGCACGCGACGGGCCGCTCGCGTCGCGGATGAACTTCGCGACGTCCCGCTTCAGCGCCTTGTGGGCGGACGGCCTGATGTAAATCATGTGGCCGGCCTCGTAGTAGCCGAAGGTCACGCGATCGGTAATCGGCCGGTCGTAAGCCAGATGAGAGAAGTTGAACTCCGCGCCTCCCATGTAAGTGGCCATGTCGTAGTAGCCGCACGCCACGAACACTTTCAGGAACGGGTTCTTCGCCATTGTCTGTCGTAGCGGGTCGGTTTCATCCATGTAGCGGTTCTGCACGTAGGTCCACGGCCGCACGTTGCCGGACGTGGGGTAGTGCAGATCCGAATCCCACTTCAGTTCGTTCCTGACGTAGTCCTGGAACAGCGCGGTGTAGGCGCCCTGCAGCGCCGTGTTCGACGGGTCGAACTCCTGGCGCTCCCCCGCCGCGTCCGCGTCGAGCGCCGTGAACCGGCCGTCCAGCCGGCCGATCATCAGCCGCTTGTCGCGCAGCAGTTCCTTGCGGAAACGGCCGGAGTCGACCCGGAGGTTCGCTTCCAGGATGAACCGCGGCGACAGCCCCGTGTACCGCGCCAGCTTCTCCGCCATCGCGTTGCGCTCGGCGTCGGTCAGGGCGTTCCCCTTCGTCAGCGCCTGCATGTACTCGCCGAACGCGAACGTGCGCGCTTCGTCGACGACCTGCTTGATCGGTTTCTGCTGCAGATCCGCGGGCAGCCGCTTGTGGTACCACGCGGTCGCGGCGAACGTCTCAATCTGATCCGCGTAGGCGACGTCGTTGTCGGGGGCCGGCGACAGCGTCTGGTACGTGAGCAACGACGAGATGAGCACGATGCCGTTCAACTCGATGCCGTGGCGCGACTGCAGCTCCGGGGCGAGCCCGGCCGAACGAATCGTCCCGTAGCTCTCGCCGATCAGGAACTTGGGCGACGGCCAGCGGCTGTAGGTCTTCAGGTACTGGTCGATGAACTCACCGAACGCGCGGATATCGCCGTCCTGCCCGTGGAACTGCGCGTTGTTGACGCCGGGCATCACGCGGCTGTAGCCGGTGTCGATCGCGTCGACGAACACGAGGTCCGAGACGTCGATGAGCGAGTTCTCGTTGTCCACCAGATGGTACGGCGGCGGCGGCTGAAACCCGTCGTCTGCCATCTGGACATGACGAGGCGCGAACGATCCCATGTGCAGCCAGACGGTCGCCGACCCTGGGCCGCCGTTGTAGAGAAACGAGATCGGGCGCGTCCTCGCGTCCTCGCCGTCCTTCGTGTAGGCGACGAAGAACATCCGCGCCGCCACCTTGCCGTCGTCGAGCCGAATCGGGAGCGTGCCGGCAGTCGCGGTGTACTTGATGTCGCGGCCGTCGATTCGGATCGCGTGCGAGGTCTGCGAGATCTTCTCTTCGTTGGCGCCGGCGACCTCGTGCTGGGCGGGCGCCTGGCCGCCCGGTTGGCCGGGGGGCGGAGTCTGAGCACGCTGCTGCGGGTCCGGCGGGGCGCCCGGACGCTGGTCACCACGCTGCTGGGCCTGAACGGAAATGAGCGAGACGAGGAGCAGGATCGACAGAACGACGGCACGTTTCAGCATTCGCGGATCTCCTCTTTGGCTAAACTCTATATTACTCAGCGAATACCGACGGTGCCGCGCGCCGCCTCGATGAGCTTCGCTGGATCGTAGCCGACGCCTTCCTTGAACACCGTCGTGACGCGCTCGATGTCGGCGATGTCCTTCGCCGGGTTTCCATTGATGAGAACCATGTCCGCGACCTTCCCCGTGGCGAGCGTCCCGATGCGGTCCAGCTCGCCGAGATACTGCGCGCCATTGAACGTCGCGATCTTGATCGCCTCCACGGAGGTGAATCCCGCCTCGACCAGCAGTTCGATCTCGCGCTGGTCCCCGAAACCCGGCACGACGCCGCCGTAACCGGTCGGATCGAGACCCGCAAGCAACAAGCCGCCGGCCCTGACGAACGCGCGCTCGAACTCCATCTCCTTCCTGAACAGCGCGGTCACCGTCACGTTCGGGTTCTCGCCGACACGCGCGCGCTGGGTCAGATAGACGGTCCGCGTGTCGGGTGCCAGAACATCCAGTACCCGCTGCTGAATCGTCTGGCGTCCCGGAACGGAGATCTCGAAGACCGGCAGCGTCGAAGTCACTGCAACCTTGCGCGCCACCAGGTCGCGAATCGTTTCCTGGATCGGCCCCGTGGAGACATCGAGGTCGAGCAGGGCCTTCCTCAGGTCCGCGGTCGCCGGACACGTATCCACCTTCTTGCCGGCGACGAACTCCGAGTCGGTCATGAGACCATGCTCCAGGTCGTCGATGCCCAGCGCGGCGGCTTCGCGGAATCCGATCGAACACAGGTGACCGGTGACCTTCATCCCGCGCTTGTGCACTTCCTCGATCGCCGCGGCCAGTTCCTCGTGCGTGATGTTCGTGTACGCCTTGAAGTCGTCGACGCCTTCGCGCGCCCAGTAATCCACCATCGTGCGCGCCTCGCCTGGCCCGCTCAGCTCGTGCATCTGCAGCGTGAACGAGCCGGGGCCTTCCAGGTACGGACTGGTCACGTGCATCCGCGGCCCCGGCACGCGCCCTCCATCGATCGCTTTCTTCAGGTTGATTTCGGTGTACGGTTCGAGACTCCCGGTCGTGCGGATGGTCGTGACGCCGGCCGCCAGGTAGAGCCGCGGGGCGCTGAACTCCAGCGTGTTGTAGTGCGCCCCGCCCGCCGGGTAAAAGATGTGATCGTGCATCCCGACGATGCCGGGAATTACCGTGGAGCCGCGCGAATCGATGATCTTTGCGCCCGTAGGCACCTGCGTCGTCGCCGCGTCGCCGACGGTCCGGATCTTCCCGGCTGATACGACGATCGTCTGGTCTTCGCGCACCGGCCCGCCCGTGCCGTCGATGACGCGCACGTGCGTCAGCGCGAACACCGACGCGTCCACGGTGACGACCGCCTTGACCACCGTTGACAGCGGCGCAGGCGCCTGGGCCGACAACGCGACGGCGACGGCGACTACCAGCAGCAGGAGCAGGACAGCAGTCTTCCGCATCGTGCACCTCCCGAAAGTCGACTCGACAGTATTTTTCACTTTTTCCGTCAACCTTCGAGAAAAAGTGAAAAATACTGGGCACTCATATGTCCTTCGCAGAAGAGACGTCCACCGCTACCCGGCCGGTACCGCACCCGTGGGTTTGGGCGGTGCTCTACTTTCCTCTCGGCCTCGCCATCGGGTTTCCGTCTGTCGCGCTCGGGTATCTCGGCAGCCGGGCGGGGCTTCCGGTATCCGCGATCGCCGCGATCGTCGGCATGACGTTCCTGGCGAGCGGCTGGAAGTTCGTATGGGCGCCGGTTGGCGACTACACCTTGTCGCGCAAGACCTGGTACCTGATCGCCGTGTCGCTGGTCGCGATCGGCCTCGTTTCGATGACGGTCATCCCGATCTCCTCGCAGACCGCACCGCTGCTTTCCGCGCTGACGCTCGCATCCACGGTCGCCGCCACGTTCATCGCGTTCGCGACCGAAGGGTTGATGGCCCACAACACGACGCCGCACACGCGCGGCCGGGCGGGCGGCTGGTTCCAGTCGGGGAACCAGTTCGGCCAGACGGCCGGCGGCGGTATGGCGCTCGCGCTCATCAAACACATGCCGTCCGGGTGGGAGGCCGGCCTGGTGCTGGCGGCCATTGCGCTGGCGTGCGCGCTGCCGCTGCTGCTGGTCGAAGACCCGCCGCGCCCGCTCGGTGGCGCGTCGGTCGGCGAGCGCGCCCGCGACGCGGGGCGCGAGCTGCTCACCGTATTGCGCGCGCGCGCCGGCCGCATCGCGCTGATCCTCGCGATCCTGCCGATCGGCACCGGTGCCGCGATGTTTCTGTTCAGCGCCATCGGCCAGGAGTTCAACGCGTCGGCCGACGTTGTCTCGGCGGTCCTCGGACTGGGCGGCGGCATCGCGATCGTGGCCGGCTGTTTCGCCGGCGGCCGGCTGGCCGATCGGGTGCCGAAGCCGGCGGCTTACGCGATCTCGTGCGGCCTGGGCCTCGTCGCGTGCGCGGTCATCGCCGCGTCGCCCCGCACCTCGACCGGCTACGCGGCTTCCACGCTCTTCTACACGTTCACGCTCGGCATGGTGACTGCCTCGTTCACCGGGCTCGTGCTCGCGATCATCGGCGACACGGCCGCCGCGACGAAGATCAACCTGTTCTTCGCCCTCAACACGCTGTTCAGCCTGGGCATGCTGCGCATCGTCGGCTGGGCGCACGACGCCTGGTCCACCAACGGCATGCTCTTCACCGAGGCGCTTACCGGCGTCGCCGCGCTCGGCCTGTTCGTCGTCCTCGCGCAGCGGGTCCGCGGCTCGGAGTTGTAGCGCGCGCCAGGATCACAGTTCTGTCAATTGGACCTGGTCCAATTATGCCCACCAGTCCGATTACATTTCTGATAATGGGACCTGGTCCAATTGGGCGCCGGAAACTTGACACGGCCCGACGATTACGCATGATAGGCGGGACTCGCCCCCCGCCATTGACGAGGCACCCATGTTCACCTCCCGCCGCAGCCCGTTGGTCCTTTTCGTCGCCGTCCTGCTGATCCTCGGGGCCGATTTGACCCTGCGCGCGCGGGCCCAGTCGCCAGCCGCAGCGAACAAGCGGCCGATGACCTTCCTCGACATGCAGAAAACGCGGTCGATGGGTCCGACTTCCGTCAGCCCGGACGGTCGCTGGATGCTCTACACCATCAGCACGCCGGACTGGAAGGAAGCGAAACGGCAGTCGGACGTGTACCTCGTCTCGCTGCAGCAGGGCGTGTCGTCCACGAAGCAGATGACGTTCACGAAGGACAAGAACGAAACGGAGCCGCGCTGGTCGCGCGACGGCAGCTTCTTCGTGTTCGCCTCCAACCGCGATGCGCCATCGAGTTCCGCCACCCAGAACCAGCTCTACCTGATGCGGCCGGACGGCGGCGAAGCCCGGCGCGTCACCGATGCGAAAGAGGGTGTCTCGACGTTCGCGCTCAGCAAGGACGGCCGCTGGCTGGTGTACCGCAGCGGCAAGGCGGGCGAGGAGCAGCTCTACCGGCTGCCGGTCGAAGGGATCGACACCGCGACCGCCGAGCAGATCACGAAGCAGGATGCGGGCGTCGGCGCCTGGGAGCTCACCCCTGACAGCAAGCGCATCTACTTCGTGGGCGCCGAGGCGGCCGACAAGGACGACAAGACGCGCCGCGACAAGAAGTTCACCGTCGATATCCGCAACCAGGAAACACCGCTCGCAAGCCTCTGGGTGGTCGAACCCGATGCGAAGAAGACGACGCAATTGACGCACGACGCGACGATTACCGTCGCCGACTTCACGATCTCCGACGACGGCAAGTGGGTAGGCTTCCGGGGCATCGACGCGGACCGCTACAAGCGCAACATCACCGAGCAGACGATCAACGGCGATCTCTACCTGCTCGAAGCAGCGACCGGCCAGATCGAGCGGCTCACCAACAACGTCGAGGTCGGAGAAAGCGCCGTCAGCTTCTCGCCCGACGGCCGCTGGGTGGCCTTCTCGGCGTCCGACGACCTGACGAAGTACAACATGAAGAACGAGCGCGTCTACATCCGTGCCGTCGGCGATCGCGGCGGGAAGTGGCGCAAGCTCGGCGCCTCCTACGATGGCGACGTCGGCATCGCCTTCTGGTCGAAGGACGGAAACACGATCTACTTCAACGACGGCATCCGCGCCACGAGCCAGTTGCTGGCGCTCGACGTGCAGAAGGACGCGGTCCGCCAGCTGACTAACGAAAAGGCATCGCTGTCGGTCAGGCGCGACGACGACACCGGCGTGCTCTTCGTCAACTACGCGGACGGCGCCACGCCGACGACTCTCTTCACCGTCGCCGGCATCGACCAGGTGGCCACCCGCTCCGCCTGGAAGCAACTCACCGATCTGAACCCGCAGGTGCGCGAGTTCGCCCTCGGCGAGCAGGAAGAGATCACCTGGAAGTCGAAGGACGGCAAGATGGTCGGCGGCGTGCTGGTCAAGCCGGTCGGCTATCAGGCGGGGCAGCGTTACCCGCTCATCGTCGCCATCCACGGCGGACCCGCGGGGGCCGACACGCTCGGCTTCAACGGCGGGTACGGATCGCAGGTGTACGCGGGCGCCGGCTATGTCGTGCTGCGGCCGAACTACCGCGGGTCCACCAACTACGGCGAGGCGTTCAAGAACGGCATCGTCAACAACTACTTCCCGCCCGGCTTCGACGACATCATGGCGGGCGTCGATTACCTGACCGCGCAGGGCATCGTGGACGGCTCGCGGATGGGCGCGCTCGGCTGGAGCGCCGGCGGCCACTGGTCGAACTGGATCCTGACGCACACGGATCGCTTCAAGGCGATCAGCAGCGGCGCGGGCACGTCGAACTGGATTTCGATGTACGCCGAGAGCGACGTGCAGCGCAACCGCCAGTTCTACCTCGGCGACAAGCTGCCCTACGACGACTTCGACGCCTACTGGAACCAGTCGCCGCTCAAGTACATCAAGGCCGCGAAGACGCCGACGATGATCCACGTCGTGCAGGGCGACCCGCGCGTGCCGAGCCCGCAGTCGATCGAGCTGCACATGGCGCTCAAGCGCCTCGGCGTGCCGACCGAACTCTACGTGTACCCGGGCAACAGCCACGGCATTCCGGATGCCCGCAACGCGTTCTTCAAATCGATGGCCGAGATGGCGTGGATGGATTACTACGTGCGCGGCGTCGGCAAGAAGTTCGCCTGGAAGTCAGTGCTGGACACGCTCGAGGAGCCCGGCGCCGCGAAGAAGACCACGGACAAGTAAGACTCTGGGCTTTCGGCTTTGGGCTTTGGGGCTTGCAGGCGCCATGATCGTCCAGACTCTCTCCCACTACCGCATTCTCGAGAAGATCGGCGAGGGTGGCATGGGCGTGGTCTACCGGGCGGAAGACACCCGCCTGCGCCGGACGGTCGCCCTCAAGTTCCTCCTGCCGGACCTCATGCGCGACCCGGCGGCGCGCGAGCGGTTCGTCCGCGAGGCGCGCGCGGCCGCCGCGCTCGATCATCCTCACATCTGCACCATCCACGAGATCGACGAGGCCGACGGACAGGTGTTCATCGCCATGGCCTTTGTCGAGGGCCGGACCCTCAAGCGGCGGATCGAGGAGGGCCCGATCGGCCTCGAGGAGATCGCGCGGATCGGCACGCAGGTCGCCGAGGGACTGAAGGCGGCCCACGAGCGCGGCATCGTCCACCGCGACGTCAAGCCCGCCAACATCATGCTGACGCCGGACGGCCAGGTGCGGATCATGGATTTCGGCCTGGCGAAGCTGGAACGCGCGACCGAGCTGACGACCGGCGGCACGATCATGGGCACGCTCGCCTACATGTCGCCCGAGCAGGCGCGCGGCGAACGCGTCGACCACCGCAGCGACCTGTGGTCGCTCGGCTGCGTGCTCTACGAGATGCTCGCCCGGCGCGCGCCGTTTCACGGCACCAACTACCTGGAGGTGCTGCACGCGATCCTGCACACCGAGCCGCCGGTGGTCGCGACCATGCGATCGGACGTGCCCGCGCGCATCGCGCGCGTCGTGCAAACCTGCCTGCAGAAGGATCCGGCGCGGCGCTACCCGCACGCGGCCGATCTGCTCGCCGAATTGAAAGAAGCGCCGCCCCGCCGCGACGCGGTCGCTGCGCCGTCAATCGCCGTGCTGCCGTTCGTCGACATGAGCCCGGGAAAGGACCAGGAGTACTTCTGCGACGGCATCGCGGAGGAGTTGATCAACGGCCTGGCGCACATCAAGGATTTGCGGGTGGTGGCGCGCACGTCCGCGTTCGCGTTCAAGGGCGAGAACGTGGACATTCGCGACATCGGGCGGCGGCTCAACGTGCGCACGGTGCTCGAGGGCAGCATCCGGAAGGCGGGCAACCGGCTGCGCATCACCGCGCAGTTGATCGATGTGGAAGAGGGCTATCACCTCTGGTCCGAGAAGTTCGACCGATCGCTCGAGGACATCTTCGAGATCCAGGACGAGGTGGCGGCAGCCGTCGTCGAGAACCTGCGCGTGACGTTGCTGGCCGGTGAGAAAGCCGCCATCGAGAAACGGCACACCAGCGATCCCGAGGCCTACGCGCTCTACCTGCGGGGCCGCTACTTCTTCTCCAGGCCGAGCGTCGAAAACTTCGACCGGGCCATCAGCTGCTACGAGCAGGCCGCCGAACGGGACCGCGCCTTTGCGCTTCCCTGGATCGGCATCGCGGAAACGCACGCCGGCGCCGCCATCCTCTCACTGGGAATGCCGCGGGACACATGGCCCAAAGTCCGGCCACCGCTGGAGAGGGCGATCGCCCTCGACCCGAATCTCGCCGAAGCGCACGGAGTGGCTGCGGTGCAGGCGATGTACTTCGATTGGGACTGGGAAATGGCAGAGCGCAATTTCAAGGCGGCGCTGACGCTCAATCCCGGCCACGCCATGGCGCGCGCCAACTACGCCTGGTTCTGCGCGTACATGGGGCGGTTCGACGAGGCGGTGTCGGAGATGAGGCATGCGCTGGACCTCGATCCCCTGATGCCGCTGTTCGGCGCCTTCATGATCGGCGTTCTCGTGGAGACCAGGCGGTTCGCCGAGGGGGTCGCCGAGTTCCACAAGGCGATCGAGATCGATCCTCATTCGGCCCTGGCATACTTCCATGGAGGCTGCGCCTGTTTCGGCAACGGCATGCTCGACGAGGCGCGCGCGGCCTTCGAGCGATCGCTCGCGCTCACCGAGTTCTCCGGCTGGGCAGAGGGGATGCTCGGGGTCCTCCTCGTGGAACAGGACCGCCGGCAGGAGGCCGAGCGCGTGCTGCAACGCATGATCGATAAGCGAACGCGAGGCTATCTCTCGCCGGTCTGCACCGCTTTCCTGTGCTGGCGCCTGGGAAAGACGGACGACGCATTCGAGTACTTCGACAAGGCCCTGGAGGAACGGGACACGCTCGTCCCGTTGGTCAATGTCTACCCGTTCCTCGACGACCTCCATCGCGAGCCCCGCTTCAGGGCCCTCCTCGATCGATTGCGCTTCCCCCCGCGCAGCTGATCACGCCGGTCGGCCCGCGCGCCAGAGGCCCTCGTCCTCGGCCGCCTGCAGCGCCTCGTGGAACTCCTGCCTTGTAATCCGCCGAGCGATCTCCGGGTAGTCGGCAGCCATCCCGCACGGCCGGTACTGATCCATCAGGTTCAGGTACGTGCCGCGCGACACCTCTTGTGCGAGGAACCTGCACACCAGGCGCGTGTCGGCGACGCGGCCGGGCATCACCAGGTGCCGGGCACCTCGTTGCGGTTCACGCGGCAGCTGCGTGGACACAGGGTGCACGAAATCAGCCGGGCGCGCGCGGCTTCGACGCGCTCGTCAAGAACGCCGCGATTGAAGAGGCCAACATAGGACGCCATGGCGGCTGCCTGGATCTGGCAGGGATCAGGGAAGCGGGGAGCGGGGATGAAGCCGTTCCGCCGATCCCCGATCCCCGCCGTTCAGCGGAAATATGTCTTGATGGAGATCAGGTATCCGATGAAGGGTACCATGGTGACCGCCGTGATCACCGTGAGCGCCTGACCCCGAACGAGCGGGAACTCGCGGAGCAGACGCACGTCCTGAAGGGAGTAGCCCATCGCCTGGTACAAGTCGATCAGGTCGACGCGCCCGAAGGTCAATACCGCGGACACTGAAAAGAGGACGAGCCCGACGGTGACGATCCACCAGCCCGCCGGCTTCAACTTGTAGGTCGCCCACGCACTGTAGCCCCACGCCACCATCATCAGCCCGCTGCGGCGGTCCTTGAAGTCGTGCCCGGCCGGGACGGAGACGAGCGGCGGTTGGGTCATGGGGTACTGCTCCGGGCGTCGCCCGCTCCCGCCTCGATGGCGACCGGCGCGTCGCTAGAATCGCGTCGTGTACACGACCGACACACCGACCCCGGAGGCGTCCATGCCCCACGCGATGCCGCGGTAGTTGCGGTCGGTCGCGTTTTCCACTTCGAACAGCAGTTCCTGGCGCGCGCCGATGCGGAAGCCGCCGCGAACCGCGAGGGTCACGTATCCTGCGACTGCAGTGTAGAGCGGTGCGGAATCCGCCGTGCCGAGCACGCGCTGCTGGATCTGCGCCAGCGTCTCGCCGGTCGCCTGCAGGATGTCGTCGGCATTGCCCGGGACGCCGTCGGCACCCGGCCCCACCCATCCGCGGACCGTCGCGCCGTTGTAGAAGAAGTTCTTGATGTTGCCGCGCGTCCGGCTGGCGCCGGTTCGCCGATCCTCCAGGTCGAGGCTCGACAGGCGATCCTGGCGCCCGACCGCGTGCACGATCGGTTCGATCCAGTACCGTCCGGTCGCCGGCGCGTA
>Ga0315282_10015219_pt1 | contig 11376 bp, 8 predicted proteins | sample YL17G07_20_MG_FD_203693 | JGI IMG/M metagenome (GOLD analysis project Ga0315282, IMG submission 203693) | Sediment microbial communities from Yellowstone Lake, YNP, Wyoming, USA - YL17G07_20 | ecosystem: Environmental > Aquatic > Freshwater > Lake > Sediment | place: USA: Wyoming | collected...
GGTCATAAACGTCAACGATCCGCCGCACTTCACGAGCGTGCCGAACGTCACGGCCAAGGTCGGCAATTTGTACACATACCAGGCGAAGGCCGAGGACATAGACATGGGCGACGTCCTCGAGTACTCCCTGGGGGCCTCGCCCGCGGGCATGGCCGTCAACAAGTCGTCCGGCCTAGTGACCTGGACCCCGGCCCTGGCCCAGAACGGGACCAACCATGTGATCGTGAAGGTCTCCGACGGCCTGGTCTTCGTGCAGCAGGAGTTCAACATTACCGTCCCGGTCCCGTCCAAGAACCATCAGCCGGTCGCTACGCTGCTGTCGCCCAAGGACACCACGGTGCTGGACATAACGAACCCGGGCCTGTCCTGGACCGGGAAGGACGATGACAACGATCCGATAGCTTACGATGTGTACCTGGGCCTGGACCAGGCCAAGGTGGCCGTCAGGGACTCCTCGGTGCGCAGGGCAACCGGCATCACGGTGACCGCGTACCAGGCCCCGGCCCTCCAGAAGGGCAGCATCTATTACTGGACCATCGTGCCGAACGACGCCGAGGGCCCCGGCGAGTGCGTTTCCGGCGTCTGGTCCTTCAGCATCAGCGACACGGCAACGACCAACAACGCGCCCGTGATCACGAGCACGCCCGTCACGAAGGGCACCGTCGGGAAACAGTACAGGTACGATGTCGATGCCACGGACCCGGACGCGGGAGATACCCTGACCTATTCGCTTGAGAGATCGCCGCTATCGATGTCCATCGACAAGAGGACCGGCCTCATCGCATGGGTGCCGGCCCCCGTCGATGTCGGGAACGTCCAGATAACCGTCTCGGTAACGGACGGCAAGGCCTATGCGAAGCAGAGCTTCGTCATAACCGTCATCAAGGAAGGCACGGTCGAGAACAGGCCGCCCACGCTCGACATCATCCCGCAGCAGAACGCCACCGTGGGGAAGGCGTTCTCGTACACGGTCAAGGCCCATGACCCGGACCCGTGGGATGCGTCGAACCTCACCTTCAGCCTCGACAAGTCCCCGGCCGGCATGACCATCGACCCGAAGACCGGCAAGATAGACTGGACCCCGTCCAAGTCCCAGGTCGGGGACGTGACGGTCGTGGTCGCCGTGACGGACAAGAAGGACAAGGCGAACAACTCATTCGTCATCGTTGTCAAGGACGTCACGAACCCGCCGAACCCGCATCCCCACAATGCATGGTCGGGCGCCATCCCCTGGATCATCGCGGCGATAGTCATCGCCTGCATCATGATAGTGCTGTTCCTTTTCGTCGCATCGCGCAGGAAGGCGGCGGCCGAGGAGGAGCGTTTGAAGGCCGCCAGGGCAAAGAAGGCCCACGGCGCCCACAAGGCCCCCGCCGAGGAGACCTTGCTGAGCGCGATACCCGTCGACGAGACGCCCGCGGCCCCGGTCAAGGCCCCGGAGCCGGAGGAGCCCGAGGAAGATGTGACCATCGCGAGGTCCGTCCATATCGGAAAGCGGACGTACACGAAGAAGGACCTCAAGGAGGTCCTGAAGGCCCTCCCGCACGAGCTGCCCGTCTTCCTGCTCATGAAATCCAGGGACGATGCCGCGGATGAGGTCCTGAAGTCCGAGTACAAGAAGAACAGGGACGGCCACGTCATAGTCAACCTCGGCGGCGACTGGTTCTACGGTGACCCCAAGTACCTGTCGAAGTACCTGACTGCCTACGTCGAGGAGCCCGAGGTCGAGGCCGGGGCGCCCGAGACGAAGGCGGATGCCCTCGGGGCAACGACGGCCGAGGCCGAGCAGAGGTCCGTTGCCGACGAGGTCATCGCCAAGCTGGACGCCAAGCAGAAGGTGGAGTCGCCGAAGGAGGAGGGCAGGGTCGTCAAGAAGAAGAAGGTCAAGTCGGCCGTGTCCGAGTCCGAGCTAAAGGACACACACGACGACAAGGCCGAGAAGCCTCCAGAGGAGCAGAAGGCCGAGGAGTACACGGACATCGATGCGTTGATTAAGGACTTCGAAACGAAGTGAGACTTTCTTTTTCAATTTAAGAAGATCGCTTGGATAAATTCCATATCCTCCTAAACTCCTTGTCCACCCATGGTCCGCGACGAGGGTCCCTACCGTCCGTTCCTTGTCAAGACCATAGCCAGCATGGAGGCCCTGGGCGGCCTGGGCGAGCTGTGCTGGGGGATCGGGCTCGTCGCCCTCTCGGACCTCATACCCAAGGCCAACCTGGGCATCTCGCACCTGGGGACGGGAGGCCTGCTGATCTACGGTTATTCCTCGATATTGCTGGCGATCCTCTCCTTCCTCATCAGCCTCGGGGTCTACAGCCTAGCTAATATCGGCAGGAAGGTGGCCCTGTTCTGCATGCCCATCGGGCTCTTCGTCCCCATCGTGGTGGCGGTCCTGCTGGGCCAGCTGATATTCATCTTCAATCTGCTGCTCTACCCGCTGTTCATCTACTATCTCATGAGAAAGGGGACGACGGCGCTCTACAAGTGACCGTTCTCACAACTTCGATTTGAGCCTCTCGAACTCCGCCTCCGTGATCTCCCCGCGCGTCAGCTTGTCCTGCAGCCTCTTCTGCTTCTCAACCTTGGACAGGTCCTGACCGTCGATGTCCGGGGACTCGTCCCACCGCTTGATGGCCGACTCGTCCTTGGCATCCGGGACATCCTCCTTTTCCTCGTGTGTCGGCCTCTCCGCCTTGACCGCCTTGACCTCGCCGGGGGACCATTTCCCGTCGACGTACTCCTCGACCATCCGCTCGATGGGCTTTACGGACTTGTATTTCCCGTCCCAGACCTTGAGGATGTGCCTGTACCTCTCGTGGACGTCCCCCAGGAACGACCGCATCCTCCTGCGCAGGCCTTGCAATGCAAGTTCGTCCTCCTCGGGGGTTATGACGACGAGGTACATCTGGACCCCGCGCTCGAGGATTATGTTCATGTTCTCGTAGCGGAGCGCGTCCAGCCGGCCGACATCGCCCCTGAAGGAGGCCTTGACGAAGTCCTTGATCACCTGAAGGGTCGCGTCCAGGTCCTCGATCTCGCTCCTCGAATGATAGGTGATGAGCCGACCGTCGTGATAGACCAGGAAGGCGCTGTCGACCGGGGAACCGGGGATGCTCTTTGGCGAGGCCGCATCGTTCTCGGCCTTCGCCTCAACCGCCTTCTTGTGCTTCGCGCCCGGGACCTTTGTTGTCTTCGCCCCTTTGCCAGGTTTTGAGCGCGACCCCCCCACGGCCACCAGGATCCCTGCTATGATCATCATCAGCAGGAAGAGGTACGGAAGGAGGGACATCGTGCTGAGGCCCGTGTGATGGCTTCCCCCGCCTTTCTTGATCGTGAATGTCGTGTAGGTTTGGGCGAACTGGCCGGTCGCGTCCGTGGCCCTGACAACGACGGTGTGATTGCCCTTCGTCAGGTTCTTGGCGCTCTCCTCCGCGCTCCAGCTGCCGTCGGGCAGCAGGTCCGCTTTGGTCCACGAGCCTCCGTCAACGGAGTACTCGACCTTCGTTATCTTCGTGCCTTTCACCGAGGCCTTGCCTATGAGCGTGAGAATGCCCGTGACGGTCTCGCCGCTCGAGGGCCGCTCGATGGTGACGTTGGGCTTCCCGATGAGCGCGCCTTTCGCGAAGACAGCGATGTCGAAGGTCACCTCGGCCCAAAGGAGGCCGTCCGTGACGCGGATGGTCGCGCTATAGTTGCCGACGGTGTCCGGGTGCCATTTGACCATCCCTGTGGTGTTGTTGACCGTGAGGCCGCTCGGACCTGAGACCATGTAGTAGAAGAGCGCGTCCATGTCGGGGTCGGTCGCCGCGACCTGGAAGCTCAGGTTCCCGCCGACCTCGATGCTCCTGTTGGCGATGGCCTGGACTATCGGTTGTCTGTTGCCACCGCCGCCGGTTAGGCTGACCGCGATCGTTATGTTCTGTCTGGCCTCGAGCTTTCCGTCGGAGACTAGGAGACTGAGACTGTGCAGGCCCACATCGACCTGGCCAGGGGTCCACACAATGGAACGGTTCGCCTTGACGAGGTCCATTGCTGGCGGTGCCTTCTCGAGCCACATGGTGAAGGTCGAGCTGTCGCTGTCCACTATTGTGAAGTTGTAACGGAATTCATTTCCCACAACGGCCGTGGTGGGGGCCGTGGAAACGATCACCGGGGCATCGTTCACATCGGCGACCGTGATGTTGATGGGCTCCGACTCGGTGGTGAACCCGCGGCCGTCCGTTGCATTGACGATAACGGTGACCAGTCCGCTCCAGTTGACGGCCTTCCGTGCATCGAGCGAAAGATTGCCGTTCGGACCTAGACTGATGTTGAGAGGCCCGGTGGGCGTGGTGGATGTCGTGAAATTATGCACGGCCAGGGTCAGATCCGCATCAAAGTCATCTTCGAACAGGGCCGAGACATCGAGCAGCGAATCGTTCTTGCCCTCCTCCGGGACCGTGAGGCCGGCCGGGACCTTCCTGACCTGCGCCGGTGCCCCGTCGTAGACGATGCTGGCTCCGGACAATCTTACCACGCCCGGGGTCGAGGAGCGCACTTTCAAAGGTATCTTGAGGAGGCCATGACCGCCGTGGGCGGCCTGGTATGATGCGATGGCCTCCTTCAGGCCCAGCAGGGTCTCGGTGTGATTGTAAAGGATGAACAGGCCACTAAGGCCAAGATGCCCCTTCCCGTTGCACGAGACCTTGATCGGAATTGTGACGAGCTCGTTGCCGTATGCGTCGGTCTGGTTCTTCCCGAGGCCTGCAGCGCTGACCATCGCGGTCTTCAGGTCCGAGAGGAGAACCGAGGAGGTCATGTTGCCGTTGTTCGAATATTCGTTGAGGGCATCGGCGCCCACGTCGAGGGCCACATGGTCCGGGGCATCGTTGAAGTTCAGATGACCCGAGACATTGTATAACATATCCAGCGGATTGCCGTTGAGGACCGTGAAGTTCCAGCCGGAGGAGTTGTATCGCGGGGTCCCGTTGTAATAAAGGGTCGTTCCGACGAGGGCCGAGGCGCTTTTGCCATCGACCATCAGGCTGGCCTTCTCGCCCACTGTCAGGGCCCTCGCCTTTCCCACATGGGTCCGGAAGGCCCAATCGCGTTCATGGAAGGTCGTCCAGGTCGAGCCTGCGTCGGTCGTCACATGCATGTAGCAGCCGGGGACCGGATATTTCGAGTTCGCATTGTTCCCTCCGACCTGCTCATGATATTCTAAATGAGGTAAGACGCCGCCCGTGGCACTGAAAGCCATCGTATAGACTGTGTCCGGTGTGAGTTGGAGCGGTGGATAGAAGGTTAGTGTCACAAAGCCGTTGCTCATGTTAGCGGGAGAGGCGGTTGCCACACCAAGGGGGGTTTCCACTGGCTGGTAGTCCGAGGCCTGGGTCGTGTTGCCGACCGCGAGCTCCATATTGAGACCAGTGGTAGATTGTGCATTGAAACCGACCTCGACCGCGTAGAGATCGACGGTCATCTGTTTCGGGTCCGTCCTGTTGATCATGAAGGATTGGGCAGCCCATGAGGTCGTTGTGAGGGAAAAGAAACTGGCTGATGCGCTCTGATTCACACCGAGCTTGTTCTCGATGACCGCAGGTTCTTTCAATGCCACGGAGGAATTTATCACGATGTCCGTGTCCTTGATTCCTTGGATGATGTAACTCTTGGAGGATTGTGCGCCAAGGTTTTCGTTCTCGGAGGACCTTGTCAGCTTCTGCGTCGGCGTGGGTGTCCCCGTGACGGTCATTCCAGCGCCCTTGATGTCCGCGCCCTTCGGGACCTGCAGCTCGTAGGTCTTGCTCGTTGGCCCGTTCACAACGAGGTCCGTCGTTGTGTTGCCATCCTTGAACCGGTCCTGGCGACCCAAAGGACCGTGGCCTGGCCCGTCGAAGGCCCACTCGGTCTTCCCGTCGGCCCCCGCATCCACCGATACGTTCCATGGGAACTCGGTCCCGCCCGCCACCGTCGGACCTCCGGAGACGTTCATTGATGCCGAGATGGTGGCGAACGGCTGCGGGATAGACAGGTTCACGGTCTTCTCGCCGGCATTGTCGAAAAAGATATCGACGGAGCTCGCGCCATCGATGTCCGTGATTGTGCCCGCGGGGACCGTCATCGGACCGAGGACATCGAAGAAGAGACACACTGATAGCAAGGCCACGAGGGCCTTGGCAAGAGTACGCATGGAGCTCCCTTCCCCCAGGAATGGATGATTGTCAAAATATATAAACGTTAGATGAGAATCCACCATATTGATTCATATACACGTTATTTTTTCCCATTATGTTCATTTATCAAAGAAAAGTCATTTGGCTTCGAATGCGCCCCGGGACGCCTCGACTTCTTCAAAAAAGATATCCGTCCGAAGGGCGATACAGGGACCATGAAGGCATCTGCCATCGCCTACCCCATCCAGGGCCTGATCAAGTACCACGGCCTCAGGGACGAGCTTCTGAAATTACCGTACCATGACAGCATCTCCGTTTGCACATCACCGACGGCAACGAGGACCACGGTCGAGTTCGGGTCCGACCTGAAGGCGGACATGGTGAAGGTCAACGAGCGGTTCCTCGAGGGCCGCGAGCTGGACCGCTGCGTGCTCGTCCTGGATGAGACCAGGAAGCTGGCCAACTCGACATTCAAGGCCATGGTCGTCTCTGACAATAACTTTCAATCGAACATAGGCCTGGGTGCCTCGGCATCGGGCTTCGCGGCCCTGGCCGTGGCCGCTGCGTCGGCCCTGGGGCTCAAGCTGAGCCCGCGGGAGCTGTCGACGGTTGCGAGGCTGGGGGCCGGCTCGGCATCGCGGTCCGTTGCAGGCGGTTTCGCGAAATGGTACATGGGCACGGGCCACGAGGATTCCTTCGCGGTACCGCTGGCATCGGACGTGGAACTGCCCATGGGCATCGTTGTGGCCGTCATACCGAAGTACAAGCAGACCATGGACATGCACAGGGACGCGGTCACTTCGCCTTTCTTCTACTCGAGGCTCGCCTACGTCCACGAGGCCCTCGCGAACATGGAGGCCGCCATCAGGGCCAAGGACATCGAGAGGATCGGGGCTTTAGCCGAGAGGGACACGCTCATCCTCCACGGGATCACGATGACGGGCGAGGGCGAGGCCATGCTGTGGAAGCCCGAGACCCTCAAGGTCATGGCCGAGGTAAGGAGACTGAGGGACGAGGGCGTCCCGGTCCATTTCTCCATCGACACCGGGGCCACGGTCTATGTCAACACGCTGCCCAACAAGGTCGGTGAGATCGAGGGATACATCAAGGACCTCGGCATCGAGACCATCAGGTGCGGCGTCGGCGGTAAGGCCCAGGTTGTCAGCGAGCACCTGTTCTGAGGGCGGAATCCTATCATGGACAAGCAGGGTCGATTGTCCAAACGCGATATTCTCATGATAATCGTAGGTCTCCTTGTCACAATCGGAATAAGTCTGTTATTTGGGTCCAATGGTCTAGATGACCCGGACGATTTTTTTTCGGGGAATGAGAAAAGAAGGTCGTTGCTCCGACGGAACCTCTTGGTAAGGTTTTAATACCTGTTATCGGTTTACTAAATCCCGCGTCATATAATAAAGGTGATAATCATGAAACTGCCCCGCAAGATGAACATGTACTGCCCCTACTGCAAGAAGCACCAGCCCCACGAGGTCGAGAGGGTCAAGAAGCGAAAGGCCAGTGAGCTGAAATGGGGCCAGAGGCGATTCCGAAGGGTCACCGCCGGTTACGGAGGGTTCCCGAGGGCGAAGCCAGACAGGGAGAAGCCCACCAAGAGGGTCGCACTGAAGTACAAGTGCACCAAGTGCAAGAAGGCCCACCAGAGGCCGTGCCTCAGGGCCAAGAAGTTCGAGCTCAAGGAGCAGTAGGCTCCATCACACGAGGTCAAACGGGAGGTAAATGAAATGGCGAAGGCCAGAGGGACGGTCCCGAAGCCCAGGAGCAAGTTCCTGAAGGTCAAGTGCCCCGACTGCAGCAACGTTCAGATCCTGTTCAACAAGTCGGCCACAGAGGTCAAGTGCCAGGTCTGCGGCGCGACCCTTGCCCGCCCGTCGGGCGGCAAGGCCGAGCTGAGGGCCGAGGTCGTCGAGCCCCTGAAATAGGGGAGACGGAGGTTCCGAGCGCATGGTCAAGACCCAGGAGTTCCCGGAGGAGAGCGAGCTTGTCATAGGCCGCGTCCGGGAGGTCAAGAACTTCGGTGTCTTCGTGGCCCTGGACGAGTACCCCGGCAAGGAGGGCCTCATACCTGTCAAGGAGGTCGCCCACGGCTGGGTCAAGTACATAAGGGACTACGTGCGCGAGGGGAACATCGTTGTCTGCAAGGTACTGAGGGTGTCCATAGACCGGGGCCACATCGACCTTTCTCTCAAGGCGGTCAACGACCACCAGAAGAGGGAAAGAATCCAGGAGTGGAAGAACGAGCAGAGGGCCGAGAAGCTCATGGAGATCGTGGCCACGGGTATGAAGAAGGATCTCGAGGAGTGCTACACCGAGTTCGGCTACGAGCTCATCAACAAGTTCGGCGGCCTCTACCAGGCCTTCGAGGAAGCGGCCATCGACGAGGAGACCCTGAAGGAGGCCGGCTTCAAGGGCAAGTGGGTCAAGCCCTTCGCCAAGGTCGCCCAGGACAACATCACGCTGCCCCTTGTGACCATCCGCGGGCTTCTGTCCATCACATGCCCCGGCGGCAGCGGCGTCATCAAGATACGCGACGCGCTCATAAAATCCCTGGCCACGGACCCCAATGGCCGGGTGATGATACATTACCTCGGGGCCCCGAAGTACCGCGTGGAGGTCACGGCCCTGGACTACAAGACCGCCGAGGACATCATGGAGGAGGCCACCAAGGTCGCCATAAAGGAGATCAATTCCTCCGGCGGCGAGGCCACCTTCAAGCGCGAGGAAATCTAGGCGAGGGATGGTAGGGAGATGAAGACCCTCATGTTCAAGTGCCCCGCATGCGACATCTACACTCTCGAGGAGACCTGCCCGAAATGCGGCGCCAGGGCCCGGGTCCCCATGCCGGCGCGGTTCTCGCCCGAGGACCACTACGGGGAGTACAGGCGCAAGCTCATCAGACAGGGTTGATCGCCATGCCGAAAAAGGTACCTCAGGTTATCGAGACCGGCCCCATGAAGGACATCATAGTGGACTTCATCGAGAAACCAGTGCTGAAGGACCCGATACTTGTCGAGGGGCTTCCCGGGGTCGGCAACGTCGGCAAGCTCGCGGCCGAGCATCTCATAGACGAGCTCAAGGCCACCAAGTTCGCGACCCTGATATCCAGGTTCTTCCCTCCGCAGGTCCTTGTCAAGGACGACGGCATCATCAAGCTGGTGTGCAACGAGTTCTATTACCTCAAGCGCAAGGACAAGAAGCACGACCTCATGATGCTGGTCGGGGACTACCAAGGCCTGACGCCCGAGGGCCAGTACGCCCTCAGCTGGGAGGTCCTGGACATAGTCCAGACCTTCGGCGTCAAGAAGATATTCACGCTGGGCGGTTACGGCATCGGCAAGATGGTCGAGGAGCCCAGGGTCCTGGGGGCCGCCACCAACAAGAAGCTGGTGGACGAGATGAAGAAGCACGGCGTGGTCTTCCAGGCCGGCGAGCCCGGCAGCGGCATCGTCGGGGCCAGCGGCCTGCTGCTGGGCCTCGGGGTCATGCGGGGAATAGACGCGGTCTGCCTGATGGGCGAGACCTCGGGCTACTTCGTTGACCCCAAGAGCGCGAGGAAGGTCCTCACGGCCCTTTGCAGCGCGCTGGAGGTCAAGATCGATTTCGCGGCCCTGGAGGACAAGGCGGCCCAGATCGACAAGATAACCTCACGGTTCAAGGAGATCGAGAAGGACCTTTCGGACACCAAGGCCGATGACCTCAGGTACATCGGTTGAGGGGTTCGGGGCCTATCGGACGATTTTGTCCGATTCAACATAAGATTTATAGCCAAAAAGCGGTATGTTGAAACCCGGGCACGGTAATTTATATATATAGGCCTAGAGCAAAACATAGCCGGGGTGTTGAAAGGGTCTGACCCCAGTTAGGGGATGAGGGGACAAGGGAAACATGCCGGATGATCAAGAGCCTAAGAAGGTCGTTAAGAAGAAGGTCGTCAAGAAGGTAAAGAGACCCTCGGGCGAGGGCGAGACCCCCAAGCCCGTAGAGGAGGACGACGCACTAGCGGCCTTCGGCATCACCGAGACGGAGGACGTCTCCAAGGCCAAGCTGGTGACACCGGTGGCCAAGCCCACGCCAGGTATCTCGCCGTCCGTGGCCCAGCCTTCCTCCGAAGGGGAGCCCAGGAAGGTCGTCCCCAAGAAGGTGGTCAAGAAGATCGTGCGGCCCGCGGTCGTGCAGCCTAAGCCCCTGGAGGTGGTCGATGCGGAGACCCTCGAGGAGAAGGAGCCGGAACTCGCCCCGACGGTGACAGGGACCGCCACCGCGCAGTCCGATGACGGCAAGAAGAGCGGCGGCATCCGGGAGCTGCTTGCGGCCAAGAAGACCGAGACCAAGCCGGTCGCCGAGGGCATGGACAACGATGGCGTGAAGGCGACCGGGACCGCCACCAAGGTCCCGGAGACCGAGGGGCCCGACGGGATGGGCAAGGCCGGCGAGCTCCTCGATGACATTGACGTTGACAAGATCACGCAGAACATCCAGGAGGACCTCCTGGAGACCTTCGAGGAGAAGATCGACGACATCCTGGTCGACATCATCGATGACGAGGACGCCGTGGAGGAGCTCACGAGGACGAGCGACGGTGACGGGACAAAGCCCACTCCCCCCAAGAAGGAGACGACCGACGAAGAGCTGGACGAGTTCCTCGAGGAGAGCGAGACCAAGGCCACTCCGCCGCCAAAACCCGTGGAAACGAGGCCGCCCCCCAAGCCCGCGCCGACGAAGACGGTCGTGGCGCCGCCGAAGCCCGTACCCAAGCCAGAGGTCGCGACCAGGCCCGAGGTGAAACTAGAGGCCGATGTGGAGCGCCCGAAGAAGGTCGTGCCCGCGGAGGAGCCCGTCACCATGGAGAAGGTCGAGGTCAAGATGATCAACGACACCGCGGCGCAGCCCACGAAGGAAGAGATCAAAGTGGGGCCCGAGCCCCCCAGCGAGGCCATTCATATCGAAGAGGGCGACGTCAGGGAGCGCAGGGTGGCCTACAAGGTGGCGCACAACTTCGACAAGCTCCCTCCGAACATGAGGAACGAGCTCCTGAGGAACCTGGCCAAGGTCGGTGACCCGAAGGTCCGCGAGGACGTGGTCTGCGCCATAGCCATGCACTTCAAGGGCCTGCCGCCGGACATCCAGGGCCTCATGAGCAGCCTGGCCCGCGACGATGATACCAGGGTGCGCGAGGAGGTCGTCTTCGAGGTCCAGAAGAACT
>Ga0315282_10015220_pt1 | contig 11375 bp, 8 predicted proteins | sample YL17G07_20_MG_FD_203693 | JGI IMG/M metagenome (GOLD analysis project Ga0315282, IMG submission 203693) | Sediment microbial communities from Yellowstone Lake, YNP, Wyoming, USA - YL17G07_20 | ecosystem: Environmental > Aquatic > Freshwater > Lake > Sediment | place: USA: Wyoming | collected...
CATTGGAAGTCACAACTTTTTAGAAATCTCCATAAATCAAGGGAATGCTGCAGAAGCCTTCAAAATTAAAAGTGGAGATAAAGTTACACTTTATCGCTCTTAATACCTAAATTGGAGATATCTCCCGCAACCAGAACTTTTGCTTCGGTTATCCACTTTCCCTAAGAATCAACGAGTCAAACTGGCTCTTAAAGAATATGTCGAAAGTGTAGCACAGAAAAACGCTAGCCAATTTATGTTTCATGTGGTTTTTGTCAGTATTCTCGGTTCTTTCCATTCTTCTCTGAGGATACTGTACAGACAATCGTCACACCATTTTCCTCGATTGAAACCACTCTTTCGAATTATCCCTTCTTTCGTGAACCCAGCCTTTTCAAGAACCCTCTGAGAAGCGATATTACTCACATCAGTAGTGGCTTGAACACGCATCAGTTCTCTTGAAAGGAACAAATAGTCAACCATAATCATTATAGCCTCAGTACCGTAGCCTTTTCCTCTTTCACTTTGAACGAGATAATAGTATATTTCTAAGAGTTTTCCGAACATAAAGTGACCTATCTCCCCGATTTTCGTACCATCTTTTTTCTCTATGAAGAACCATTTGGTATCAGCGGTGAGGTTGTCGTATCTCTTCTCCCATTCTGTTTTGGACCGCTGTGAAAGCGGCGCGCATTCACCATAATATTCAGAATTGCTATTCCAATCTATCAACAACGGCAAATCCTCTCTTTCCACGATTCTCAGATTCACATTCTTGCCTTCAAGCAACTCAACTCACCAATCCACACAGTTGCTTTCGGTTTAGCTATAACTTTTCCGCACTTTTCAGCCTAGAAATTCTTTTTGCTTTCATTAACTTACCAAGTCTTCGAGTCTGGGCAATTCTTTTCCTTCTTTGACTGTTTCTATCATATCCGAAATCTTTTTGACGTCTCTTTTGAAGACTTGACGAACGTGGTATGTCTCATAAACTGTGCCTGCCAGAAATACTGTTAAGCCAATAGTAAACCCCAATAGAGGAATCACGTTTTCATAGAAGAGCGTGTAGAAAAACGCAACGAATCCTATGAAAATGGCGTATGAGTTACTGACCTGTGTAGTCAATCTTGAATGAGCACGTTCCGAGAAAATCTGGATTTTCAGCAATTCAATACCGTTATCGGGATTTCTGGTTCTGTCTCTCTGCTCTTCTTCCAACGTTGACCCTTCGACCAAATCCGATTAACTCGGTTCACCTATAACTTTTCCGCAAAATCAAAAAGTAGGTTTTGAAGGCTGACAGAAAATCGCTCTAGTTTCGTTTTCCATATAAAATGAGGACGTAAACTCCCAGCAACATTATTGCCCCAGCTATCAATTGTATCAAAGAGAATGGTTCTCTCAGTATCAGAAAGGCGAGAACAGCCCCAAAGAGTGAAGACATGGAATATATTACTCCCGTTCGCATCGAACCAATTTTCCTCAATGCGAAGAGAAACAGTAGAATCGAGAATGCAATACTGAACGCTCCAACAGACAATAGATAAGGTATTGAGATTAGAGGAATGCTGAATGGAACGCCAATGACAAGGGCTATTGCCAGCAGAGCCAGACCACCGATGAAGCATTTCAGTCCAGTTATCAGTATTATGTCCCGTTTCTTGCTCAAGAATCTGCTTAGGTTATTGTCTGTTCCCCAAAACAAGCAAGCCCCCACTATCAGCAGATTACCCGCAATGTTTTCCGTTAGTGTGAGTTTCTGGAATTCGCCGTTTGTGGTCACGAAGACGACTCCGATTAGCAACATAGCAATGCCTAAATACTCTTTTTTGGCTCCTCGTTCGCTAAGAAACACAAACGCTATCAGAGCGGTAAACAGAGATTCTGCGTTAAGGAGCAGAGATGTGTTAATTGCCGTAGTTTGATTCAAACCATTCAAGAGTAACAAGGGTGCGATTACTGAGCCACAAAGAATGACGAAAGCCAAAATCCTAAAGTCTTTCGTTGTTATTTTGGGTTCGATTTCTGGACTTTCAAACAAAGCGAGAATCTTCTTGGAAAGTGGAGAAAAGTGAATTCCGAATAAGAAAATTCCACCGATGAAGTAAATCATCCCAGCGATTACAGTCGGATGCACATCTTCCAATGCAATCTTGTTCAGAGTCGAACTTGCCCCAAACAAGAGTGCAGAAGCAACAGCACTCACGTAACCCCAATGATGAGTCAAACAACGTCACACATATTCAGTCAATCAATTTGATTCGCTATAACTTTTCCGCAAAACCAAAAACTGGCTCATTTCATGTGGTTTTTGTTAGTATTTTTGGTTCTTTCCATTCTTCTCTGAGAATGCTGTAGAGATAGTAGTCTCTCAGTTCTCCTCTGTTGAAAAGGCATTTTCGCATTGTTCCCTCTCTCTGGAAACCTACTTTTTCTAAGACTCTTTGAGATGCTTTGTTTCTCACATCGGCTCCTGCTTGAATCCTTGCAAGGTCTTTAGATAGAAATAGGTAGTCAACGATTAACTGAACTGCTTCTGTTCCATATCCTTTTCCTCTTTCGCTGGGAGCAAAGAAGTAACCAATTTCCATCCACCTGTATGGCAGATGTAGCCGATGATTCATAAGCCCTATTTTAGTTCCGTCCTTCTTCTGAACGATGAACATCTTCGCCTCAGTCAAAATCGCCAAGTTCGAAGGATTATCAAAATATTTCATCTGTTCTGATTTCGAAATCTGCCCTCCACTAGAGGCGTATTCCCCCATAAAATCTATGTCATTAATGCATTCAACTAGATAGTCAACGTCATCCTTCTCAACAACCCTCAAATTCACATTCTTGCCTTCAAGCAATCCGAACACCAATCCACAAAGTTACTTTCGGTTCGGCTATAACTTTTCCGCAAAACCAAAAACTGGCTTACAAGGACTGACAGAGGTAGCGCGCGCTACGATGCAAGGGGATTTAAGTAACGGCGATGAATTTTGTTCATGAAACTCGAGAGAGAATTCTACTCCAAGGACACGAAAGAAGTTGCCAGAGAGATTTTAGGGAAAATTCTTGTTCACAAAACCGAAGAAGGAACTCTGAAGGGAAAAATAGTCGAAGTCGAAGCATACCTAGGACTCGATGACCCTGGCGCTATCGGATTTAGAAGAGCAAAAAACATTCCTCAAGCATTGCTAATGCCAGCGGGATTTACATTCGTTTATTTCACTTACGGAAACCATTGGATGTTAAACGTAAACGCAAAAACAGGAAAACTAGGAGCCGTGCTGATAAGGGCTTTAGAACCCCTAGAAGGAATAGAAATAATGAAAAAGAACAGAGGAATCAGCGATACGAGGAATCTCACGAACGGACCGGGAAAGCTAACAAAAGCATTTGGAATAGACAAAAGACACAACGGACTAGACCTGACAAAAGATGAATTATTCATAGAAGACTCCTCACATGAAAGAGTAGAAGTCGTAAAGTCAACTAGAATAGGCCTCTTAAAAGGCAAGAGCAAAATGCTGAGATTCTACATTAAAAACAATAGGTTTGTTTCGAAATCCAAATAGCACCAGAAAGAGCGCGCGCTAAGACAAAATGTTATATTGCAAATTGCCTGATACCATCTGGGGTTCTAGATATGCATCCGTTGGAGAAAACTTACAGAGACATTGATGAGAACATTGGGACTCATATTAAACGATTGCAAGAATTCGTCAGACAGCCTAGCATCTCGCAGACAGGTGAAGGAGTCAAGGAATGTGCTGAACTTCTAAAAGGCTATTTCAAAGAACTCGGCTGCAAAGAAGTGAGACTGGTTCCACAGAAATACGCGCCTGTGGCCTATGCCGAATATGACGCTGGAGCCGAAAAGACAGTTGTCATTTACATGATGTATGACGTTCAGCCAGCCGAGGACGTGGAACTATGGAAGGTTCCACCGTTCGAAGGCAAAATAGTCGAGATGGCTCCCTTCAAAAAGGTGTTGATGGCCAGAGGTGCCGTAAACACCAAGGGTCCTCTCGTAGCTTTCTTGAATGCTGTAGAGGCTATGCGGCACGCTGGCGAATTGCCTGTGAATCTCATATTCGTGGCCGAGGGCGAGGAAGAAAGAGGCAGCGTAAGCATGCCCAAATTCATCCGAGAATACGCTCACAAGTTAAAAAGAGCAGATGCCGTCTTCTTTGCAGCCTCATGTCAAGACCAAAACGGACTAGCCGAGCCTGCTCTAGGTTCTGAGGGCATACTATACATAGAGTTAGAAACAAGTGGGGCTTACTGGGGCAGAGGACCAACCGAATTCGGCGTTCACGGCGCCCTCAAACTTATCATAGATAGTCCAGCTTGGCGGCACATCAAAATGCTCTCCAGCCTAGTTTCAGAAGACGGAAACAAAATCATGATTAAAGGTTGGTACGACGACATCAAAGTGCCTACTAAAGAGGATTTGAAACTACTGAGAAAGGGCTACAGAAAGTCAACTCCTGCCGCAAAAGTCTTTGACCCAGAACTCATCAAGCAATCCCTCAAAATTAAGACGTTCATTGACGATGTCACGGACAAGGAAGAGATAATAAAACGCGTTTCCTTCGGAACAAGCTTCAACCTGGACGGAATATGGGGTGGATGGACAGGTCCAGGTTCGAAAACCTTTGTTCCCCACATGGTTACATCTAAACACAACATAAGATTCGTGCCTAACCAAAAACTAAACGACCTGTTCAGGAAGATTCGTGCTCATTTAGACGAGAAAGGCTACAAAGATGTGAAACTGCGAAAAGTGGACGGTTATCAGTGGGCTCTAGCCAGTCACAAGTCTGCCATTGCCGAAGCAACATACACTATGTTCGAACAATTCGGAGTAAAATACGCGCTTTATCCGCCAGTAGCTTCAGTGCAGAAATTTTCTCCAGCATGGCCAGCCTACGTGTTTGCAGGTAAACCTTTGAAGTTGCCTATAATCGGTGGAGCCTTAGGTCATGGTGCTAGAGCTCACAGTCCAAACGAATACTACGTCATAGAGGGCGTAAAGGGACGCTATGGACGGGTCTATGGGCTGGCAGGAGCAGAAAAGAGCATGGCAACGATACTCTATAATTATGCAGGCAAAAGACCAAGCAGAATCTCGACTAAACTTTTCAAAGAAGTGTAACAGAAGCGCATGCCTAGAACAAATGGAGATGTCTCCCGAAGAGGCACTATACTAAGGGTGACTTCCAAAACTAACATGAGCTAGGCTGCTTATTAACTTCTATGGAAGATTTCTCCCGAAAACCCGATTTCTTTTCGGGTATCTTGCATCTTCATCATCTGGAGTATACTAATCTCTAGCACCAGATAAACGTTGATAGAAGGTTCTTCTAGAATTTTCATCTTTTGGTCGTTCGTACTAGTTTTCCCGATCTACGATTAACGACCTACATGCTAATCCGTGAGTGGCAAGTTCGTGTTCAAGTCAGTCAATTGATACACTCCGCTCTGTATTTCTGTCGTTTTTATAGAACTCCATTTAGGAATTGGAGATTATCTGAATGTGGCTACTTTGCATTTGATTCACTCTGACGTATTGAAGATTGCACTCAATGCTACTAGAAGAAGATTTCACAAGCTTTAAATCGGCATGAGCTTGAATAGACTAACCTTGTTTAGTAGAAAGGAGAAAGAAAAAATGAAGAAAATCTTAACATCTTTAACTATTGCACTGATTTTAGTTTCAATGCTTCCCATTCTTGCACCGAAAGCATCGGCACTGGAAGAAGCTGCCCAAACCCAACGAACTCCTGTTCCACCGCTTTCCAATGAAAACCGTCTGCAAATAGTTATGGAAGAAAACGTGACAGTTGAAGAAAATGGTCTTTCTAAAATGACATTATTCATTAACATTCCTTCTTCTCCATTGGCTGAGATGTACCGAAAAATCTTGGGAGCTCCGGCTAATGCAAGTGTTGAAGAGGTTATGCCGATACCAGAAAGCATACTTTTCCAAAATAGCACAGAAGCCATGATCCCAATTAGGAACGAATTTCACAAATCAATCGAACAGCAACAACTAAACTCGCTCGGATTTGAGGTCAGCATTTCACAATCAAGCATGATGCCGAAAAGTAGCCTGAACGAATTCAAAGTGTGGTTAAAAGCTGATGCTTTGTTGCCAATAGTTAGTTTAACAAACGTTGGTTCATACGATGAGTGGAGAGTCGTTATTGGTTCAAAAGATGCAACGACAACAACTGAATCGGTCTTTACTAATTTACAACTGGTTCAAATGATGCTCGAATCATTTGCAGAGAAACAGGAATATGAATGCCTATGGACAACACGAATTGGGTTGCCTGCCGATGCCATGATTCTCAATACTGGTGAAATTTCAAAACTTAACTGGAGAATAGACTTCGGTGCAGACACGTACATGACAACCACTGTATATGTGCAAGGAACTTCAACTATTGTGTTAGAGGAGAAAACAGTAATAGCCGAAGAGGAAATCACTGCAACATCCGAGTACGTTTGTAATGCTCTCAGTGAATACGGAGTGTTCAATGTTGAGCTTCTTTTGCCTCATTCTGAATCAACCTATTCCGCAAGCCAAAATGCTACTTGCGTTGACGATTGGTCTTACGATTGGACATACACGTGGACTCAAAGCCTAAAACTGCCTTTTGAACCAGTGGGTCCTCTAACGGCTTCGTTGACTTCATCTGTTAGCTTTTCACTTACAGGGCACATCGCTTGGGATTTTGATTGGCACGGCTTAAAACTTTTTGAAGCATGGATGCAACTCCAAGCTTCTTTGGGAGTAAAATTCGAAGCTATTGCAAGTGCGAGTTTTTCCAAAGAATGGCCACCAATCTCATTCTTCTCGTGGGAACAAAGATATTATTTCTCAGTTCCTGTAGGCCCCATTCCAGTACCAGTTTGGGTGGATCTCCAATTCACTGCCACAGGTAGCATCACCTTCAATGCTTTCGGGAAAATCTCAATCACTGATGAAGCCACAGCAAGTGGTAGCTTCAAGGCTGGTGTCCGATGGACAAGAGGCAGTGGATGGGAAGGAATCAAGGAAGAAAGCTTGGGTGCAACACACACGGGACCTACAATAACAGCTGAAGCAGGTGTCTCGTTGAGAGCTGGTTTGAACTGTCGCCTTTCATTTCTGTTCTATGATATTTCAGGACCATTCATCGAATTCGAGCCTTATGCCACTGCGACAGCATCCTGTAATTATGTACCGCCAGCGAGCCCAGAAGGGCATTGGGAGATCTCTGCAAACCTAAGAGTTGCTGCTGGAGCTACGTTTGCCGGTTGGCTTAAAGATCTCTTAGGGTTAAAAGACTGGTCAACGACGCTTTTCGACAAACCTGTTTGCGAACCTTGGAGTGGAACATGGGAATATTCGGGCACCTCCTCTGACGAAACCCCTCCAGGGGCTCCGGGAACGCCCGTGGCAAATGCACTTCTTAGCACCACTGGTCATATAACTTGGACATGGACTGCTGCGTCTGAAGATGTTGGAACTGTTATTCAGTACCACCTTCAAGTCGGCACCTCTGCTGGGAGCAGTAACATCTTCGATGGATACCTTGGTACCGATTTAAGCAAAACACTCTACAGTTTGTTAGGAGGATACACGTACTATGCCCGAGTGAGAGCAAAGAATGCTGCAGGTCTTTGGGGACCATGGTCTGAAGTAAGTGAAGGTGTCATAGTTGACAGACCTCCAGTGACTATTATATCACAGGGTCCAAGCGGAATGACATGTAAAGATGACGTCACTTTCAGTTGGACAGGGACAGATGACGTCACTCCGGCAGCAAATTTGCTTTACTCGTACTACCTTGAGGGTTATGACTCTGGTTGGTCATCATGGACATCAACAACAACCAAGGGATATACAAATCTACCCACAGGCAACACTTACACTTTCAAAGTTACAGCGAAAGACCAAAGAGGCACAGCTGATCCAACTCCTGCAGAAAGAACATTTACAATAGACCCACGCCCATTAGAATTCGCAAACGCCATCATTGTGGACGAAAACTCGTTCATAGACGCATCAATAGAAGGTGATATTCGCGCCTTCCATGTTTTTACCTCTCCAGTTGGATTCTTAAGCTCCACGCATGGCGACACTTTCTTAATAATGAGCACAGGCATAGCAGCGAATATTCCAGGAAATCCTGAAGAATTTGAGTCAACCGATTTCGGTGCTTTGGGACCGACTGATGACACAGCCACTTTTACACTCAAGTTACATGTACCTGAAGAGGCCAGCACTCTAAGCTTTGACTTTCGGTTCATGAGCGAAGAATATCCTGAATGGGTAGGATCAGCCTACAATGACTTTTTCTACGCTTACCTAACGAATTCGACAGGAACTTATCAAATTGCTTACGACGACTACGGACACATAATCAACGTAAACAACAATTTCTTCAATCCTAATATATATCCCATTGGGACAGTGTTCGATGGAGCAACCAAGAGACTAACCACAACCGTTCAAGTTAACCCGGACGAGATAATTTATCTACAATTCCAAGTCGGAGACGCCGGAGACGGCATATACGATACCGCTGTTTTTCTCGACAACGTACGTTTCAACGTGGGAGGAGGAGGAGGCACTACGCCAACAGCAGATGTCATAGTAACCAAGAATGCCCCAAATAATGTCGAACAAGGCAAACAGTTCACATATACGATTAACTACTTCAACATTGAAGAAGGCATCGCCAAGAACGTCGCCGTTGTTGACGATCTGCCATCCCAAGTCACATTTGTTTCAGCATCAAGTGGAGGCGTCTATTCTTCATCAATCCACAGTGTAGCGTGGAACTTAGGCACTATGCAGCCATTCTCCAGCGGTTCTCTGACACTAACCGTTGCAATCCCGAGTAGCACACCCATCGGAACACTTCTACAGAACATAGTTTCCATCACTACTACGTCACAGGAAAGCAATAGCAATAATAATCAATACACAAAGTCCACTACTGTTTCAGGAAGTAGTTCGTTACCACCAAACGTCGATGTTGGGCCAACTGTCGGCAACTACAACGGAATTCCGGTACTTTATTGGACAACCCCAACCACATTTACATATCACGGAAACGCAAGCGTAATCGGCGTAGATATAAACATACACCTACCAGATGGCGGACCGGACATTGGAGGACCAATGACAAATGTGCCGGGCACATATGACTGGGCTTTCACATATACCTTCTACCCAAGGCATGGACAGGGCACAGTAACATACACTGTTCACTACGCTGACGGACACCAATCTACTACAGCACACAGCATTCTTGTTGATCCCAGCGGATATATCTACAATGCCATAACAGGAAAACGCATTCAGGGCGCTACTGTTACACTTCTTAGATTTGATACTGTGCTTCAACAATTTGTAGTGGTTGGTCCTGGCGATCCAGGTATTGAACCCCATGTAAACCCACAGATAACAGATGAAAATGGCGGATATGGCTGGATGGTATCACCAGGCATCTACATGGTACGAGTCGAAAAAGAAGGTTACGAGATGAACTTCGCAATAGTTACAGTACCGCCCCCGGCCACAGATCTAAACATACCCTTAACACCTATCGACATTACTCCTCCTACCACACAGATTGTCAAAGGGCAACCTCACTACGTTGACCCTTCAGGAAATACATATGTTACATCAGCAACCTCTTTCACTTTGACTGCTGACGATGGACCAGATGGATCAGGTGTTGCTGCAACATACTTCAGATACTACAACGTTGCTAACCCGCCGCCAGACTGGACAGACTACTCCGCGCCTTTCAATCTCACAGGATTAGCAGATGGCAAGTATTCAATCGATTTCTACAGCATAGACAATGTTGGCAACGCTGAGATACCTAAAACACAAGAAGTCACCTTGGACAACACTCCTCCATTGTTGATAATTGAAACACCTTTACAGAATGCTGCACTTCAGGATGGAGTAACCTTCACGGTATCAGCTTGGGACTTGAGTGCGGTTGCCTCTGTGCAGTTCTCAATACAGTGTGCTCAAGGAAACGTCATATCAGCAGAATTCCAACAAATGTCCGCCACGCTTGGACTAGACGGAAAATGGCACTTGTACTTTGACACAAGGCGTCTTCCAGATGGATTATACCTGTTTGTGGCAAACGGAACAGACGTTCTAGGAAACTGGGGCACGAAGACAGCGCCCTTCAGCATTCGAAACTGGGCAACCATACAACTGCTACCATCGACGCCAAGCAGCAAGGCCGGAAGAACGATGCCAATCAAGTTCTCCATCAGAGTCAAAGCAAGCGTCGATCCTGCTCAACCATTCATCTACAACGAGGAATTAACCATCAAAATCTACAAGATAGCCTCACCGAGCAACATCCTTCTTCAAACATCAACCTTCGGCTCAGGCTCAACCAACTACAGAATTGACACTGGTACACTATACATCACCAACTTCAAGACTCAAAGCACACCAGCAACTTACCTCGTAAACATCTATAGAAAAGGCATGCTCATAGGCAGCTTCGAATTCAAAACAGTCAAATAGAACACAAGAAACCTCCCCTCTTTTTTCTGATTACTACGTACATTTTATGGTCATAATATACATGGAGATCACTATGACCATTCAAGATTAAGCCATGTGGCACACGCTGTAGAACTATAGAAAGAAGGACTCACAAATCAAGTGAAGGTGCACAATAGGGTTAACGAAAGCGCCGTTCTACAAAAAAAGAGAAGTTCATGTGTGATCGTCAAAGTGTTTCTTAGCTTTTATAACAAAACCGACAAACGACCACAAAATAGGCAATAACGATAAATCGTCCCACTTCCCTTATCTTTTTTTAAGACAAGCAATCGTGAGCATTATGGGGCTACACGCCGATGAGAATTTCATTAAGAACTTACCTGAAAGCATCCACGTTTCAGTAGGCTCAGCCATAGTTCTCGGGCTACTAGAGGGCAAACTCGACGATGAGCCCACAACCACTTATTTAATGACTTACAAAACTGGCAAGTGCACCGCAAACTGCGGTTTTTGCCCACAAGCCAGAAACAGCCTCAGCAAGGCAGAATTACTCTCAAGGATTTCATGGCCCACAAACACTATGGCAATGAACCAGGATTTTCATACTTCAACGGTACCTCCCCCGTGAACCTTAGATTGATTTGAACAATAGGAGGCAGCCCCTTCGGACAGAACATACCTTTTGTTTCAATCTATATCGACACGTAGCGCACGCGAAGTTTAGAATCACTTAATCGGCGATTTCTCCCGCAAACCCCTCTTGTTTGTTTTGAAGGTTTTGATTCTTTCGGTTGCTTTTTGAATCCTCATGAAGAATTTCTCGGATGCGCTTTGAGGTATTCGTCTAACGCCTTTTTTGTTATAA
>Ga0315282_10015221_pt1 | contig 11375 bp, 10 predicted proteins | sample YL17G07_20_MG_FD_203693 | JGI IMG/M metagenome (GOLD analysis project Ga0315282, IMG submission 203693) | Sediment microbial communities from Yellowstone Lake, YNP, Wyoming, USA - YL17G07_20 | ecosystem: Environmental > Aquatic > Freshwater > Lake > Sediment | place: USA: Wyoming | collected...
CGATCGACTATCGACTATCGACCATCGACTATCGACTATCGACCATCGACTATCGACCATCGACCATCGACTATCGACCATCGACTATCGACCATGCTGATCCCCTCCATCGACCTCCAGGGCGGCAGGATCGTCCAGCTGGTGCAGGGCGAGCGCCTCGCGTTCGAGGAGACCGACATCTCCGCCTGGGTGGCGCGTTTCGCGCGGTTTCCCCTGGTGCAACTCATCGATCTGGACGCCGCGATCGGGTCGGGCGCAAACGCCGACCTTGTCGCCGACATCTGCAGGCGCCTGCCGTGCCGGGTCGGCGGCGGCGTCCGGTCGATCGAGCGGGCACGCGCGCTCCTCGAGAGCGGCGCCCGAGAAGTGATCGTCGGCTCCGCCCTCTTCACGTCGAGCGGCCCGGACCTGGCTTTTGCCGAATGCTTCGCGCGCGAGGTCGGCATCGACCGTCTTGTCGGCGCCGTCGACGGCAAGGGCGGCCGGGTGGCCGTCCACGGCTGGCGCACGGCGCTGCCGATCGGCCCAGTCGATGCCGTTCGCGCCCTGGAACCGTTCTGCGGCGCCTTCCTCTACACCCACGTCGATACCGAGGGACTGATGCGCGGCATCGACATGGAGGCGGTCGCATCCCTTCGCGCCGCAACGGCGCGGCGGCTCACGGTTGCCGGCGGCATCCGCTCGCGCGACGAGATCGACGCCCTCGATCGGCTCGGAATCGACGCGGTCGTCGGCATGGCCATCTACACCGGCGTGCTGGACATCGACTGCCCGCGAGCGGGACAGTGACGACGTTGCGACCGGTTTCGCAACCTGGGCGGGTGGCCGCGAACGGGCGCCCACGACGCGCGCAGGGCCGTCAGCCGTGATCGCGTTTTTCGGCCCGAGCACGCGTGGGCTGTTCGCAGACAGGACCCGGACAGCGGAAGACCGGTTGCGAAACCGGCCCGCCGACTCTTCTCCGGCAACCTTTGCCACGCGAATTCCGTCTACTTGGCTGGAGCAAGGAGTGCCTATGACTGGGATTCGCCGTATCTTCGTGTGTGCCGCGTTGCTTCTCGTCGTGCCTGCCCTCGCCTGGTCGGCCCAGGACGAAACCGAGCGCGTCCACAAGGTCGTCTCCATCGGCCCGAACGGGACGCTAAAGCTCAAGAGCTTCTCGGGCGAGGTCCGGATCACCGGCACGGACGGGAACGACGTGGTCGTCGACGCCGTCCGGAAGGCGCCCAAAGAGCGTCTCGACCGGATCAAGCTGGACATCCAGTCGTCCGGGTCGACCGTGACGATCGAGGCGAACAGGAAAGAGTCCTCCTGGTGGGACTGGGGCCGGGACAACGTGGTCGAGACGACGTTCGACATCCAGGTGCCGAGAAAGACCAGCCTCGACGTGTCGGTCTTCAGCAGCGGGGTGACGATCAAGAACGTCAGCGCCTCCGAGCACCTCCACGGCTTCTCGTCCTCGGTACAGCTCGAGGACGTGACCGGGCCCATCGCGGCGAAGACGTTCAGCGGTGACATCCACATCGCGCTCGCCTCGGGGATCGACCGGCCGGACCTCAACATTGATACCTTCAGCGGCGACATCGAGGTCAGGGTGCCGCCTTCGGCGAAGGCCGATGTCAACTTCCACTCGTTCAGCGGCGACCTGACGAGCGACCTGCCGTTGACGCTCAGGAGCAAGAGCCGACACAACCTGTCGGCCCAGCTCAACGCCGGCGGTGGATCGGGGGTGCGGTTCAAGACCTTCAGCGGAGACGTCCGGATCCGCCGCTGACCGTTGCACAAGCTCGTTGTCGGAGAAGGCCGGTTGCGCTAGGCTCTCGGCATGCCACCGGCCCTCACCGCCTCTTCGTCCGCCTTCCACCTGCGACCGCTCCACCATCGCTCCACCCGTTCGTTCCCTGGCGCGCGTGTCATCGCTGCCGCTCTCGCGTTCGGGATCGTCTTCGCGCTCTGCGGTTGCGCACCTCCGGCGCCTCGCTTCTCGCTGCCAAACGCCCGCGCCCACGTCGCGATGCTCGCCACCACCATCGGCAGCCGGCCGGTGGGCACCGAGGCGAACCGCCGGGCCCGGGAGTACGTCGTCGACCAGCTGCGGCTGTACGGCTTCGAGGTGCGCGTGCAGGAAGCGGACGCGGTCCGGCGGCAATCCGGCGTGACGGCCCACGTGAACAACGTGATCGCGGTCAAGGCCGGCGAGGTCCCCGACGCCGTCGCGCTCGTCGCGCACTACGACTCGGCACCCGAGTCGCCGGGCGCCGCCGACGACGGGCTGGGGGTGGCGGTTGCGCTCGAGGCAGGCCGCGTGCTCGCGGCTCGCCCGCGGCCGCGCTACAGCCTGGTCGTGGCGTTGACCGACGGGGAGGAAGTCGGCCTGATGGGCGCGGAGGCGCTCGTCGTCGAGCCGATCATGCAGCGCATCCGCGCGTACCTCAACTTCGAGGCGATCGGCACGACCGGACCGAGCCTGCTGTTCGAAACCGGGCCAGGCAACGCGTGGCTCGTGAACGCATGGGCGGCCGGATCGCCATACCCGGCCGGCGCGTCGTTCTCGACCGAGATCTACCGGCGGCTTCCGAACAACACCGATTTCTCGGTCCTCAAGCGGGCCGGCGTCCCTGGCCTCAACTTCGCGCCGATCGGCAACAGCTACGTCTATCACACGTCGCGCGATACGGCAGAGGCGCTCGACGATCTGACGCTTCGCCAGACGGGCGAGAACGCCGTGGCCACCGTGGAGTCGCTCGACTCGACAGACATCACCCAGCGCTCGGACCTCCAGGCGGTCTACTTCGATGTCCTCGGAATGCGCGCGGTCGTCTTCGGCCGCGCCACGGCGACGTGGCTCCTGATCGTGGCGCTCGTCCTCGGTGCCGCCTCGTGGATCCGCCTGCTCGTGGTGGCGTGGCGCCGTACCGGGCTCTCGAGGCTGATTCTGACGTTCGCCTGGGCGATCGTCGGGCTCGTCGTCGGGGCCGGCGCGATGTGGGTCGCGGCGTGGGGCCTGCGTGCGTCCCGCGAGGTGTACCACCCGTGGTACGCCCATCCCGACCGCTTCTTCGCGCTGCTCGTGGTCGCCGGTCTCGTCGGGGCGTGGGCGATCGTCCGGGTCGGCCTCGCGCTGCCCAACCGCCTGCGCGGGTGCGCAACTCCCACATGCGTCTGGGCCGTGACCATGCCGACGTGGATCGCGCTCGGGGTGGCGGCGCGGTCCGTCCCGGCCGCGTCGTATCTCGTCAGCCTCCCGCTCGTGGCGGCCGCTGCGGCGCTCCTGGCCTGCCCCACCGGTCGCCCGTTCGCGCAGCGGATCGCCTCGGTCGTCGTGCTGGCCGTGACCGGCACGCTGTGGGTGCCGACGGCCGTCGATCTGCTGCACCTCGCGGTCCCGGTCTTCGGCCGGCTGCCGCTCGTCACGCCGATCAACGTCTTCCCGGGGTTCGTGCTCATCGCCGCAGCGGTCGTGGCGCCCCCCTTCATCGCGATCGTCTCCGGCTGGGCGCACCGCGCCGTCCCGCCAGCCATCACGGCGGCGGCGCTTCTGCTCGCGCTGGCCGTCGCCGCCGGCCTGGCCTACGTGGCGCCCGCCTATACCCACGACCGTCCGCTCGTACGCGTCGCCCGCTACCTCGAGGACCTCCGCGGCGCACGGTCCTACTGGGAGGTGGCGGGCAAGGAGCCCGGGCTCGATCTCGCCGCCGGCGCCCCACCGATGCACGACTGGCAACGGGCGACCGGCGAGGCGCCTCTCAGCGTCCGCCTGGGCCAGGCAGAGGGTCCGTTCCTGTTTCGCGCGCGGACCGCGACCTCGGTGGAACCGCCTGTGGACGTGCGGGCGACCTTCGATGCGGCAGTAACGGGGCGCTTCGAGGTCTTCGTGCGGCCTCGCGAGCCGGGGCTGACCGTCACCCTGGTCATGCCGCGAGGCGTCGTGCCGCTGGAGGCCAACCTTGCGGCCGTCGTCGTCGACCGTATCTGGCGTGCGAGCTACATCGCCCCGCCTCCGGACGGCGTCGCGTTCCGAGGAAGGCTGGCCCTCGCCGACCGTGCCGCCCTCGGGTCGGCGTCGGTCGTGGTCGGCTCACCGACGCTTCCCGGCGCCGGGCCGGGCAGACACGTGCCTGGATGGCTGCCCCAAGAACGGACCGCATGGTCGACCAGGGCGATCTACATCGTTCCAGTCGTCGCGGCGCCGGCCGGCACCGGGCCGGTCGCGGCGGGCGAAGGCCGGTAGCACCCACGACCAGGAGGGAGCAGCGTCATGCTGAAGGAGTTCAAGGAGTTCGCGACGCGCGGCAACGTGCTGGACATGGCGGTCGGGATCATCATCGGCGCGGCCTTCGGGAAGATCGTCACCTCCTTCGTCAACGACGTCCTGATGCCGCCCATCGGGCTCGCCCTCGGCAAGGTGGATTTCTCCAACCTGTTCCTGACCCTTGCCGGTCAGACGTTCCCGACGCTCGCCGCGGCGAAGGCCGGAGGCGCGGTCACGGTGAACTACGGGCTGTTCCTCAACAGCGTGATCGACTTCCTCATCGTCGCCTTCGCCATCTTTCTGCTCGTGCGCCAGGTGAATTGCTGGCGCCGGCGGGCGGAGGCGCCAGCGCCGGTGACCGCGAAGGAATGCCCGTACTGCGCCTCGACGATCCCGCTCAAGGCGACCCGGTGCCCGCACTGCACGACCGATCTCGGCCATGCCACGGCGTAAGTGGCAAGCGCCATCGGGATGATCTCTAGCGCGGCCGGGCGCCATTCAGGATTAGCCACAGAGGCACGGAGTCACAGAGCGAGCAATTAGTTCTCTGCGCCTCTGTGGCTGGAGCTGGTTTCAGAACCTGCAGGCGGGCGGCGGCGAGCGGGGCGCCCCGCCCGCGCCGCAGGCCCGACACCCGTGACAAGCGCTTCTCGGGCCGAGCACGGGTGGGGTCCCCAGCGCGGCTGCCGCGCTGGGGGCCCCACGGGTGGGGCTGCTTGCCGACAGGACCCGAAGAGCGACAGACCGGGGTTTGAAACCAGTTGCAGACATACGCGATCGCCGGGCGTTACGTTTCAACGTATAATCGTTACGTCCTATGACGTAATCACTCGACCGCGCGGCCTGGTCTTCCATGCAGAACCCGTTCATCTACGGCGAGGTCGTCCCGGCTTCTGCGTTCGTCGATCGCGTCGACGAGCTGGCCGAGCTCCGGCGCGACCTGGAAGCCTGCCAGAAGGTCTTCCTCATCTCGCCGAGGCGCTACGGCAAATCGTCCCTGATCGCGCAGGCGCTTCGCGCGCTCGCCCGGCACGGCACGCTGACCGTCAGCGTGACGGTCGCCAGCTACAGCTCCTACCTGGCGTTCCTCGAGGGCTACGCCCGCGCGGTCCTGGCCGCCGAGACCCGGTGGGACCGGGCGCGTGCGTGGCTGAAGGAGGTGATGGGGTCGGCGGAACCGGAAGTCCGATACGTGGCCGGCGCCGGCGAGCCCGGTCGCCTGGCGGTCTCGTTCCACGGCGCGCACAGCGGGCGTGACCTGTCGCGCCTGGCCGCCGAGGTCTTCGCGCTCCCGCAGCAGCTTGCCGACGCCAGGCACCGGCGTGTCGTCGTCGCGCTCGACGAGTTCCAGGCGATCGGCGCCTTCGACAGCGGGTCGGTCGAGCACGCGCTGCGGGCGGCCATCCAGCAGCAACGATCGGTGGGATACGTCTTTGCGGGGTCGGAGCCCAGCCTGATGGAACGGATGCTCGGCCCCAAGCGCCCCTTCTACAAGGCCGGCCCGGTGATGCGCCTCGGCAAGATCCCTCCGCGGCTGTTCGCCGCCTTCATCGAGTCGCGCTTCGCTCGCGCCGGGATGCGGCCGGCCGAGGGCTTTGGCGACGCGCTGGTCGAGCTGGCCGGCAACCTGCCCTACGACGTCCAGCGCCTGGCCCACGAGACGTGGGACGATGCGGGCGCCGCGCGACGGCGGAGGGTCGAGCTGGAGGACGTCCACGCGACGCTCGGACGCCTGCTCACCGAGCAGGAGCCGCTCTTCGAGCGCGCGTGGCAGCAACTGACGCTGCCACAGCGCGCCGCGCTGCGCGCGGTCGTCGTGCAGGAAGGTCGCGAGCTCCTCTCCGCCGACGCCAGGGGCCGGCACCGGCTGGGCGGCGCCTCAACCGTCCAGGCCTCGCTCGCGTCGCTGGTCCGGCAGGACCTCGTCGCGCGGGACGGGCCGCGCTACGGCGTGGTCGACTCGCTGTTCCGCGAGTGGGTGGCGCGGCGCACCTTCTCATGACAGGTGGCAGGTCGCAGGTGAGCCGCCCCCTCCTCGTCGTCGCCGTGATCCTGTGGCTCGCGCCGGCCGCCCCGGCCGCCGCCCAGAGCGACGCGTTCATTGGCTTCGGCCTGGCGTTCTCCACCTACGACTCGCGTGACGACATCCTCGCGACGCCGAACAGCGTCGGCCCGCTGCTGCGGTTGCAGCTCGGCGAAGGCCTCGGCCCGAGCATCGGGTTCCAGTGGTTCAGGACCGACGTCCGCACCGTGATCGGCGGCCGGGTGACGCGTCTCGGCTCGCTGCGCATGCGGCCGATCATGGCCGGCGTCGCCTACACGAAGCGGTTCGGCCGCTTCACGGCCGCGACCGCGCTGGTCGGCGGCTACGCCTTCGCGCGGCTGCGCCTGGACGATGCCGCTCGAGCGGCAGCGTATCGGCACGACGGGTCCGTCTGGCTGTCAGGCCGTGCGGGAGATTCGTTCGCCTGGCGGCCCAACGTCTCGCTCTGGTACGACGTGGGCCAGAAGGTGGGCCTGCTCGCCTCGCTCGCCTACATCGGCGTCCGTCCCACGATCACCATCAGTACGACGGCGGGGCCGATCCGCGAACACGTCAACGCGGATTCGGTCGTGTTCACCGTCGGCGCGGTGTACGGGATCTTCTGACCAGTCCTTGGTCCTTCGTCCCTGGTCCATGGCCATGCCCTCTGGCCCCTGGTCCCTGCCCGATGTAGGGGCCGGGTTGTCTCTTTTCGTCGTCGGGGCCGGGTTGTCTCTTTTCGTCGTAGGGGCCGGGCTGTCTCTTTTCGTCGTAGGGGCCGGGTTGTCTCTTTTCGTCGTAGGGGCCGGGCTTCAGCCCGGCCCGAGCGACCAGTTCTGCCTTTTCGAATCTGCGCAATCTGCGTAATCTGCGGATCGCGCCATCTGCGCAATCTGCGGAGTAGTGCTTCAGCTTGCGCTGCGCGAGCGGCCGTGCGAATGCGTTCTGGATGTTGTGCGCGCTCGAGGCGAGCACCTTCTGGTAATACTCCGGTGCCTTCGCGGCATATCACCAGCTCCCTCGTACGCCTGGGCCAGGAGCGCCAGGATGAACGGATCCTTCTGATCGGCCTGCAGCAGGTCGGATACCGCCTCGTCGTACGCACGGGCGGACAGCGCCAGGTAGCCGGCCAGGTACCAGTAGATGGGCATCTGGTCGAGGTTCGGGCCGCCGTTGTCGATGATCGCCTTGAGCGCGGCCAGGTGGGCGCGCGCGGAAACGAGATTGCCGCGGCGGGCGGCGATGCGCCCCTGGGCGTGCTCCCACCGCATCTGCCACAGATCGAGATCGGGGCCCTCGAGCGTCGGCTGCCGCCGCGCCGTCTCGTACCCGGTCTGGTACCACCTCTGCGCGTTCGCCAGGTCGCCCGATTCGAGGTACACGCGCCCCAGCGCGTTGGCGGTGGCCGCCGCCTCGCTCAGGTTCTGTCCCGCCATCTGCCGGTCGAACAGCTGCTGGCACTAGATGGCGGCGTCCCTGGCCCTCGCCTGGAACGCGTACGACACACCCACGGCGGCGAGCGCGAGGTCTCTCCCCTGGTCGGGCGCCACCTCGATGGCGCGCGTCAGGTGCTTGCGCGCCTCGGCGTAGTCGCCTTTGAGGTCGAGCGCGATGCCGGCGGACAACTGGGCTTCGAAGAGATCGGGCTTCGCGGCCAGCGCCCGGCGGTACAGCGCGAGTGCCTCGTCCAGCTTGCCCTCCGTTCGGGTAGTGTGCAACCGGGGCTCCAGTGACAGTCGTCACCCGGTGACCTCATCGTCCTCGTGCGCAAGCAGGGGATGGACGAGGGAGCGAGGCTGCTCGGCGAGGCGCTGGAGTAGCCACAGAGACATTCAGGCCCACAGAGCCTCTTCAGAGCGGCCGCCCAGAGGCAGGGCGCATCGGCGAACAGTGCCTGGGGCTCAAGCCTTTCGGACGGGATCCCACGTCACCTTCTCTTGCTCTTCTGAGGTCATCGCCAACTCGTCGTTTCTACACACGAATGGACGACGCAAACCTGCTCGGCACACCAGCGTTGGCACCCGACGTGCACGGATTTCGCGCGGTCGTCTTCATGGCCGCGGCCGGGTGCCGTCCTCGACGACTGCTGACGCAGTACTTGCGACTTAGCTTGGGCCTTCCCATGTTGCCGCCTTCCTCTCGTCGCTCGCCAGCAAGGAGCGGGTGCGCGTCGACGCAGATCCAGGCGCTCAGCGCGCGTTCGTGCCTTTGCCGCGTGGTTCTCGGTCTCGAGCGGATCTGCTGCGGCAGTCGGTCTACAGCCGCCTGGCGGGCTACGAAGACAACCTCGGGAATCTCTGGAGGCGACTGGTGCTACCGGCGCGCATCGACAGCTGGTCGCTCACCAGTGTGCAGCGGCGCCTCGTCAAGACCGGCGGACGCTTGGTGAAGCACGCCCGCTACTACTGGCTGCTGCTGGCCGAGAGTCATCTGACCCGACGGCTGTTCGGGTCGATGCTCCGGCGAATCTGGGCCCTGCCGGTCCCGACAGGCTGACGGTCAGGTGAACGAAGAACGTCAGCCGGAGGCAAGTCATCAGAGTGGAGAGGTGTCCGAGAAATGCGGTGGACCCGAGCCGATTCCGGTCGATTCCAGGCCGGGACAGGTGACGGCTCCGACGTTCAGGGCGCTGGAGGGTCGGCCATCAGAGAACCGCTGCCAGCCGGCTCGCGCAAGTGTAGCATCTGCGTGTTCGGGGAAGGCAAATTGGAAATCCCGGCTGAGCGATCCTCATCTAGCGGCGGTGGACTGAGGCGGCAGCGCTGACGAGGTGGTGTATGACGGCTCGCAAAGCAGGCCGAACGACGCGTCTCGACCGGTGGACACGCATCGGGTTCGTCGTGGCCGCTGTCATCGGGACCGCGCTGGCCGTTCTTGTCTGGCGCCCGCTGACGGTGCTCAACGGCTTTTCGAGGGCGCGGCTGTGGGTGGCCGGCGTCCGCGACGGCACCACACACTCCGGCCCGTACCGCCTTCACTACCTCGTCGGGGGATCGGGCAGGTCCGTCATCCTCCTGCACGGGCTCGGTGGCGAAGGATTGCAGTGGGGCGACTACATCCCGGCGCTGGCCGAAGGCGCGCGTGTCTACGCCCCGGATCTTCTCGGCTTCGGCACCTCTGATCGGCCGGACGTCGACTATTCCACACCGCTGCAGACGGACGTGCTCCGCGGGTTCATGGACCGCGAGCGCATCCGGCAGGCGGATCTCGTTGGCATGTCGATGGGCGGCTGGGTGGCCGCGAGTTTCGCGCGGCTCTATCCCGATCGCGTCCGGCGGCTCGTGCTCGTCGATGCCGCTGGCCTCAAGTTCGATCCAAGCACACCTGAACCGTTCGCCCCGCGCAACGCCAGCGACGTCCCCCGCCTGATGCGCCTCCTCACACCCCGCGCGACACGAATCCCGTCGTTTCTTGCCCCCGGCTTCGTTCGTGAGATGCAGCCCCTCGTGCCGGTCGTTGAGCGGCACCTCCAGAACAAGAGACTTGGGAGGGGTACCCTCGACGGGAAACTGTCCAGCGTCACGATGCCCGTGCTGCTCGTGTGGGGCGCGCTTGACCAGATCACGCCGCTGGCGTACGGGCAGGAGTTCCATCGGCAGATCCCGCAGAGCCGGCTCGTCATCCTTGAGAATTGCGGACACCTCGCGGTGTACGACTGCCGGTCGCACGCGCAACCGGCAATCCGCACGTTCCTGGCGGCGGCGCAACCGGAGGAAGGCGGGATCCGGACGGTGACGGTCCCATGGTAACCGCGCCACGGGAACCGTGGTCCCGGGGGGCAGGCCCGCTATTCCATGGGCTCGGCCGACACCCGCCCATACCGTCTCTCCACAGCACGGCATCCACAGCACGGCAGGTGCGCCGTGCGTGGTCCGCGGTGCTACAACCGGCCCGGTCATCATGCGCCCCTCTCGTCCGGCGCCCGCCTCAGCCCGTACGAGATCCTCGCCGCCATCGGGGCCGGCAGCATGGGGGAGGCCTACAAGGCCCGCGAGACCCGCCTCGACCGCACCGTCGCCATCAAGGTCCTCCCACCCGAGTTCGCTTCCGACGCCGAGCGGTTGACGCGCTTCGAGCGCGAGGCGAAGGCCACAGCGGCGTTGTCCCACCCGAACATTCTGGTTTCGGTCAGCTCCGGGGCACCGCGGGGCTCGCGGCCGCGCTGCTCTACGGCAGTGGCCTGCGGCTGCGCGAGTGTCTCGAGCTTCGGGTGAAGGACGTGGATTTCGGACAAGACCAGATTGTCGTGCGGCGCGGCAAGGGACAGAAGGACCGGGTGACGGTGCTGCCGTCGATCGTCAAGAACGCGCTCGCCATGCACCTGGACCGCGTCAGGACCCAGCACGAGTCGGACTTGCGCGGCGGCTTCGGGCGTGTCGTTTTGCCGTTCGCCCTCGCACGCAAGTTTCCCCAGGCGGCGACCGACTGGCGGTGGCAGTTCGTGTTTCCGGCTGCGCGGATCTGTGCGGATCCGCGGTGGGCCCTCCGACACGCTACCACCTACACGAATCTGCCTTGCAGCGTGCCGTCGCCGAAGCGGCCCGGCGCGCACAGGGGTCCAAGCGTGTCACCTGCCACACGTTCCGGCACTCGTTCGCGGCGCACCTGCTCGAGGATGGCCACGACATCCGGACGGTTCAGGAGCTTCTTGGCACAGGACTTCGCTGGCCGTCACGCGCCCCCAGGCGCCGCCGATTACTTGCAACCATTTCACCGTGCGGGTGGGCGGCCGTGCAACCTCCTAGGGTTAGTCGTTGTAGCCATCTGCCCCGGGGTCGCGGTAGACGAGGTCGCCCTTGAGCGCGCGGTCGATCAAGATGGCGAGCGTGCGGGCGGTCGCGGTGATGGCCTAAGGTTCCGCCTCGGTTCCCGGAGCGTTGGGATTGTACGCCCACCCGCGACGAGATCGGTTTCTGGTGCGATGAGTCGCGATCGCATCGCGTACGGACGCTAACACGCGTATGTCGACTCCGCCGGTTGTCGAGCGAATGATCGTCGCCAAGCCCTCGGACAAGCTGGTACCATGTGTGCGGCGTCGGTGAGTGGGCCGACGGCCGCAGGGCGAATCCCGGCCGGCCGCGGGTCACCCGCGGCCGGTAG